>Ga0209415_10010356_pt1 | contig 15871 bp, 16 predicted proteins | sample PeaSoiSIISIP2007_FD_187696 | JGI IMG/M metagenome (GOLD analysis project Ga0209415, IMG submission 187696) | Peat soil microbial communities from Weissenstadt, Germany - SII-SIP-2007 (SPAdes) (version 2) | ecosystem: Environmental > Terrestrial > Soil > Wetlands > Peat | place: Germany...
GCTGCGGCACCGCGGCGGCGGAGGCGTCGCCCGAGGCGCTTGACCAAGACCGGTCGAGCGTTCAAGACACGCTCCAAATTCGCATCTGGAGATGATCCATGGAGAAATTCACCGTAGTGGAAGGCGTCGCGGCGCCGCTGAAGATGATCAACGTCGACACCGACGCCATCATTCCCAAGCAGTATCTCAAGACCATCAAGCGGACCGGCCTCGGCAAGGGGCTGTTCTCGGAGAAGCGCTATCGGGACGACGGCAGCGAGAACCCGGACTTCGTGCTCAACAAGCCGGCCTATCGCAATGCCAAGATCCTGGTCGCCGGGGACAATTTCGGCTGCGGCTCGTCGCGCGAGCACGCCCCGTGGGCGCTGCAGGATTTCGGCATCACCTGCGTGATCTCGACCTCGTTCGGCGACATCTTCTACAACAACTGCTTCAAGAACGGCGTGCTGCCCGTCCAGGTGAGCCCCGAGGACCTCGAAAAGCTGTTCGACGATGCCGAGCGCGGCGCCAATGCGCGCCTCACCGTCGATCTCGAGAAACAGGAAATCCGCGGCCCCGACGGCGGCCTGATCAAGTTCGACATCGACCCGCACCGCAAGCACTGCATGCTCAACGGACTCGACGACATCGGCCTGACGCTCGTCAAGAAGGACAAGATCGCGAGCTTCGAGGAGAAGGCAAAGGCAGCCCGGCCTTGGGCGTGACCGGGCAGGAGGGCGCCGTGTTCAGGCTTGCGCACATCACGTTCGGCGTGCTCGTGGCCATGACGGCGTCGGCCTTTGCACAACCTGCGTCGCCCAACGGCGTGCGGACGCTTTCTCCGCCGGGCGCCATCAAGCCGACCGGAACCTGGGATCTCGCCGCGCGGGCCGGCGATTTCATCTTCATCGCCGGCATGCGGGGGATCGACCCCAAGACCGACACCCTCGTCCAGGGCGACGAGGCCCGCATTCGCCAGGCCTTCCTCAACATGAAGCTGATCGCCGAATCGGAGGGCGCGACATTGCGCGATTGCGTGCGCATCGTCGTCTACGTCACCGACATGTTCCGGTTCCGCCCGATCGCCAACAAGGTCCAGGAGGAATTGTGGGGCAAGGGGCCTTATCCGCCGCGCACCATCGTGGAGGTCCACCGGCTCAACCAGGACGACATTTTCGAGGTCGAGGGGACGTTCTACGCGCCCCAGAAGAAGGGCAATTGATGCCCTATGATCGCGCCGCAATCGCATCCGCGATCGCGACGGTGCGCCGCGCGATGTCGGCGTGCATGCGCTCGACCATGCGGCCGTCGAGTTGGACCACGCCCTTGGCGTGATTTTCCGGCAGCTCGAATGCCGCGATGATCTTGCGGGCCTGGGCGACTTCGGCCTCGCTCGGAGAAAACGCCGAATTGCACGGCGCAATCTGGTTGGGATGGATCAGCGTCTTGCCGTCGAATCCCATGTCGCGCCCCTGGCCGCATTCGCGGCGGAAGCCTTCTTCGTCCGCGATATCGTTGTAGACGCCGTCCAGAATGTCGATGCCGTGGGCATGCGCGGCCAGCACGCCGGTGGCGAGCCACGACACCATCGGGGCGCGGCCTTGCAGCTGCTTGGCGCGACTTTCCTTGGCGAGATCGTTGGTGCCCATGACGAAGCCGGCGAGGCGGGTCTCCACGTCATGGGCGGTGGCGGCGATCTCGGCCGCATTGATGATGCCGAGCGGAGTCTCGATCATCGCCCACAGTCGGATCTTGTGGTCGGCCGCGATATCGATCAAGCGCGACGCGATGGTCAGGAGGTGGTCGGGCTGCGACACCTTCGGCACCAGGATGCCGTCCGGGTGGGCCTTGGCGGCGGCCGCAAGATCGTCGAGCCACCAAGCCGTATCGAGACCGTTGATCCGCACGATCACCTCGCGGCTGCCGAAGCCGCCGGCTGTTACCGCTGTCATCACCTGCTGGCGCGCCGCCACTTTGGCCTCGGGCGCAACCGCATCCTCGAGGTCGAGGATGACGGCGTCGCAGGGCAGGGTCTTGGCCTTTTCCAGTGCTCTTGCATTGGCGCCCGGCATGTACAACACGCTGCGGCGCGGGCGAATGGTCATGGCGGGGCTCCAGTGGTCGGGGAACAGTTGGTCAGGGATCAGTGTTCAGGAACGCCGGTCACTCGGACGAACGACCGCCGATACCTGGTCTCTGCAAAGCGCGCACCAATTTTTCATGAATTGACGGACATGCGAAAGCCCCATGATGACTTAATGCGTGATCGGAGCAGACGGCTACAGGCCGGGTTGGACCGGCTTTTGCACGGCAGGGACCCAATGCAGGGCTTACCATGAGCAATTTCCCCCCGCGCCTGGTCGACGGCTACCGCGGCTTCCTGTCCGCCCGGCTGACAGCCGAGCAGAGCCGCTATCGCGAGCTGGCCGAGCGTGGCCAATCGCCCGAGGTGATGGTGATCGGCTGTTGCGATTCCCGAGTCTCGCCGGAGGTCATCTTCGATGCCCATCCCGGTGAGCTCTTCGTGGTGCGCAATGTCGCCAACCTGGTGCCGCCCTACGCCCCGGACGGCGCCTATCACGGCGTGTCGGCGGCGCTCGAATTCGCCGTGCAGGCATTGCGGGTAAAGCACATCGTGGTGCTCGGACATGCGCGATGTGGCGGCATCCGCGCCTATGCGGAACACGGCAATCCGCTGTCGCCGGGGGACTTCATCGGCAAATGGATGTCCATGATCGCGCCCGCCGCCGAGGCCGCCGCCGCGATGCGGGACTGGCCCGATTACACCACCCGGTTGGAGCACGCCTCCATCGTCACCAGCATCGCCAACCTGATGACGTTCCCGTGCATCGACATCCTGGCCGGGCGGGGCAAGCTGCACCTGCATGGCGCCTATTTCGACGTCGCGACCGGCCGGCTGGAGGCGCGAGACCCCGGCACCGGCCGCTTCGAGCCGGTCGCAGCCGATGAGCATGCGCTGGTGTTCGCCGCGGGCCCGCGATTCTGAGCGCCGCGCGGCGAAGGATATTACGCGGCCTTGCGTTTTGCGCTGATCAGCTTGCGGTTGATCAGGCACTCGGCAATCTGGATCGCATTGAGGGCCGCGCCCTTGCGTAGATTGTCGGACACGCACCACAGCACCAGCCCGTTGTCGACGGTGGGGTCCGTGCGGATGCGGCTGATATAGGTCGCGTCTTCGCCGACGCACTCGTAAGGCGTGACGTAGCCGCCGGGCTCCGGCTTGTCGATGACGAGGCAGCCCGGCGCCTTGCGCAGGATGTCGCGTGCCTCGTCGGCCGAGATGGGCTCTTCGAACTCGATGTTGACCGCCTCCGAATGGCCGATGAACACGGGCACCCGCACACAGGTCGCGACCACCTTGATCTTGGGATCGAGGATCTTCTTGGTCTCCACCACCATCTTCCATTCTTCCTTGGTGAAGCCGTCTTCCATGAACACGTCGATCTGCGGAATCAGGTTGAAGGCGATGCGCTTGGGGAACGTCTTGGTCGCAATGTCGCTCGCCGTGAACACCGCCTTGGTCTGGCTGAACAGCTCGTCCATGGCGTCCTTGCCGGCGCCCGAGACCGACTGATAGGTCGCCACCACCACGCGCTTGATTTTGGCGTGATCGTGGAGCGGCTTGAGGGCGACCACGAGCTGGGCGGTCGAGCAGTTCGGATTGGCGATGATGCCCTTCTTGCGGAAGCCCGCTACGGCATCGGCATTGACCTCCGGAACGATCAGCGGCACGTCGGGGTCCATGCGCCAGCATGACGAATTGTCGATCACCACCGCGCCCTGGGCGGCGATCCGGGGCGACCACTCCTTCGATACCGCGGAGCCCGCCGACATCAGGCAGATGTCGACGTCTGAGAAATCGTAGTGGTCGAGCGCTTTGATCTTGAGGGTTTTGTCGCCGTAGGACACCTCCACGCCCATGCTTTTGCGCGACGCGAGCGCCACCACCTCGTCGGCGGGAAACGCCCGCTCGGCCAGGATTCCCAGCATTTCGCGGCCCACATTTCCGGTGGCGCCGACGACGGCGACCTTGTAACCCATCTCCATATCTCCAATGCACTTCGGTCCGCTGCGCCGCAAAACGGCCCGGACCGCTCTCGCTTCTAGTCGGGAATGCCCGACAATTCAACGACGGCCGGCGGCGCACAATGGGCGGATCGTCGACGCATCGTCCCCCGCGGAAGCTTTGTACGAGCCCGACGGCATCAGGACACCAAAGCGTCGACAAATAACTGCATTCTAGCGCTATCGCGGGCGCCGAAATACGGTTAATGTCGACCGCCGAGCAAATCGTCCAGGGATTCCCGAGGGTTCCATGTCCGCGCCCAGACTTTCGGTGTTTTTCGTTGCCGCCATTGCAATCGCCACCCTGGCGATTGCCGCGGGACCGTCCGAAGCCCAGACGACAACCGTCAACCAGACGACGGCCGTGAAAAAGAAGCCAACCCAGGTGGCGGTGGCCGGTCGCCCGGCCGCCAAGGTGACGGTGCGAAAGCGCTCCTACCTTGATCCAGGGACCGAAACCAAGGCCGGCGACGAGCATTACATGGATTACGCCAGCCCGCCGCGCGGCAGCAGCTTTGTGCCCGGCCCCGGTGACTCGCGCTTTGACTTCATGCGGATGCCGTTTCCGACCTGTTTCGATCTCGGTTCGGCCTGCCGGTAGAGGCCTATCCGGCGAGCCGCTCCAATTTCTGCAGCACCGCGGCGCCCATTTCGGCGGTGCCGACCACGGTCGTGCCCTCGGATTTGATGTCGTTGGTGCGCAATCCCTTCGCCAGCGCAGCCGCAATCGCCTGATCGATCAGGTCGGCCTCCCGGCTCATGCCGAACGAATAGCGCAATGCCATCCCGAATGACGCCAGCATGGCGATCGGATTGGCGAGGCCCCTGCCGGCGATATCGGGGGCCGAACCGTGGACTGGCTCATAAAGCGCCTTGCGCTTCTTGGTCTTGGCGTCGGTTTCGCCGAGCGAGGCCGACGGCAGCATGCCGAGCGATCCGGTGAGCATCGCGGCGACGTCGGACAGCACGTCGCCGAACAGATTGTCGGTGACGATGACGTCGAACTGCTTCGGCCAGCGCACCAGCTGCATGGCTCCGGCATCGGCGAGCTGGTGCTCCAGCTGCACGTCCTTGAACTCGCGGGCATGCACCTGGTTGACGACCTCGTGCCACAGCACCCCGGTCTTCATCACATTACGCTTTTCCATCGAGGTGAGCTTGTTGCGCCGCTTGCGGGCGAGCTCGAAGCCGACGCGGGCGATGCGCTCGATCTCGTAGGTGTCGTACACTTGGGTGTCGACGGCGCGCTTCTGGCCGTTGCCGAGATCCGTGATGGTCTTGGGCTCGCCGAAATAGACGCCGCCCGTGAGCTCGCGCACGATGACGATGTCGAGGCCGTCGACCACCTCGCGCTTGAGGCTCGATGATTCCGCAAGTGCCGGATAGCAGATCGCCGGCCGCAGGTTGGCGAACAGGCCGAGATCCTTGCGCAGCCGCAGCAACCCGGCCTCCGGCCGTGCCTCATAGGGCACCGCATCCCATTTGGGGCCGCCGACGGCGCCGAAAATCACCGCGTCGGCGGCTTGCGCCAGCGCCATGGTGGCGTCGGTGATGGCGACCTTGTGGGCGTCATACGAGGACCCGCCCACCAGGCCTTCCTCGGTTTCGAACACGCCGAGCCCGCGCTGGTTCATCCAGGCAATGAGCTTCTTCACCTCGGCCATGACCTCCGGCCCGATGCCGTCGCCGGGAAGGAGAAGGAGCTTGTGGGTGGGCATGGAAAGAGCCTCGCGTGTTTTGAGTGCCGTGCACATTGCCGGCGGCGCGAATTGCTAGATGGCGAAGGCGCGCTTGGCAAGGCGCACCGCCGAGGCGGCGCTCGCCGGCAGGCTGGTCCCATGCTAAGCGGATGGATCGTGCAAACCGGGAAAAAGCCATGCGCGAGGCGATGAGCGGCGTCGCGGTCGCGCTCGCGTTCGCTTCCGCATTTTTCTTCGGGCTCGGGCTGACGCTGACGCAGCGTGGCCTGCGGCACGTGGCGCCGGGGGTCGGCGCCGCGATAAGCATCCCGACCTCGACGCTTCTCTTCGTCCTCATCGCCCCGTTCGTGATCGAGGGCCGCGCCGCCGCGCTCACCGCGACTGCGATCTTCGCAGGCGTCGGCGTCCTGTTTCCCGCCACCGTGACGCTGCTCACCTTCGCCGGCAATCGGCGCCTCGGTCCGATCGTCACCGGCGCGCTCGGTAATCTGGCGCCGATGTTTGCGGTGGCCTTCGCGATCATGATCCTGGGGGAGCCGCCGCGCGCCGGGCAGATCGTCGGTCTTGCCGCGATCCTTGCCGGCGTCGCGGTCTTGTCCGCAGCGCGCTACGGATGGTCGGGCGGGTGGAATTCCTGGTACCTGCTGTTGCCGCTCGCGGCTGCGGCGCTGCGCGGGCTTATCCAGCCGGTAGTGAAGCTCGGGCTCGAGCGTTGGCCGAGCCCGTTCGCGGCCGTTTTGATCGGCTACCTGGTGTCGACAGTCGTGGTGCTCGGCGTATCGCGCCTGCAGACCGGGCATTGGATCGCGGCGGCTCCGAAGCGAGGACGGTTGTGGTTTGCGATCGTGGGCGTGTGCAACGGCCTCGCGGTGTTCTTGATGTACGCCGCGCTGGCGCGCGGACCCGTGACGCTGGTCTCGCCGCTGGTCGCGACCTATCCGCTGGTCACGGTCGCCGCCAGCGCGCTGCTGCTCGGCAGACTTCAGAATGCGGTCCAGATTGTCGCCGGAGTCGTCCTGACGGTTGCGGGAGTGGGCCTGCTGCTCGCCGGCGCGCTCTAGACCAACGTTTTCTAGGATATTCGCGGGCCGTCACATCGACGCTGCCTTTGCCACCAATGGCACGATAGTGGACGGCTCCACGGCGGCACCCGCCCCGTGGGTGAGGTGGCGGAAGCTCTCGATATCTGCGGGCTTTCCGAGCAGATAGCCCTGCGCCTCATTGCACTGCTCGCTCTCGAGGAACTCGAACTCGGCGCGCGTTTCGACGCCCTCCGCCAGGACCGGCAGGCTGAGCGCCCGGCCGAGCCCGAGCACCGAACGCACGATGGCGGCGGCCTGCTCGTTGACGTTGACCGACTTGATGAAGGAACCGTCGATCTTGATCTTGTCGAACGGAAAGGCGCGCAGGTTCGACAGCGAGGAGTATCCGGTGCCGAAGTCGTCCATGGCGATGCGGACCCCGAGCATCTTGATCCGCCGCAGCGTCGCCAATGCGCGGTTGAGGTCGCGCACCAGTGCCGTCTCGGTGATCTCCAACTCCAGCTGCGCCGGGGCAAGCCCGGTCTCGAACAGGATCTCATGGATCACGTGGGCGAAGTTTGCATTGTGGATCTGCACCGCGGAGACGTTCACCGCGATGGTCAGCGGCTGCGTCCAGGTTGCGGCCTCCCGACAGGCGGCCCGCAGCACCCACTCGCCGATCGCCAGGATGGTGCCGGAATCTTCGGCGATCGGAATGAACTCCGCCGGCGAAACATCCCCGCGCGTCGGGTGCCTCCAGCGCAGCAGGGCCTCGAAGCCGACCACCCGGCCATCGGTGATGTCTTTTTGCGGCTGGTAGACGAGGCGCAGCTCGCCGTGAGCGATCGCGTTGCGCAGATCGTGCTCCAGCAGGCGGCGGTCGCGAACCGCGGCGCCCATCGACGCCTCGAAAAACCGATAGGTTCCGCGGCCTTCGTTCTTGGCGCGGTACAACGCCGTGTCAGCATGTGAGAGCAGGGCCTGGCGATCGGTGGCGTCGTCGGGACAAATGGCTATACCGATGCTGGTCGAGATGGGAGCGTCGGCCTCGGGGTTGTCGCTCACGATTTGCAGCGTCTCCAGGATGGTCTCGGCGACCCGGCCGGCTGCCGTCGGGTTCGAAATCTCCGGAAGTATGATGGCGAACTCGTCGCCGCTGAGCCTCGCGATCATCTGGCCTTCGTCGAGCACCCCGCTGATCCGTTTCGCCACCGACTGCAGCATCTTATCGCCTGCCGCATGACCGAACAGGTCGTTGACCTCCTTGAAGCGGTCGAGATCGAGGCACAGCACGGCGAGCCGACGTCCCGTCGCCAGGGCCAGTTGCATCTCCTGGTCCAGCTTCTTGTTGAAGCTGCCGCGATTGGGAATCCCGGTGAGGGCGTCATGATGCGCCAGAAAGCGGATGTGCTGCTCGGCCTCCTTGCGCGCCTGGAGATCGCGGACCGCGACGGCGCGGTGCACTTTTCCGGCGTAGTCGACAGGACGCACGATGAGCTCGACTGGCGTCATTGAGCCGTCGGCGCGCTGCAACTGACCCTCGATCGGCTGATTGGGCCGCTCTGTCAGCTTCAGCCGCGTCGATTCCTCGGGAAAGAACTTCTCCAATGCTTCGCCTACCATGCCGTCGGCAGGCGCGCCGATGAGGTGGGCAAAACTGTTGTTGACGGTCACGACGGTCTCACCCTCGCAGACCAGGAGCCCCTCGACGGCTGCATTGGCGAGGCCGCGCATGCGGTCGGCTTCGAGCTCTCCGCGCCGCCGGTCGCGCATCTCGATGGCGACGCCCGCCAACGCCAGAAGGATGATGGCAAAGCTCGCAAGGGCGACGGCGACCGCCAGCCAGCCCGCCGGAATTGCCGAAGGAGAGAATTCGACCGTCGGGTCCGGAACGATCGAGACGGCGCCCATCGCGGTGAAATGATGGCTGCAGATGGCGACCGTCAGGAGCAGCGCGCCGAGGATTTTCCACTTCAGCTGATCGCCACGTAGCCCGACCGGCAGCGCGACGGCGCCGATCAGTCCGCCGAGCGCGATGGATGCTGCGACCAGCACCGGATCCCAAACGAGCCGTCCCTGAATCTCGAACGCGGCCATCCCCATGTAATGCATTGCCGCAATGCCGCCGCCCACCATGGCGCCGCCGATCCAGCCCGCGGCCGCCCAATTCGCCGTGACGGCGACGGCCAAACCGGTACCGGTCAGCACGATCGCGGCCACCAGCGAGAGGACCGTCAAGGCAATGTTGTAAGCACTCGGAAGCCCCGGCGCAAACGCCAGCATGGCGATGAAATGCGTTGCCCAGATGCCAAATCCCGTCGATGTCGCCGAGACGAAAAGCCAGGCAAGACGCATCTGGCCGGTCGACCGGCGCACATGATGAAGCAGGCTGATGGCGGTGAACGAGGCGAGCGCGCAAATGACGGCGGCCAAACCGACGAGCCGCAGGTCGTGCTCGGTCACAATGCAATTGTATATGGTTAGCATGCTATTTCCACTACAGACGGGGACTGTCGAAAACGCGCGAATGCGATCGCACGCTAAGTCACGAGTCCGTAAGATTGCGTAAATGCATGCACTGCGGGAGCGAAACGATGTGCGCTTCGAACTGCCTGCAGACCAGCTATTCGGCGCGTCGGCGGCGGCAATGTCGGCAAGTTTTGAGAAATCCACCGATCAGCTTTGATCGAAGCTTCACGGTTAACAGGGCCTGGATTTTTCTCGCCCCATTCGATTCAAGTTGATCGCGCTTTCGCTCAGCTGCCGCTGAACCAGTTGTATCCGCGGTCTTCCCAATAGCCGCCGAGATTCTGGTTGGTGACGTGCATGCCGATCACGTGCTTTGGGTTCTTGAACCCGAGCTTGGTCGGGATGCGAATCTTCATCGGGAACCCGTATTTGCGCGGCAGGATTTCATTGTCGAAGCGGAACGTCATCTGGGATTGCGGATGCAAAGCAGTGGGCATGTCGATCGTGTTGGAATAGCCCTCGGCGCATTGGAACCAGACATATTTCGCCGTCAGATCGGCGCCGACGCGCTTGAGGAAGTCGCGCAGCGGCGTGCCGGTCCATGAGCCGATCGCGCTCCAGCCCTCGATGCAGATGTGCCGCGTGATCTGCTTCTCCTGGGGCAGCGCATAGAGCTCTTCGAGAGTCCACGATTTCTTGTTCTCGACGAGGCCGCCGACCTCGAGCATGTAGGTTTCGCCTTCGACCTCCGGCGCATCGTCTTCGTAGTAATAGGCATTGAACGGAAACGGCCGCGTGATCGCGCTCTCCGGATAGGTCGGGGCGAGCTTGTTGGGGTTGAACAGCAGCGCCTGGACGCGATCGTTGAAGCGCGAGATCGCCATCAGTGCCTTACCGGCGGTGTCTTGATCGACAATGTCGCAGCCGGTCAAGAACGTGATGGCACCGAGGCTCGTGGCGGCGCGCAAAAATAGCCGGCGCGACGGATCGGGAAGAAGCTTTGCGGCGTCCTTGATCAGGAGCCCTGTATCGACGCCCGGAATGGCTTTTCTGATCTTGCGCATCTGACCCTCCTCACCGGGATTTCGTCAGCGACCGATAATCATGGCGCGCAGGCTCCGCGGCACCAGGACGGCGAGCGTGATGTGAACCAGCAGGAACGCGACGATCGCCGCCATCGCGAAAAAGTGAACGTAGCGCGCCACCGCGTATCCACCGAACACGGCAGCGAGTTCCTGGAACTGCACCGGCTTCCAGATCGACACCCCGGACAGCACGACCACGACGCCGGCCACGATCACGCCCAGATAGAGGAGCCGCTGCACCGAATTGTACACCGAAAGATCGTCGTGCGAGAGCCTGCCGCTCAAGGCGGCGCGCAGATCGCGCACCACTTCGGCGGGGCGGATGGGCAAGAGCTTGCGGCGAAACCGTCCGCTGACGATGCCGAGCGTGACGTAGATTGCGCCGTTGACGACGAAGAGCCACATGGCGGCGAAATGCCAGAGCAGTGCGCCCGAAAGGCCGTCGAGACCGTCCCCGATGGTGATGGCGGGCGGAAAGATGAACCCGAACAGCGGGGACGCATCGTAGATGCGCCAGCCCGACGTGATCATCACGAACATGGCGATCACGTTGATCCAGTGGGTGACGCGGACCCAACCCGGATGAATGACGGCCGCTGATGAAGCCACGGGGAGGTCGGCGGCGCGGGCATCTGCGGTTCCTGACGACATCTGGGCCCCTCGTGCGGACAAGGTGCCGGCCGGGTGGCGGCCCGGCCGGCGTGTTCCTGCCGTGGGGTAGTGGTTTACATCGGCAGGAGCACAGTGTCGACGACGTGGATGACGCCGTTTGACTGCAGGACGTCGGCGATGGTGATCCACGACACATCGCCCTTGGCGTCGGTGACGGACAGCTTGCCAGGGCCGGCCTGCTTCACCATCAGGTCTTCGCCCTCGACGGTCTTGAGGTGGGCCATGCCGCCGCCTTCCTTCACGGACTTCATCAGCGAGGCCGCGGTGAGCCGCCCCGGCACCACGTGATAGGTCAGGATCTTGGTGAGCGTCGCCTTGTTCTCGGGCTTCACCAGGCTGTCGACGGTGCCGGCCGGCAGCTTGCCGAACGCCGTATTGGTGGGTGCGAACACCGTGAATGGACCGGAGCCCTGCAGGGTGTCGACGAGACCGGCTGCCTTCACGGCCGCCACCAGGGTGGTGTGATCCTTGGAGTTCACGGCATTCTGGATGATGTTCTTCGACGGATACATCGCGGCGCCGCCGACATTGACGGTCTTCTCCATGGCGGCGGCCGGCACCAGCGCGGTGCTCGACAGCAGGCCCACGGCGGCGAAGGCGATGGCGGCGAAGCGATTGTGACGCTCGGACATGATTGTAGCTCCCAATAAGATGGTTACAGAAGGTCAGTGCCGGGTCCGCGGACCGCGGCGGCGAGTTGGATTGGGACGACCGTTCGTTTGCGTCGTCGCAGCGAGCTACGTGCGCGCTCGTCGCGGGTTTCGCGACGGCATGAAGCTCACACGCTCGTGATCGCCAATGGCTGAAATCTACCGGTCGCGCCGCTTCGCGGTGACCTCGATCTCGACCTTCATCTCGGCCCGCAGCAGCCCGCCCACCACCAGGATGGTGGCGGCCGGCCTGATGTCGCGCAGATATTCGCCGCACACCGCGAGCACCGGATCGGCGTCCGACCGATCCAGGATGTAGTAGGTCGCGCGCACGATGTCGGCCAGGGCGAAACCGGCCTCGCCGAGCACGTTGTCGATGGTGCGAAAGGCATTGCGCGTCTGATCGGCAACATCATCCGGCATCCTCATGGTGGTGTAGTCGTAGCCGGTGGTGCCGGCGACGAAGCAGAAATCGCCATCCACCACTGCGCGGCTGTAGCCGCCCTGGCGCTCGAACGGGGAGCCGGTGGACAACAGACGGCGGGGCATCGGGGGAGTCCTTCCATCAGCGGATTTGTGGAAGCCAAATGGCGCACGGAACATGCTAGCTTTGCGGCGCCGGGAAGTCGCGTACGCATGCAGCCAAAGATTCGCAACGAGATATCGTCATGGCAAAAAACAATCCCGGCAACTTTTTCGAAGACTTCCGTCTCGGCCAGGTCATCACGCACGCTACGCCGCGCACCATCACGGCGGGCGATGTTTCGCTCTACACGGCACTGTACGGTTCGCGCTTCGCCGTCCAGTCGTCAGACCAGTTCGCCCGCGCGGTCGGCTACCCGGGCGCACCGGTCGACGACCTTCTGGTGTTTCACGTCGTGTTCGGCAAGACGGTGCCGGACATCTCGCTCAATGCGATCGCTAATCTGGGCTATGCGAACTGCCGCTTTCTCATGCCGGTATTTCCGGGCGATACGCTGTCGGCGACGTCCGAGGTCATAGGCCTCAGGGAGAACTCGAACCGGAAAACCGGCGTCGTCTATGTGCGTTCGACCGGTTTCGGCACGTCTGGAGCGCCGGTGCTCGAATATGTCCGCTGGGTCATGGTGCGAAAGCGCGACGAAGCCGCCGCCGCGCCCGCGGACCTCGTGCCGCCATTGCCGAAGACGGTCGCAGTCGCTGACATCGGCAAGGCCTGCCCGCCCCTGCGGGGCGCCGCGTACGACGACGCGCTGGCCGGCAGCACGCAGCGGTTCGGCGATTATGCGCCCGGCGAACGCATCGATCACGTCGACGGCATGACGGTCGAGGAAGCCGAGCACCAGATCGCCACGCGCCTCTACCAGAATACGGCCAAGGTCCACTTCAACCAGTTCACCGAGGGACAAGGCCGGTTCGGCCGCCGCCTGATCTACGGCGGGCACGTGATTTCGCTCGCCCGCGCGCTGTCGTTCAATGGACTCGCCAATGCGTTCCATATCGCCGGCATCAATGGCGGCCGGCACATCGCGCCGCTGTTCGCCGGCGACACCGTGTTCGCTTGGTCCGAGGTGATCGAGAAGCTGGAATTGCCGGGCCGCGACGATGTCGGCGCCTTGCGGCTGCGCATCGTCGCCACCAAGAACCGGCCATGCGGGGATTTCCCCGACAAGGCGGGCCAGGACTACGATCCAGCCGTGATCCTGGACCTGGATTACTGGGCCCTTATGCCACGTTGAGCGAGTCGCCGCCTGGGCTCCTATATGATAGCTATGGTGTCCCACTAAGTGCTTCGATCTTCAGGCGTTATGTCGTTCGGCGCGAAAGCCATACCAATGTCGCCATTGCGCTCGCCCACTGCATCTGCTTGAAGGAAGCCATCGCGAATTTGGATTGACAAGACATGGCCGAAGCCAAATTTCCGTCAGGATCCGGCCCCGCCGCGCGGCCGCTGTCGCCGCACCTCTCCGCCTACCGGCTGACGCTGACGATGGCGATGTCCATCGTGCATCGGATCACGGGCGGCGCGCTCTATGTCGGGTCCCTGCTGCTGGCTTGGTGGCTGCTCGCGGCCGCGTCCGGACCCAACGCCTACGCGACGTTCCAGTCGGCGGCGTCGAGCTTCATCGGTCGGATCGTGCTGTTCGGCTATACCTGGGCGTTGATCCATCACATGCTGGGCGGGCTGCGCCACCTCGTCTGGGATACCGGGCACGGCTTCGGCCCGGCCGAACGGGAGTGGCTGGCGCGCGCCAATCTGGCCGGCTCGATCGTGCTGACGGTCGTCCTGTGGATCGTCAGCGGCTATCTGATGGGAGGGTTGCGGTGAGGAGTTTTGCGCCATGAGCCCGCGCCCAGCGAGCATGCGCACGCCGCTCGGCCGCGTGCTCGGCTACGGCTCCGCCAGATCCGGCACCGAGCATTTCATTCGGCAGCGGCTGACCGCGATCGCCAACATCCCGCTGACCATCGGGGCGGTGCTGATCGTGATTTCGCTGATCGGGCACAATCAGGCCGCGGTTGCCCAAATCCTGGGCTCGACCCTGGTGGCGATCGTCATGCTCCTGTTCATCATCTCGACCTTCTATCATATGAAGATCGGGATGCAGGTGATCATCGAGGATTACGTCCACGACGAAGGCGCCAAATACGCGCTCCTGATCCTCAACACCTTCTTCACCATCACGGTGGGTTTCGCATCGATCTACGCAATTCTCAGGCTGTCGTTTGGAGTTTGAGCCGATGTCCACGAACGGGTCAGGAAACGGCGCTGCCCCTGCGATCAACGGGCGAGCCTATCCGATCGAGGATCATACCTACGACGTCATCGTGGTCGGCGCCGGCGGCTCGGGGCTGCGCGCCGTGGTGGGATGCAGCGAGGCGGGCCTGCGAACGGCCTGCATCAGCAAGGTGTTTCCGACCCGCTCGCACACGGTTGCGGCCCAGGGCGGTATCGCGGCGGCGCTCGGCAACATGGGTGAGGACGATTGGCGCTGGCACATGTACGACACCGTGAAGGGGTCGGACTGGCTCGGCGACCAGGACGCGATCGAATATCTGTGCCGCAATGCCCCCGACGCGGTCTACGAACTCGAGCATTGGGGCATTCCGTTTTCGCGCACCGAGGACGGTAAGATCTACCAGCGTCCGTTCGGCGGCATGACCACCCACTACGGCAAGGGGACCGCGCAGCGCACCTGCGCGGCGGCCGACCGTACCGGCCACGCCATGCTGCACACGCTCTACGGCGCCGCGCTCAAGCATGCGGCCGAATTCTTCATCGAATTCTTCGTCATCGACCTCATCATGGACGAGGGCCGCTGCCGCGGTGTTGTGGCGCTCAAGCTCGACGACGGCACCATCCACCGTTTCCGCGCCCACATGACGATTCTCGCCACCGGCGGCTATGGTCGGACTTACTTCTCCTGCACCTCTGCGCATACCTGCACGGGTGACGGAAACGCCATGGTGCTGCGTGCGGGGCTGCCGTTACAGGATATGGAATTCATCCAATTCCATCCGACCGGCATCTACGGCGCCGGCTGCCTGATCACGGAAGGGTCGCGCGGCGAGGGCGGATATCTCACCAATTCCGAGGGCGAGCGTTTCATGGAACGCTACGCACCCTCCGCCAAAGACCTTGCGTCTCGCGACGTGGTATCCCGCTCCATGACCATCGAAATCCGCGAGGGGCGTGGCGTCGGTAAGCTCAAGGACCACATCTTCCTGCACCTCGATCATCTCGATCCCAAGGTGCTGCATGAACGGTTGCCGGGCATTTCGGAAAGCGCGCGGATTTTCGCCGGCGTCGATGTGACGCGCGAGCCGATTCCGGTGATCCCCACGGCGCATTACAACATGGGCGGCATCCCCACCAACTATCATGGCGAGGTTATTACCAAGAAGGACGGCAATCCCGACACTATCGTGCCCGGTCTGATGGCGCTCGGCGAAGCCGGCTGCGTGTCGGTCCACGGCGCCAACCGCCTGGGCTCGAACTCGCTGATCGATCTCGTGGTGTTCGGGCGCGCCGCCGCGCTGCGCTGCGCCGAACTGCTCACGCCCAATGCCGAGCAGCCCGCGCTGCCGAAGGATTCTGCCGACCTCGCGCTGTCACGGCTCGACAGGCTGCGCAACGCCTCCGGCGGCACCAGTACCGCGCAGCTGCGGCTCAACATGCAGAAGGTGATGCAGAGCCATTGCGCGGTGTTCCGCACCGGCGCAGTGCT
>Ga0209415_10010358_pt1 | contig 15870 bp, 11 predicted proteins | sample PeaSoiSIISIP2007_FD_187696 | JGI IMG/M metagenome (GOLD analysis project Ga0209415, IMG submission 187696) | Peat soil microbial communities from Weissenstadt, Germany - SII-SIP-2007 (SPAdes) (version 2) | ecosystem: Environmental > Terrestrial > Soil > Wetlands > Peat | place: Germany...
ACCGAGGAACGCGCCGACAAACTCTCTGGCGCTTGGGGACGCCATCCCTTGCTCGGCCGAATGTATCTTCCGGCTTACCGCGCAGGAACCGAGCGAGTCGCACAGTTGCGCCGCATACACCCGGCGAATCGCATCCTGCCGGTAATCTACGGCTGCTCTGGACTCGTGGATATCGTGACTATCGACGAGCTGTTGAAATAAGATGCCGTACTCCAACTCTAGATTTGGAATGCGAGATCACCAGGCGTTCATTGCCCTGTGGTTGCAGCCTTGGCCGTCGGCACCGAAATCGCGACTGAGTCCGGTTCGGTCCAGACGGCTTTGCCGCTCGTCAGGTCGAGACGGTGCATGGTGATCTTGAGACTGCCGCGATCCACATCCACCATGAGGTAGTGGTAGTTCACTTCCTTGCTCTGGAAGGGGTCGTCCTTAGCGCGTTCAATCGGATACGCATGCGCTCCCGCACCGCCGCTCACAAAATAGGTGACGCCGCCGTGCTCATGGCGTTCGTAGTTGTGAACGTGTCCGGAAAAGACGACGATCCGGGCGCGCTGGTTCTGCTGCCGCGCTTCCAGCATTTTGGCCAGCTTTTGCTCCTGCGAGCGGGCCGAGTGTCCTCCGCCGAATAGCTTCATATCCGACGAACTCGTGTAAGGAGGATGGTGAAACACAAGGAAGACAAAGTCCACATCGCCGGGAATGTGATCCAACTTCTCGTTCAGCCATTGTCCTTGCGGGCCGGAAGTCTCGTCGAGAGAGCTGTCCAGCACCAGCATTAGAATGTTGGCGGCGCGGACCGAATAGTAGACGCTGTTCTTCAAATCAGGGAAACGCTGGAAATAGTTGGCCAGCGCAACTTTTTCATCGCCGTGAAGATCGTGGTTGCCGAGCGCGGGGTAGACTGTCATCTTCTTCTCGCGCCACACTGCGGTTTCCGCGTCCCACACCTTCCAGTCGCCCTTGTCGTAGCCGTTGTAGACGATGTCGCCAGTGAGAGCGACGAACGCAGGATTGGTCTGGGCAATCGCTTGCACCAGTTCGCGACGCACAGGCGGATTCGCCGCTTCAGTGTCCTTGGGATCATGAAAGCGGGAATCTCCATAGGCGACAAAGTGGAAGGGCGTGCTTACTTGCAGTTGCAATTCCACCGGCCCGGTTTGCGGCGCCGCCTGCGAGTGCGAGCGTGTGCAGGCAACGCAAACGAGAAGAAGAATAACAATCGGGAGTTTTTGAAAAAGTTTCATTAGTTACCTACGACCAGTACTTCGAACTGTCCCGCTTCCGCTGTGGATAGGAACAGACGATGCGTCTTGGGATCGAGCGCCATGGTTTTCGCCTTGGGCACGGTTTTAACGTTCTCGACAACCGAGTATTTGTCCAGACTATCCTGGCGAATCACCGTGATGGTACCTTCTCCGTTGGAATTGAAGACGAGCCGCGAGTCAGGGTCGAAGGCGGTAGCATCCACGTGGTCGCCAATCGGAAGCGTAGTGATCACTTGTCCCGTATCGGCGTTCATGACCGCCATTACTTTGCTGCGGCAGCCGATGAACAAACGCCGATTGGGCCGGTCCATGGCCATGCTGGAAGGCGATGCACAAGGCGCAGTCGGCCAGCGCTGCTCGACTTTCAGCGTGCGGGAGTTGATTTTCAGCACCAGGCTCGCATCCTCCACGTTATCGTAAACATACCCTGAACCGTCGGCGACCGCAAATTCGGGACCGCCGCCGAGATCAACCGTTCCCACAACCTTTCCCGTAGCAGCGTCGATGGCGGTAGCGCTGTTGCTGTCGCCATTAAATGCAAAGACTCGCGAGGTGGCGGGATCGTAAATGATGGCATCGGGCTTCTTGCCGACTGGAACTTCCGCGATCGTCTTCAGCGTCTTCAGATCGAAGATGGTGACCGTTGAAGACTGTCCGTTGCTCACGAATCCCCGTCCCAGTTCCGGTGCGATGGCGATACCGTGCACGCCCATAGTTTTTTCGATCTTTCCTACGATTGCACCCGAGTCGACGTCGAGCACTTCGACCTGGGTCCCGTGAGAAACGTACAGACGGCGCGCACCTTCATCGACGGCCAGGTAGTCCCAGCTGCCTTGGCCGGCAATGGGGATCTTCCTGGTGACAGCAAATCCCTTGGCGGACGCGGCCGAGGCGCTGGCAAGAGAAAATCCCAGCGCGAAGACGGCTATGAAAAGCGCAAGCTTCCTGTTAGTTGGGTTCGAGTGCTGCTTCCTGTTTCTCATCTGGATGGGCTCCCTTACTTCTTGTTGATTCTTTAAGATTCGTCCGAAGGTGCAGGACTGCGCAACAATCCTGTGGTTCCCCTGAAACCGGGGAACCTTCAGGAATGTTTGCGGCTTTCGTTAATATTCTCTGCGAGGCTCCCAGCGAAGTCCGAAGGAATATGTCGGGCTGTAGAACTCGCGCTGGATGACGTACTGCGGGCTCCCGTTGTAGAAGCCGAACACTTCATTCGACAGGTTCAGACCTTGCACGACGAAGGTCAGACTCTTCTTCACACGGTAGCTGGCCTGCGCGTCCACTTGCAGGTGCGGGAAGAAATAGACGTCGCCTGCCGGGCCAGCAGTTCCGCCGACGCCGGCTCCTGTTTGCCATTGATATTGGTAAATGCTCGCTCCATTGTAGGAGAGACCTACGCGAGTCGAAAAGCGCCCCTTGTCGTAAGTGGGGCTGATGTTCCACGTATTGGGAGCCTGGCGCTGCAGCGCGGGAGTGTCTGTGCGTCCGGGCAACGGGCCGGAGTTGGAAGTTGTCCAACTGTAATTGGCCGAGATGCCGAGTCCGCTCAATGCCCCAGGCAGGAACCCAAGGTGCTGGATGTAAGCAGCTTCAAATCCCGCCAGCCAGGCGTGGGTGCCGTTGATGACGGTGCTGGTGATGAATCCGGGGTAGGGCCCGCTAGTCGATGGCAGGTTCTGTGTGTAGTAGATAGGGGCGCTCAGTTGTTTATAGAAGAAGCCTCCCTGGATCTCGCCGAAAGGCTTCAAGTAATGTTCATACAGCACGTCGTAGTTATTGGCGTGCTCCGGCCCCAAATTGGGGTTGCCGTAGGTGTATGAGTAGGGATTGGTGCTCTCGTCTAATTCGACATAAGGGATCGTGTCATATGGATTGGGGCGTGAGATTCCCCGGCCATAGGAAACGCGAAGATCGGAATCGTCAGTCAGCCGATAACGCAGTTGGGCGCTGGGAAGAGGATTCCAGTACCAATAGTTCGCCGGAGCCGGAGTCGTGGTGAGCCAGTTGCCGTTCGAATCGTTTGTGACGATATAGCCCAGGGTGTTCAACTGGGTCGCTTCGACGCGGAACCCGAGTTGAAGACGGAAGCGGCCCATATCAACCGTATTCATCGCGTAGGCCGCCGATACACGCTCGGTATATTCAAAGTTGCTCGCATCCGAACCCAGATGGGTAGCACCGGAGTCGAGCGTAAGAATGCCCTGACTGACAAGGCTCGGCAGGCTGCCCAGGATTTGGGGCCACTGGACAACCGGCCCGAGCCGATAATCGTTGAAGTAGTAACTAGGGTTGGTGAACCCGCTGAGGTACTGGGTCATCAACGGCGCCGCCGCAGTGGGATTGTCATAGACCGGCGAATAGGCATTCTGGCCCTTGTGGGCATTGCGCTCCTTGAAACCGAATTCGAATGTCGCGTTATGCTTGCCCAAATGATAGTTGGTTGCATAGGATATTGCGCCTTGCAAATTAACCTGTGAGGTGTTCCCCGAAGTGGTGTCGATGTCCAACAGACTCCAGTTTGCCGGATTGTAAACGGGGGATCCGGGTGCGGTGCAGGCAGGGCTCCACTGCGGCAGGTGGGGATTGGTGGCCGGAATATTGGTGCAATAAAGAGGGCTGGTAGGGGTGACGGTACCGTCCGTGGTAAGCGGACCATTGTATTGAAAATCGAACCCCGGATTACCCGCGGCGCCTGCCTGAAACGAAGCCGATGTCGAGATATTCCAGGCTAGCCACGAGTTGGTAAAGATGTGCTTGCCGCCAATCGCCACGTTACCGATCCGATAGTCTGGCGCTCGTTCGGAACCGGAGAACTGCGGCGCGCCGGAGATATAGGCGGGGTTTCCGTCGGCGGGGGGATTGTACGTCTCCTCATTCAAGGTATAAACCCACTTGTCACCGTAGTCTCTGAAATCAGAGTAGAAGTAGTGCAGGTAAAGCCCCGCTCCATCGCCGAGTTTGTAATCGAGCCCACCGCCGAAACCATAGCGTTTACGGCGGTAGCGATATTCACGGAGATCGATACTGTCGTACAAAGGAGGAGTTAATTGGCCGGTGTCTGGACAAGGAGGAGTTAATTGGCCGGTGTCTGGACTCGGTTCGATGTCGTCGATGCCGCGGCCGTTGTAGTCGAAGCTGCCGGAGAATAGCGCCCCAAATTTCTTGCTCACTCCAAAGCGCTGGCCAACGGTTCCGCTCACCTGGGCGATGGCGCGAGTATTCAGAATGGGAGTAAATCCTCCAATTACGCCCAGGGTCAGGGTCGGCAGGTCGCCAGCAGTCTTGGTAACCAGATTCACTGATCCGCCAATCGCTTCAGCATCCTGATTCGCAGATAGAGTTTTGTTGACTTCGACCGACTCGACGATGTCCGCGGGAATGGTGTCCAACTTCACTTGGCGGACGTCGTTTTCAGGCGCAGGAACGAGCACTCCATCGATCGTCACGGCGTTCAACCGCGGCTCGGTCCCGCGGATCTGGACGTACTTGCCTTCGCCCTCATCGCGTTCCAGGGTTACGCTGGGCAGGCGGCCAACGGCGTCGGCAATGTTCGCATTCGGCAGGGCGGTGATCACGTCCGACGGCAAGACTTGAAGAATGTTGTCGGAAGTGCGCTGCCGGTTGATGGCCTCAGCCTCGCCGTGCGGGCGGTCCGCAATCACCGTGATTTCTTCGCTCTTGCCGGAGATATCCATCCTGGCTTCGATGTGGTCCGCGCGCCCGGCTGCGACCGTGACCTGCTTTGTGAAGTCCGTGAAGCCAACATAGGAGATTGTGAGGGTATAGTTGCCGGGCGCCAGCCCAATGAAATTGAACTCGCCTTGGCCATCGGTAGCGGTCACAATGTCCCCCGGTTGCAACCTCACTCGTGCGCCATCGAGTACCGCGCCTGCTTTGTCCACGGCGCGTCCGCTGATGGTGCCATGACCGGTCTGAGCCAGCGCCGCTGCGCTCAAGAGTGCGCAAAGGATCAGCAGGATTGACATTTTGCAAATAAAAGAGAGAGGGCAGGATGAGTGTCTGGGTTTCATTTGAGTTAATCTCCTTACGAACCCCGTGGAAAAATAGGTTTCCCTTGGATTTACCGTCGGTTTGCTTTAGTGGTGAAGGTTCATCTTAGGAAGGTGTTGTGAAGGCTTTGTGAATGCGACGTTAAGGGGAGGTCAATTTTCGGTGTTCAATCCACATGGAGGTTGGCCCCAGGGCAGCAGGCAAATCACAGCCATGCAGGGTCCTTTTTCTTTCATTTCCTCTTCTTAACACGTCGACCGGGAGATGGACCTACGCGCCAGGCTAACGGGGTTAGGTCATCCCTGTGACCAAGATCACCTGTGGACGCGGTAAGAATCACTGCAAGGCCCCCATTCCCCTGCGTATCTTTAACTTAGGGGAATCCCGGTGTTAAGGGCCCAAATGCCTCGCAAACTTGGCCCAAAGCTGATTCTTTCGCTTACCGTACTGATCGTTGCCATCAGTTGTGTCAGTGGATACTTCAACTACCGCTCTCAGAAGCAACGTTTAGTCGAGACCATGATCCTGGGCGCGGATCAGCTTTCGCGCAGCATTACCGGCGCAGCCTGGCATGCCATGCTCGACGACGACCGCAAGGCCGCCTACGAGATCATGCGCATGATTGCCGACAAACAAGGCGTCGACCGCATCCGCATGTTCAACCGCGAGGGCCGGCTGATGTTCTCGACCGACGTGCGAGAGCATCCGAGCCTTAGCCCCAGCAGTTCATCCAACGAAGTCTGCATTAGTTGTCACAGTAAACAGCCAGCTCGGGACAAACCCACCGAAGACGCGCGCGTTCGTTATGCCACTTCGCCGGACGGCATCAAGACCATCAATATGGTGACGCCCATCTACAACGAGCCTTCGTGCAGCAACGCCAGTTGCCATGCGCACAGCGCATCTACCAAGGTGCTCGGCATCGTGGATATCGCTCTGCGATTGGATCCTGTCCAGCGACAAACGCGGGCCATGATGCTGCAGGCCGTCATTTCGACCTCGCTTGAAGTATTAATCGGAGCGGCCTTCGTCATCCTCTTCACGCGGCGTTTTGTCGCCAACCCGATTCAACGGCTGATCGAAGGCACAAAAGCCGTGAGCGCCATGGAACTGGACCGGCCTATCCGAGCCACCCGCCGCAGCCAGGAAATCGATGACCTGGTGGACTCGTTCAACCTGATGCGCGAGCGCTTGAAATTAGCCGTCGCCGAGTTGAACGAGATGCAGCAGACGCTGGAGAGCAAGGTGGAAGAGCGCACCCAGCAACTGCAAACTGCCCAACGCAAGCTCATCCAAGCCGATCGCCTGGCAACCCTTGGTCAGCTGTCGGCCAGCGTGGCTCACGAGATCAATAATCCGGTTTCTGGCGTGCTCAACCTCTCCATGCTGCTGGAGCGCCTGATGGCCAACGGCGCGTACCCGCCGGGACGCGAAGCTGAATTCCGCAAGTATCTCAGCTTAATCTCGTCAGAAACTGCCCGCGTCGGACGCATTGTGTCGGACTTGCTGGCATTTTCGCGCCGCTCGAAGCCGCAGCGGGCGCCTGCGGATCTGAATAAGCTGGTTCGGACCACACTGGGTCTGGCAGGACACAAACTCAAGCTGATCAACGCCGAAGTTGTTCTGGAATTGCAGGACGATCTCCCGCCGGTCGAGTGCGACGCATCGCAAATGCAGCAGGTGATTCTGAATCTCGTCTTGAATGGCGCTCAGGCCATGCAGTCGCAGGGTGGCGGGAAACTGACCATCCACACCCGTCTGGTCGATGGTGGAAGCAACGTGGAGCTCTGCGTTCAGGATACCGGCGAAGGCATCGCTCCGGAAAACCTGCACAAGATCTTCGATCCTTTCTTCACCACCAAGGCCGATGGCAAGGGAGTCGGCCTGGGGCTGGCCGTGCTCTACGGGATCGTGAAGGCTCACGAAGGTGAAGTCGAGGTAACCAGCAAGCGGAATGAAGGCACAACCTTCACCGTCACCCTTCCGCTGAAGCTGCGAAGCGGCAGTGCCGAGCAAAGAGAAGTGCAGGTACATGGCGTGTGAATGCTCTATGTCTCGTGGCCATCGGGAGCGTGCCCGAAAGAGCGTTGGAATGGATCGAAAGCGCAGCCGCCGAGTGGTTTCCGCTTCCCCTTCGGCGCTTGCCTCCTTTATCGCTTCCAGAGGACGCCTATGACAGAAAGCGAGGCCAATACCAGTCGGTGGAGATCATGAAGATGCTGGCTCAATATGCTCCGCCCGATGCCACCCGGATTCTCGGCGTCACCGACGTGGACCTGTCGATTCCGATGCTCACTTTTCTGTTTGGGCAGGCGAACCTTGATGGTCCCATCGCCGTGGTCTCGCTCTGCCGCCTGCACCAGGAATTCTACGGCCTTCCCGCGGATGAAAGCCTGCTCCGCGAGCGCACGGTCAAGGAAGTACTGCACGAGTTGGGACACACCTTCGGACTCGCCCATTGTTCGGAGCCGAAATGTCCGATGAGCCTTGCTACCCACATCGAGTTGGTCGATGGCAAAGAAGAACAATACTGCGCGCGTTGCGGCACGCGGTTGGTCGAGCGCTTTACTTCGCTAGGAGGAGTATGAAGAAGAGTTGGGTAATCCTGGTGGTGGACGATGAAGACGTGATGTGTGAATCGATGGCTGCCTGGTTGCGGGAAGATGGCTACCAGGTCGACACCGCGTCCAATGGACAGAAGGCGCTGGAACTCGCCAAGTCGACGGATTACGTCATCTGCTTCATCGATCTGAAAATGCCCGGCGGCATGGATGGCATCGAGACCATGATGGAGATCCACCGCATTCGGCCGGAAGCGTCCGTCATTATTATTACCGCCTACGCCACCGTCGATACCGCCATTCAGGCCATGAAAGAAGGCGCGCAGGAATACATCGTCAAACCCTGCAATCCGCAGGAAATCTCGATGCTGGTCTCGCGCATCCTGAAGCTCAAGAAGTTACAGAGCGAAAACGCGATCCTGCGCAAGAAGATCAGCCGCCAGTACCGGCACCACGACATCATCACCAAGAATCCGCGCATGGAAGAGCTTCTGGCCTTGACCCACGACATCGCCAGTCTGCGCAGCACGGTGCTGATTCGGGGCGAAAGCGGCACCGGCAAAGAACTGGTGGCGCGAGCCATCCATTTCTCCGGCGACCGCGCTGCCAAGCCATTCATTACCGTGAGCTGTGCCGCGCTGACCGAAACCTTGCTGGAAAGTGAGTTGTTCGGCTATGAAAAAGGCGCCTTCACCGGTGCCAACGCGCAAGCGAAAGGCAAGTTTGAACTGGCCGACGGAGGCACCATCCTCCTCGATGAAATCGGCGACATCTCGCCCAAACTGCAAGCCGACCTCCTGAGGGTTTTGCAGGAGCGCCGCTTCTACCGTGTCGGAGGCAATGCAGAAGTAGAGGTCGATGTGCGCATCATTGCCGCCACCAACAAGAACCTCGCCGACGAGGTCAAGCAGGGGAGGTTCCGAGAGGATTTGTACTATCGCCTCAACGTGATTGAGATTCGCATTCCTCCGCTGCGTGAACGGCGCGAGGATATTCCCCTGTTGGCGGAACACTTCGTGCAGCGCATCTCTTGCGAACTGGGCAAGGATATCAGCGGCGTTTCCGCGGCAGCCTTGAAGCTGCTGATTGCCTACGATTGGCCGGGCAATGTGCGCGAGTTGGAAAACGTAATCGAGCGCGCCATTGTGACCTGTCGCAACGGCACGCTCGACGAGCAGGATTTCTCCTGGCTCCAGAGGAGTCCCGGGGCGTCGCAGAATTGGGAAGTCCCCGATGTTTCTCTCGACGAACTCGAACGCAAGGCCATCATTGCCGCACTGGAGCGGAAACACGGCAACGTCAAAGAGGCGTCCGCTGCCCTGGGCATTGACCGCTCGACGCTCTACGACAAGCTCAAGCACTACGAGATCACGCACTGACCCTGCGGTGTAACCGACTACGAAAACATTCCCTGTAGAGATGGGGCTTGCCCCGTCTCAAGTCACCCCGGAACCATGTTCGAGCACGGAGGCGCAGCGAGCGTGGGTGATCAGTTGCTCAATGAGCGCTATCGCCTGTTTGTGTCAACAATCGAGATGACCGTTTCTAGCGCTGCGGAAGGCGATCACGATCCTCTGTCTTGACAGTGAGTGCAACTGCCGAAAGGAAACCCGGCCCAAGCGGAGCCCGGCGGGGCTGAAACAAGATGCACGACTAATTTCGCGCATCCTGCGACATCAAGGTAAGAAGTTGACGAGCATCCTACGGGTCAATTCGAAACACAACACCGTCTCCGCTCGATCCTCCCTGCCAGGTCGTGCCATAGAGGTTGCCTGCTCTCTCCAAAATCGGGTTGTCATATGGATGACTTCCGTTCGTGCCGTCAAAACTCCAGAGAACCTTCTCTTTGTACCAGCCCTTGCCAACTTGGGCTGCTAACTCGAAAACAGTTCCGTCGCCGTGCTTGCCACCGTTGACCGTAGTGCCGTAAATGTTCCCGGCCGCATCGAGCGCAATTCCCGCCTGAGGCCCATTGCCATCTCTGCCATTGTTCCTAAAGCAGTAGAGAATCCTCTCTGTCCATTTTCCCTTTTGCCATTTCTTCGTTGGAGGACTCAGCTCGTAGACCGTTCCATAGTTGTAGGCGCCGCCAGAGGAGGTCGTTCCGTAAAGCCTCCCGGACCGGTCTAGCACGGGAGTGCCCTGTGGCTCGGAGCCATCTTTAGGATAACCAGTAAAGGTGTGGATCACAGTCGGAGTCCAACCACCGTTGCCGTTCGGTGACAATTCGAATACCGTGTGAGGGAGTACTGGCGACCATGAGTTGCCGAAGATGTTTCCGGCGGCATCCATCTTGGCCAAAGCAGCCACGCCGTTGCTGAGGTAGATCACTTGCTCCGTCCAACCACCGCCGGACGGGCTCAGCTCGAAGACGGTTCCATAATTGGTGAGGCCATCGAAACCTGTGCCGTAGAGATTGCCCGCTGGGTCAATAATCAGGCCGCCGACTGGATTGTAATCATACGGAAAGTTGTACAGGACGGTTTCCGTCCAGCTTGCTCCCACGGGACTAAGTTCCCACACGACGCCCCCGCCATACGCGCCGCCTTGGTCCGCTGTTCCGTAAAGGTTCCCCTCTTTGTCGAATATCACGTAAGAGCGATTTGGAATCTCCCCATCTGCGCAGCCCGCCACGGAGCAAAAACTGTAGAGCACTGCCTCGTTCCAACCTCCGCCGTCGTCCGGCGAAAGCTCAAATACGATCCCATATCCCAGTCCCCCGTAGGAGCTCACCCCATAGAAGTTGCCAGCACCGTCAGAGGTGAGGCTGGACTGGGGACACGGCCCAATCAAGCAACCCTGGATGCTGCTGCCGGCGAAGTTGTAGAGCACCGTCTCAGTTTGGGCCTGCGTTGGGCGAGCGGCAACCAATATCAGCGCGGAAAGCACAGCTAGTATCAGAGCGCTAGAAGTCATAAGTTGACGTTTTCCGAACATGAGAATTCTCCTCGTACTTAGCCGCAATTTTTCTTGGCTCCAAAAACGGCTGCTATTGTCCTCCCAATCGCTAGTCGCGTCAATGTGAAGCGATTTTCGGTAGTGGCTCAGTTTGAAGCTGAGCCACTACCCGATTTTCATGTGGATGTATTTGCGAGGGAGCGGTGCTAGAGTTGGTGAAAAATCGCGATTACGCGCAAAACCCCGGTCGGGGCTGGCACATCCTTCGCGTTCTTTGCGAAGGGCGGGGACCCATCTGATCGCACGGAGGGATTCCGGCGGCTGGACCACTTTAGCCGGGAAGCACCACGAGGGTTTGTCTCTCAGCGTTGCTCGAAATCCATTGACTTAAAACCCGTCGCGCCCGACGATAAAGATCTGATTGGAGCAGCTTGACTACCCAAACCCATTTTCAGCGCTCTTTGACAAGTTAAGTTGAGGCGTTCAGCGGGCGTGACCCCGAGCGCAGTCGAAGGGGAATGGGTCCCGTAAGTTATTGGTTTATAAAGACTTTAATCGGCAAGTCCTTTAAACTCAAAGACCTGGCGGGGCAAGTATCCCTTGAAATCACGTACAGTTAAATGCTACTCTTTCCTATGGAATACGCGGAAAGAGCAGGCACGATTAAAGACAAGCTAGACGCAAACGACCGACTCATTCTGGTTCGCGTAAAAATTGAGCGGGCCAAGACACATCTCCGTAACCTGGAGGCCGAACTTATCGCTTTCGGGAAGCGAGAGTTCCACGCGGTCACGACCGATGCTGATTCGCACGTTAGAGATTTGGGCAAGCATCGTATCCTGCCCTTCGATGCACTTCCCGCAGCCGGGGACGTTATCCACAATCTGCGAAGCGCCCTCGACCACCTTGCATGTCAACTCGTCTGGGTAGGCTCCGGCGAGGAACCAAGCAGGCGTGTCGAATTTCCTATTGCGAAGGACGCCGCTACTTACGAAGGGGAAAAGGCTCGAAAAGTAGAGGGCATGTGTCCCAAAGTTATAAAAGCTATCGATGCGCTCAAGCCGTACAAAGGCGGGAATGATGCGCTCTGGAGAATCCACGAGCTTGATAACATCGACAAACACCGCACCCTTTTCACCTATGCCAATGACTGTTTTCTTATTGCCGATTGGCTGAGTGAGTACGGCACCACTGGACCCTACAACATCAAAGCGAAAGCAAGCAACCCACATTTCGGAGGGATCGGCGTCTTTGATGACGAAGTGGAGAAGAATGTGGAGTTCGAGATTGATGAAGCGGTCAGCAAGGCGAAGGTTGCGACGGGTGATCCGCTCCTCCCATCGCTTACCCAGTTGATTGATTACGTCTATAACTTGGTCTTGAGCTTCAAGCCTTTTTTGGAGTGACACACGCCCGCTTTCCGGCTAATATATAAGCCGTATGGCGGGCATACGCTCATCCCGGCAAGGTAGCAGCGAACGACCCGTAGCGAGTCAAGATTTAAGGCCATCAAAAGAGGTCGCGGCTAAAATGGCTCCGGTATCACGGGCGTCATTCCACGATCTCTTGAGACGGGCGGCGCAGCCAATTCGGCAACGCGCTTCAATAGCGAAGTAAAGATTAAATTTCCCTGATCCCTCCGGTTATATCGAAACGAATACTCATCCAAGTACGATTGCAAATACTTCTGACTTATCTGATGATACACGCCGCCGATGCCACGTTTCACCAGCGACCAAAAGCCTTCAATCGTGTTCGTGTGAACGTCTCCCATAACATAGACGCCAGCACTGTGATTGATGCGGCGGTGATCGTACTCATTCTTGTGACGCCCAAGGTCATCGTACGATGGATACTCGTCAGAGAAGATCACGCTCTTTGGCATCACATATTCTTTGATGATCGGCATCAGCGTTTCTTTCTTGCGGTCGCTAGCAACGACGGCCTTGACGCGGCCCTTGCGCTCCACCATTCCAAACACAGTTGTTTTCGGCTTCGGAGATTTACCGAGTCGCTTAGTAGTCGGGCCGACTCCGGTTTCGTCAATCTCCACCGCTTCTCCCTCCAGTTGCACGTCCTCTGAAAGAAGCGTGCGAATCTGGCGGAACATGCGCCAAGCGGTTTTGTAAGTCACCCCAGTTTCTCTTTGAATCTGCTTTGCCGAGATGCCGCAACGAGTCGAAGCCATCAGGTACATGGCGTAGTACCATAGCACTAGCGACGTGCTGCTGTGCTCAAAGATCGTTCCGGCCATCGGGGAAATTTGAGTCCCGCAGAAGCCGCACGAATAAACCGGACGCCCAGCGATGGGGTGATGCTTGCGATTCTGTTGACAAGTTGAGCAATAAGTCACTCCGCCGGGGAAACGCTGCTCTTTCAGGTGCTCTAAGCAAGCTTCGTCATCTGGGAATTGACGCTTAAAGTCTTGAATCGTATAGCGTAAGTGCTTTGGAATCGTCTGTCTGCGGTTCATAATGGAGACAGCATAGCAAATTTCTTACGTGATGTCAAGGGATAATTACCCCTGGCGGGGACTCCCTCTTAAGTCTTTGATTTCAAAAGACCGGGGTAGGGGGAGGGGGAGGGGGGTACCCATAAGATATGGGTTAGTCCCTCCTGAGTAAACATTCAGAATCGAGCCGCAAACTCCCCCTAAGTTTCCAGAAACGTGTCGGCGAGCACCGTGCTCCAGTCACCTTCGGGCATAGCGTCCATTAAACCATCGATCAGCACTCCGCCGTCTGCCAGGCTGGGCGCAGTGTTCGGCGCGCGGAGTTGCAGTTGCAACCGCTCCAGTTCCCGTGACAGCCAAAAGTGAACTTCGGGTCCGCGCAAAAGATGCCGCAGCGTTACTGGATCGTTCGGATTCAGCCACGGGCGAATCTTCAGATACCAACTTTCCTTCGGGCCGCCGATACCAACGACCGTCCCCTCGATGGGAGCCCGAACCCGAATCTCATTTCCGTTCTTCGTCATCTGCCAGGCGGTCCCATTGGTCTCGATTTCACTACCTATCTCGGGCATGGTGATGGAATCAGGACTGCCGACCAGACGTTCGGCTAATTCATCGGGGCCGATGGTGAGTGTGCCGTCCTCCTCCGGTCTCACCCAGGTGTGACCCCGATGGTAGAAGCGGTCTTTCGAATAGTTGATCCCCAGGTCGTGAACGATTCCCCTCGCCGGCTGCACCGCGAACTGCGAGTAATTGCTGCACTGGCGGCAATCAAAGGCGTTGTCGCAGGTTCTCGACATCACTCGGCCCGCAAGTTCGTGGCGGCAGCGGCGTTCCGTCTCCGGCAACTGCGCAAAGTCCGACTTCCAGCACAACTCGATCGCTCGATTCGTGCGGAAGTCGCGCACCGTGCGCCATACGGCCGAGGCCACGGTTACCAGAATGGTCAGCGCCACAGCAAAAAACAGAGACAGAAACAGAATGTGGCCTAAAGTCCAGCGGAATCCATCAACTCCCGGAAACATGTGTGGTTTCTCCTTTTGGCTGTGCAAACAGCGGCAGGTAGCGATACGACAAGGAGTAGACAATGACGCCATATCCCAGCACGCCACCGAAGCTCGCCACCTCTTGCCAACTCGGCGTGTAGTGCAGGAAGTCATCGAAAGCCAAAGTCGGCAAAGCCAGGGTTTGCACGGTGAGAACGAAGCGGTTTAGCAGTATGCCCGCACAGGCCAGCGCTGCCGCACTCAGAAGTAATCCACGCCGCTTTGCGGTGCGGCGGTAGGTGAGCAGAAAAGCTGGGAGCAAGCCAAAGACCACGATCTCCGCAAACAAGATCGGCAAGCCGAATGGTTTATAGCTGTAATACTGCCATGGAGCAAAACCCACCGACGGCGAAGTGAAGTTCAACCAGATCAGCGTGTCGATCGACTTGGCGGCGACGTAGATCGCAAGCAGCACGCCGGAAATAAATCCCAGGCGCCGGAAAAGATCCGGTGGTACAAGGCGCCGTCCGGTTACCTTCTCGACGGTTGCCGTCACCAACATCAAGAAGCTCGGCCCTGCAGCAATCGCAGACAAAATGAACAGGAAGAAGGTTGAAGGCCAGATGAGAAACCCCTGCCGGAAAGCGAAAGGACGGCCGCGCAACACTCCATAAAGCCCGCCCAGCGATCCCTGGTGGAAGAACGAAAGCAACGTTCCCACGCCTGCCAGCACCGGCACAAGTTTGTGCAGTTGATGTTCAAAGACCAGGAACGATGGCAGCTTGCGCAACTGGCGGTTGCGCAGCAGGATCGGTGTGTATTCCAGGCAGAGCACCAGCAGATAACAGGAGATGCAGAATGTGACCTCGGTGAGCATCGAGTGCGTATTCGGATGCCAGAAGGTGAACCACGCGCGCAGCGGCTGCCCCACGTCTATCATTAATATTGCGACTGCACCGCTGTAACAGATGAAACCAACAACGACAGCGGTGTTCAGGATCGGCTGCAGCTCGGCGCGCTTCAGAATGTAAACCAGAAATCCGGTGAAGAACGCACCTGCGCCCAGCGCAATCACGCCCAGATCGAGAAAGATCCACAGGCCGAAGGCGAACCGGTTGTCCATGTTGGTCTGGTTCAACCCGTAATACAGGCACAGCCCAGCCGCATAAACCCCCAGAGCGAACACAACTACCCAGGGAGAAAGCCAGAGCAAGAACTGTGGAAGCGAGGTTCGTTCTTCGCCTCGGGCGATCCAGCGACTATCTGCCAAGGCGGTGCTAGCCATGTTTCACCTCCGCACGTTTGACCTCGGAACCAGGACCGGATTTGGACTCTGCCAGCCCTCTCACCCACGCCTCCTTCGACTTGTAGTAGACCTTCGGCTCGGTGTCCAGGCGCGCCAGCAACCGGAACGCGTCTGGGGACTGCGCTTCGTGAGAGACAGGATCATTCTGGTCGGCAAGATTTCCGAACTGGATCGCCGCCGTGGGGCAAGCCTCCACGCAAGCTGGAACGTAGTCGGCAGGATCGATTTCCCGCTTTCCCGCAACCGCAGCCTTCGCCATGGCAGAATGCAACCGCGCGTGGCACATATTGCACTTCTCCACCACACCGCGCATTCGCACCGCAACTCCCGGATTCAGGCTCTTCTCCATTCCCGCAGGCCACGCCGGATCCCACCAGTTGAAGTAGCGCGC
>Ga0209415_10010359_pt1 | contig 15868 bp, 14 predicted proteins | sample PeaSoiSIISIP2007_FD_187696 | JGI IMG/M metagenome (GOLD analysis project Ga0209415, IMG submission 187696) | Peat soil microbial communities from Weissenstadt, Germany - SII-SIP-2007 (SPAdes) (version 2) | ecosystem: Environmental > Terrestrial > Soil > Wetlands > Peat | place: Germany...
CGTCGCCGGCTGACCCGAGCACACAGGCAGCAAGATGAGCCATTTCCTCGACCGTTTGACATTCTTCCGCAGGACCGTCGACACGTTCTCCGGCGGCCACGGCGTGGTGACCAACGAAGACCGCCGGTGGGAGGAGGCATACCGTTCCCGCTGGCAGCACGACAAGATCGTGCGTTCTACCCATGGGGTGAACTGCACCGGGTCGTGCAGTTGGAAGATCTACGTCAAGGGCGGCATCGTCACCTGGGAAACGCAACAGACCGACTATCCGCGTACCCGGCCCGACCTGCCGAACCACGAGCCGCGCGGTTGCGCGCGCGGGGCCAGCTATTCCTGGTACCTCTACAGCGCCAACCGGCTGAAATATCCGCTGATCCGCCGCCGCCTGCTGGAGCTGTACCGGGCCGCACGCGCCACGCTCGATCCGGTCGCGGCCTGGGCCTCGATCGTCGAGAACGCAACGAAATCGCGCAGCTACAAGCAGGTGAGGGGCCTCGGCGGCTTCGTGCGCGCAAGCTGGCAGGAGGCGGAAGAAATCATCGCCGCTGCCAACATCCACACCATCAAGCGATGGGGGCCGGATCGCGTCATCGGCTTCTCGCCGATCCCGGCGATGTCGATGGTCTCCTACGCCGCCGGCAGCCGCTACCTGTCGCTGATCGGCGGCGTCTGCATGAGTTTTTACGACTGGTACTGCGACCTGCCGCCGGCCAGCCCGCAGACCTGGGGCGAGCAGACCGACGTGCCGGAGAGCGCCGATTGGTACAACTCGACGTTCCTGCTGTTGTGGGGCTCCAACGTGCCGCAGACGCGCACGCCGGATGCGCATTTCTACACCGAGGTGCGCTACAAGGGCGCCAAGTCGGTGGTGATCTGCCCGGATTATTCCGAAGCAGCAAAGTTTTCCGACCTGTGGCTGCATCCGAAGCAGGGCACCGACGCGGCGCTGGCGCTGGCGATGTCGCACGTGGTGCTGAAGGAATTCCACCTGCAGCGGCAGGCCGAGTACTTTACCGACTATTGTCGCCGGCTGACCGACATGCCGATGTTGGTGATGCTGGAACCGCGCGATGGGCAGTACGTGCCCGGGCGGTTCCTGCGCGCTTCGGATCTGGATGGCGCGCTGGATCAGGCGCACCAGGCCGAGTGGAAGACGTTGGGATTCGACGCGGCGGACGGTTCCGTCGTGGTGCCGAACGGCGCGATCGGCTTCCGCTGGGGCGATGCCGGCAAGTGGAACCTGGAGGCGCGCGACGCCCGCGCCGGGGCCGAGGCGTCGCTGGCGCTGACGCTGGCCGACCGGCGCGACGATGTCGTTCCGGTGGCGTTTCCCTATTTCGGCGGCAAGGCGCCGGCGGCATTCCGTCCCACGGCGCATGACGAGGTGCTGGTGCGCCACGTGCCGGTGCGCCGGGTGCAGACGTTGTCCGGCGAGGTCGCGGTGGCAACGGTGTTCGACCTGCTGGCCGCCAATCACGGCATCGACCGCGGCTTCGGCGGCGGCAACGTGGCAATTAGCTACGACGACGACGTGCCCTACACGCCGGCCTGGGCCGAGTACATCACCGGCGTGCCGCGCGCGCACATCATCGCCGTGGCGCGACAGTTCGCGGAGAACGCCGAGAAGACCCACGGCAAATCGATGGTGATCCTGGGGGCCGGGCTGAACCACTGGTACCACATGGACATGATCTACCGCGGCATCATCAACCTGCTGATGATGTGCGGCTGCATTGGTCAGTCGGGCGGCGGCTGGTCGCACTATGTCGGACAGGAGAAACTGCGGCCGCAGACCGGCTGGACGCCGCTGGCCTTCGCGCTGGACTGGCACCGCCCGCCGCGGCAGATGAATTCCACCAGCTTCTTCTACAATCATACGTCACAGTGGCGTTACGAAAAGCTCGCGGTTGCCGATATCACCTCGCCGCTGGCCGACCCCGCAACGCTGCCGCGCACGCTGATCGACTGCAATGTGAAGGCCGAGCGGATGGGCTGGCTGCCCTCGGCGCCGCAACTGGCGACCAATCCGCTCGCCATCGCCGCGGCGGCGGAAGCCGCTGGCCAGACTGTGCCGGACCATGTCGCCGGCGGGCTGCAATCCGGCGCGCTGCACTTCGCGTCGGAGGACCCGGACGCGCCGGAAAGCTTCCCGCGCAACATGTTCGTCTGGCGATCCAATCTGCTGGGTGCCTCGGGCAAGGGGCACGAGTATTTCCTGAAATACCTGCTGGGCACCGATCATGGCGTGCTCGGCAAGGATCTTGGCGAGGAAGGCGCCGCAAAGCCCGAGGAGGTGCGCTGGCGCGACGCGGCGCGCGGAAAACTCGATCTGCTGGTGACGCTGGACTTCCGCATGTCCACCACCTGTCTTTATTCCGACATCGTGCTGCCGACCGCCACCTGGTACGAGAAGCACGATTTGAACACCTCCGACATGCATCCGTTCATCCATCCGCTGTCGGCGGCGGTGGATCCGGTGTGGGAGTCGCGCTCCGACTGGGAGATCTTCAAGGGGATCGCGCGGCGGTTCTCCGAGCTGGCACCGGGTCAGCTCGGCGTGGAGCGCGACGTGGTGCTGACGCCGATCATGCACGACACGCCGGGCGAACTGGCGCAGCCGTTCGCGGTGCAGGACTGGAAGCGCAACGATTGCGCACCGATCCCCGGCAAGACGATGCCGGCGGTGACGGTGGTCGAACGCGACTATCCCGCGACCTACGAGCGGTTCACCTCGCTCGGGCCGCTGATGGACAAGCTGGGCAACGGCGGCAAGGGGATCGGCTGGCAGACCGCGCACGAGGTCGAGCAGCTCGGCCACCTGAACGGGGTCAACGCCGCGGGCCGGCCGCGCATCGACACCGACATCGACGCCGCCGAGGTCATCCTGTCGCTCGCCCCGGAAACCAACGGCGAGGTCGCGGTAAAAGCCTGGGCAGCGCTGGAGAAACAGACCGGGCGGCAGCACCAGCATCTCGCGGCCGCGCGCGCCGACGACAAGATCCGCTTCCGCGACCTGCAGGCGCAGCCGCGAAAAATCATTTCGTCTCCGACCTGGAGCGGGCTGGAGAGCGAGCACGTCAGCTACAACGCCGGCTATACCAACGTGCACGAGCTGATCCCCTGGCGCACGCTGACCGGGCGGCAGCAATTCTATCAGGACCACGCCTGGATGCGCGCGTTCGGCGAGACGCTGTGCGCCTACAAGCCGCCGGTCGACACCCGCACCATCGCGGCGGTGCGGCACCTGGCCGACGAGCGAAAATCCGTCACGCTGAACTTCATCACGCCGCACCAGAAATGGGGCATCCACAGCACCTACAGCGACAACCTGCTGATGCTGACGCTGAACCGCGGCGGACCGGTGGTGTGGATCAGCGAGACCGACGCCAAGGAAGCCGGGCTTGAGGACAACGACTGGATCGAGCTGTTCAACGCCAACGGTGCGCTGACCGCGCGCGCCGTGGTCAGCCAGCGCGTGCCCGCCGGCATGTGCATGATGTACCACGCGCAGGAGAAGATCGTGAACGTGCCGGGCAGCGAGATCACCGGCCAGCGCGGCGGCATCCACAACTCGGTCACGCGGGCGACGCTGAAGCCGACGCACATGATCGGCGGCTACGCGCAACTGTCGTACGGCTTCAACTACTACGGCACGGTGGGATCCAACCGCGACGAGTTCGTCGTGGTGCGCAAGATGGAGCGCGTGGACTGGCTGGAAGGCCCGCGTGTCGTCGCCGTGGCGGCGGAATAGGGAGGACAGGGCCATGAAAATCCGCGCGCAGATCGCGATGGTGCTGAACCTCGACAAGTGCATTGGTTGTCACACCTGTTCGGTCACCTGCAAGAACGTCTGGACCAGCCGCGACGGCGTCGAATACGCCTGGTTCAACAACGTCGAGACCAAGCCCGGCATCGGCTACCCGAAGGACTGGGAGAACCAGAAGCGCTGGAACGGCGGCTGGGTGCGCCGCGCGAACGGCCGGCTGGAGCCGCGGATGGGGGGAAAGTTCCGCGTGCTGGCCAAGATCTTCGCCAATCCCGACCTGCCGCAGATCGACGACTATTACGAACCCTATACGTTCGACTACCAGCATTTGCACAACGCGCCGGAAAGCCAGGCGGCACCCACCGCGCGGCCGCGTTCGGTGATCAGCGGGGAACGCATCGAGAAGATCCAGTGGGGACCGAACTGGGAAGAGATCCTCGGCGGCGAGTTCAGCAAGCGCGGCAAGGACGCGAACTTCGAGGCCGTGGAGAAGGAAATCTACGGCCAGTTCGAAAACACCTTCATGATGTACCTGCCGCGGCTGTGCGAACACTGCCTCAACCCGGCCTGCGTCGCCGCCTGCCCGTCGGGCTCGATCTACAAGCGGGAAGAAGACGGCATCGTGCTGATCGACCAGGACAAGTGCCGCGGCTGGCGGATGTGTGTTTCCGCCTGTCCCTACAAGAAGATCTACTACAACTGGCAGAGCGGCAAGGCGGAGAAATGCACGTTCTGCTACCCGCGCATCGAGGTCGGTCAGCCGACGGTGTGTTCGGAGACCTGCGTCGGGCGCATCCGCTACCTGGGCGTGATGCTGTACGACGCCGACCGCATCGAGGAGGCGGCCGCGAAGCCGGACGAGCGCGATCTGTATCGCGCGCAGCTCGACATCTTCGTTGACCCGCACGATCCCGCGGTGATCGCCCAGGCGCGCGCGGATGGCGTGCCGGACCTCTGGCTGGAGGCGGCACGCAACTCGCCGGTCTACAAGATGGCGATCGACTGGAAGATCGCCTTCCCGCTGCATCCTGAGTTCCGCACCCTGCCGATGGTGTGGTACGTGCCGCCGCTGTCGCCGATCCAGGCCAAGGCGGAAGCCGGCGAGATCGGCATCAACGGCGCCATCCCCGACGTGAGCAAGCTGCGCATTCCGTTGCGTTACCTGGCGAACCTGCTGACCGCCGGCGATGAAACGCCGGTGCGGCTCGCACTTGAACGGCTGCTGGCGATGCGGGCCTACATGCGCGCGCGCCATGTCGACGGCGTCGAGGCGCCGGCGGTGCTGGCGCAGGTCGGCCTGGACCGTGCCACGGTCGAGGACATGTATCGCATCCTGGCGCTGGCGGCCTACGAGGATCGCTTCGTCATCCCGACGACGCACCGCGAATACGCCGAGAACGCCTACGACCTGCGCGGCTCTTGCGGCTTTTCGTTCGGCAACGGCTGCTCCGGCGGCACCAGCGAAACCGGGCTGTTCGGCAAGTCCTTGCATGCGCATGGGACGAAGGCCAAGGTGGAGGCATGAGCGTGCAATCGCTGCGCGCCCTGTCGGCGCTGCTGTGCTATCCCACCGCCGAAACGATGGCGGCACTGGATGAGGTGACCGCGGTGCTGCGCGCCGATCCCCTGCTGCCGGCGGATCGGCGGGCGGCGGTGGGCGGCTTCATCGCCGAGCTGCGCGCGCTGCCGCTACTGGACGCCGAGGAACGCTACGTCGCGCTGTTCGATCGCAATCGTTCGCTGTCGCTGCACCTGTACGAACACGTCCATGGTGAATCGCGCGACCGCGGCCAGGCGATGGTGCGGCTGGCCACGCTGTATGCCTTGCATGGGCTGGAGGTGGCCGCGCGAGAGCTGCCCGACTACCTGCCGCTCTATCTGGAATTTCTGTCGCAGGTGCCTGAGCGCGCGGCGCGTTCGATGCTTGCCGAGGCCGCGCACGTGATCGCCGCCTTGGCAACGAAACTCGAAGCGCGCCAGAGCGGCTATGCCGCGGTGCTGCGCGCCGTCGAAGCCCTGGCCTCGCGGCCGCCGCGCGATGCGGCGGTGAACGAGGCGCTGACCTCGCTGGACCCGGCCGCCGACAGCCCGGAGGCACTGGACGCGGAATGGGAGGAGGAGGCGGTGCGCTTCAATGCCGGTGCCGCCGTCAGTGACTCGGCGGGTGCCGCCGCCTGCGGGAGATAGAACGATGGCGCAATCCCTCAACATGCTGCTGTTCGGCATCTATCCCTATGTGGCGATCAGCATTTTCCTGGTCGGCAGCCTGCTGCGCTTCGACCGCGAGCAGTACACCTGGCGCTCCGGCTCCTCGCAATTGTTGCGCCGACGGTTGCTGGTGGTCGGCAGCAATTGTTTCCATATCGGCGTGCTGGCGATCCTGGCCGGGCACTTCGTCGGGCTGCTGACGCCGCATGCGATCGTCAGCGGGATCGGCCTGTCGCCGGGCGGCCATCAGCTTCTGGCGATGGGGGCCGGCGGCGTGTTCGGCGTGGTGTGCTTCGTCGGGCTGACCCTGCTGATCTATCGCCGGCTGAGCGACCCACGCATCCGTGCCACGTCCAGCGTGATGGACATCGTCATCCTGCTGTTGCTCTACCTGCAACTGATCCTCGGCCTGTCGACGATTTTCGTTTCGGTCCAGCACCTCGACGGCACCGAGATGCTGCTGCTGTCCGGCTGGGCCCAGCACCTCGTCACGTTGCGGCCCGACGCGGCGTCGCTGATCGCCGAGGTGCCGCTGATCTACAAGCTGCACATCCTGCTCGGGCTGACGATCTTCCTGGTGTTCCCGTTCTCCCGCTTGGTGCACATCTGGTCGGCCCCGGTGAGTTATGTCGGACGGCGCTACCAGATCGTGCGTCGGCGGGGCGGCGCCGATGCGGTGCGGGGGCGGTGATGACGGCGATCAGCGTGAACGACACGACGATTTCCGAACAGGCGGTCGCCGCCGAAATGCAGTTCCACCCGGCACCGACGCGCGAACAGGCTTGGCGGGAGGCGGCCACCGCGCTGGCGATCCGCGCGCTGCTGCACGACGAGGCGGCGCGACTGGGCGTGCGAGCCGCGACGCCGGAGGCGGACGAGGGCGAGGAGGAGGCGCTGATCCGTGCGCTGCTCGCCCGCGAACTGCGCCTGCCGGAGCCGGATGAGGCCGCGTGCCGGCGCTACCACGCCGCCAACCGCGCCCGCTTCCGCAGCCCGGAGGTGTATGAGGCGGCGCACATCCTGTTCCCGGCCGGGCCCGAGGATGCGCCGGCGCGCGCCCGCGCCAAGGCAGCGGCGGAGGCGGTGCTGGCGATGTTGCTCGGTGCCCCAGGGAACGTGCCGGGCGGCGCTCCAAGGGCGACCCCAAGGGACGTCACGCAGCGCTTCGCCGACCTGGCACGCGAACACTCGGCCTGTCCGTCCGCGGCAAACGGCGGACGGCTCGGCCAGCAAAGCCGTGGCGACCTGGTGCCGGAGATCGAAACGTTCATCCTGGCGCTGGAGGAAGGCCAGATCTGTCCGGTACCGGTCATGTCGTGCTACGGCGCGCATGTGCTGCGGCTGGATCGCCGGGCGGCGGCCACCGACCTGCCGTATGAAGCGGTGGCCGAGACGGTGGCGCGACACCTCGCCACGCACGCCTGGCAGCGCGCGGCGAGCCAGTATCTGCGCGTGCTCGCCGGGCGGGCACGCATCGAGGGCATCGACCTGCACGGCGCGGCCACGCCGCTGGTGCAATGACCGCGCCGGTGCTCAGCTTCGGGTTCCGGCCGTTCTTCCTGGCCGCCGCGCTCTGGTCGGCGATCGCGCTCGTGCTGTCGATCTGCGCGCTGACCGGCCATCTCGACCTGCCCAGCCGGTTCGACCCGCTGAGTTGGCACATCCACGAGATGCTGTTCGGCTTCGTCATGGCCGGCGTGGGCGGCTTCCTGCTCACCGCGATTCCGAACTGGACCGGTCGCGCACCGGTTTCCGGCGTCACGCTGGGCCTGCTGGTGGCGGCATGGGCGCTGGGCCGGGCCGCCTGCCTGGTCTCCGCCTGGCTGCCGGCCTGGGCCGCGCCGGTCGCCGACCTGCTGTTTCCGCTGGCGCTGGAACTTGTCGTCGCGCGAGAACTGCTCGCCGCCAACAACCGGCGCAACTTTCCGCTGCTGCTGCCGCTGGTCGTGCTCGGCGCGGCAAATCTGCTGATGCACCTGGAGGCGCTCGGCGTGGCAGTGCCGGCGGGGCTCGGGTGGCGGCTGGGGATCGCCACGGTGCTGATCCTGATCTCGGTGATCGGCGGGCGGATTATTCCGGCCTTCACGCGCAACTGGCTGACCGCGCGCGGCGCGACCGCGCTGCCGGCGCCGGTCGGACCGATCGATCGCGCGGCACTCGGCACGCTGCATGCTGGCCTGGTGCTGTGGGCCGCCCTGCCCGACGCGGCATGGGTCGGTGTGCTGCTGCTGGCTGGCGCCGCGGTCAATCTGTGGCGGCTGGTCCGCTGGCGCGGCGGCGCAACCATGGGCGAACCGCTGCTGCTCGTGCTGCATGTCGGCTACCTGTGGCTGGTCGTGGGTGTGACGTTGCTGGGTCTGTCGTTGCTGTGCCCCGCGGCACCCGCCGCCGCGGCGCTGCACGCGCTGACCGCCGGGGCGTTCGGCACCATGCTGCTGGCGGTGATGACCCGTGCCACGCTGGGCCACACCGGACGGCCCCTGCATGCCGATGGTGCCACGGTGGCGATCTACCTGCTGGTGGGGGCCTCCGCTATCTTACGCATCGCGGCGGCGTGGCCATCGGCGGCGGCGTATGACGCGTTGATCGTCGCGGCGGTATGCTGGATCGCCGCGTTCGCGCTGTTCGCTGTGCGGTACGGGCCGATGCTGCTCACCCGTTCGACCAGCGGTGGGACAGGTTGAATGCCGCGTCGCAACCGGCCAACAAGATGGTTGTTATGGCTTACATCGGCACCGGCGTGATCAACGGTGGGCGACCATGACCAGGGCGGGTCGGGCCACCACGGGGGCGGCGTTCATCCGGCGTGCGCGCGAGTTCAAGACCATCGCCGTCATGCTGCGGATGTATTGCCGCGCCCATCATGGTTCACCGCACGCACCGCTCTGTCGCGACTGCATCGAGCTGCACGACTACGCGCGCCGGCGCCTGGAGCGCTGCCTGTTCGGCGAGGCCAAGCCAACCTGCGTCAATTGCACCGTGCATTGCTACAAGGCCGCCATGCGTGAGCGCGTCAGGCAGGTGATGGGCTGGGCCGGCCCGCGCATGCTGTGGCGCCACCCCGTGCTCGCTGCCTGGCACCTCATCGACGGGCGTCGGCCGGCCCCGAGCCTTCATCGCCCGCGATAGCGCTGCTGCAAGGTGGTGCTGCGCAGCAGCAAGCCAGCCAGCACGCTGACGGCGGCGACGGTGAGCAGGATGGCGGCGGCGAGCAGCCAAGGTTGGCCGAAGGTCCGGCGCATTTCGACAAGTTGCCAGGCTGTGAAAAGCCAGATGACGGCGGCGGCATAGACCAGTAGTTGCAGCAGCAGCAGGCTCCAGCGCCGGCGCACGAGAAACAGCAGCGGGGTCGCCAGACACAGCGCGGTCAGGATCAGATGGCCCGTGCGCAGGAAGTGGGCCGCGATGAGCCAGGTGGCGATGATGTAAGGCACGATGCGGGCAATCATTGCACCATCCTGGTCCTGCTGCCGTGGGGCCGCCTTGGCCGCGGACAAGGTGTACCAAGCGCCGCGGCTCCTGACTCTTTCGGGCGGGAGTCTCCTGCCGAAATGACAGAACTTTCCCGACCAGAGAAGAGTCAACTCAGGTCCCGGCCACCATCAGCTTGTAGAGGCGGCCCGTGGCGTCCAACTTGTCGGCGGACCACGCGCCGCCGACCCCATCCATCATCCATCGCAGGAATGCCCAGAGGTCTCGATCGACCGTGGTATCGTCCAGCGGTTCCAGGGCCTGCACGACCGCGTAAATCTCCAGGCCGGACGGGAATGGCTCGCCGCTGCGGCCGATGAAGACCAGCGCGTAAACCCCGTTCGAGGGCGCGGAAATGTACCCGGGCGTGGCGAGGCCGACCCGCTCAAGCTCGAATGCACGGCGGAAGAAGTCGCGGAACTCCGGGTAATGCCCCAGGCGATCCTCGGCGAGGAGAAATGCGTGCCGGGTGCTTTCCAGCGGGGGCGGGGCGATGATGCGAATTTCGGTCATGATGCCACCTCGGCCGAGGGGCTCGCGTCGATCCGGGCGAGGAAGTCCACGATCGAGGCCGCGATCTCCGGCCCCGAATCCTCCTGCAGGAAATGCCGCCCGGTCACCAGGATGGGTCCTTCCGCATGCGGCAGGAGTGTCTTGAAACGTGGCGCGAACGTTGCGGCGTCGAAGACCTCGTCCTGGCGTCCCCAAACCAGCAGGGTGGGCAGGCGGCATCGCGCAAGTTCCCGCTCCAGCCATTCGAACCGGGCCAGCGCCCGCGCCGTCCCGTCGAGCGGGATCCAGCGCGGCCACGTCCAGGTCAGCAGCCGTGTCGCCGGATCCGGCAGCACAGCCTCATAGGCAATCTGCGCCTCAGCGCGAAACTTTACCCGATCCACGACGGAGAGTGAGACACCCCGCCCGGCGAGGGCATTGTGGCGGCCGAGCAGATAGGGACCGACGATCGGGGCGTGCATCATGCGCCAGGGGAAGATGCGCGTATGGAACTCGGCGGGCGGCAGCGGCTAGGCCCAGGTGCTCATGGCGACGAGCGCCCGCGCGCGCCCGGGATTGGACAGCGCGAAGCCGAGGCCGGTTGGCCCGCCCCAGTCGTGGCAGACGACGGTGATCCGGGTAAGGTCGAGCTGGCGCAGCAACGACGTCAGGTTGGCGATGTGCCCGTCGAGGCTGTGCGCGTGCTCGCGCGTGGGTTTCTCCGACAGCCCGAAGCCGACCATGTCGGGCACGATCACGCGATGGCCGGCCTGCACCAGCGGGCCGATGAAGGCGCGATACAGGAAGCCCCAGGTGGGGTTGCCATGCAGCAGCACCACCGGATCGCCCGCGCCTTCGTCGATGTAATGCATGCGCCAGCCATTCACCTGCGCAAAGCGCGGGCGATAGGGCCAGAGCGCGCGGACACTCTCCGGCAATGCGGGGATTGCGACGGGGGCGGTCGGCTGGAGCATTGGCTCAGGGTCCCCAAATTCCCGCATCGGGTGATGGGCGAATCGGAAGTGTCGCGACCTGGCTCGCAGGCAGGTTGTCAGCCGATGGCCATTTCGGTAGCGGGATCGAACAGTTGAATCTTGTGTGCGTCGACCTCGATGGGAAGGACCTCCCCGGGCTTGGGGTCGACCGAACTGCCCAAACGGGCCACGAAACTCGCCTCCCCGCTGGTCAAATGCACGAAGTTCTCGCTGCCCATGTGCTCCACCACGTCGACGTTGGCCCTGGTCGCCGGACTTTCATTCGGCGCGGCGTGCGTTGCATCATGGATGTCCTCCGGACGCACCCCGAGGATCACTTGCCTGCCGGTGTAGCCGTCGATCCGCGCGACGATCTCCGCCGGAAGATTGATCTCCAGGCCGCCGCCCTTGACCCGCAATCCGCCGCTCACCTGCTCCAGCCTTGCATTGAAGAAGTTCATCGCCGGGCTGCCGATGAAGCCGGCGACGAAAACGTTTGCCGGCTTCGCGTACACCGCCCCCGGCGTATCGATCTGTTGCAGCATGCCATCTTTCAGGATGGCGATGCGGTTACCGAGCGTCATGGCCTCGACCTGATCGTGCGTGACATAGATCACCGTGGTCTGCAGGCGGGCATGCAGCTTGGTCAGTTCCACCCGCGTCTGCACGCGCAGTTTCGCGTCCAGGTTCGACAGCGGCTCGTCCATCAGGAAAACCTGCGGCTCGCGCACGATGGCCCGGCCCAGGGCCGCGCGCTGCCGCTGGCCGCCGGACAACTGCTTGGGTTTGCGCAGCAGCAATTGCTCGATGCCGAGGCGCTCGGCCACCGCCTGGACGCGCCGCTTGATGTCCTGCGCGGCGGTGCGCCGTTGCCGAAGCCCATAGGCCAGGTTGTCGAACACGCTCATGTGCGGGTAGAGCGCGTAGTTCTGGAACACCATGGCGATATCGCGGTCCTTGGCGGAAACGTCGTTGACCAGCCGGTCGCCGATGTAGATGTCGCCGTCCGACGCTTCTTCCAGTCCGGCGATCATCCGCAGGATGGTGGACTTGCCGCAACCCGACGGACCGACGAGGACCAGAAACTCCTTGTCCCGGATCTCGATCGAGACGTCGCGCACAACGGTCGTATCGCCGAACCGCTTGGTGACATGTTCCAGGGTCACCGACGCCATGGCCGTCCCCCCTTTGATTTCGCCATCGCCGGCGTACGGAATTTCACGCAAACCGGCGTCGGTACGGGCGCGCCATGTCCGGTCGGTTGCAGTCTGCCGCAGGACGCGTCGATACGGAAGGTCACCAGCGTATCGCTATCCTGGTTAGCCGCGAGCAGGAACCTGCCGGTGGGATCGATGCAGAAACTGCGCGGTGTCCTTCCCTGGGTCGATGCGTGATCGACATAGACCAGATGCCCGGTGCGTCGATCGACCCGGTGGATCGCGATGCTGTCGTGACCTCGATTCGACGCGTAGACGAACCTGCCAGACGGAGCGACCTGGATATCGGCGCAGGTGCTCTCACCTTGAAACCCTTCCGGGAGCGTGGAGACAATTTGCAGCTCCCGGAACGCGCCGGTCCCACGGTCGCACGCCAGGGCTGCGATCGTGGAATTGAGCTCATTGATGAGATAGGCAAACCTGCCCCCCGGATCCAGCGCGACGTGGCGCGGACCGGCGCCAGGCTTCATCTTGATCCAGGGAACGCCGTTCGGTTCCAGCATGCCGCGCTTTGCATCGAACTTGTAGACCAGCAGCTTGTCCAGCCCGAGATCGGGCACGAACGCGTAGCGGTTCGCCTTGTCCAACGTGACCGAGTGGGCATGCGGACCGTTCTGGCGGACCGGATCGATCCCGGCGCCCTGGTGCTGGATGAAATCGCAGGCTTCCCCCAGGCTGCCGTCATCACGCACCGGCAGGACACAGATGCTGCCGCTCATGAAGTTGGCGACGAACACGTGCCTGCGTTTCGCATCGACAATCACATGGCACGGGTCGGTCCCATGGGTCGGTTGCCGGTTCAGGAACCGAAGCTCTCCCGTCGCCGCATCGACGGCGAACGCGCTGACCGTTCCGGTCGGCCGGTCCTGGTATTCCTTCAGTTCGTTGACGGCGTACAGGAAATGCTGCGTGGCATCGAACGCCAGGTAGGACGGGTTGGCGACGCCGGTCGTCTTGCCGATCGGTTCTAGGGCGCCGGACGCCGCATCCAGGCGAAAGATGTAGATGCCCTCGCCTTTCCCCTGGAGAACCCGTCCGGTCCCGAAGCGGATCGGTTCGGTATAGGTTCCAACATAGACCAGCATTTCGGACGGCATGCAGCGTACTCCGCATCCGGCTTCCCGGCCCCGCCGGCGCGACGGGCCGGGCGGACCGCGGCGCGATCGCGCGCCCGGCGCGGGTGAACGAGGTCAGTTCGGCTCCACCACGACCTTGATCGCCCCGCCGCGACGTTTGACGAAGGTGTCCAGCGCGGCGGAAAAATTTTCCAACGGGAACGCGTGCGTCACCAGGTCGCCGACCTGCAGTTGCTTGGCGCCGATCAGGCTGATCACCTTGCGCGAGACGTTCGGGTTGGCGCGCGAGCCGTAGATCGCGATCTCGTTGTGCACGACGTATTTGAACGGCAGCGGCTCCTGCACGTGATTTGGCGGCACGCCCAGCAGCACGACGCGGCCGCCCTTGCGCACCATGTCCACCGCCTGGCGGAACGTTCCGGCGGCACCGGAGCATTCGACCGCTTCGTCGACGCCGCGCCCGCCGGTGGCCTCCCTGACGGCCGCAACCGGATCGGCGTTCTCGAAGTCCACCAGCGTGTCGGCACCGGCCAGGCGCGCCGCCTCCAGCCGCGCGCCGCGTCCGACCGCGATCACCCGCGCCGCCCCCAGCAGCCGCGCCATGCGCATCGCGATCAGGCCGATCGGCCCGGGTCCGATGACCGCGACCGTGCCGCCCGGCCGCACGCCGGACCGCTCAAGGCCGTGCAGCACCACGCCCGCGGTATCGACGAGCGCCCCCTCGCGGAAACTCATTCCCGCGGGCATCCGGTTCACGCTCTTGACCGACAGCACCGCATACTGCGCGTAGGCGCCATTCGTGATGAAGCCGTAGTGACGGTGTCCGGCTTCCGGCCGGCCGTAGTTCTCGCAGATGGTGTAACGACCCTCCATGCAGTTGGCGCAGGTGCCGCAGCCGCAATGCGCCTGGCCCGCCACGTGATCGCCGGGCGCAAGATCAACCACCCCGGGACCGACGGCGATCACTTCGCCGGCCCATTCATGCCCGGGAGTGAACGGATAGGCGGGCGGCCAGGTGCCGGCGAGATCGCCGCGAATGATTTCCGGATCGCTGCCGCAGATCGCCACGGCCCCCACCTTGCACAGCACCTCGTGCGCGCCCGGCCGGGGTACGGGCACCGTCTGGATCTCGAATTTTCCCGGCGAGGTGAGCACCAGGGCGCGCATCTGCTCCGGCAGCGTTGGGCCTTGCGTCTGGGCCACGAGAGTTGTTGCCACGGAAGTCTCCTTGTCCGAACCGGACGTTACGGAACCATTTCCCATCATCGCGTCAGCACGATGCGCCCCACGAGGTCGCCTGCTTCGAGGCACGCGGCGGCCTCGTCGATCTGTTCAAGCTTGTAATGCGCGCCGATCACCGGCGTTATCCGTCCCGACTGCACCAGACGGACGACCTCGACCAGGTCCTGCCTCGTGCTGCCGCGACAGCCGATGATCTCCTGCTCCTGCTTGAAGAACCGCATGGAAGGGATCTCCAACGTCTCGTCGAGGTAGCCCACCAGCAGCAGTTTTCCGCCCGGCCGCAGCACCGACAGGCCCTGGCGGACGCTGTCGCGCGTGCCGATATTGTCGACAACGATATCGACGCCGTCGCCGTGCGTGAATGTCGCGACCGCGGTTTCCAGTGACTGATCCTTGGTATTGACCACGAGCGCACCGGATTCTTCCGCGAGCGCCAGTCGCTCCCACCGACGGCTGGTGGCGAGGACTTCCGCACCCGCGCTGCGCGCGATCTGCACACCGTGAATGCCGAGCCCGCCCGCGCCGAGGATCAGCACGCGTTGCCCGATCCCCACTTTCCCCTGGTGAACCAGGCTGTGGTACATGCAGGCGACGGCGTCCGGCAGGATCGCCGCCGCCGCATAGGAAATTTCCGGCGGCACCGTAACGAGGTTCGCGGCCGGCACCGCAACGTAATCCGCGTGCCCGCCGTCCCTTTCGAAGCCGATCCGCTGCATCGCAAGGCAGCGCTGGGTCTCGCCGGTCAGGCAGTGCCGGCAATGGCCGCAGGTGACGTCGATCGCTGCGGTCACGCGATCGCCTTCGTGCCACTGCGTGACGCCATCGCCCAACGCGGCCACCTCGCCGGCGAGCTCGTGACCGATGATGCGCGGCAGGGTGCCAAGCGGCTGACGGCCCGACAGCAGATGCAGGTCGGTGCCGCACAGGCCGCTGGCGTGCACCTCGACGAGCACCTCGCCGGGGCCGGGCCGCGGGACCGGGCAATGCGTGACCTCCAGCGTCCCGCCATAGCGGGCGATCACCACGGCGCGCATCATGTGCGACATGCCGTCATTCCTTCAGGCCGGTCACGGCGATGCCCTGGATGAAGGCACGCTGCAGGAAGAAGAACAGAACGATCATCGGCAGCGTGCCCAGCACGGCGATCGCCATCAGTTGGTCCCAGGCGGTGCCGTAACTGCTCATGAACAGCGAGATCGCCAGCGGCAGGGTACGCAACGAATCCTTGCTGACGATGATCAGCGGCCAGATATACATGTCCCAGGCCTCGCGGAACGTGAACACGCCCAGCGCGACGAGGGCCGGTTTGCACAGCGGCAGCACGATCTGCCAGAAGATGCGGAGCTCCGAGGCGCCGTCGATCCGTGCCGAATCGATCAGGTCCTTGGGGATGCCGAGCATGTACTGGCGCATCAGGAAGAC
>Ga0209415_10010360_pt1 | contig 15867 bp, 6 predicted proteins | sample PeaSoiSIISIP2007_FD_187696 | JGI IMG/M metagenome (GOLD analysis project Ga0209415, IMG submission 187696) | Peat soil microbial communities from Weissenstadt, Germany - SII-SIP-2007 (SPAdes) (version 2) | ecosystem: Environmental > Terrestrial > Soil > Wetlands > Peat | place: Germany...
CGGCGAGGACAGCCTGATCGGCGAATCCGTCCTGGCGCCCGACGAGTTCCTGAAGGGCTGCCTGATCAAGTACGTCCAGATCCCCGGGCACGAGCGCAAGGCGGAACTGGACCCGCTACAGTACGAAACGCTGGAGGCCTACGTCCGCGGGCAACACCGGCTGTGGCTGGGGACGGAGATCGCGGATTGGACAAGCAACGATTGGCGGATCTGCCTGGGCCTCTCGCTCAAGAGCCATGCCTTTTTCCGCAACCTGCTTACGATTCTGGAGGGCAAGCCCAAGCAGACGGAGAAACTGCTGGACGAGATCGAAAAACAGATCCCCAGCTTCGGCCATCCGGACCGCGAATACCTGGCGCTGCTGCTGGCCAGCTTCGTCAGCCTGGTCTCGGAAGCGCAGGTGCAGGGCCCGCGCAAGCCTGAGCCGCTGGTGCAGGTGCGCTACCAGCTCTGGCTCCGCGAGTTGCGGCGCATGGTCAGTTTGGTAGGGTCGGAGCCGGCGCTGGCGTTCGCCGGCGATCTGAAGCCGGAGCAACTCCAGCACAGCCTGCCGGTAATCCATTGCCGCGAGTGCGGACTCACCGGCTGGGGCGCCACGGTGAAGGACGCGGATAACAAGCTGAACTCAGACCTGAAGGAGTTCTACGTCCAGTTCTTCGAGAACTCTCCGCATGTGGCGTTCGTCTTTCCGGGGCAGGATTTCGCGCCGCAAGACCGGACGGAAATCCCGATCTGGCTCTGTACGCAATGCCTGCGCTTCGAACGCGCGCACGAGGCCGCCCAGTGCATCTGGTGCGGCGCGAAGCCGGAATTGAGCCTGCCGGTGTGGATGCCGGACCTCAACAAGAGGCGGGAAGCGGAGCATGGCCATCGCGCGCGCCTGGAGGGCACGCACGATTGCCCGTGCTGCGGCGCCAACGGGAGTCTCACGATCATTGGATCGCGGGCGGCCAGTCTGACCAGCGTGATGATCGCGCAGCTTTTCTCCTCCACCTTCAATACGGATAAGAAACTGCTGGCCTTTTCGGATAACGTGCAGGACGCCAGCCACCGCGCCGGCTTCTTCGGTGCCCGCACGTTCACCTTCAGTTTCCGGGGCGCGCTGGAGAAAGCGGTTCGCGATGCCGGGGGTCCTGTACCGTTCTCTGACGCAACCCGCCTATTCCTGGAACGCTGGGAGAAGGGGTGCGACCCGGCGCGGTTCATCACCACATTCCTGCCGCCCGATATGGACTGGCTCCAGGATTATGCCGAGCTGAGGAACAACGGCAAGCTGCCGGATGGATCGAACCTGCTGGATCTCCTGCGAAGACGCCTGGACTGGGAGATCTGGAGTGAGTACACGGTGGATTGCCGGATCGGGCGGACGCTGGAGAAGACCGGCTGCTCGACTCTGAAAGTGCGGGCCGGGGTTCTGGAACCGGCGCTGGAGCGTTTGCTGCCGGTGCTGCTGAACGAAATGGGCGGTCTGCGGGATCTCGACGCCGCCGGCTTGGCGCGCTTCGTGGACGGCGTCGTCCTGAACCTGAAGAACAAGGGTGGCGTGGAGCAGGCGGAGATGGGGCTGTTCCTCGAATCCCGCGGGAACTACTACCACCTCGACAAGCAAAAGGGCCGGTATCCGCACCGGCCGAACGTCAGCCCGGCCTCGCGCCTTCCGGTCTTCCTGACGAACCACCCAGGATCGACGTTCCAGGCGATGCTCCGGACATCGCCAGCGTCCCGGCAATCGTGGCACGAGAACTGGCTTTTGAAGTGCTTCGGTGGGCTCGATTCGCGGGTGGTAGACTGCGCTGGCGAGATCTACCAGCGCACGATTCAGGCTTTGGTGGATGCCGGCGTGTTCTTCGAGCGGCAGGCGAGGGGCGGCTTGGTTTGGGGATTGCGGCGCGATATCTTCGACGTGACCGGCGAGGTCCGGCAGCTTCGTTGCGAACGGTGCAGCTATTCCGTCTCCGCCGGTCCCGCCATGGCCGCCCGGATGGAGGGCGCACCCTGCCTGAGATATGGTTGTAACGGAAGCTTCCGGACGCAGGCGCCCGTGGAGGACTACTACCGGACGCTCTATCGCTCCGGCGATGTGGAACGCGTCTTCGCCGCCGAACATACCGGTCTGCTGGAACGGAAGGTTCGGGAACGCGTGGAACAGGGTTTCCTGTTTCACACCAAGCCTGGCGACCCCAACCTTCTGTCCTGCACGCCTACGCTGGAAATGGGCATCAACATCGGCGACCTTTCCTCGCTGGCCCTGTGCTCCGTGCCGCCGAAACCCAGCAACTACCTGCAACGCTCCGGGCGCGCGGGCCGGGTGGACGGCAACGCGTTCATCATGGCGGTGGCGAACGGCCGGCCGCACGATCTCTATTTCTTCTTCGATCCGGACGAGATGATTCAGGGCGTGGTGGAGACCCCCGGCTGTTTCCTGAACGCCTCGGCGGTGCTGGAGCGGCAATTCGCGGCCTATGCCTTCGACCGCTGGGTGGAGAGTGGCGCCGGCGACGGGGCGCTCCCTTCCAAGATGCAGCCGGTGCTGGATTCGATGGAGAAGACCGCGGCGGCGCCGGATCAGCCCTTGCCCGATGCGTTCCCCTGGAACGTGCTGAAGTTCTTCGAACTGAACCGCACGGCGCTTGAACGGGGCTTCCTGGCTATGTTCGAGGGCGAAGTGGCGGACTACACCCGCGAACGCGTGCTCGAATTCGCCCGCGACGAGCGGGACGAAGACCGGCGCGGGTTCCGCACGGCGCTGCTGAGAGCGCTGGAAGAGGCCGCGCAGGAACGCAAGAGCCTGCGCAGCCGCATCCGCCGGCTTACGGACCGTATCAGGGAAATGGATCGCAACCCGGCGAAGCCGCAGAACTTCGAAGAGGAAATCGACCGCCTGCGGCAGGAGAAGAGCGCACTGAACCGGCTGGCGGCCGACATGGCGGACCGCTACACCCTGGAGTTCCTGGCCGATGAAGGCCTGCTGCCGAACTATGCCTTCCCCGAGGCCGGAATCGTGCTCAAGTCCGTGATCTTAAGCGTCAACACTAAGACGCAAGACCCGGAGAAGAAATACGAGGTCCGCTATTACAGGTATCAACGTCCGGCGATCTCGGCGATCGAGGAACTGGCGCCGGCAAACAATTTCTATGCCGAAGGCCGGCGGGTGCAAATAGACCAGGTGAACCTGGACCTCTCGAAGGCGGGCGCCTGGCGGTTCTGCCAGTCGTGTACGTATATGGAAATCGAGGGCCGGTCAGAGCCGCACCGAGCGTGTCCGAAGTGCGGCGACGTGATGTGGATCGACGACGGCCAGCGCAAGAACATGCTGCGCATGCGGCAGGTCATTTCGACTACCTCTGAGCGCGAGAGCCGATCCTACGATGAGAGCGACGCCCGCACGCCGCAGTTCTACCAGCGCAACATGTTCGTGATCCCGGACGAGGCACAGATCACGCAGGCCTATGTCCTGGACTGTGAAGAGATCCCCTTCGGGTTCGAGTTCTTCCGCAAGATCACGCTCCGGGAGGTGAACTTCGGCGAGCGCACCGGCGGCGGCAACGGCACCATGAAGATTGCGGGGCGCAACTGGGTGGACCGGCCCTTTATACTCTGCAAACGCTGCGGGAAGGTCCAGAAGAAGGGTAAGATCGAGCACGCCCTCTATTGCGCGTACCGCGGGCAGGAGGAGAAAGAGCAGGTCGAAAGCGCCTGCTATCTCTACCGCGAGTTCAACTCTGAGGCGATCCGGATGCTGTTGCCGGTGGCCACGCAGGAAGTGGAGCTGAACATCCACTCCTTCCTTGCCGCGCTGGATCTGGGCCTGCGGAAATACTTCCACGGCGATCCCGGCCACCTGCTGACGACTACCTACGACGAGCCGATCGCCGGCAGCGACGCGCGCAAGCGCTACCTGGTGCTTTACGACGGCGTGCCGGGCGGGACCGGATATCTGAAAGAGCTGATGCGCCAACCGGCCAACCTCATGAGAGTCTTCGCGTTCGCCTACGATGTACTGGCGAACTGCGGGTGCAGGGACGACCCCGAGAAGGACGGCTGCTACCGTTGCCTTCTGGCCTACCGCGGTCGGCACGATCAGGAGAACACGTCGCGCTCGGCGGCCATGCGGCTGCTTTCGCAGATCCTGGCGCATCGTGACGACCTGAAAAGCACGGAGCGGCTCAGCCAGATCCGTCTGAACCGGCTGCTGGAGAGCGAGCTTGAGGCGCGCTTTATCGAGGCGCTGCGAAGGACCAGGCCGGGCGAGCCGGAACGCCAGTTCACCAACCAGGTGGTCAACGGGAAACAGGGCTGGTATTTGCGGACGCCCGGCGGGAGTTATCTGGTGGAGCCGCAGGTCCCGCTCGGGCCGGAGGAGCGCGTGAGCGTGCCTTCGATCGCCGATTTCGTGATCTGGCCGGAGCGGCCGCACGACGGCGAACTGCCGATTGCAGTCTTCACCGACGGGTTCGAATACCATGCTGATCCGGAATCCGGGAACATGCGGGTGGGGATCGACACCGCGCAGCGCCTGGCGATCGCACAGTCGGGCCGGTTCCACGTGTGGTCCCTGACGTGGGACGACGTGGAGAGCGAGTTCCGTGAGCACGCGGACAACATGGACCCGCCGGTAGCGGGGCATGCGGGCAAGCTGGACCGCGCGCTCGGGGTAATGGATACTGCGAACCGGATGGCGTGGTCGCGCGTGTACGAACGCGCTTCGTTCGACTGGTTGATCTTCCGTTTGGACGGCGGTCGTTCGCTGAATTGGGAGCGGCACGCGCGGCTATGGCTGGCGGCGATGCTGGACGGGCCGGAGTGCGGAGGCTCCGCGCTGGACACGGCGAGGAACGCGCTGCTCGATGCGGGTAACGCCGCATGGCCCGAATCCGCAAGCATACCCGCTGGCGCCGGTTGCAAGCGCGGCATCTTCCGAATCGGCGCCCCGCCGTTGGCCGCAGGGCTGGTGCGAGCCGAGAGCGAAGGGCTCCGTCGGATGGAAGGATTGAGCGCCACGTTCCGCCTGTTCGATGAGGCGGCGCCATCGGACCGCGCCGCTTGGAAGCGCGCGTGGCGGGCCTGGTTGCGGCTGTTCAACATCCTGCAATTCGCGGGGTTGGTGGACTTCGTCGCCACCACCGGCCTGCGGGAAGGCCTATACGGCGGGTTGCTTGAGGCCGAAGCGTCCCGCAACGGGCGGGAACAGGTGGCAGGCAAGCTGGCAACGCTGGTCGCCGATGTGGATGCAGCCCTGCACCCACTGGTGGAAGCAGTTGCCGCCGCCGGACGCGCGCTGCCCTCTCCGGGGTTCGAGTTGCTGAGCGGCGACGGCGCGATTGCGGGAACGGCCGAATTGGCGTGGGAAGACCTGAAGATCGCCGTCCTGATGGATTACGAAGTCGAATACCAGAGCCGCTTCACGCAGCAGGGCTGGACCGTCTACCTCGCTGCCGCAGCGGCTGAGTGGCAGAATAGCCTCATCGCGAACCTGCCTGGAGGTGAGTCTTGACTGTAGCGCTATCGAACGACTTCCTGCTGGCGTACTCCAGCGTTCAGAAGAACCACCAGAAGAAGGTGCGGGAGTTCATCGAGCTGTTTCGGGAGCGGCCCGATTCGCCGGGGATCCACTACGAACCAATCGAGAGCGCCAAAGGCAAGAGCCTGTACTCGGTGCGCATCGATCAGGCGTACCGGGCCGTGGTGTTCCACCCGGCATCGGCGGTTTATGTCCTGACGTGGGTGGATCACCACGACGACGCCTATGAGTGGGCGGCCAAGAAGACGTTCCAAGTGAACCCGCTCACCGGCGCGTTACAGGTCCTGAACACGGAGGCGATTGAGTCCGCGCCGACGGCTGCCGTGGCGCCAGCGCCCGAACCAGGCGGCCTCTTCGACGCAATCAAGGACAAGCACCTGCTCCGTCTGGGCGTGCCCGAGGCCCTCCTGCCGCTGGTGCGCGGAATGCGCTCAGACGCGGATTTGGAGAAAGCGGAAAAGGACATCCCGCAAGAGGCGTACGAAGCGCTGTTCCTGTTGGCCTCCGGGTACTCGCTCGACGAAGTCTTCCAGGAGATGGACAAGCGCGACGAGGAAGCCGCCGTAAACACCGGCGATTTCGTGGCCGCTTTGCAAAACGACGATTCCCGTCGCCGCTTCTATGTGGTGGACGAGGCCAAGGATCTGACCGAGATTCTGAGCGCGCCGCTGGAGCAGTGGCGGGTGTTCCTGCATCCGAAACAGCGCAAGCTGGTCGCGATGCGAGCCGGCGGCCCGGTTCGCGTACTCGGCGGCGCCGGGACGGGCAAGACCGTAGTGGCTATGCACCGCGCCAAACACCTCGCGGAGCAGGTCTTCACCGGCAAGGATGATCGCGTCCTGTTTACGACGTTTACGAGGAATCTGGCCACTGACATCTTCGAGAATCTGCCCAAGATCTGTTCCGCCGAAGCCATGGCGCGCATCGAAGTGGTGAACCTGGACGCCTGGGTCTCCAATTTCCTTCGCACGCAGGGCTACCGCCACCAGGTGGTGTTCGATGAGGAGGGTAATGAGTGCTGGCGCAACGCGCTCAACCTGGTCCCCGGTGAATTGGCCCTACCGGAGAGTTTTTATAGGACCGAGTGGGAGGACGTGATCCAGGCCCAGAACATCACTAGCGCGGAGCAGTACGTCAAGGCCGCGCGCCTGGGCCGCGGCACGCGCCTGAGCCGGGAAGTGAAGAAACGGGTTTGGCCGGTGTTCCAGGAGTACCGCGCCCAATTGAACGAGCAGGGCAAGAAGGAGTACATCGACCTCATCCGCGACGCACGATCGCTCTTGGAGACTCGGAAAATCACGTTGCCGTACCGGTCCGTGGTGATCGACGAAGCCCAGGATATGAGTTCGGAGGCCTTCCGGCTGCTGCGCGCCATCGTCCCGGCGGCCGAGAACGACATCTTCCTGGTAGGCGATGCGCATCAACGCATTTACCATCACCGCGTAACGCTGGGGCAGTGTGGAATCAACATTAAGGGCCGCGGCAAGAAGCTGAAGGTAAACTACCGGACTACCGAAGAGACGCGCCGCTTCGCGGTCGCGCTGCTCGAAGGCCGGGAGATCGACGACTTGGACGGTGGCCAAGACCAGCAGAAGGGATACATGTCGCTTACGCATGGCGAGCCGCCCCTCATCCGATGCTTCCGAAATTTCGCCGAGGAAGCAGCATTCGTGAAGGTGCGTATCCAGGAACTGGGCGCCCAAGGCGCTCCGCTGGAATCCGTCTGCATGGTCGGCCGCACCCGCAAGATTTTGGAGGCGTACACGGCGTATTTGCGCGGTGAGGAGATGGAGATCTACGAGATCAAGCGGGACGCCGCCGAGCAGCGTGACAAGCCCGGTGTCCGCATCGCGACCATGCATCGGGTCAAGGGCCTGGAGTTCGAGCACGTGCTCATCGTGTCCGCCAACCGCGGCGTGGTACCCCTCGATCAGGCCATCCGCGGCGGCGAGGATGCCGTCGCCAAACGGAACGCCGAAACGGTTGAAAGGGCGCTCTTGTACGTGGCGTTGACGCGGTCGAAGAAGTCGGCGACCGCCACCGGCTACGGCGAGCTGAGTCCGTTTCTCACGGGCTCCATCTCGAAAGGACGGGCAACGGCCCTGTGATTTCGCGATATGGATGATTCAGATCCTTCCACTGCCGCTCGTGATTGCCAGGGGCGGCGGCTATCGCGTTTATTCCGTCCGCTGGGGGGTGTTCGAGGACGCTGAGGCGGAAGGTTTGCTCCTTGAGCAAGTCGGGGCAGTGAAGGCGAGGGTCGTTGCCATCCCCGATGCGGACTGGCCGCCGGAGATGCTGGTGGGTATGGCGCCGGGTGTCCCCTCGTCCGCAGAGTTCGCCAGGCGTCTGGCCGAAAACGGCTGCGAAGTCCTCGTCCCCGTACTTCTAAACCGTAGCGACACGTGGTCCGGCATTCCGGGCATCGGAACGACCAACCAGCCGCACCGCGAGTGGATCTACCGGATGGCCTTCGAGACCGGGCGGACCATCATTGGATACGAAGTGCAGAAGGTTCTAGCCGCGGTGGATTGGCGCGCGTCATACTTGCAACCGGTGGGTGTGGCGGGCTATGGAGAAGGCGGCCTGCTCGCCTTGTATGCGGCGAGCCTGGACGCCCGGATCCAGGCAACGCTGGTGAGCGGATACTTCCAACCTCGGTCTCGGGAACAACTGTGGAACGAACCGATCTACCGCGATGTCTGGGGCCTGCTGCGCGACTTCGGGGATGCGGAACTGGCGGGCATGATCGTACCGCGGGTGCTGGTGGTCGAGGCAAGCCGGTTTCCCGAAGTGGCCGGCCCTCCTCGCGCCATTGGGGAGCGGACGGGCGCGGCCCCGGGAAGGTCGATTACGACGCCACCGTTGGATCGAGTCCGTGCAGAGGTGGAGCGCGCGCGCCCGTCCTTCGAATCGCAGCATGTGGCCGGGAATCTTCAGTTCGCCGGTAGGGACGGGCACGGGCCACCCGGCACGGACGCAGCGTTGCGCGGGCTGCTGCAGGCGCTTGGGGTCAAGCCCGCGCCGCGGCTCGCGGGAAGCGCACCGCGCGACCTGCGAACGAAGTTCGATGCGGCTGCCAGGCTCCGTCGGCAATTCGACCAACTGGCCGCGCACACGCAGGCCTTGATTCGCAAATCGGAGCTGAACAGGACCTCAATCAACTTGCTCACATTGCGTACTATGCGTGTTTAAGCACACGCCACCGTCTGTCGGCTTCCTCAAAACGCATCGCACCGCATTCCTTCTTGCGTGTTAAGTGCGTACAAAGCGTGCAAAGCGCAAGGGTGTCGCGGATTGAAGGAGCTTAACGCGCATTGTCTTAGTCAGGAGTGGGTCGATCTAAGTGTCATATATCTATCGGTTACCCGCGATAGTGCGCTTAATACGCTTAACACGCACTGTTCTTTGTTTCAGCAAACCAGAGTTCGGCGGGCCGGCCACCTGTGTTAGGAACTGGTTCTCGTCGCGCCAGAGACCGACGCTCCAGTTCCGCCAGCGCATCAATGATTTCGTCCTTGGATTTGTGCTTACCCAAAACCTGTTCAAAAATGTGCTTGCGGGTCAGACCAGTGGGCGCAGACCTTAATGCGTTGAGAATCTCATTGGCGATTGGATTTTGAAGCTTTTCGCCGAAAATGAATCGTGCGGACTCTTCACAATATCGCCATATTTCGCGGGCGGCTGTCAGGTGGGTGGCGCTGATGAGGTCCTTGCCGTCCAACAGAGCTAAGATCAGAGCAAGGCGGAGTACCTGCGGCGCAGCTCGGGCGGTGACGGCGCCGAACAGTCCCGGGCGTTCCCGACAAAGCTCCGCGTACATGCCTCGATTCGAATTGTCGCGCCCCCACAGTTCTTCAGCCTCCGGATCTCGCCGAATATCCGTGTATTTCTTCACCTGGTCAAGACGCAAACCGAAGCGGTTCCTGAAGTCCGTAAGGTCGAGATCGAATAGGCGACCACCACTGGGGAGGTATTTTGAGCGCTTGGAACAGCACCACAGGAAGCGATTCGCGAAGCCGTTGTCTATCTCGTCCGCCAAGCTGCGGCGTAGTTCTTCTGGCGTGATGCTTGCCACAATCGATATATGTGCGTTGGTTGCGTGGAGGGGAGAATTCTTTGTCATCGAGTTCAATTCCCCGCGGTCCCAGCCGTCGCGTATCATCGCGCTCAGGTTGTTACCATTGCGCTTCATGTTTTGAAGAGCACCATGAAACTCGGACTGACGGACGAAGAGGCGCTTGTCCAGCACGCCGGGATCGGACTCGACTTCTCGATACCTGCCGTCTGTCTCTTCTCGCGAGTAGGTTGGGTCGCGCACAGCGTACACGAGGCCTTCGCCCGACGACAGGCCTCCGGCTTGTATCCGCGCACTCCACTTGTTATCGACCGTTCTGAAGAGGATTTCAACAGGGGCCGTCGCTGAGCCCTTCCGTCCTGAAGACGTTGATCCCACAGCGCAGACATACAGATTTGCAGAATGTTGATCACCCCCGGCTCGAACGTGCGGGCCGCGGCCGATTACGTTACCAGCAGCACAGAGGAAGTACAGAAGCATGAAATTGGGATCTGCCTCGGTATGCGGTTCAACGAGTCTAATGTATTCACCTGCTATTCCGTGGAACCCGACAGCGCCGATTGGCTGCGGATAAGGAATCGAATCCCAGGTGTCGGGACCTCTGCGGTCATAGACGTGAGCTAAACCTTGGGAGGCGTTTAGCCATTCAAGGGCTTTCTTGAGGACTACCGGATTCAATAGACCCGAGAGCGTGCTGAATGCCGTGGTCGGTGAGCCGGCTTTCTCCTTTTCTAGTGTGGTGTTTATTTCACTTGCACAAGCTGTAAAATCAGCGTTGGTCGGCCACAGCACGCGGTAGATTCCACGGTGTAACGCCAAGATTACGCCAGCTTCTACCCCAGATCTGGCGAGGGTCCCGGCGAGCGCCAAAAACGCATGGTGACGTAATCCTTCCTTGGGCCAGTGGCGTGCGAGAAGGACCGTGGCAGCGAGTGTCGAGACCGCTGCCCCGAGATCCCTAGCCTTCACCTTCGCCGGATCGCGATCGTAGCCGGGTTCGAATGTAATCGGCTCGCCGGTATCGCGATGAATCGAAGGAGGAACCACCGTTTGGAGTCCAACGGTATTGTCCGATTTGCGGCCCCGCAATTCGACGATCATAGCCTGATCGTTTTTTTTGGCTGCAAGCGGATCCTTGAATTGCCGAGTTATGATCGGCGGATCTGTCCGGTAGAAATAGTGAGAAGCCGGTTTCGATTTGTGGCCGAATATTAACCCGGTGTCGGGCAGGAATTCCGAGGCAATCAACAGAGCCTCTTTGCTGTCGAGGTCGACATCTGCGAGGCCGTTGTCATCTCCGAGCAGAACACCGATATTTTGTGCGGCGCCATTGAAGTACAAGTCCAGGTTTTCGTGAGTTATACGTAGATGCTGCCAAGCGTCGAGAACTGGCTTCTTTTCGCGTGATGGAATCGGCACCGGCCAGCAGCCGCGCTTTATCCAAGATTCAGCAGCAGTCGCGGCCGGCGAAGGCAGAGCAAGATGGGGTCCGCTCATAGAACACGCCATAAATAACCCACCGAAATTGGGTACAACCCATGTTCTACGTTGGGATCTGGCCAGCTATTCGCTGCCCTGCGCACTGGAGTACCTCCACGAAAACCGAATCGTACTCGAAATCAGAATCGCTCAGGTGCAGATGGGGACTCTCCAGGTCTTCTCAGCCATTCTGCGATCGCGGCTCTCGGAATAATAAACCTCTTCCCAAGGCGGATTGAGGGTATTTTGCCCTGCCGTAGCCCTGCGTAGGCGGACTGCCTGCTGATCCCCAACTCATTCGCCAGCTCATCGACCGAGCCATAGATTGAGCTTTTGGCCCTGCGCCGTGTTTTCCGCTGCCCTGACATCTGACGCCCCCTCTATCAGCGGCAATACCAGCCAAGATGGTATGATGCCTACTGGGTATGTCCAGTATACATTACCCGGTCGGATCAGTCAAGGTGGAGAAATTCAGTGCCGCAAAATGAAGTCACCGAAGCAGTACGCAGCCTACGGAAACGGTTGGGCGACACGCAGCAGCAGTTCGCGAATCGACTCGGAATGGCGATTTCGACTGTGGTCAGATACGAGCTCAGTCGGCCACCGCGTGGAAAAGTGCTAAGAACTCTGGAAGCACTCGCGGTCAACAGCGCGGGTTTTCGTGAGGCCGCGATTTTCCGGAACGCTTTTTTTGACGAGTTCCAACCCGGAGTATTCCAATATCTGCGGTTGACGCCAAGAAACGAGCGTGAGGAAGAGCTGGTACAAGCTCTACTTTGGGCGGCTCGAACTTCAGAAGATGAGGCGGCATTGCAGAAGATCGAAGAACACCTAAAGAGCTACAGCCTTGTAAAGGCCCAGTTTGAAACCGCCATCAATGACGCAGCGGATCAGTTTTTGCTTGTTGAAGCGTACGCGGCGGACGGCTTGCCGCCTGAAGCGATTGCGGAGGAAAGCTCAGTAACCGTGGAGCGTGTCCGACTCTGGCTTACCGTCCGAGACGCGCTTGACGCGGATGTGCCTTCCCTTCGTATGTTGCTGCAGAGCATCGGCCTTGGCGATCCTGAGGCCGGGTTGGCTGCCAGTTTTCAGGTCCCGGTCTCAATGGTAAAGGCACTGAAAAAGGTCTTTTCAGACTTCGGTATCCCAATCCTAAACACGGACCGGCACGCCGTAACGCAGGAGAAGCAGCATAAACAGCAGAAGAGGTGTTAGCGGCGGCGGGGGAGGGCGCCATTTTGGCGGGCCAGCAGAGACCATGCCGCCAGCGACCAAAAGCGCTCCACCGCGCTGGTGACCAACGTAGACTTCGACAAATGGGGAGAAGCCAGCCTGAGAAAGCAGCCGCTACTTCCCCATTGCTGCCCTCACCGAAGGCCATGGCGTAACCTCACCGCCGGTGCCATTTCGACCGCCAAACTGGTACAACTTTTTCGTCGCCACCGACAGAAGAGGAGAGACACGGGATGAAAGGTTCGCAGCTTGAATCAAAATTGTTCGCACCACGGGCCATGGCTTCCATGTCACAGCCATGTCACGGGACGCAGGTACACGATGGAACAGGACTGCATTTCGAAGAGCAGAAATACGTAGAAACAATCACTTAGCACTGGTCGGCACGCCTTGAAACGGTACCTAACGTTTTCGATTCCCGTTAGCGCTACCATGTTTTCATAGAGTTACGGGGAATGTGGTACCACAGGGTATCACGCGCAACCAGAAGAAATTCCCTCAAACAACACCCATGCTGGCGTCCGCGGTTGGCTCGCCAGAATTGGCCCACGTTTCGCGCATCGCGCGCCGACCTCGACACCGGCGGGAGGATCAGTGTGGGTTGGAATCAACGTGCGTGGCATCGTTGGGCGCTGAAACCGGCGGAATGGGTTGCTCTTTTAGACCGGCGTCAACAGTCCGAACCTCGGACAAAAACAATTTTACTCGTACCTGACATCTCGCCGGCTTTACTCCGATCTTAAATTGGAAAACCCCGCGAATCACTTTCGACAACTGGTGCCTTGATGATAGCATTGGTGAAACCCTTGTGAAAAAAGGAGTACGAAATGACAGTGGATGGGTCCCCATTGCAGGTCGGCGCATCAAACGGGCTTGACGTTCTGGTCCCAATCTTTAAGGACGCCGTTAGCCACGGCACTTGGGGACTTGTGGGCTTGTCACTCTTGCTAGTTGGCTTCCTCGCATATCTATTTCGTAAGCAAGCTACCAGAGCCGAACGCATCTTGATTATCGTCCTCGTTTTCTCGGGTATTGGGGCGCTCTCATTTCAGCTCGGCAGTGTTCACACCGGGGGACGGTGCGCGGAGTTCTCATCATCGGGAAAATGTCTGAAATACAGGATACCTGTAGAAATGATGGACGCAGGGTCCGGAACGTTCAGACAGTATTTTTTCAGGGACATGCCTGAAAGGCAAAAAATTGTGGGCACTTTCACAGGCCGCGTGGCTACAACGACCTCTGTGCCTGGCTCAGGGCAAGGTGGTCCTTGGATATCAACCGTCCGCATATCGGTCCATTCACAGGGAGCAAACTGCGCTGACGGTAAGTGCCAGGGCGAGCACGGCTTCGGACTATCCTCCTGGAAAGTGCTGAATGTGTCGGATCAGAATCTAACTGACGAACATGGCAACACCACATGGGAGGTCAGAATTGATGCGTGCGTGCTTGGCGCCAACATTGGGTCCCTTTGTTCGACACTGGCCGATGCGACGCTCGAGGTGCGCGTGGTGGAGTAACGCCGTCGCCACGTTGCGCTAAGCTGCTAGGAAGGCAGCATAGTAGGTCGCATCGTGGCTCGCTCGATACGAGGCGCTCGCGATCGGGGAGTAATGCGGGCCGGTTCCGGATTTCCATTTCGACCCCGGGGCGCCTTCCGGCCAGAGGAGAATCACCTTGGAATCTGCATCAGCCCCCGATAGAGGCGCGATCCCCAGCATCAAAATGATGCAGACGATCGTACACATGGGCATGCGAGCATTCAAGCTCGTGCGGTCGTGCCTCCTTGTGGCTTTTGGATTATGGGCTCCGGTTGCAGCGGGAGCCGACAGCGCCGCCTGCGCGGCTTGCCATCGCGCCATATACGACAGCTTTCGGCGGACCCCAATGGCCGCCACCAGCGGTGAGGCGGGCCGCGCAGCGCCAGCGGAATCGTTTGCACGCGCAGCCTTTACGCACGTCCCGTCCGGGTTCCGGTACCGCGTCACCCGCAGCGGCGGCGGTTATTGGATGGACTTCGAGAAAGCCGCGGACGGCAGCCGGCACGGGCGGAAGCCGCTGGCCTACTTTGTCGGCTCCGGAGCGGTAGCACGCAGCTACCTGCTGTCGGCGGATGGCTTTCTTTACGAGGCTCCGTTGACCTATTATTCCGGCAGCGCCAAATGGGACCTGGCGCCGTCCTACAGCAGCTACGCCTATCCGTATATGACCCGGCCTATCGTGCCGGGTTGTTTGAACTGCCACGCCAGCGCCCTCTCCGCGATGGCGGGCACCCAGAACCGCTTCGGCAGCCCGCCATTCCGGGAAGGCGGGGTAGCCTGCGAACGCTGCCACGGTCCCGGAGAAACTCACATCGCGAAAATGCAGGCGGGCCGCGCCCAGGGCGGCTCGTCGATTATCAACCCGGCGAAGTTGTCGCCGGAACGGCGGGACAGCGTTTGCGCGCAGTGCCATCTGTCGGGCGAAGTGCGTGTGATGCGTCCGGGTGCTTCGTGGGATTCCTACCGTGCGGGCGACCGCCTCGCCGATTCGGTGGCGGTGTTCGTGCGCGCCGGCGTCAGTCCGGGCATGCGCGTGAACAGCCACTTCGAGAAACTTGCCCAGAGCGCCTGCAAACGCGTTTCGGGAGACCGGCTGTGGTGCGGCTCATGCCACGATCCGCATTCCATGCCCGGCCCTGTCGACCGTGCCGCATGGTTCCGCGCGAAGTGTCTGAGTTGCCACGCGGCGGATGCCTGCAAAGAGACGGCGGCAAACCGGGCCAAACGCCAGGATGACTGCGCGGGCTGTCACATGCCGAAGTCCGCCGTAACCGATGCCGAGCACGTGGTCTACACCGATCACTCCATTCCCCGCCGCCCGCGCGCCGCGGCACAACCGCCGCCCCCGGAAGGGGAATTGGTGCCGTTCGGCGGCGCCGCCGCCGAGACAAGAGATGTGGCCCTTGCCTATGCCATCGTGGCGACGCGTCCGGGGGCCGCTGGCCGGGACCGCGCGCTGCGCCTTCTGGAAGCGGCCGAGCGGAAGTCGCCCGACGATTCCGAGGTGCTCCTGTACCTGGCCGAGATTTACCGCAATACCGGACAGGAAGATCGTGCGATTCCGCTGTATCGCCGGGCCATGCGGCTCGACCCCGCGCAGGTCACCGCTTCGGTGGGATTGGGCGCCATCCTGTTCGAGCGGGGAGAAGACCGGGAGGCCATCGGGCTGTGGCAGGACGCGATTGCCAAGAACTCCGGCCTGGTGCTGGTCGGAACCAACCTCGCGATGGCCCAGTGGCGCACCGGCGACCTTCGCTCGGCGGAATCGACGCTACAGAACGTGATCGGACTCAGTCCTGGATTTCAGCCCGCCAGGGACCTTCTGGAACGCCTTCAGGAAGCGCGCTTGAAGAAGTGAGGGCGGATGCGTTTTGCTTGCGCTCCCGATCCTGGATGGAAAACGTCAGAGACAACGAGGCCCGGGTCCAGCTCTAGCTCTAGCCCCAATACTGTTCACTTTGCAGCCGTAAGTGGGGCAGCTTTCCAAGCTGCAGGCCGATTTTCAATCGGCCCGCTGA
>Ga0209415_10010362_pt1 | contig 15865 bp, 12 predicted proteins | sample PeaSoiSIISIP2007_FD_187696 | JGI IMG/M metagenome (GOLD analysis project Ga0209415, IMG submission 187696) | Peat soil microbial communities from Weissenstadt, Germany - SII-SIP-2007 (SPAdes) (version 2) | ecosystem: Environmental > Terrestrial > Soil > Wetlands > Peat | place: Germany...
GCACCCCATCCCCAAAAACAAAACCTGGCCGTTTACACAAAAGAATTGACACACCTCACGAGGCTGTACAAAATGAGTACAACAACACCCCAGAACGCTAGTTCTCACACATCAACCATCCAGAACAATCAACAACTTACGCACGGTTGGACGTTTTAGGAAACCGCTGCTCTATCCAACTGAGCTACGGGGCCACGCTTTCCAAGCTACTCTACCTTTTTCAGTTTACAATGCCCGCGCTCAACCGTGGCTCCATGATGCATGCAGTGCAAAAACTTCGCATCCCTTTGTATCCCCTCCGTCCTTAGCAGCGTACAACCTGATACCTTATTGCGAGACTGGAGACGACTCATGCCCGAGAAGGACAATACTGCAAGACGACAGTTTCTGAAATTCACCGGGGCAGGGATTGCCGGTGTTGCCGCCGGCGTGAGCACCCTGCCAGCTTCCGCGAAGACTGCTCCAGCGGCTGAAGGCGAGCACGATGTGAGAGCATTCGGCGCCAAAGGCGATGGCAAAACGCTGGACACAGCGGCCATCAACCAGGCAATTGACACGGCAGCCGCAGCTGGTGGTGGAACTGTGCGGTTTCCTGCCGGCAACTATCTCTGTTATTCCATCCACCTCAAAAGCAACGTCACGCTCTATCTCGGTTCCGGGGCCACCATCGTGGCTGCTGACCCGCCCGCCGAGGGCAGCGGAGGCGGTTATGACCCGCCCGAGCCCAATGCCTGGGAAAAATACCAGGACTTTGGCCACAGCCACTGGCATAACAGCCTGATCTGGGGCGAGGAGATTCAGAATGTTTGCATCGTCGGGCCGGGGCTCATTTGGGGCAAAGGCCTGAGCCGGGGCGACAAAGACGTTGCGCTGGCCGCGGGCATTGGCAACAAATCCATCAGCCTGAAGAACTGCCATAACGTCACTCTCCGCGATGTCTCCGTTCTGCATGGCGGGCATTTCGCCATTCTGGCCACCGGCGTGGACAATCTGACGATCGACAATATGATGATCGACACCAACCGCGACGCCATCGACATCGACTGCTGCCGCAACGTGCGGGTCTCCAATTGCAGCGTCAACTCGCCCTGGGACGACGGAATCTGCCTGAAGAATTCCTACGGGCTCGGCTTTGCGCGCCCGACCGACAACGTGACCGTCACCAATTGTTATGTCACCGGCGGCTACGAAGAAGGTACCCTGCTGGATGCGACCTACAAGCGCATCGGCCCCGATTACAAGGCGCCGCGCAACGGACGAATTAAATTTGGCACCGAGTCCAACGGTGGTTTCAGAAACGTGACCATTTCCAATTGCGTGATTGAAAACTGTCGTGGGTTGGCCCTGGAAACGGTCGACGGAGCTCTGCTCGAAGACGTCTCCATTACCAACATCACCATGCGAGACATTGTGGATGTGCCGATGTACCTCCGGCTGGGCAGCCGCATGCGCGGTCCAGAGGGCGTTCCCGTAGGCCACCTGCGGCGCGTAAACATCAGCGACATCGTGGTCTCGAATTGCGATGCACTCCAAGCCTCGATTATTTCCGGCATCCCCGGCCACTCCATTGAAGATGTGAAACTGAGCAACATCCTGGTACTTCACCAGGGAGGCGGCACCGAGGACGACGCCGCGACCCAGCCGCCCGAGCAGGAGACTGGCTATCCTGAGCCGCGAAGACTAGGGATTATACCGGCTCACGGCTTTTACATCCGCCACGTGAAGGGCATCGATATGCAGAATATCGACGTCAGGTACATCAAAGAGGATCTGCGGCCCGCGTTTGTCCTGGATGACGTGAAAAGCGCGAAATTTATCAACGTCAAGGCGCAGCATGCTACGGACGTGCCTACTTTCGCGCTGAAAGATGTGGAAGATTTCAGCATCTACCTGAGCCAGCCGCTGCCCGACACGCAGCTCGAAAAAGTTGAGCAGAAGACGTTGTGAGTTCACTAGAATAAGCTCTCTTGTCTGCTTCGGCTCAGTTCAACCGTCTGCGGGTGATTCTGGTAGCGGCGCGCAATCCGCTCAACATCGGGGCGGCAGCGCGCGCCATGAGCAATTTCGGATTCCGTCACCTGCGCGTGGTCAACCCATACGAACTGGCTTTTCGCGAAGCTCGTTCGGCGGTCGGCGCGGCGGACTTGTTGGCGAGCGCGGAAGAGTACAAGACTGTCGCAGAAGCCGTCGCCGACTGCACGCTGGTCGTGGGAACGACGGCGGTGCTGCGCCGCGAGTTGCAGCATCCGCTGCGACGGCTGGAACCCGGGGCACGGCTCATCCGCAAGCGGCTGAGCTCGAGCTGTGTCGCCCTTCTGTTTGGCTCGGAGAAGGTGGGCCTTTCGAACGCCGACCTCAGCCATTGCCACTGGCTGCTGCATGTCCCGACGTGCGAAGGGCACGTCTCCATGAACCTGGGGCAGGCCGTGGCGGTTTGCCTCTACGAACTGGCCCGCGATGCCGCGGCCGCGCGGCAAACCGACAAGCAGGAACTGGCCCCCGCCGGTGAAGTCGAGCGGATCACCACCGTCCTGTTCGAGGTACTGCGCGAGACTCGCTACTGGCACCCCGGGACAACGACCTCCACCGAGGAAAAAGTGCGCCGCCTGGTACGCTGCCTCGAGCTGCCGGCGCGCGACGCCGAGGTCTGGCTGGGCATTCTGCGGCAGATCCTGTGGAGAATCCGGCCAGCCAAGGGGCCAGCGGGCTGAGGCATCCACGCAGAAGGCAATCTCCCAGCAATTCGAAACGGGTATTACAAGGTCACGGTCATGTCGCTAGACGTGCCTCCCGCCGCCGGAATATAGCATTTCAGCGTATAGTCCATCACCATGCGGTCGGCGTTGAAGCGCCAGCCGAGGGTGCGAATGGTTCGCTTCATGCGCTTAATCCAACCTCGCGGCAGGCCGTCGCGGTCGCGGCGATAATAGAGCGGGATTACCTCCTCGCGCAGCACGCGATAGAGATCTTCGCCGTCCCTGTTGTCGTGAATACTCATGCTGGTATGAGTTCTGCCGTTTCCGATGGCGAAACCGTTCAGCCCGTCATAAGCTTCCGCCCACCAGCCATCCAGCACCGAAAGATTCAGGCCACCATTCAGGACCACCTTCTGACCGCTGGTGCCGGACGCCTCCAGTGGGCGGCGCGGGTTGTTCAGCCAGACATCGACGCCCTGCACGAAGTGGCGCCCGACGTTGATGTCGTAATCTTCCACGAACACGAATTTGTTGGCAAACTTCGGGTCGCGCATGAGTTGCGCAATCTGTTGCATCATCCGCTTGCCAGGCTCGTCGCGGGGGTGGGCCTTGCCGGCGAAGATAAACTGCACCGGGTGCTTCGGGTCATTCACGGTGGAGGCCAGCCGTTCCATGTCCGCGAGAATCAAATCGGCTCGCTTGTAAGTGGCAAAACGGCGGGCAAATCCGATGGTCAGTGCGTCGGGAGTAAGCACGCGCTCCAGCCGCTGCAGCTCTTCCGGCGTCTCCCCGCGGTGCCGGGCCTGCTGCACCGCGCGCTGCCGCACAAATTCCAGGAGGCGCGACTTCAAACTGAGATGGGTCTCCCACAGCTCACCGTCGTCGACGTTCTCAATCCCTTCCCAGATGCGGGCCTCACCGCTGTGCTCATGCCAGCCCGTACCCAGATGCCGGTCGTAGAGCCGGAACATCTGCGGCGAAAGCCAGGAGGGTACGTGAACCCCGTTCGTGATGTGACCGATGGGAACCTCATCTTCCGGCTTGCCAGGGTAGAGCCCAGCCCACATGGCTCGGGAGACCTCTCCGTGCAAAGCGGAAACCGCATTGGCGCGGCGTGAAAGCTTCAGGCCCAGAACCGTCATACAAAATTCCTCATACGGGTTGCCAGGATTCTCGCGCCCCAGCGCCATCAGGCCTTCATGGGAAAGGCCCAGCGCGTCACGCAGCGGCCCGAGATGCTCCTCGATGAGATCCGGACTGAAGCGATCATGCCCTGCCGGCACAGGGGTGTGAGTGGTAAAGACCACCTCCCGCGAAACCCGACGCATGGCCTGCTCAAAAGCCAGGCCTTCGTCCTGCATGCGATTGCGGATGGCTTCGAGCACCGCGAATCCGCTGTGGCCTTCGTTCAGGTGCAGGACTCCGGGTGCGATTCCCGTGGCTTTCAAAGCGCGGAAGCCGCCGACGCCGAGCAGCAACTCCTGGCGAATGCGGATGCGCCCGTCCCCCCCGTACAAACGGGAAGTAAGCTCTCGGTCTTCGGGAGCATTGCCCTCGACGTTTGAATCAAGGAGAAGCAGGTCGCAGCGTCCGACCTTCATGCGCCAGATTTTCGCCCGGAGGGAACCGTTGCGGGTTTCGATTTGCACGGTTACGGGTTCGCCGTTGGTCCCGATCGCCGGCTCCATGGGCAATTTGTTGACGTCCGTCTCGATGTATTCTTCCTGCTGCCAACCCTCCCGATCGAGCCGCTGCCGGAAATATCCCTGGCCATAAAACAGGCCGACACCAATCAATGGAATCGCCAGGTCGGATGCGCTCTTGATGTGATCGCCCGCCAGGACGCCGAGCCCGCCAGAATACTCCGGGATGGAGACGTGCAAGCCGAATTCGGCGGAGAAATATGCCACCGGTCGAGGCCGTAGAATACCGGCGTGCCGGGCGCCCCAGGTGCGGTCCGCCTCCAGGTATTCCCGCTGCCGGCGGTAGGCGTAGTTGATCCGGCTGTGCAACACCAGTTCCCGCGCCCGGCGTTCGACTTGTGCCAAGGGGATCTCCGACAGGAGCGCGACCGGATTGTGATTGAGCTGCCGCCAGCGAACGGGGTCAAGGTCGCGAAACAGGCTGCTGGCATCGTGATCCCAACTCCACCACAGATTGCGAGCCAGAGTCCAAAGACGCTCCTGCACAGGAGCGATAAAGCGATCCAGCGTGCGGGCTTCGCTCACCACCGGCGCCACCTGGGCGGCGGCCTCCACCAGCATGCGAATCTCTTCCTCACGAAAGACGCGGGCCTCGATGGTTTGAACCACCAGAACCCCTTGCAGCACGCCCCGATCGATCAGCGGCACTCCGAGGAACGATTGGTAAGCGTCTTCACCCGCTTCCTTGAAATATTTGAAGCGGGGATGATTCTTCACCTGTTCCACTGCAACCGGGCGCACTTGCTCCGCCACCAGGCCAGCCAAGCCTTCGTGTGCCGCCATCCGGAGAGTGCCAACGCATTGCGGGCGCAGTCCGAGGGTCGCTGCCAGCACCAGGTTCGCCCGGTCTGGCTCCAACAAGTATGCGGAACAAACATCGGTCTGAAAACGCTTGGCAATCAAGGCGACGACATTCATGAGGGTTTCCGCGGGCTTGCCACCCTCCGCCGCCAGATTGCCGATTTCCTCCAAAGTCAGCACGTAACTGGCATCTCGTACTGGCGCTGTTTGGCTCACTTTGTAATTGCCTCGTGGTTGCTGGTTTTTCTGATTCTGTTCCCTGGTTCCACTAGACACACCGTCGCTTCGTATCACGCGCTTGACTGATTGTGCGACTAGCTCACGACAGGGTGAGTCCGTGCCGGCTGGATTATCAACCATTAAACTGGGATTTCAAGAATACTGCAACTGATTATTGCAGTGGGAGCAGAGCTGAGAACGCCCGGCTGACGCCAGCGCCTGCGGCCTGGCCCAGGTTCCAGCGCCGCTGTTTCAGTTTGCAGAGGCCGCGAAGGATTGCTCAGGAATATTTTCTTTTTGCGCGCCCGCCGAATCGTGCCGGCCCTGGTCATCCGCGTGGCGGCCGCCGGCGCGGGATGCACTCCTACTTCCCGCCAGTTTGAAATTCCCCACCATGCTTTGCAGGTCCAGCGCGAGGCCGGATAGATCGTGGCAGGCCTTGGCCGACTGCTGCGCGCCCGCGGCCGATTCTTTGACCAGTTTGGCAATCTGCTCCAGGTTGTTGTTGATTTCCTCAGAAGCACTCGATTGCTCCGTCGCCGCCGTGGCAATGTGGGCGATCATTTCCCCGACCTGCTCCGCCATCTGAATGATCTGCTTGAGCGAGTCGCCGGCGCGAGCGGTTGCGTTTACGCCCTCTTCCACCTGTTTGGTGCCTACTTCCATGGCCGTAACTGCGTTCTTGGTTTCGTCTTGAATGGTCTTGATCATCTGCGCGATTTCTTTTGTGGCGGTGGTGGTGCGCTCCGCCAGTTTGCGCACTTCGTCGGCAACGACCGCGAAGCCGCGGCCCTGGTCCCCCGCGCGCGCCGCTTCGATGGCGGCATTGAGAGCCAGGAGATTGGTTTGATCAGCGATGTCGTCGATGACCCCGGCGATGCGGCCAATCTGGTCGGAGCTTTTCCCTAGTTCCTCCATTTTCCTGGCTGTGCCTTCCACGGAAGCGGCAATCACACGCATTTTGTTCAGGGTTTCTTCCACAATCGCGCCGCCCTCGCGCGCCGTTTTCGCGGCATCGTTCGAGGCCTCCGCCGCCTTGTTGGAGTTCTCCGAGACTTGCAGCACCGTGGAAGACATCTCCTGCATGGCGGTCGCCACTTGGGAGGTCTGGTCTTTTTGGGTCTCCGCCCCATTGGCTTGCTGTCCCGCCGAGGAAGAGATCTCCTCGCTGGCGCCGGCCACGCGCTCGGCGGTGCGAGCTACCTGAGTCAGGATGTCGTGCAATTTCTGGATGAAGACGTTGACGCATTGCCCCAGTTCGCCGATTTCATCCTGCCGCTCCTCGTCCAGCCGGGAAGTCAGATCGTTGCTCTGCTCCATCGCCTTGAACTGCGCGGAAAACGCATCCAGGGGCCTGGTAATGCTGAGGGTAATGCGGGTGGCAACAACCAGCAACAGCAGAAGCGAAACGCCACAGATAACGAACATCGTGCGGTTGGCGCGAGCAGCCTGTTTTTCTGCGTTCAGTCCGATTTCCCCGCCTCCCTTTTCCAGTTGGTCGCTGCTGGTTTCGATCTTGCCTTGCAGATCTTTGTAGAGCTGCAGATACGGGCCCAGCTGAGCGGCGGCCGCGGAGGGGTTGTGGACGACGGCGTCGACCAGGGAGTTTTGTGCGGTCAAATATTGGTCCGCCAGGCTGGCTTCTTCGTCCAGGGCTTTCTGGTTGTCCGCCTTCACAGCAAAGCCGCGGGCTTTGGCGATGCGCTCCTTGAGCAACCTGGAGTTTTGCGCCAGTTCGTCAATTTTATTCTGCTGCTCATCGCCTTTGGCTGTGAACACAGCGGAAACGTCAGCACGAAGCTGGTCGTTATACACGCCAGCCTCCATCTGGTTGAGTTGTGCCGACCCGTTGGCCGCCACTTCATCGCCCATCTGCTTGACGGTCGAGATGCCCCAGTAGCCGGCCATACTCACACTCGCGACAAAGACCAGCCCGATGATGGTCAGGCCGAACAGTTTTCTTCTGATCGTCCACTGCACTCTACTCACCTCCTCGGCGCTCGGGTAGCCGCTGGTCCACTACATCTTCAGCTTGTAGCCCGAATCGGTCGCGGATGCCCCGTCGACTTTGACAGCCTTTACCCCACTGTCGCTGGCTGAGAAATCGCTGGCTTTGACAAATCCGATGGCGCCGGGCGAGCCGGCTACGATGCTTTTCACGTCCCGCGCGCTGCTTACCTCTTTGGGAGGAGTAGCGGACTTGCCGGTGAATGCCGCCTGCAGAAAGTATCTGCCGAAATCGGCGTCATTCAAGCCGCACACCTCTTTCAGAAAGGCGGCGCGTTCGGGCGCACCCGACCCGACCATGACCGGGGCCACGGCTTTGCCCGAGTCCCAGTGGCTTTTGTCCGACAGCCATAGCTTTTTCAGCTCGCTCATGCTCAAGTTGTCTACCGGGTTGGCGCTGTTGACGATAACGACAATCGGGTCGCCCCCTGCCTGAACGGGGCGACTTATAGACATCGCCAAGGCGAGCGTCGCGACCACGACCGTGATCAATACGAAGGTCTTGTGCTTTTTCATCACATCTCCCTCAGAACGTGAACGCAAACTGCGCGGCTCCGCCATTGGTAGGCGCGGCACCGCGCGAGTCCTCGCGGTCATACTGCAGCTTGAAGGCTGAGTGTTCAGTAAAGTCGTACCGCAATCCAACCGTAGATCCATTGATGCGGCCGACAACTGGAAACTCCGCTGGATTCCCATAGATCGGATCGTTGGCCGGCGCATTCACGTAGGAATAGCGGAAATAGGGCCGGTAGGGACCGAAACGCCGGGAAAACTGACTATAGAATCCGGGCGTGCGATATCTAGCTCCTGCGGGCAGCGCGTGGCGCACCAGCATTCCTTCGTTGAGCCACTCGTAGGTGGAGTTTGCGTACACCGCATAGATCACGGGGATGATCTCGGAAACCCCAAGATTGTTTACATCGCTCAGTTTGTCGTGCCGGAAGCTGAACCCCACGACCAGACCAGGAACCTGCTCTGGCCTAGTGGAGAGACCGAAGTTCACTGCCTTGGCGTTGTTCCCGTCGCTGTTGTTTTGGGCTGGTTCTACGTTTGCCCCATAGGCTCGCCCGTTGGTCACTTCAAATACGTAGCCCAGCCCCAGCTTGCCGGAAGGAAGCCGGCCGTCAAGAGTGATTCCCAAGTCCTGCAGGGGCAGGAAGCCCCCCTGATCGTCGAACTCATACATTGTGGGACGTGTGACGGCGGTCTGAAAGTAGTCTCCGCGGTGAAAGGCGGTGTTGTAGTAGCCGATCGCGGTGTGAATGCGGCCAATCGAGGCCGTGAAGTAGTCGTCTTGCCGGTATTTGAGAAGGAGTCTCTCGATATCAATGGCCACGCTGTTATCTGCGCTTGAGCTAAACAGAACCTCCCCCAGCGCCGATAGCCGGTCGGAGAGACGGGCTGTGGTAAACATATCGAACTCGCCGAACTCAAAGCTGTTGGTGGGGCCGTAGTAATGGCCAGTCTGATACCCCAGGTCTCCGAAGAAATTGAGCTTCAGCCGGTCGGCGACTACGTTTGCCGGAGGCTGCTCCACGACCGGCGCTGGTTCCGGAGCGGGGGCCGGGCGAGCTTGTTTCTCCTCCAGTTGCTTTACCTTGGCTTCTAACTCGCTGATTCTTTCCAGCAGTTGCTTGTTCACGTCAACTTGACTTGGAGCCGCGGCAGACGCATCCTGCGCGGAGACTTGAATGGCCAAGGTTATACCAATCGCCAAAGTGGACAACAACATTGTGGCAGCGCATCTCCTTGGAGTCTTTGGCATGTCATACCTCCCGTGATTGAAGGCACCCCAGCTGAAGCGTGCCTGGAATGGTCTCGACTGTAATGTCGGCGGAGTTATGGCAGTGCTTTAGCGAATGATGCCCGGCAGACAAGAAAATCAGGGCGAATCAGGGAAATACGTCCAATCGAAGGGACAGGAACCAGAGTTCGACGGGAAAAAGCGCTTAGCCTCAGCCAGTTTCAGCTTGGGAAATCTCTTGTCTCCGCGCCGTTTTGATCCAGTATCCGCAGATACACCATGTACAACACCACGGCCAGGTTCACGACCAGCAGAGACAGATGGAAGAGACTCAGCCTGCGGATCAGCTCGTGAATCTCAAACGGCATGTACAACGCGCCTGAGACCAAGGCAATCCATTCCGCCCAGGCTCTGGCCCTCCAGAGTCCATAAGCCTCCACGAACCGCAGTATGGAGTAGACCGCCGCCACCGCGGCGAAGGTCCAGAGGTTCTTATCGGTAACCCGATTGGCGGAGCGGAGGAACATTCGGGTCAAACGATGGTCGGGACTAATGTGCAGCAACCGCAGCAGGCTTTGGGCGATTTCCGAGGTGTCGCGGTGTAACAGAAGAAGAACCCCAAACCCCGCCGCCAGAACGATCAGCCCCTTGCTCAACTCGAAGGAGGCTACGGCGCGCAGGACTTTGACTTGGCCGCTCCGTCCCCGCAAGTCGAGAGCGGCCCGAAATTCTGAACTGGTCTTCATCTGGAGGTCAACGGTTGCCTGCCCCTTAGCGGCCATTCTATCGACGGAAACCTGCATACGGGTAGCCGGGTCTAGTGATTCTGCGTTCGCACGCTGGCTCGCAGCTCGGCCACAATCTCCTGCGCAGCCTGGCGTGCGGCTTGCTGTTGGGTCACGTCGAAAGAAATCGCTCCCACCCGGGCGTGTCCGCCTCCGCCATAGCGCTCGCAGATCTTGGCCAGGTTCACTACGCGATCTCCATTCGTCCAGGGATTCGAACCCACAGACACTTTCACCCGAAAGCTGCTCTTGCTGAGGCCCACGCTATAGACGGACTCCGGGTGAAGATAGTAGGGAATAAATTTGTTGTAGCCCTCCAGGTCGAGATCAGTGAGGTCGAAGAAGATGGTGCCATCTTTCGATTCGGTGCGCTCCTTCATGACAGACATCGACCGTTCGTGGCGCTTCAACAGCGGCGGCAATAGATCGGCGACGAAAGGCTCTTCCAGAATCTGCCCCAGCGGCTTGGTAGCCAAAAGGGGAATCAGCCGCGGCCCAAAGCTGTAGTCCCGCGAGGATTCGATCACCATGGTCAGCTTCATGGCCGGCGCCCGCATTTCCACCGCCTCCCGCGCACTGGGATAGAGCGCGCCGTCGATGATGTCAGTCCAGTGGACCAGATCGGCCACAGGCGCCGGATCAAAGCCGAAGCGCTGTTGGGCGATCATGGCGATAAAGCTGGTGCAGGACTTGAAATCCGGATCATAGAACTTGCGGTTGCTCTGATCGTGTTCGAAGTGCTCTGCGTCCGCCGGGGTCAGAAAGGCGCTTTGGTGGTGGTCAAACCACCAGGTAATTTTGGGGGAGCTGGAGTACTTGAAATCCACGATGGCGTTTTCGTCGCCATCGAAGTTGGTTTCGTCGAACAGCGCGCCCGCCCGATGCAGCAAGCCGGAGAAAACGAACTCCACATCGCCGCGGATGCGTTCCCTGTAGAAGCGTGAAAAAAGGGCGGCTGACGACGCCCCATCAAAGCACTTGTCGTGATAAAACACCCGAACTTTCAAACGTCCCCCTCGAAGACTCGGCCTGCCGGTAGTCGCGCCTCTCGGTACGCAGAAGCATACCAAAAGTAAACAGGATTGTTATTCCAGAGAGGTTCTGTCCAGCGGGCAATCGATCCGAATGGTGTCTCAATTTGGTCTGCCGAGGTCTGCGTGCACGCTGCCGCCGTTCTCAGGGATCTGCGAGCTGCAAGACTCTGGTAAGACTCCTGCAAGAGTCTTCAATCGCGGAGGTCGCGGAGAGAAACCGCTGGGTGCGCAGAGGTTAGGCGTTGGCTTGCTTCTCCGCCATATCTCCGATCACCGGCAGCTTGAACATCTGGCCCTGGTTGGCTTTGAGTAAGAGAACAATCCAGACTATGAATAGTCCTAGAGACAAAACCATCCACAGGAGGAAAGCCACGAGGTGCCCCAAGATGGGGATAAACGCCAACACCGCAGAAACCATGAACAGGGCAATCCACAGCACTATCGCAGCCACATGCAGGAAAATGTTCTGGAAGGAATGAAACCGTACAAACCGGTTCTTGTTGTAGGGTTCCATCACCAGGAAGATGATCGCCGGAATGATGGTCACATAGGCCAACATTCCCGCGACATTGTCCGTTAGGCCGCCAGTACTGGCCTGGGCTGTTGCGCCGCCCGACGCTTTGCTGCTGCACGCCGCACACATCGTCGAGCCGTCAGGCACTTGAGCTCCACACGCGCTGCAAAAAGCCATGGCTTTCCTCCCAAGATCGTTTCCTGAGCACGGAAACGGTGTCACGGCCGAGCCGTCGCGAATTCGACGCAAGGTAGCAGAATCACCGCTTTAAAGCAATAACGGAATCGGCCTGGGTCCGGTGGTTCCCGCTCCTGGGCGGCACGGCATTGACGCCAAAGGGTTGGGGGAGTAAGGTATGGCGCGTCTTCGGCAGAGAGACCAGCCTTCCGGTTGGCAAGGAGATGCTCGAATGTTCTGTCCTCAATGTGGAGCCAACAACGCAGACAACGCATCGCAATGCACGCAATGCGGGCGGATGCTGCAGGCCTCAGCCCAGCCGGGCATCCAGCCGGCGGTGAATGTGCCGAACTATCTCGTGTTTGCCATCCTGGCGACCGTGCTGTGCTGTCTGCCGGCTGGCATTCCTGCCATCATTTACGCGGCTCAGGTCAACGGCAGACTCCAGTCGGGTGATGTCGCTGGGGCACAACTGGCTTCCAAGAATGCGAAAATGTGGTGTTGGATCTCCGTCGGAGTTGGGCTTCTCTTTGGCGTGGTCTGGGCGCTGCTGGTCGCCGTGCGCATCATGAGCCACCACACAACGTGATCGCATGACGCTGCCGAGCCAGAACCGGCCGTGTTTCCTGCTTGCCATCCTCGTCGGCGCCACGGCCCTGGTTGCGCTCCGGCTGTTCGATCCCGCGACCGCCGGCGTCTTTCCGCCTTGTCCCCTACGCGAACTCACAGGCTGGTACTGCCCGGGATGTGGCTCCCTGCGGGCGCTGCACCAACTCTTGCATGCGAATTTCCGCGCCGCGTTCGCCTTCAACCCGCTGGCCGTGATCAGCTTGCCGTTTCTTGCTTACGGCGGTGCGTCGTACACTAGCTTTCAAATTCGCGGTCGTTATCTGCCCAAGTGTTTCGTTCCTGCGTTCTGGATCTGGACATTGTTCGCCGCTATCCTCATATTCGGGATCGCGAGAAACCTTCCCATGCGTCCCTTCAACCTGCTGGCCCCTGGTGCGGTGCTCCATCTCTAGGCATATGTATCTCTGGAACTGTTCATTGCGGCCACACACCGCGTTCGAAAAACGCGACTTCTGCGGGCCCTATTTGTCTTGCGCGACTGCCACCCCTAGAATCATAAATCGATAGAATCATGGATCGATGAATCATGGATCGATGAATCATAAATCGATGGCCACCACCGCCACTTCTGCCGCGCTTCCCAGTCTGCGCTTTCGCTGGTGGCGGGTCGTTGCCCTTCTTGCTTGCGGGTTGCTGCTGGCTGCTCTGGGCACGGTGTCGTGGCTTTATTGGATCGCTCGTTCAGCCCTGCCCCAATTGGATGGCAGGATCCAAGTCAGCGGGCTCTCGGCGCCGGTTACGGTTACCCGTGATGCGCATGGCGTTCCCACCATCGCCGCCGCCAACCTGCCAGACCTCTTTTTTGCTCAGGGCTACGTCACCGCTCAGGACCGAATGTGGCAGATGGACATGATGCGGCGCTTCGCCGCCGGAGATTTGGCGGAACTCTTGGGGCCAGACTACTTGGGCCACGATCGCCAGCAACGAATCCTGGGCCTCAGGGTAGCGGCGCGCAAGGCGGTGGAGGTGGCATCCCCGGAGGTGCGTTCGCACTACGAAGCCTACGCCCGTGGGGTCAACACCTACATTGCTTCCCACCGCAACCGGCTGTCGATGGAATTCCGCATTTTGCGGTATTCGCCGCGCCCCTGGACGCCCGAGGATTCCACGCTGATTGCCGCCCAAATGGTCCAAGACCTCAGTACCAGCCCTCGCCACGCCCTCACTCGCGAGAAAATCCTGGCCAGACTCGGCCCCGAATTAACCGCCGATCTGTACGTGAACTCCTCCTGGCATGATCGACCGCCAACGGCGCCCCTCCCGAGCCTCAACCAGGATACGGACGACGATTCACCAGCAGCTAGCTTGGTAGCCGACCGCGTGCCGGGCTCGGAACCTTTATCTGGCTTCACGCCGTTAGCGTCACGGTTTCTTGAGGGATGGTTTTCTGCCAGCGACGTTGAATCTGAACCACTCGTGATCGGCTCCAACAATTGGGTAGTCTCGGGAGCCCACACTGTCTCCGGCAAGCCACTGTTGTCCAACGACATGCACCTCGGCCACCAAATGCCCAATTTATGGTATGAGGCTCACCTCCAGGGAGGAAACCTGGACGTAGCCGGGGTGACCCTGCCCGGCTTGCCTTACGTGATTGTGGGGCATAACCAGAGCATTGCCTGGGGATTCACCAACGTCGGTCCGACGGTGGAAGATGTTTACGTAGAGACCTTCAACGCAGACGGCCAGTACCTGACTCCGGAAGGCTGGAAATCGCCGGAACATCGCAACGAACTGATCCACGTGAAGGGCCAGCCGGATGTTTCGTTGGACGTCGTGCTCACCCGCCACGGCCCCATTGTCAGCGAATTGGTACCTGGGGAAACACGGAAATTAGCTTTGCGATGGACACTCTACGATGGTATCCATAATCCTTTCCTTGAAGTAGATGCCGCGCAGAACTGGGAGCAATTTCGCCGTGCTTTTTCCGCCTTAGACGCTCCGGCGCAAAATGTTGTCTACGCCGATGTGGACGGGAACATCGGCTACCAGGCCACGGGGAAGATTCCCATCCGCGCCTCAGGCGACGGCAGCCTCCCCGCAAACGGCGCTGACGATAGCGATGAGTGGACCGCCTATATCCCTTTCGACCAGCTGCCCAGCGCCTTCAACCCTGCTTCCGGAATTCTGGCGACGGCCAACGGCCGCGTCACGCCCGACGGCTATCCCAACTCAATCAGCTCCGAGTGGGAGGCGCCCTGGCGCGCCGCGCGTATTTATCGGGTGCTGGAGTCGGGCCGGAAGTTCTCCGCTGCCGACATGCTCGCGCTCCAGACCGACATCTATTCCGACGCCGACCGTCATTTCGCGGAACAGTTCGTATATGCCGTGGACCACGCCAAGAATCCCTCGGCACGCGCCCGGCAAGCCGCTGATCTGATGCGTCCGTGGGACGGCAGAATGACTGCCGACTCGGCGGCGCCTGCCATCGAGGCCCAAGCGCGCTCCGAGCTCACCCGGCTGCTGCTCGATCCCAAACTTGGACCAGCCCCACCGGACCCGAAGCAGGCCGAGGCCATGCTTAACTGGAAAAGCTACCGCTGGGGCATGCAATCGGTTTGGCTGGAAAATGTCCTGCTCCACCAACCCACGCGCTGGCTGCCGAGTGCCTACCCGAATTACGACGAACTGCTGGCAGCGGCCGTCGATGCTGCGGTCTCGGTGCCCGATGCGCCCAAAACCCTTTCCGACTGGCACTGGGGAAGTTTCAATCCGGTCGAAATTCAGCATCCGGTTCTGGGGAAAATTCCAATCCTGCGGCGCTGGACAGGGCCCGGAATACAGCCGCAATCGGGCAGTGGGTTCACAGTTAAGGCGGTTTCGCGCAGCCACGGCCCGTCGGAACGCATGACCGCGGATCTTTCAGACTTGGACCAATCCACGCTGAACCTGGTGACGGGCGAGGCAGGAAACTTTCTCAGCCCCTACTACATGGACCAGTGGAAGGCATGGTACGAGGGATTCACTTTCCCGCTGCCCTTTTCCAAGACGGCGGTAGAAAAGGCCCGGGCGCATGAACTGGTGCTGGAACCGGAATAACTTTTCAGCGGTCAGCTCACGCGGCCAGGCGCTTAACGTAGCTGAAGTGCCCAGGCGGAGTGCTGAAAGCTCTTCTAATCCACCAGCTTCACATCCACTACCTGCCCGACAATAATGGGCTGGGGTTGTGAAGCTGGGGTCACCAGCAGTTGATCGGTGGTGGTGTCATAGATGCGGAAGCTCCCACCCTCGCACAGGTAAACTACACTGCGGTTGGTGATGGGCTCAATCCCCGTAACATCGCCATTGTCCGGCGGAATAACCACGGTTGACTTGACGGTGTTGAAGATGGACAAGCAACCCCGAACTTCGGTCGAAGAACTGACATTGCTGCAGGAGCTTGCCCCGATGAAGAGTTGGCCGTTGGCGCCCATTTCCATGCGGTCGTGGTTGCCGTCGGTGATCAGGATCGGGCTGGTATTGGTCACCGTCATGGAGCTGAGGTTTACGATGCTCAAGGTGCCGCAGGTGGGCGCTGCCGTCCCTGATCCGCAAGCCGTTCCGGGTGGCGAGCCCGCA
>Ga0209415_10010363_pt1 | contig 15865 bp, 15 predicted proteins | sample PeaSoiSIISIP2007_FD_187696 | JGI IMG/M metagenome (GOLD analysis project Ga0209415, IMG submission 187696) | Peat soil microbial communities from Weissenstadt, Germany - SII-SIP-2007 (SPAdes) (version 2) | ecosystem: Environmental > Terrestrial > Soil > Wetlands > Peat | place: Germany...
CAGCGCATGCTGCTGGAGATCGCCCGCAATTTCGGCGAGATCCAGAACGAGAAGCACCAGGAGGCGGTCAGCCAGCTGGCCCGGGCATTGGCGGGGCACTGAGGGAGAGCGTTTTAGATTGAACCACCTGACCGTCGCCCCCGCGAAAGCGGGGGTCCAGGGGGAAGTGATTGTGCGGTTGTCCTGGATTCCCGCTTGCGCGGGAACGACGACAAGGTGGGATTGGGCTTCTTACGAGCGGTAGCTGGGGTCGAGCCGGTCGGCGAGGCGCAACAGCGCCGGCCATTCGCGCTGGCCGCCGAGGCGCGGCATGTTGCCCGAATTGGCGAACATCGCGGCCTGGCGCTCGCAGGTCTCGGGCGAGGGGATGACCATCCGCGCGCCGCTGGCGACAGCGGCCTGGATCTTCAGCTGAGATTCGGCCGAGCGCTCGAAATGGTAGGTCAGCGAGAAGGCTTCGGCGACATTGTGCCCGGTCGCCAAGAGGCCATGATTGCGCAGCACCAGGACCGGGTGGTTGCCGATGCTCTGCGCCAGCCGCTCGCGCTCGTCCATGTCGAGGGAGACCCCCTCGTAATCGTGATAGCCGAGCCGGTTGTAGAAACGCATCGCCCATTGGCTGAGCGGCAGGAGGCCTTCCTCGAGCGCGCCCACCGCGATATCCGCCTCGGTGTGGGTGTGGATGACGCACTGCACGTCCGGCCGTGCGAGATAGATCGCGCCGTGGATGACGACGCCGGCGTTGATCGGCTGGTATTCCGACGGTTCAATCAAATGGCCGTCGGTGATATCGACCTTCAACAGGTTGGACGCGGTGATCTCGCTGAACATCAGCCCGGACGGGTTGATCAGCATCTGGTCGGTGGTGCCCGGCACCCGCGCGGTGTTGTGCGTCAGCACCAGATCGTCCCAGCTAAAATGCGCGATGAGCCGGTAGCACGCGGCAAGATCGACGCGCACCGCCCATTCCTCGGGGCTGACATGGCCCGGCCGCGCCGCCAGTCCGGTTTCGAGCGTGTCCATCCTGATGCTCCCGTTTCCTTAATTCGCTGCCGGCAGCGTGGCTCAGTTCCTCGGGCGTAGCAAGACCGGTATGTCCGCTATGCGTCTCCCAGACTGGCCAGCTGGGCTACGAAACCCGCTTCGTCTTCGAGGCAGCGCAGGTCGAGGATCACCCGGCCCCCTTCGATCCGGCCGATTACCGGGACCGGCAGCCGTCGCAGCTGCCGCGCCAGCGCCTCGACCGCGCCGCCCGACGGCCGCAGCGGCAGGAGCGCGAGCCCGGCGCTGGGCAACAGCGACACCGGCAGCGCGCCACTGCCGATCTGGCTCTTGGTCTCGATGAGGGCGACGCTGGCGATGCCATCGAGCGCGCCGGCGAGGGCCGGCGACACGCGCTCGGCCAAGGCCGCAATCTCGGCGCGCGGGCGGGCCAGCAGCCGCACCGCCGGCAAGCGCTCGGCGAGGCGCTCGGGATCGGCGTAAAGGCGCAGCACCGCTTCCAAGGCGGCGAGGCGAATCTTGTCGAGGCGAAGCGCGCGCTTCAGCGGGTTCTTCGCCAGCACCGCGACGAGGTCGGCGCGGCCGACGACGAGCCCGGCCTGCGGTCCGCCCAGCAGCTTGTCGCCGCTGAAGGTGACCAGATCAGCGCCTGCGTTGAGGGCTTCGGCGACGGTCGGCTCGTGCGGCAAGCCCCAGCGTTCGAGACCGAGAAGCGTGCCGCTGCCGAGGTCCTCGACGAACGGCAGCCTGCGCTCGCGGGCGAGCTCGGCGAGCCGGGTCGGCGGCACCGCGGCGGTGAAACCCTGAATTTCGTAGTTGCTGGTGTGCACCTTGAGGATGAGCGCGGTGTCCGGCCCGATCGCCTCGGCAAAGTCCCGGAGGTGGGTGCGGTTGGTGGTGCCGACCTCGCGGAGGGTCGCCCCGGCCCGCGCCATGATGTCGGGGAGCCGAAACGAGCCGCCGATCTCGATGAGTTCGCCCCGCGAGACGATCGCCTCCTTCCGCAGCGCCAGCGCATTGAGCACCAAGAGGAGCGCCCCGGCGTTGTTGTTGACCGCGAGCGCAGCTTCGGCGCCGGTGAGCCGGATGAGCCACGGGGCGATGTGGTCGTCGCGCTCGCCGCGCCGGCCGCTTTCGAGATCGTATTCGAGCGTCGAGGGCGAGCGCATCGCCTGCACCGCCGCTTCCACCGCCTCTTCGGGCAACGGCGCGCGACCGAGATTGGTGTGGAGTACCGTACCGGTGAGGTTGAAGACGCGGCGCTGCGAGGGCGCCATCAGCTGCGCTAGTGCCGCGCCGCTCGCCGCGACGATCGCCTCGACCGAGGCCGGTTCGCCGGCGCTGCGGTGCGCGCCGAGAGCGTCGCGCACGGCCTCGGTCACGAGATTGCGCCCGTAGCGCTCGACCAGGAGGGCGGCGTCGGAGGATCGCAGCACCCGGTCGACCCCGGGCAGGGACGCCCGTCTGTCCCCCGCCGCTGTGCGCATCAGCCGGCCGCCGCTGCGACCGGCAGCTCGGTGGCACGCACGCAGCCGGGATCGAAAGAGACGCGCGGCGCGGCCCCATCGCGCGCGGCGACGACCCCGATCAGGGCGGCCTGGTAGCCGAGCCGGTATAATTCGTCGAGACACGATTGGGCGCGCTCGGCCGGCACTCCGGCGAGGAGCCCGCCGGCGGTCTGAGGATCGACGAGGAGCGCGGCGAGCGGGGTGTCCGGATCGGCATTGGCGAGCGCTGACAGCGCCGTGCGGTTGGCGCCGTCGAGCGAGCTGGTGAGGCCGCCGGCGAGAAGCGCCAGGGCGCCGTCGAGCGCCGGGATCGCGTCCGGGTCGAGCCGCGCGTCCATGCCCGAAGCGGTCAGCATTTCCAGGAGATGTCCGAGGAGGCCGAACCCGGTGGTGTCGGTGCAGGCGGTGGCGCCATGGGCGGCGAGACACGCCGACGCCGCGGCGGCGGGTTGCAGCATCGCCCGAATCGCCGCGCTGAACGCGCGCGCCCCGGCCCGCCCGCGCATCTCGGCGGCGAGGATGACGCCGGTGCCCAGCGGCTTGGTCAGAATGAGGCGGTCGCCGGGCCTGAGGCCGCCCTTGCGCATAAGGCGGCCCGGGCGGGTGCGCCCGGTCACTGCAAAGCCGAGCGCGAGCTCGGCGCCCTCGGCGCTGTGTCCGCCAACGAGAACGGCGCCGGCGGCTTCGAGGATCTCGGTCCCGCCCTTCAGCATGTGAAAGAGGTCCTCTTCGACGATCGCCGGGCGGGCAGCGGGCACCGTGGCGATCGCCAGCGCGGTCTCGGGGAGGCCACCCATCGCGTAGATATCGCCCAATGCATGGGTCGCCGCGATCTGCCCGAAGAGATAGGGGTCACTGACCATCGCACGGAAGAAATCGACGGTCTGTAACAACGGCGGCGCGCCGGGGAATGAGAGGAGCGCGGCGTCGTCGGGGCTCCCTAGCCCGATCGCCACCGCATCGCTCGATGCCGCATCGAGGCGTGCGACGACCCGGCCGAGCACCGCTGCCGGCACCTTGGCGGCGCAGCCGCCGCAGCGCATTTCCTCTTCCCCGGCGTCGGCGGTCATCTCGGGCAATTCGGTGTAGCGGCGCATCCAGCGCCGGTCGATCCACTCCTTCAAACGCCAAAGAACCACGCCATAGGCTTCGTATCGCCCGCGCGAGAGGACGGCGTGTCCGTCGCCGGTGCAGATCAGCGCCAGCGCGCGCTTTTGCGGGACCGCGCGCCGCAACCGCTGCCCGGCGAGCGCGCGGCGCAGGTTATCGGCGAGCGGCGGGCCGGCCCGGACGGCGTACACTCCGGCCTTCTCGCGCGGGTGCGCCGGCATCGTCGCGATGTCGCCGGCGGCGAAGACGGCGGTGTCCGCGGGCGAGCGCAGTTGCTCGTCGATGACGACAAACCCGCGCTCGTCGAGCAACAGGCCGGTCCCGGCCAGCCACGGCGCGCCCGCCGCCTCGGTGACCCACAGCGCCTCGTCGAAGGGGATTGTGCTGCCGTCGGCGGCAATCAACCGGCCGGGCTCGACGCGCTGAACCGGATTGTTGGTGAGGGTGCGGATGCCGCGCTCGCCGAGGATGACGGCGAACCGCCGTTGCGTTGCGGCATTGTGCGAGGGCAACAGGCCTTCGCGGGTAATGAGCGTCACCTCGGGCGCGGTGGCGAGGAGGCCCCTCAGGCGGTGCTCCGCCGACAGCGCCAGCTCGACCCCGCCGGCGCCGCCGCCGACGATGGCGAGGCGCACCTGCCCTTGCGCCCGCGCGCGCTCGAGCAAACCCTCCCAGCGCGCCGCGAAGCGAGCGATCGGCTTTACCGCGATCGTATGGAGGGCGGCGCCCGGCACGTCATCGGGGCGCGGCGTCGAACCGATGTCGAGCGAGAGGACATCGTAGCGGATCGGGGGATGGGCCTGGCAGAGGACCCGTCGCGCCGCGCGGTCGAGGCCCGTCGCCTCGTCATGGATCAGCCGCGCCCCGGCAAACCGCGCGAGGCGCACCAGATCGATGTGGCACTCTTCGAACCGGTAATGGCCGGCGACATACCCGGGCAGCATCCCCGAGTACGGGGTCTCAAGATCGCGGGTGATGAGCGTCAACCGCACGCCCGGAGCCGGGCGCATGCCAAACCGCTTCAGCACATGGACATGGGCATGGCCGCCGCCGACGAGGACGAGGTCCTGGGCGATTGGAACGGGAGGTTGCATCAAATCACGCTGGCGACAGCGCGGCTCATTTGATCACCTGATCGGCGCGGGCGAGGAAGGTTGGGGGCAGGGTGAGGCCGATCGCCTTGGCGGTCTTGAGGTTGACGGCGAGCTCGAATTTGGTCGGCTGCTCGACCGGCAGATCAGCCGGCTTGGCGCCGTTGAGGATTTTCTCCGCCAGCGCGGACATCTGGTCGTAACACGCCACAAATCGGGGCCCGTAGCCGATCAGGCCACCGCGCTCGGCATATTCCGGCCACTGGTAGATCGCCGGCAGGTGGGCTTGGTTGAGCCGCTCGATGATCGCCGCACGGGCGGTGGCAAGGATCGGCGAGGCGAGGACGTTGACCGCGTTAACCCCGGCCTTGGCCAGTTCGTCAGCGGCGCTGCTAGCCTCCTCGACCCGTCCGATGGTCTGGATGACAAGGCCCACTCCAAGACGGCGCGCCCCAGCCTCCAGCTGGTCGCGGGTCGAGACCGTGCTCAGATCGGCGAGGATGCCGATGAGCGAGGCCCGCGGCACCGCCTCATGCAGCAATTCGAGCCGCTTTACGTCGAGCTCGGTGGCGAGGATGCTGACGCCGGTGGTATTGCCGCCGGGCCGGGCCAGGCTCTCGACCAATTTGCTCCCGACCATGTCGTCGGTTACCCCGACGATCGGAATGGTCGTCGTCGCCTGTTGTGCCGCGCGTATCGAGGGGTCGCCGGCCACGATGATCAGATCGACCTTGCGGGCGACGAGCTCACGGGCGGCGGCAGAGAGATCAACGCCCTCCCCCGACACCACGAGGAGCCGGAAATTGCGCCCCTCTTCCCAGCCATGCTCCTTCATCCACGGGCGGAACGCGGCGCGGAAATGCTCGGTCGGATCCCCGGGAGCGAGATGCAGGAAGCCGATCAACGGGCCCTCGCCCTCTTGCGCGCTTGCGGGATGCCAGCCAGCGCCGGCGCTGGCGGCGGCTAGCATCGCGATCAGGTCGCGCCGCTTCATTCCTGAAAGGCGAAGCGGTAGGCGGGGCCGTGGCGCTTGATGTGGCCGACGGTCGGGGTCGGGAAATGCGCCGGCATAATGAGGGTGCCGCTGTCGGCGTGCTCGGCGACGAGGCGGGTGCGGCTGACGCGGGAGGCATCGGGGTCGGTGCAGGCCATCGTCGACCACTCGGGTTTCAGGCATTGCAGCGGATGATGCAGGACATCGCCGATGAAAATGCCGCGCTCGCCGCCCGACTTGGCGTGGATGACGACATTGCCCGGGGTGTGACCGGGATAGGGTTCGAACCACAACCCGTCGTCGAGCGCAAAATCATCGCCGACGAGGAGTGCCTGTCCGGTCTTCACCACCGGCAGGATGCTGTCGCGGAAAGCGAGCGCATGCGCCGAGTCGGCGCCGCTGGCGTGGAAATCCCGCCAGTGGTCGTATTCCCGCTCGGCCATGACGTATTTGGCGTTGGGGAAGGTGGGGACCCAGCTGCCGTCCTGGAGGCGGGTGTTCCAGCCGACATGGTCCCAGTGCAGATGCGTGCACATGACAAAGTCGACTTCTTCCGGCTTCACCCCAAGCGCGGCGAGGTCGCCGATGAATGACGATTTCATGCGGTGGAATTGCGGCCGGGTCGGACGTTCCTTGTCGTTGCCGATGCACGAATCGATGAGGATCGTGTGATGCCCGGTGCGCACGACAAAGCTGTGAAAGCTGAAGATCAGCTTGCCGGTGCCCGGTTCGAGAAGGCGCGGGCCGAGGTGCTCGGCGTTGGCGCGCACCACCTCGGGGTCGAAATCGGGGAAGAAATCGGCCGGGTCGAAAAACGGACCTTCATAATCGGCGATTCGGCTGACTTCGAAAGTGCCGATGCGGAGGGGCGGCATCTGTCCTCCTTCCCTTGAGGGTTGCGACCGGCCGCGACTGTAGCGCCGCGCCGCCCGGCGGGAAATCGCGGAATCGTTGCTCACCGGGCGCCGGTCCGATAGGCTCGCCGGCGCGGCAGCCAGCGGGTCGACGATCATGCGCGCCATTCTTGTCGTGAGCCTTGTCGCCTTCCTTGGTCCAGCAGTTGCGCTGGCGCAGACCACGTCAGCCACGGCACCGGCGCCCTCCAGCCCCGCGCCGTCAGCGCCGAGCCCCGCGCCAGCACCTCCGAGCGCCGCGCCGGCAACTCCGAGTGCCAAACCGGCCCGGGGCGGCGACATCACGAAAGAGCAATATGTCGAGCGCGCGGTGGAGCGGGCCCGGCATGCCGCCGAAAAGCGCTTCGACCGGATGGATACCGATCACGACGGCGTCCTCACCCCCGAAGAACGCCGGGCCGCTCACGTCACCCGCGCCGAGCGGCACCCGGCGCCGTCCCAGTAACCGCCGCAATCAGGGAAAGGAGCTTTTCCATGCCCGATGACGTCATTCTCGCGAGGCCGGCCACAGCGCTTGGCGACCCGTCGCTGCGGGTCAAGGGTCTCGACCACATCGTGCTGCGCGTCGCCGATATCGACCGCGCGATCGATTTCTATGGCCGCGTCCTAGGCTGTCACGTCGAGCGCCGGCTCGCGGAGATCGGCCTTGTTCAATTGCGCGCCGGCGCCGCGATGATCGATCTGGTCCCCAAGACCGACACCGACCAGGGCCGCAATGTCGATCACTACGCGGTGCAGATCCAAGAGATGGACGTGGCGGCGCTCACCGCGCATCTGCGGCGGCAGGGCATCGATGCGGGGGAAGTCAGGCGGCGCTATGGCGCCGAAGGCTACGGCTCGTCGATCTACATCACCGATCCCGACGGCAACACCGTCGAACTGAAAGGTCCGCCCGAAACCGCCGCCTAGCCCGCCCGGATGGCCGATTTCTTCCCACGCTTCGAACGCCGGCGGAAGTCTAAGGCGTGTCGGAAACTTCGTAATTGTTCGGCAGCGTCGAATGCGTGTTCGGATCCTTGGTGCGCGAGGTATCCGACTGGGTCATCGAGACCGCCGAGATATCATCGCTGATCGCGTTGAGGTTCTGGATGTCGCTCGCCCGCTCCGGCCCGCCGGCAACACATCCGCAGGCGCCGCCCAGCGCCAGGGCCAAGGCCAACCCGCAGCGTATGAGCGTCATCGATTTTCTCCCGTCAGACCCATGTCAGATGGGCGAGCGTCGATAGAATAACAACCGGGGGCCGCGACGCCACCGGCTTTGTCGCGCGGGAGCCTTGCGCCTATAATCGGGGCATGGCACGCCTCTCGGTGAACCTCAACAAGATCGCGCTCCTGCGCAACTCGCGGCGCACCGGCGTCCCCGACATCCGCGATTTCGCCCGGATCGCGCATGATGCCGGCGCCGATGGGCTGACCGTGCATCCCCGGCCCGACGAGCGCCACATCCGCGGCGCCGACATCCCCGCGCTCACCGAAATCATGCGGCCATGGCGCCCGGCCTGCGAACTCAACATCGAGGGCTATCCCGATGCCCGGCTCCTGGAGATCGCGCGCGCCGCCCGCCCCGAGCAGGTGACGCTGGTGCCCGACGGCCCCGGGGTCTTGACGTCCGAAGAGGGCTGGAAGCTCGATAACCGCGATACCCCGCTGGTCCATCCGGCGATCGCCGCGCTGAAGCGGCTCGGCGCCCGGGTGATCCTCTTCGTCGACCCCGATCCGGGGGTGGTGGAGCGGGTGCCGGCGAGCGGCGCCGACGGCATCGAGATCTATACCGGGACCTATGCCGCCGCCTGCCGCGCCGGCAACCCCGCGGCCGAGTTGGCGGCGTGCGCGGCGACCGCTGCCCGCGCCGCCGAGCTCGGGCTCGTCGTCAACGCCGGGCACGACCTCAACCTCGACAACCTGCCCGCCCTGCTCGCTGCGCTCCCCGCGCTCGCCGAAGCCTCGATCGGCCACGAGCTGACCGCCGACGCCCTCGTCATCGGCTTCGCCGCCGCCGTCCGCGCCTACAAGGCCGCACTGGCGCGCGTTTGACCTATTCAAGAAGCTCGGGGTCGATCGCGAAGACCAGCGGGAAGAACGGCATGATGAGCGCGGCAAAGAAATGATCGTAGACGTGCCGCGCCCCGGCTTCGGACACGGCCCATAGGAGGCCCGCGCGATCGAACGTGATGCCTTCGATCCCGGCGGCCACCTTGTAGCGCCGCTCGACCTTGCCGGTGGTGAGATCGAGCCGGTCGAGTTCGCCCCACCGCGTGTCGCTGCGCGCGACCCATAATCTGCCGTCGCGGTCGATGGCGGCGCCCTGGGCGTAGCTCGGAATGGCGACTTGTGCCGAGGCGTCGGCGGGCGTCAGCGTCGCGCCGTCGCGCAATCCCGACAGGCGTTCGGTGCTGAAGCGGGAGAGTTCCCCCACGCGGTCCTCGCGGTAGGTGCCGGTCCAGATCGCCCCCGGTGTCGACACCGCCAGAGCGCCGACGAGGCCCGGGCCGAGCGGGATCTCGCGCATCGGCAGCGCGTTCGCGTCGAAGGCCTGGCGCAGGAAGATCTCGAACAAGGCGTGCGTGTCGGCGACATAGAGCAGCGCGCCGCCGGGATAGGCGAGGCCGCCGGCGTGGCCGCAGGGCGCCGGAACATCGGCGTGGCCGGTCTCGCGCCCGCTTTCGGAGTCGAGGCGAAACACCCGGCAGGGTCCGCGGCTCGCGCCCGCTTCTGTGGCTTGGTAGGCGGAGATGAGCACCGCGCCGGGGACCACCGCCAGTCCCTGCGGGGTGTAGCCGCCATCGAGCCCGGGCGCCCAGAAGCGGCGCACGATGGCCGGTTCGTTCGGCACCGCGGCGACGCGAGCGGGGCCATAGCTCGGGCGCGCACCCTGGATGAGTTCGCTGAGCACGCCCGCCGGAGCCGGCGAATTCGCCAGACGCCCCGCCGCAATGGCAAGGAGGGTGACGGCGATTGCCGCAGCAGTGAGAAATCGCCGCGGGGTCACCGCACCGGCGAGCGGACCGGGCTGAGCCGGCGCGGGTAGCCCACCGCGACAACCAGCGTCAGGACGGCGATCAGCGCCGCGACGAGAACCGCGCTATGCACCGAGAGGGCGACCGCGTCGGCGAGCCGGGCGATCTCGGCGGCCCCCATGCCCTGGCGGGAGGCCACATGGAGCAGCTGGTTGACCGCATCGTCGGCGCCGGGCAGACGCCGCTGCACGCCGAAATTGACGATCGCGCCAAAGACCGCGGCGCCAAGCGACATCGCGATCATCCGCATGAACATTTGCGAGCCGGTCGCCGCCCCGCGCTCGTGCCAGGCGACCGCCCCCTGGATCGACACGATAAAGGTCGTGTTGCAAAACCCCATGCCGATCCCGATCAGGAACGAGCCGGCCGCCGGCAACAGGGCGCCGTTCGACGGTTGCATCGTCAGGAGGACGGCGCAGCCCGCCATCAGGCTAACGGCGCCGATCGTGGCGGTGAGCCGGTATGAGGTGCGGATCATCAGTCGTCCCGCGGCGAACGAGGCGAACATCCAGCTGACCGAAGCGGTGCCGACGACGAACCCGGCAACCCCGGGGCTCCTCCCCATGACCCCCTGCACATAGGTCGGCAACAGGACGCTGACCGCCATATTGGTCGCGACCGCGCCAAAGCTGCCGAGATTGGCGAGCGTCACGACGCGGCGCCGCCACAGGGCCAATGGGAGGATCGGCTCGGGCGTGCGCTGCTCGTGGACGAGAAGCCAGGAGAGGGCGCCGATCCCGAGCAGGACGAGCGCAGCCAATGTTACCCGCTCAAAATGCATCGCCTCGACCAGCGCCAGCATCAAGGCCCCGATGCCGACCACGAGAAGGACGCCGCCGAGATAATCGACGCGGTGCTGACGGCGCTCGACGCGTTCGTCGAGAAACAGCATGAACATGGCGATGCTGGCGACGCCCACCGGGATGTTGACCCAGAACACCACTGACCAGTGCACATACTCGACGAGAAAGGCGCTGAGCGCCGGCCCGACGACCGCTGCGAAGCCCCACACCGCCGAACTGAAGCCCTGGATGCGGGCGCGCTCGGCCGGAGTGTAGATGTCGCCGATGATCGTCAGCGCGATCAGCTGAATGGCGCCGGCGCCAATGCCCTGGAGCCCGCGAAAGAAGATCAGCACCACCATCGAGCGGGCAAAGCCGCACAGCGTCGTGCCGCTGAGGAAAATGAGGGTGCCGACAATGAACACCCGCTTGCGGCCATGCAGATCGGCGAGGCGGCCGTAGAGCGGGATCGTCACCGCCTGGGTCAAGAGCGGCACCGCGAAGACCCAGCTGAACAGGTAGAAGCCGCCGAGGTCGCCGATGATTGTCGGCAGCGCAGTGGCAACGATCGAGCCCTCGACCGCCGGCATGAAGATCGCCATCAGCGCCGCCGCCAGCACCCAGCCCCGGCGCGGCACGATCGTTGCCGCGCGTACCTCCTCGACGACCGCCTGATCCACGCTGCCCGCCCCTTGCCCAAAACCTGGGCAAACTTAGGGTGACCAGCGGCGCGGGACAATTGGTGGGGTCAGTCAGGGCCTATGCGTCGGTCGCAAGCCCCGCACCCGGAGCGAGCCTATCTTCGTCTCAGCCCGACTTCGGGCCGGCGGCCCGCCACACCCCGATCTCGCGGATCAGCGCCTCGACCGAGGCGCAGGCGAAGCCGAGCGAGGTTTCGTCGATGAGGCGCCCGTCTTGGATCTTGGTTTCGGCGGCGCTGATAATGACCTCTCGCGCCAGCGCAATCCGTGAGAGGCACGAATCGAGCGCGACCCGCAGGTGCTCGAGGCAGCGCGCCCCGCCCAACGGTCCCCGCGAGGTTGCCATGATCGCGACGTGCTTATACGCCAAGACCGACTGGAAGGCGGGGCGCGAGGCCCAGTCGATCGCGTTTTTGAGGACCCCCGGGATGCTGTGGTTGAACTCCGGCGCGCACAGCACGAGCCCGTCCGCCGCGGCGATGTCGGCGAGCAGCTTTTTCACGGTTCCCGGCCGCTTTTCGCCCTCGAAATCCTGGTTGTAGGCCGGGATCGGCGCGAGGTCGTAGAGCGCGAGATCGGCGCGGCCGGCAAATTTCTCGCGCAATGTCTCCAATACCGCGTTGGAATAGGAACCGGTGCGCAGACTGCCGGACATGCCGATGAGGCGGATCGGCTTCTTCTCGTCGGACATAAAGCTGGTTCCCGGTGTGGCGCGTCGCGCTGGAAATGCGCGCACCTCATACCGAACCCGGCTTGCCGCTGGCAACAATCTCCGGCCCCTGCCGGGCGGAATATCCTACGTGTCGGGGCGAAGCTGCGCGATCAGCGGGGCGACAGCGGCGACCCGGCGGAAATCGTGGATGATCTCGAGGCTCGCCTCGATCTGCCGGCCGGTGAGCCCGGCGAGCGGCACCAGCGTGCGGTACTTGGCGTCGATGTCGGCCCAGGCGATCCCCAGCATGCCGGAGCCCTTGGGCGCGTAGACGGTGCTGGTGACGCTTTTTCCGTCGCGCGTGCGTATGGTGACGCTCGCACCTTGCCGATACCGGGCAACATTGTCCGTCGGCGGAGCGCCGACCCGGATTTTGTCGATGAGCCCGTGAATGACCGGGTCGGCTATCTTCTCCGGGCTCGCATGCGCCCATGAAAATCCGCGGTCGGCGACCCCGGCGGCGAGGAAATAGGCCGGGCTGTGCGCCATGTCGATGAGGTCCTTGGGGTGCAGCGGGCCGGTGAGCGCGGTCATTCCCGGACGCGACACCGTGATGCTTTCGACATCCGACGCTGCGATCTGCCCCTCCCGCGCGGCGTTGCCGGCAGCTTCGGCGAGCGCGTGATAAGGGTGGCCGCCGGGCACCAGCTTTACCGCCATGTCGGTGACGATGTCCCAGGAAGCGCCAAGATCGCGGGTCGCGGCGGCGGCGCCTTTAGTGCCGTCAACCCCGCCGTAGACCTCGAAGAAGCCGAGCTTCATTTCGAGTATGCGCTCTTCGACCCGGTAGCCGCGCTGCGCTGCGCGCGCCGCTTGGATCCCGCTCATCGTCGCCATCCCGGCATGGTATTCGCGCGCGACGCTGGTGTCGGCGGCCTTGGCGAGCCCGCCGGTCGAGGTCGCGGCCAGCGCGATCGCGTGCGTCGTCTGGTCGGCATCGAGGTGCAGCATCCGCGCCGCCGCGACCGTCGCGGCGAAAATTGCCGCGTTCGAGCCGTGGAAGCCGCGCTCGCGAAACCCGGTCATCGCATCGATGATGCGCCCGGCGGCTTCGTAGCCGACGGCGATCGCGCTCAGCACATCCTCGCCCGTGCCGCCGTGGTGCTCGGCGGCGGCGAGCGCGGTCGCGACCAAGGGTGTCCCGCAATGGACGATCGTGCGCAGGTCGCTGTCGTCGGAGGCGGCGGCGTCGCTCATCACCGCGTTGACCTGCGCGGCGGCGACGACCGGCAATTTGGCGCCGGCATCGAACCACACCGAGGCGCGCGGGCTGCCGCCGAGGCTCTCGGCCATATCCTTGATGATTTTGGCGGACTCGATCCCCCTACCCATCGCCGCGCTGGCGAGAGTGCTGGCGACCAGCATTGCCGCGTGATCCATCGCCTGCGCCGGCAGATCGGCGGCGGTGACCCCGGTGAGAAACTCGGCCAGGTCGCGCGCTGCGCTCATCGCTGCCTCCTTTGCTGTGGTGGTTGAGTTTGCCGCCTTGTGCTGCCAAGCTTTGTCCGCGAACCTCATCGATCCAACCGGAGGAAACCAGCATGGCCATGGAAATCGGGCACGTCCATATCAAGACCTACGACCCCAAGAAGACGGCAAAGTTCTACATCGACAATTTCGGCGCGACGATGAAGAACGAGGCCCCCAACGGCAACATCCAGCTCAACCTGCATGGGCTGCAGCTCAATGTCACGACGATCTCGGCCGCGCAGAACCGCAAGCAGATGATGGGGATCGAGCACATCGCGGTGCAGACCGACGACTATGCCGGAGCCATCGCCAAACTGAAGGGCAACGGCGCGCACATCATGATGGAGCAGTTCAACAACGGCCGCCATGTCGCCTTCATCGAAGCCCCCGACGGCGCCCAGATGGAACTGATCGAGAAGGTCTAGGCCGCACCGCCGACAGTACCCCTCAGCCTGTCCCTCTTCCCGCGAGCGGGGAGAGGGCGGGGGTGAGGGGCGATTGGTGCAAAAGGATCAGGCATGGCTTTGAAGGACCAGATCCAATTCGGGGTGGCGCTGCCGCACCGCGCGCCCGAGCCGATTGACATGGCGGCGGTGCGCCAGGTGGCGACGCGCGCTGAAGCGCTCGGGTTTCGGGATTTGTGGGTGACCGAGAACACGCTCGACCATGTGTTCTGCTTCGATCCCGTCGTCGTCTTGACCTATGCGGCGGCGGTGACGACGAAGATCCGCCTCGGCGCCTCGGTGGTCGTCTTGCAGATCCACAGCCCGCTGATGATCGCGCATCAATGGGCCTGCCTCGATTACGTGAGCCAAGGCCGGGCGATCCTCGGGGTCGGCATCGGCCGCGAGCACCACTACCGCCAGTTCGAGGTGTCGCCGGAAGGCCGGGTCAGCCGGTTCCGCGAGGAACTCGAGATCATCAAGGCGCTCTGGACGCAAGAGAAGGTCACCTACCAGGGGCGCTTCTATCACCTCAAGGACGAGACAATGGCGCCAAAGCCGGTGCAAAAGCCGCCCCCGCCGATCTGGATGGGGGTCGGCCACCCCAATGCCGTCCGCCGCGCCGCGGGAATTGCCGATGGCTGGATGGGCTCGGGCGGGTCGCGCATCGCCGATTTCGCGGCCTCGGTCCCGATTCTCAAGGCGGCGCTCGAAGAGAAGGGGCGGGACACGGCGACTTTTCCGATCTCCAAGCGCATCTTCATGGCGGTCGATGAGCGTGCCGACGTGGCGCGCCGCGAATTGTTGCGCTGGTTTACCGATGTTTATCGCAATCCGCCGGGCACCGACCTTTGCGGCATTCACGGCACGCCCGAACAGGTGCGCGCGCGGCTCGAGGAGGTTATCGCGATGGGCGCCAACCATTTATTGCTGAACCCGGTGTCGCGTTATGGCGAGCAGCTCGAAGCGCTCGCCGAAGTCGTGGGGCTGAAATGAGCGCGGTCGGGTCGGACCCGGTCAAGGCCCAGGTCGCCCAGCATTGGGACCGGCGGGCGGCGCATTTCGACGAGGATTTCGGCCATTCGATCGGCAGCCCCGCCGAGCGCGCGGCGTGGGACCGCATCCTCGATCTGGTGATCCCCGGGGGCCAAGTGTTGGATGCGCTCGATTGCGGGTGCGGCACCGGGTTCTTGAGCCTGGAATTGGCGGGGCGCGGCCACCGCGTCACCGGCGTCGATTTCGCGCCGGCGATGGTCGCTCGCGCGCGCAGCAAGGCGGCGGCGCAGGGCCTTGTCGTCCGTTTCGAGGAGGCCGATGCCGAGCAATTGCCGTTCGCGCCCAAGAGCTTTGATCTGGTGATCAGCCGGCATGTGCTGTGGACCCTGCCGCACCCCGAGGCGGCGATCGACGAATGGATCCGGGTGCTGCGGCCCGGCGGGCGGCTCGCGATCGTCGACGGGGCGCAATACAACGAGGCCGCAGCGCCGCCGCAGCGCGAGAACGCGCGCACCAGCGCCGAATACGCCGCGGTCGGCGACCAGCTGCCGTTTTACGGCGGCCGGCCGCAGGGCGAGATCGAGGCGCTCCTGGCCCGGCATGGCCTCTTAGCGGTGACGGGCGACCCGCTCGCCGATCTGGTGGCCGCGCACAACCGCCGCCTTGAAGCCGAAGGCAACCAGCCGCGGCCGCGCCAGCGCTATGTCGTCTGGGGAGACGTGCCACGATGAGGAGAGAAGCATGAGCTACGCGCATATCCTGGTCGATATCGAGGATGGGGTCGGCATCATCACGCTGAACCGGCCCGAGAAGCTCAACGCGATGAACCGGCGGTTGACCAGCGAGGTGCACGAGGCGGTGCAGCGCCTCGACGCCGACGACGGGGTCGGCTGCATCGTCTTGACCGGGGCCGGGCGCGCCTTTTCCGCCGGCGGCGACATCCACGAGCAGCTCGAGGACGACGCTCGCTACAGCGACGAGGAGCTCGACCGGATGCGCACCCGGCGCGGCTACCTCGACGTCAGCATCTCGAAAAAGCCCAATATCGGGATGATGAACGGGCTGGCGTTTGGCGGCGCGGCGGTCTTGTCCTCCGCCCTCGACATGCGGATCGGCTGCGAGGAT
>Ga0209415_10010365_pt1 | contig 15863 bp, 13 predicted proteins | sample PeaSoiSIISIP2007_FD_187696 | JGI IMG/M metagenome (GOLD analysis project Ga0209415, IMG submission 187696) | Peat soil microbial communities from Weissenstadt, Germany - SII-SIP-2007 (SPAdes) (version 2) | ecosystem: Environmental > Terrestrial > Soil > Wetlands > Peat | place: Germany...
CGCACCCGGCCGATCACATCCCAGAGAGTGCGGAACTGATAATCCTGCTTGAGATGCATCTTCACCCGCACTGGCCCAGGTCCCACGTGGTAGGTGAAAGGCAGCGAACCCTGCCACTCGCGCGGCGAGTCGGGCCCGCCCAGATGTTGAAGAATGGGCGCGGCGTCGTGGTAGGAAAGCGGCGTTACCGGAATCTTCGGCATCTGCGCCGACTGCTCTGGAGAGACGCGCTTGCTGTCCGGCAGCGACGGCAGCGATGCCACTCCCGGTGTCGTCGGATCGCCGGGGAACTCGAACATGTATCCCACGGATCCGCGCTGCACGCCGGTATCCGGCCGCCACGGCCCCTCGGGATACTTATCGCCACGCCGCCAGCCGTCGTCGAACGGATCGGAATAGATGATCACTCCCGCCGCGCCATGTTCCTGCGCGATGAATTCCTTCACTCCGCGGAAGTTCTGGCCGTAGCGCACCAGCACGATCTTGCCACGCACATCGACCTTCAGCTTCTCGAGTTTCTCGAAATCTTCCGGCGTGCCGTAGTTGGCGTAGACCACGTCGGCCTCGGCATCTCCTGAGGGCGACATGCCATTGAACGGCATCACGACGCGGGGATCTTCGTCGTACGGATCGCCCTCAACGTGCTCGCGCGTGGGCCCGTGCATTTCGACTCCGGCGGGTGCGGTGATGTCCACGCTGATTTCGGAGGGATAGTTGATCCACACTTTGTATTCGACGATTTCGGTGTCGAGCCCAGCGGCGCGAAACTTCTCTGCCACGTAATCGGCTGTGGCCTTGTCTTCCGGAGTGCCGGCCATGTGCGGGGCTTGCGTCAGTGTGCGCAGATGCTCTTCCGCCAGCTTGGGATCGGGCACGGCAATAAAACGGGCCTCAGCGGCGTTTTCAGCGGTGGCGTCGCGGAAGCCGAAAATTGGTTGGGACCCAGCGGAAGATTCGGGTCCATGACCGCTGACACTGATCGACAGACAGCAAAGCGAGACGACCGAAGAGAGAAGTACTGCTGTAAAGAAACGCATTCAGACACCCGTGGTGAAAGTAAGTAAGGTAACACAGTGACTGCCGCAGGTAATTTCTTCAGGGAGACCGGCGGTGTCGTATCAGCCGACAAGGTGTCACCATCTTCACCATAATCATCTTTGTCACCATCATCACCAACTGATGGTATAATTAGCGTATGAAGCGGGCGACAATGACTCTTCCGGACGACTTAGCCGAAGCCGTAGACAACTATCTTCACGCCCAGGAAGCTCCTCCCGCACTCACGACTGTCGTGCAAGCGGCCTTGAGGGAATACCTGGCAGAGCGAGGATTCCTACGAGCACGCCGGAGTCTGAAAATCAGGCCTGCCAAACGCGGAAGCGGTCGAAGCGACGTAAGTGAGAACCATGACCTTTACTTGGCGGGGCTTAAGAAGTGACACACGCTGTGCTGGCGGATACTGGCCCGCTCTACGCGGCTGTCGACCCGCACGACGGGCACCACAAGCAAGCCCTGGCTGAGCTGCGCGAGTTGGATCGAGAGAAGCGGGAGGTCGTGGTGGCATACCCGATCCTGCTGGAGGCCTACACTATAGTCCTGCGCCGCCTTGGCAGGAATACCGCCTCAGATTGGCTCACCGACATGACCGATGCGGCCCTGGTCAATCCCACGCCGGAAGACTACAGGCAGGCCGTTGCCAGAATTGGAGCGCTGGCCGGCCAGCCCATTACGTTGTTCGACGCGACCGTCGCGGCATTGGCGACGCGCCTCAATTTGGAAGTGTGGACTTACGATCATCACTTTGATGTAATGCGCGTCGCCGTTTGGCGGTGAAGGAGCTTATCTTGACGACCAGACCCACGGACGCCACTGGGCGGCATCGCTGCTCAAATGACCCAGATGCGATCTTTTCCGTCCAGCGAGAACTCCAGAGCCTCTGGTCCGCGATAGTCATCCTCCCGCAGCGAGATCGAGACAGCAGCCCCACCCTCGAAAATGATTGCCACTCGCTGATCGTCGACCTCCGTGCGTTCGACTCTACAACCTATTTGCCTGCAAAGACTATCGCGGTAACCAGGTTGCCCCAGACTGAGACTCTCAGATCCACAGGCGACGGTAGGGGTGGTGTACGCATTCATACCACCACCATCGAAGGCAAGCTGAAGATAGTCCCGCACGAAGGTTACTGAGCTTAACTCATGTCCCACAAGTTTCGCGAGGGCGTCCGCAAGTGTTTGCTTGATTGGAGTATTTGTCATTGGTGCTAGAACCTCCGCCTCCAAAGGCATAAGTGGTTCTGGTAGGTAAAGCTGTTCTACCGAACCTGTCCCGTCCCTACGATCTCGTACTTCGAAGAAGTCAGCTCCGCGAGCGCGAAAGGGCCGCGGCAGTGCAGCTTCTGCGTGCTGATGCCCATTTCCGCGCCGAAGCCGAATTCGGCGCCATCGGTGAAGCGGGTCGAAGCGTTCCAATACACGGCCGCCGAATCGACTCCGCGCAGGAACTTGCGGGCATTTGTCTGATCGCGGGTCACGATGGAATCGGAGTGCTTCGTGGAATAGTGGTTGATGTGGGCAATCGCCTCATCCACGTTTGCGACCACGCGAGCCGCCATGCACAGGCGCAGATATTCTTCGTACCAATCCTGCTCGGCAGTCGGCCCGACGTTGAGTCCAACGGCCAGGCTGCGCGATTTTCCGTCCCCGCGAACCTCGACCCCAGCATCGATCAGCTTCTTCACGATGCGCGGGAGATATTCCGCCGCGATGTGCTCATGCACCAGCAGCTTCTCCGCGGCGTTGCATACCGATGGCCGCTGCGTCTTGGCATTGATCACGATTCTGTCAGCCATCTCGAAGTCGGCAGATTCGTCGACGAAGATGTGGCAGTTCCCTGCTCCGGTTTCGATCACGGGCACAGCGGAATTCTCGGTGACGAAAGCGATCAGTTCTACGCCGCCGCGAGGAATGATGACATCCACCAGTCCCCGCGCTTTTATGAGTTCTTGCACCGACTGCCGCGTGCTCGAATCGAGAAGCTCGATTGCACCCTCGGGCACTCCAGGCACGGCGGCTAGAATCTCTACCAACCGCTGATTGCTGCGCGCCGCTTCTTTGCCGCCGCGCAAGACGATAGCGTTGCCGGTTTTCAGGGCGAGCACGGCTGTGTCCACCGTGACGCTCGGCCGCGATTCATAAATGATTCCCACTACGCCCAGCGGCACGCGCACTTTGCGGATGCGCAGGCCGTTCGGGCGGGTCCACTCCGCCAGCGTCTCGCCAATTGGATCGCCGAGTGCCGCAACATCGCGCACACCTTGCGCCATCTCCTTGATCCGCGCTGTGGTCAACAACAAGCGGTCGTGCAGGGCGCCTTCGAGTCCGGAACTTTCAAGGTCCTCCCGATTCGCCGCAAGAATCGTCTGGGCATGGGCTTCAAGCGCATCTGCGATCGCCAGCAGCAATGCGTTCTTCTCGTCGGTGGAGAGCAGCGCGAGCTTAGCAGCCGCCGTGCGGGCGCGCAGCAGTTTTTCCTGCGTGGAAGCCGAGTTGGCAACCGTCGCTGCCATCAGCCTTGTTCCTGCCGGGGAGGAAAATAGGTTCCTATCTTGCGTTGCATGCCCAGCGTGATCCCCTGAGGATGGCGTCCATTCACGATGGCGACGTGGACGCCGCCTTCGCTGGCCAAGTTGGCGGCACGCAGCTTGGAAATCATGCCTCCGCGCCCCAGCGCGCTCTTGCCGTTGCATTGTGCTTCGAGCGCCGGAGTCAGCTTGCGCACCACGCGCTGCAGCCTCGGTTTCTTACGGCCGTTGGGAACAAGCAAGCCATCTACATTGGTCAGGAGCAACAACCAGTGGGCCTTCACGGCGGTGGCCAGCAGCGCGCTCAACTCGTCGTTATCGCCGAAAGCGCCTTCCAGTTCGCGGACGCTGACGCTGTCGTTTTCATTCACGATCGGCACCACTCCGAGCGTCAGCAGTTCGGCCAGCGCGTTCTGCAAGTTGCGGTAGCGGACCGGAGAAGTGAAGTCGTCGCTCGAAAGCAGAAGCTGCGCCACAATCTTCTTGCCGAAGAACAGGCGCTCGTAGGTGTGCATCAGCTGGCTTTGCCCGACGGCCGCGCAGGCCTGCATCCCGGGAACATCGCTCGGACGTTTGCTCAGGCCCAGTCCCGACATGCCTGCGGCGATTGCGCCGGAAGTGACGATCAGGTACTCATTCTTGCGGAGATCGAACTGATCCACCATGGCGCGCAGTAGGTTCGCGTCGATCTGACCTCCGGGAGCGATCAGGCTGGTTCCGACTTTGATGACAATTCTCATGTGATCAAAACTTTCCTAGCTTAATGGAATGGTATCGCAACTTGACCGTCGTGCGATTTAAGATGAGTTTCAGGCAAGACGACAATTTGCCGATTTCCCCCTATGCCCGCTTCCAATGCCACCAGTCGCTTCTCCGATCGCGTCGAGAACTACGTGCGCTACCGGCCGGGATATCCGAACGAAGTAATGCAGGAACTGAAGGCCGAATGCGGCTTGACCCCCAGCCATGTGGTTGCTGATATCGCATCGGGCACAGGCATTTGGACTCGCATGCTGCTGGAGAATGGCAATCCGGTCTACGGCGTCGAACCCAATGCCGAGATGCGGGAAGCGGGCGAGCGCCTGCCGGCAGCGTTTCGGAAGTTCACCAGCGTGGCGGGAACAGCGGAGGCGACTACGCTGGCGAATCGAAGCGTTGACTTCGTTACTGCGGCACAGGCCGCGCACTGGTTCGATCGTGCACGGGCAAGGCGCGAGTTCGTTCGCATCCTGAAGCCCGGAGGCTGGCTGGTGCTTTTGTGGAACGAACGCCTGACCGACTCGACGGCATTCTTGCGCGATTATGAGCAATTGCTCCTGGCCTACGGCACTGACTATCAGGACATTCGCCACGAACACACGACTTCGGAAGTCAACGAATTCTTCGATCCCGTGCCGTTTCAAGAGCGAGCGTTTGCGATGCGTCAGGAGTTCGATTACGCCGGGGTGGAAGGCCGTCTGTTGTCGTCGTCGTACGCACCGGGGCCGGACCATCCCCGGCACGCACCCATGCTGCGCGAATTGCGCCGCATCTTCGATGCCGGTTCTGTCGAGGGCCGGGTCGCATTCGAATACAAGACGCGACTGTATTTTGGACGGCTGCGGCAGGAGTAGAGTTACAGGTTCACTTAGCTCCCGTAGGCTTTCTGGAGAACCATGCCCGACGAGAAAACTTTTCACATGACGCCTGACGAATTCCGGCGCCACGGACACGCCGTGGTGGATTGGATCGCCGATTACCACTCTCGCATCGAGTCGTTTCCGGTGCTCTCGCAGGTGAAGCCGGGAGAGATTCGCGCGTCGCTGCCGGCGAGCGCTCCGGCGAAGGGCGAGCCGTTCGACGCGCTCCTGAAAGATGTGGAGAAGCTGATTTTACCCGGCGTCACGCACTGGCAATCACCGAATTTCTTTGCCTACTTTCCTTGCAACGCTTCCGGCCCGGGAATTCTCGGCGATCTTCTTTCTTCCGGTCTGGGTGTGCAAGGCATGCTTTGGTCGACCAGTCCCGCATGCACGGAGCTCGAAACGCACGTCCTCGACTGGCTCGTGCCCATGCTCGGGCTGCCGGAGAAATTCCTCTCGTCGAATAGTGGCGGTGGAGTCATTCAGGACACTGCTTCGAGCGCCGCTCTGTGCGCCCTGTTGGCCGCGCGTGAGCGCGCCACACACTACACCAGCAATGAGAAAGGATGTGATGGACGCATCGTGGTTTACGCGTCTTCTCAGACGCACTCATCGCTGGAGAAGGCGGCAATGATTGCGGGCATCGGCGTTTCCAATCTGCGCCGGATCGAAGTGGACGAGAACTTCGCCATGCGGCCGGACGCTCTCGCCCAGCAGATCGAAGCCGACAGGCGCGCCGGGCTGGTTCCCTGCTTTGTGTGCGCCACGGTCGGGACGACATCTTCGAATGCCATGGACCCGATCGACGAGATCGCGCGGGTCGCGCAGCAGCACAATCTCTGGCTGCACGTGGATGCGGCCATGTCGGGCACGGCGGCGCTGTGCCCGGAGTTTCGCCACCTGCAGAACGGAGTCGAACTGGCCGACAGTTACAACTTCAATCCGCATAAGTGGATGTTCACCAGCTTCGACTGCAACTGCTTTTGGATCGCGGACCGCAAAGCGCTCATCCAAACGCTGAGCATTCTGCCGGAATACCTGCGCAACCAGGCCACGGAATCGGGCGCGGTGATTGATTACCGGGACTGGCACATTCAACTCGGGCGGCGCTTCCGCTCGCTCAAGCTGTGGTTTGTGATCCGACACTACGGCGTGGAGGGCCTGCAGCACCACATCCGCCGCCACGTCGAGCTAGCGCAGACTTTCGCGCACTGGGTTCGCGAGGACGAGAACTTTGAACTGGCGGCACCGGTACCGCTGAACCTGGTGTGCTTCCGCCACAAAGGTGGGGACGCGACGAACCAGACCATCATGGACCGACTGAACCGCAGCGGAGATCTCTTTCTGACGCATACGAAGCTGAACGGAAAGTTCACGCTGCGCCTCTGCGTCGGGCAGACCAATACTGAGGCTCGGCACGTGGAGAAGGCTTGGAAGCGGATTCGTGAGGAGGCGGAAAAACTGGGGGCAGCTAGATAAATCGAGCGTTCGACCCGGAAGCATTCACTGTGGAGCGGATCTCTGGGCAAGGAAATCGGACTGGCACTGTTTGGCGGCGGAGAGTAGCTCGTTGAACTCAGGCGTGCCTCGCAGTTTGGCGAACATAGAGTCGTTCTGCAATCCCGTGTAGGCGCAAAAATGTCCGGCGATCGAGGTCTTCAGCAGTCGCATGGCGAGATCTTTCTGGCCGCAGACCAGAAAGTCGGGCGCAACCACGTAGTGGACTTCGGGGTCAGGATTGGCTAAAGTCCTGGCCGCTTCCTCCTGGGCGAGGGTTGCCGCATTCGCAGACGATGGATCGTCCAGACACGCTACCATCATCCGGTACCCAATCTTTTGTTCGTTCTCCCGGGCTTGCGCCAATTTTCCATCGCGAATGAAATGCCGCGCCAGGTTGTCAGTTGTCCACTCGGACCCCGCATCCAGTTGAAGAAACTCGACAGCCCGCGCGTAGTTGCCCAGTTGGTCGAAGGTGAAGGAGCACGAGCGGAAGGCATAGTTCCCCGGATCCAGCGACAACGCTGTGTCACACTCGTGGGCTGACTCCTCGACTGCTCCTCCATAGCGAAGGACATACCCCAGACTGAAGTGGGCCATTGCCTTCTCCGGATGCCGCTCCACCAGCACTTTCGCATCCTGATATGCCTTGACCAGTTCGCCTCTTTCGACCCGGGCTCCGATTAGCTGAGCCGCGGGGGTAATGAAATTAGGGTCCAGGGCCAGAGCTCGTTCCAAGGCGGCAGTGGAACGCTGGAACGCTGCCTCGCCGCCGTTTGAATAGGCTCCATCGAAGTGATAGCGAAGCCCCAGAGCGTCCCAGGCGGGGGCATAGCTTGGGTCGAGTCCTACGGCTCGCTCGAGCATCGCGATGGCATCTTTGTTGGGCTGAGGGTCGTGCGGCAGCGAGATGCTGCGGAGATACAGATCGTAGGCTTCTTCATTCTTGGGCCGCGTGGCGCCTTCCGCGGAATCCACGCCTGCGCCGAGAGCTGGAACCAGTCCCTGGCGCACTTTCGCCGTGATCTGGCCCCGCATGGCAATCATGTCGGGAGCGGCGACGGTCATGGTGTCGCGCCAGAGCGTGCGGTTGTTCTCGACGTCAATTGCTTCCAGCGTGATCTGAAGCTGGGAGCCTTCCTTCAGATAGTGCCCGGTGACGACGTCGGTGACGTGCATGGCGCGACCGGCTTCCTGCAAATCGAGCGTAGGAGAGTCGTACTTGCTGGTGGTCGCAAATGGACGGATGGTCAGCGAGCGAACATAGCTGAGCGACGTGGCGATTTCGTCAGCCAGGGCCAGGCGCAGAAAATCCAGATCTTTGTCGGCGCCGAGGTTCTGCAGTGGAAGAACGGCAACGGTTTTCTGACTGGCGGTGCTCGAGGTTGGTGCAGGCCGCTGCTTGAAGAGCCAGAAGACAATGGCCAGTGCTACGACCGCAACCGTGGCAACGACTCCGCCGATCACTTTGTAGGAACGTTTCGCTTCCGAAGGTTGAGTGGCGCTGACGCTGCTCACGGAGCTGGGTTGCGTGGAACTCTGCGATCCTGGCGCGGCGCTCGTTTGCTGGCTTCCCGAGGATGCCGGCATTGCCATCCGTCCCGATTCCGTGTCGCGCTTCAGACGCTGCAGGTCGCTGCGCATTTCCGAGGCGTGCTGGTAACGCAGGTTGATGTCTTTCTCCAAAGCTTTGTTGATGATGTCTTCGAGCTTTGCCGGGACATCATGATTCAGCCGCACGACCGGCACCGGAGCGCGATTCATGATGGCTTCGCAGATCACCGCCGCGCTTTCGCCGTGGAAAGGCACGTCGCCAGTCGCCATTTCGTAGAGGACCGCGCCGAACGAAAACAAGTCGGAACGGGCGTCGAGTTCCCGGCCACGCACCTGTTCGGGTGACATGTAGGCCACGGTGCCTAACATCGTGCCGGGGCTGGTCAGATTTGCCGAGTCCATGGTTCGGGTAGCGCCTGCATTCTTGCCGGAAGAACCGCCGGTCATCACTTTCGCGAGTCCAAAGTCGAGGATCTTGGCGTGGCCGCGCTTGGTGACGAAGATGTTTGCCGGCTTGATGTCGCGGTGAATTATGCCTTCGGTGTGGGCCGCATCGAGGGCGTCGGCGATTTCGATGGCCAGCTGGAGCAAGGTGTCGGTGTCGAGCGGGCGGCCTCCGATGGCGTGCTTGAGAGTTAGGCCATCCAGAAACTCCATGGCGATGAAGGCTTGGCCGCCGTGCTCATCGATCTCGTAAATGGTGCAGATGTTGGGATGGTTCAGGGCGGAAGCGGCTTGGGCCTCGCGTTGAAAGCGGGCCAGGGCCTGGGGATCCTTTGCCACTTCGTCGGGCAGGAATTTGAGGGCTACGAAGCGGTGCAGCTTGATGTCTTCAGCCTTGTAGACCACGCCCATGCCGCCGCCACCGAGCTTTTCAATCATTCGGTAGTGCGAGATGGTTTGCCCGGTCACTGGCGAAAATCTTACGTGGGTGGGACGGGGTGAGTCAACGAAACGCAAGGAGGTTGTGAGTGGCAGAGAAGAGGCTGGCGGTGCGTTTCAGTCCGCTGGCATCGGCGCGGGGCGGGCCATTGCGGGATGTGCTTTCGCCGCAGCTGAGGTGTCCGGCGTTTCCAGCCACTTGCGTATTTCAGGCAGAACTTTTTGCGTGGCTATTTCGCCGGCGGTGATCAACTCGCCGGCGCGCTTGAAGTCGTCGTAGGCGAAGCCGGCCACGTCGGGCTCGACGATCACGTCGGCGGCGCCTCGCCACAGATGGCTCATCTGGTCCTGGGCAATGGCGAAGGATTGTCCAATCACGTCGAAGAGATGCCGCGGCGCACCGTCTTTCGACCACTGTCCGCGCAAATGCACCGCGATCACGCGGTCTGCGCCCATTTCGTGCAGCGGAGACGTGGGCACGGGATGGGAAAGCATGCCATCGACCAGCCAGCGCCCGCGAATCTCGACGGGCAGGAACATTCCGGGATAGGCGCAACTGGCGCGCACTGGATCAATCATCGAACCAGAATGAAAAACCACGCCTTCGCCGGTGTTGAAATCGGTCGCAGTGATGCCTAGAGGAATGCGCAACTCTTCGAACGTCTTCACCTTCAAGGTGTGGTTCAGGAACTGCACCATGCGGTCATTGGAGGCGAAGCCGTAACGTGAGACGGTCCAGCGTGCGAAGGTGGTGAAACGAACCGAGTGCGCAACTTTTTCGAGTTCCTCGATGGACAGCCCACTGCAGTAACAAGCGCCGATCAGCGCCCCCACGCTGGTGCCGGCGATAATGCGGACCGGGATTCCTTCCTGTTCGAGGACCTTCAGGACTCCGATGTGCGCCATGCCCCGGGCAAAGCCGCCGCCGAGCGCCACTCCGATGGTGGGAACCCGCAGCTCAGGCGCGGCGCCCTTGCCGGATAATTCCCGTCCAAAAGCCTGTACTGACCGGATGATCCTGCCAAGACTCTTCACCGGAAACCCCACGTCCCTCGCGGGAACCCCGCGTACCTTAACTTATAGGATGCCACTATCCCGGGGAACGCTGCAGGGCACGTTGGTGCCATTTGAGTTACGGCCAAACCAGATGCAGGTTACCTGAGTGTTACCCCTCCCCCGACGAGGATGACTAACTCCTGTGATCCTGCTAACTTGCCGGTTATGGTGCGGGAGATATCGGCGGGAGGGGTGGTGGTCCGGTTCCGGGACGGAACCTGGTGGATGGCCGCAATCGAGCCAGCCGACGCTCCTGCGCGTGAGGGTGGTAGATCGAAACGCGCAGCCAGACCGCCAAAGGCGGTGCTGGCGCTGCCCAAGGGACTGGTTGACCCTGGCGAGAAGCCGCTGGAAACCGCGCTGCGGGAGGTTTATGAGGAGACCGGAGTAACCGCCGATCCGGTCACGAAGCTCGGCGACAGCAAGTATGTATATACACGTGCCTGGGGAGACGGCGCGCGCGTCTTCAAGATCGTCAGTTTCTACCTGATGCGCTATCGTTCCGGCCGCATCAACGATATCGCCTCCGAGATGCGAATTGAAGTGGCGCGCGCCCGGTGGGTGCGGCTGGAAGAGGCTCCTACGCTGCTGGCTTACAAGGGCGAAAAACAAATCGCCCGGCGGGCGCTAGCGTATGTGGAAGAACACGTCGAAATTTAGAGCAGGCGGGCGTTGCCGAATTCCCTCTATGCCGTCTCATCCCGCATAATGCTTTCATGCCTCTTCGCGAAATCTTGCATCTCGTGGTTGCATCACTGACCCTGTGCTTGACACTGTTACTATCGCCTTTGGCGGCAAGAGCTCGGCCTGCTCCGGGTCTGGAGCCTGGTTACGTCCGCGCCCTCGCGACCGCCGATCATTTTCTTCAAGCCTGGCAGTCTGGCGACCTCGAAAACGGGACGGCGCTGCTGAGCAGTCATGCCAAGGAAGCGGCTACAACGGACGGCGTCGAGAAGTTTTTCGCCAATCCTGTTTCGTCGGCCTATGAGATCGGCCGGGGCAAGCTGCTGAAGCGCGGCCGCTACGAGTTTCCGGTCGTCCTGGTCATGGAGGCTGCGAAAGACACACGCGTCCGCCGCCGCTTTTCGAGCATTATTGTTGTGAATACTGGCAACAATGACTGGGCGGTGGATAAACTGCCATAGGGATCGATTGCCGATTGTTATCGAGGCTAATTCATGAAACGCATTAATAAAGTCGCAATTCTGGGAGCCGGAACCATGGGCGCTCGCATCGCCGCGCACTTTGCCAACGCCGGCGTTCCCAGCTATCTGCTCGACATCGTCCCGGGAGACGTTGCGCCCGGTGCGGGCTCGGCGGCGCGTAACAAGATTGCCGCCGCAGGTCTCGACGCGGCCAGGAAATCCAAACCCGCGGCCTTCATGGATCCTTCCCTTGCCCGCCTGGTCACTGTCGGCAACTTCGACGACGACTTGAAGAAGCTGGGTGAAGTGGATTGGGTCATCGAAGCCGTGGTCGAGAATCTCGACCTGAAGCGGGCGTTGCTTCGAAAAGTCGAGGTCGTGCGCAAGCCCGGGACCATTGTCACCACCAATACCAGCGGGCTGCCGGTGGGGAAAATTGCGGAGGGATTCTCTGAAGACTTCCGGCGCTCCTGGTTCGGAACGCACTTCTTCAATCCGCCTCGTTACATGCGTTTGCTGGAACTCATTCCCACGCCGGAAGCGGATCAGGCTGCAATCGACGCCGTCTCGCACTTCTGCGATGCATTCCTTGGCAAGGGCGTGGTGCTCGCCAAAGATACGCCCAACTTCATTGGCAACCGCATCGGTACTTTCTCCGTGTTGAATGTCATGCGCCTGATGCAGGAGATGGACCTGACCATCGAAGACATCGACGCGCTGACAGGACAGGCCGTCGGCTGGCCGAAGTCGGCAACTTTCCGCACGATCGACTTGGTGGGGTTGGATGTTCTGGGTCACGTGGTCGGCAACATGACCGCGAACGTGCACGATGAGCGCAGCGATCTTCGCTTGCCCGGCTTCTTCACGCAGATGATCGAGCGCAAGTGGCTGGGCGACAAGGCCAAGGGCGGCTTTTATAAAAAAGCAAGAGGCGGCGAAGGCAAGGAAGACGAGCGCCTGGCGATCGACTGGAAGACGCTTGAATATCATCCGCGGCAGAAGCCGAAGTTTGCGGCGCTGGACATGGCGAAGAACATCGAAGATACGGGCTCGCGCCTGCGCATGCTGCTGGGACTCGAAGGCAGCGGTCCGCAGAAAGGCGACAAGGCGGGAGCGTTCTTGTGGTCAGCGTTGTCTGATTTGTGGACTTACTCGGCCAACCGCGTGCCTGAGATTTCTGATTCGATCGTGGAGATCGACCGCGCGATGCGTCTTGGCTTCAACTGGGAACTCGGACCCTTCGAACTTTGGGACACCGCCGGCGTCGAGGCCACCGTCGCTCGCATGAAGAAAGAAGGCAAGCCAGTGGCGGGGAACGTTGAGAAATTACTTACATCCGGTGAGAAGTCTTGGTACGGCGACGATGCCAAGACCTCGTCAGGGCGGGTTTATTTCGATCTGGCCTCCGGAAGCCGGAAGCCGGTTCAAGTTCCCGCTGGCGTGTGGTCGGTAACGGTCGCTAAGAAATCCAACGGCGTGGTGAAGAAGAATTCCGGTGCATCGCTGGTCGATCTGGGTGACGGCGTGGCTTGCATCGAGTTTCACTCGAAGATGAACTCGCTCGGGGCCGACATCGTTGGCCTCGTTCTACAGACCCTGAAGCCCGGCGGCCCCGGCGACGCGTTCGACGCCTTTGTCATCACTAACGACGCCACGAATTTCTCGGTCGGCGCCAACCTCATGCTGCTGCTCATGAGCGTGCAGGAAGAAGAGTGGGACGATGTGGACCTCGCCATCCGGCAGTTCCAGGGCATGACGCAGGCCATCAAGTTCTCGCCGAAGCCGGTGGTAGCCTCGGCTTTCGGATTGTGCCTGGGCGGGGGCACGGAAATCTCGCTTCACGCTGCGGTCCGCCAACCTCACGCCGAGCTTTATACCGGGCTGGTCGAGGTCGGCGTCGGTCTGCTTCCCGGCGGTGGAGGCTGCAAAGAAATGCTGCTGCGCGCCGTCGATGGCGCTGCTGCCGTGCGCGGCGGCAAAGCTTCCGGAGACGCGCTCGCGGGATCAATCGAAATGCTCGAAGCTATGAAGCGGGCGTTTGAAGCTATTGCCACCGCGAAGGTCGCGACCTCGGCACACGAAGCTCGTGGCCTCGGCTTCCTTAACGACAGCGACCGCATCACCATGAATCGCGAGCGCGTGCTTTCTGATGCCAAAGCTCGCGCCCTCGAACTGGTTCGTGCCGGATACGAGCCGCCAGTGCCTCGTACTGACATCCCCGCACCCGGCGAAGGTCTTCTGGCCACGCTGAGGATGGGCGTCCACATGATGCGACAGGGCGATTACATCACTGACTACGAAGTGAAGCTCGGCACAAAGATCGCCGAAGTGCTCTGCGGGGGCAACGTCACGCCCGGCACGCCCGTAAGCGAGCAGTACATCCTGGATTTGGAGCGCGAGGGTTTCAAGTCACTGTGCGGCGAGAAGAAGACGCAGGAGAGGATTCAGTACACGCTGAAGACGGGGAAGACGCTGAGGAATTAGCAGTTGCCATCTCCAAGGATTCTTGCCTGCTACAATTCGGCTCATGCGAAGACTCCTGCTAGTTGCGACCGCGGTCGCTGGGCTCAGCGTGTTCATGCCTGGGATCTCACAGGCATCTGCCCAAACCAAGGATGCTCCTCAGAAAGAGGTTGCTCCCGACGTTCCAGACGCGATACAAGCGTCTGCAGGCGAAGAAGTTGTCCTGCTCGCGCATGCGACTGGATCGCAGATCTATACCTGTCAGGCCGCGGCGGACGGAAAGTTCAGTTGGACGCTCAAGGGGCCCGACGCAGAGTTACATGATCGAAAAGACAAAGTGATCGGACAACACTTTGCCGGTCCCACGTGGAAATTGAAAGACGGCAGCGAGGTAACGGGGAAAGCTGCGGCCCATGTGGACTCGCTTGATGCTCAATCGATTCCCTGGCTGCTGGTGAAGGTGGTTGGCCATTCAGGAAATGGTCAGCTGGCTAGCGTGACCACGATTCAGCGAGTTCGCACGCATGGCGGCCAGCCCCCGGCCGAGGGCTGTGATGCGGCTCACCACGACGCTGAAACCAAGAGCAGTTACACCGCCGACTATTACTTCTACGCTCCGGCCAAATGAAGTAAGCTGGAATCGCGCGCTTCGGAAATGCGACTCGTGAAATCGATTACTCTTGCGCCCCTTTTATTGGTTGCGATTTCGATGCCAGTTGACGCGCAATCGGAACCACCTCCCCGGCGATTTGTCGGCCAGGTTTGCGGGTTTCAGGCCAAGCTCCCGGCAGGCTGGAGGATCAAGGCATCGCCTTCGAAGAAGTGCGCGTTCACCGTTCTCGCTCCGCTCCGCCCCGCCGACGAGGGCATTGAGCTTCTCATCCAGAAGGGGGACTTGGAGCAGGGATCGGAAGATCTTGGATTCACTCATTCCAACGGAAAATGGACCCTGCAAGGCGAGTCAATTGTCGAAGCTACATCGGTCGAGTCGCCCACTTGGGTGGGCGTGTGGGGCTCCGGCGTCGCGACCCGAATCTATAGGAATGGCTTTTACTGCTGTCTTGGAGATCAAACACGGGCCCTGCTTTTTGACCGCAAGCGTAGAATTGCAGAGATCACGGGCTATTCCGAGGACGAAGTACAGGAGTTCATCAGCGGTTTTGCGTTCCTGGCGCAACACTGAAAAGAGCGAGGCCGGTGGTTTGAAGCCTACGCTGGGTGGCAGCCATCTAATAACCGGTCGGCGATCGTTGAGAACCAAGACTCTTATGCGAGAAGTTATCATTGCCTCTTCCGTCCGTACGCCTGTGGGACGCGCTTACAAGGGCACGCTCCGCGCCACTCGTCCCGATGAACTCGCCGCCGTCGCCATCAAGGGCGCTCTGGAGCGCGTGCCGCAACTCGATGCCAAGGAAATTGAAGACGTCATCCTCGGCTGCGCCATGCCCGAGGCCGAGCAGGGGATGAACGTTGCTCGCATCGCGTCGCTGCGCGCCGGACTGCCGGTCGAAATCTCGGCGCTCACTATCAACCGCTTCTGTTCGTCGGGGCTGCAAGCGATTGCCATGGCCGCTGAACGCATCATGAGTGGCGGCGCAGAGGCGATTGTTGCGGGCGGCACCGAGTCCATGACGATGATTCCGATGGGTGGCCACAAGGTTTCGCCCAACCCCTGGCTCGTCGACCACTACCCTGACGCTTACCTCAACATGGGCCTCACGGCCGAGCGCGTGGGCCGGCGCTTCGGCATCACGCGCAAAGCAGCGGACGAGTTCTCTCTGCGCAGCCACCAGAAGGCGCTGGCCGCAATCCAGGCTGGAAAGTTCGATGAGGAAGTTGTGCCTGTTCCGGTGAGCCTTACCACTCCGAACGGTGCGAAGCCCAAACGACAGGAAATTGTTTTCAAAATGGACGAAGGCCCACGCGCCGACACTTCACTGGAAGCCCTGCTCGCGCTGAAGCCTGCGTTCCACGTCAAGGGCACGGTGACCGCGGGAAATTCTTCGCAAATGTCGGACGGCGCGGCGGCTGCGGTGGTGATGTCCGCCGAACGCGCGAAAG
>Ga0209415_10010367_pt1 | contig 15862 bp, 15 predicted proteins | sample PeaSoiSIISIP2007_FD_187696 | JGI IMG/M metagenome (GOLD analysis project Ga0209415, IMG submission 187696) | Peat soil microbial communities from Weissenstadt, Germany - SII-SIP-2007 (SPAdes) (version 2) | ecosystem: Environmental > Terrestrial > Soil > Wetlands > Peat | place: Germany...
TCGAGCTCGGCGCTCTTGCTGCCACCTACGACATCATCAACCTCGGTATGCTCGCCGACGGGGAGCGTCGCCAGCGGCACGGCACGCGCACGACGTTCGTGCGCGTGGCGCTCGTTCCCCCGGAGCCAGGTGGGCGCCTTCAGTGTCCTGCCGCAGCGGGCGAAGTGCGGATCGTGGGCGCTCCATCGAACCGTGCAGCCGCGATCGACCGTGTGAGGGAGGTGACCGCGGCGGCCGGCGGCATACCGGTGTCGGGGTATTCACTAGCGGACCTCGAGGAGCTCGCGTCTCGTGAGGCGGTCACGTTGCGGGCGCTTCTCGAAGAGCTTCACAAGGCGGGACTCGAGTACGTGGCCGAAGCGCCGATCGATCGCCTGCAGTCAGCGCGCCGAGCGATCGAGGAAGTGAACATCGCCGGCCTTGGCCTGGCCCACCTCACCGTGCAACGCCGTTCCAGTCAGGACGTGATGCCGCTGCTGAAGTCTGTGGCCGAGCTGCAGCGGGCCGTTGCGGTCATCCGCGCGTTCGCGCCGCTGCCGCGCACGATGAATCCCGCCTTCCCGACCACCGGCTATGACGATGTGAAGCTGGTCGCGCTGGCGCGTCTGGTTGTCGATAACGTTCGGTCCATCCAGGTCGATTGGTCGCTCTACGGGCCGAAGCTGGCGCAGGTGGCGCTGACGGTCGGTGCCGACGACGTGGACGGCGTGTCCGCGGAAGATGACATGAGCGAGGGTCGGCGCCGTTCGCCGCTCGAAGAGATTCGGCGCAACATTCGGGCGGCCGGCCAGGACCCGGTGGAGCGCAACGGCCGCTTCGACGTCATTCCCTCATGACGCCCGTCCGCCTCGGCGCAGTCGGGTACCTCAATGCCCGGCCGCTTGTGTTCGGTCTCGATCGTTCTCCGCGGTTCATCCTTCGATACGATCTGCCGTCTGAATGCGCGCGACTCCTCCAGGCCGGCCACATCGACGTGGGGTTGATCCCGTCGATTGAGTATCTGCGCGGCCACGCGTACCGGATCGTGCCAGACCTGGCCATCGTTTCACACGGTCCCGTCGCCTCGGTGGCGCTCTACAGCACACGCCCCATGTCCGACGTGCGGTCGATCATCATGGACACCAGCTCGCGGACCTCGGTGGCGCTGGTGCGGGTCCTGTGTGGACGGCTCTTCAAGATCCAGCCGGCGATCGAATTTCTGGAGCCCGATCTTCCAGCGATGCTGGCGCGCGGCGACGCGGCCTTGGTCATTGGGGACAATGCGCTGTTGTCGAGTCCTGAACATGTCCAGAAGATCGACCTGGGTGAGGCGTGGACATCGATGACCGGCCTGCCCTTTGTCTGGGCTTTCTGGGCGGGTCGCGCCGGCGCGCTGGGGGGCGACGATATCGGTGCGCTGCAGGCGGCCCGAGATGCGGGCGTCGGCCAGGCGGAGGCCATCGCGCGAGAGTACTTCCGGGACGCGCCCCGGCATCGAGATCTGGGCGCGCGCTACCTGCGAGATAATATCAAGTACTACCTCGGCGGCGACGAACGCGCCGGCCTCGAGATGTTCTATCGCTACGCCGCTGAAATCGGCGTGGTCGGCGTTGTGCCCGGGGACTCTCCGGATAGCGGCGCGAGGCTCGATTTTTACGATGTCAGTTGAAGGGATCGCGGCGAAGGTTCGGAGCGGTGGGCGGGTCGATGGCGTCGAGGCGCTCGAGCTCTATCGACAAGGCTCGACGCCGCTGCTCGGACGGCTCGCCGACGAGATCCGCGCCCGCAAGCATCCCGAAGGGGTCGTCACCTACATCATCGATCGCAACGTCAACTACACGAACGTGTGCGTGGCAAAATGCACCTTCTGCGCGTTCTACCGGCCGGTGGGATCGCCGGAGGCGTACGTACTCGGTTTCGACGAGCTCTTTCGAAAAATCGACGAGACGATCGCGGTCGGCGGCGTGCAGCTGTTGCTGCAGGGCGGTCATAATCCAGACCTGCCGCTGACCTGGTACGAGGATCTCTTCCGCGCCATCAAACAGCGTTATCCCGCATTCAAGCTGCACGCGTTGTCGCCGCCGGAAGTGATTCACCTCTCACGTCTCTCCCAATTACCGGTCGGCGCCATCATCGATCGCCTGACGGCCGCTGGCCTCGACAGCATTCCCGGCGGCGGCGCGGAAATTCTCGTCGACCGGGTTCGCAGACTGCTGCACTGCGACGGGAAGGCCACCGCCGACGAATGGATCGACGTCATGCGCCATGCGCATGGCGCGGGACTGCGCACGACGGCGACGATGATGTATGGGACGGTGGAGACTGACGAGGAGCGCGTCGAGCACCTGCTTCGGCTGCGTGCGCTACAGGACGAAACCGGCGGTTTCACGGCGTTCATCACCTGGAGCTATCAGCCGGAACACACCGAGCTGTCGGGCAGCGAGGCGACAGGCGTGGACTATTTGCGCACGCTGGCCATCGCCCGCATCGTGCTCGACAATTTCGACAACCTGCAAGCGTCGTGGGTGACGCAGGGCGGCAAGGTTGGCCAGTTGAGCCTCGCCTATGGCGCCAACGACATGGGCAGCGTGATGATCGAGGAGAACGTCGTGCGCGCCGCCGGCGCGAGCTATTGCATGGACGAAGCCGAGATCGTTCGCAACATCGAGGACGCAGGATTCACCGCCAAGCGGCGGAACATGCACTACGAGATCCTCGGCGAACCCATCTTCCGCGAGCGCGAGATCCCGCGGATGCTCGAGCTCGCGGTGGCCCGCGAAGGAGGGGACACCTCTCTCCCGGCCGAGCTTAGCGTGTATCCGGCTCGCAGCCGGGCAGGCAAAAGGCTGCAGCGTGCCAGGAATGCAGAATTGCAGGAAGGAAAGTAGCGACTGCCATTCGATGATCCGGTATCACGCCTCATGGATCCTGCCGATCGCCGAGCCGCCGATTCGTGACGGCTGGATTGTGACGGACCGAGGGCGCCTCGTCGCGTACGGGCCGTACGCCGCGCGCAGCCGTCGGGGGGAGGACGCTGGGGATCTCGAAGTCGACCTCGGAGAAGCCGCCGTCCTTCCGGGTCTCGTCAACGCCCATACGCATCTCGAGCTGTCGTACCTGCGCGACGAAGTGCCACCGGCTTCCGAATTTGCGAACTGGATTCGGGCGGTCATCGCCGCGAGGCGGCACGCTCCCGATCCGCACGCCACGTCGATCCTCGCCGCCATCGATCAGGCCATCGCGGAGTCCATAGCCGGCGGCACCGCGATCATGGGCGATATCAGCAACACCCTGGTGCCGTTCGCGCCGCTGGCGCGGAGCCCCCTTGCGGCGGTCCTCTTCTACGAGCTGATTGGCTTCAACACCACCGATCCACGCGGTCTCGTCGAACGAGCTTCCCGTGAGATCGAGGCCCTCCCTCCGACCGAGCGTGTCCGCGTCAGCCTTGCCGCGCATGCGCCCTACTCCGTGGCGCCGCTCGTGTTCCGCGCGATTCGCAACGCCGTGGATCGCGATCCGTTTGCGCCGTGCAGCGTGCACCTGTCGGAATCGGTCGAGGAGGTCGAGTTCATTCGCACAGCCGGCGGCCCCTGGCGGCGGCTGTTGGAGGAGCTCGGCGCGTGGGATCCCGCGTGGACCGCGCCCGGGGTCAGCCCGGTGCAATTTCTCGACGACAGCGGTTTTCTCGACGCTCGGGTGCTTGCCGTCCACGGCGTGCAGATGACCGCCGCCGACCTCGCGCGGCTGGCCGCGCGCGGCGCGACACTGGTCACGTGTCCACGGAGCAACGGCCACACCGGCGCCGGTGCGCCGCCGATCAACAGGTTTTACAGCTCGGGGGTGCACGTCGCCGTCGGCACCGACAGCCTCGCCAGCGCGCCGGACTTGAGCGTGTTTGCTGAGCTCGCGACGATGCACGCCTTGGCGCCTTCGGTGCCAGCGTCGAAGCTTCTGGCGAGCGCGACGCTCGAAGGGGCGCGAGCGCTCGGTTTTGATGCCGATTACGGCACGATCGAGCCGGGTAAGGTGGCGCGACTCCTCGCCGTCGACGTTCCCGCGGGCACCCGTGATGTGGAAGAATATCTCGTGTCGGGGGTCCACCCTGATCAAATGCGGTGGATCGAATAACATCCTCGCGAACGCAGAACCTAGAACGCAGAACCTTGGGACCGCGGCATGTTGTCTCACATTCGCACTTACGCGTCCTTCGTCCGTTTCGGCCACTCGGTGTTTGCGCTGCCGTTTGCCTTTGCGGGCGCGTTGCTGGCTGCCCAGCACGTCCCGGTGGCGTCGGGCACCATCGGGTGGATCCTTGTCGCCATGGTGGCCGCGCGCAGCGCGGCGATGGGCTTCAATCGGATCGTTGACGCCAGACTTGACGCGCTCAATCCAAGGACCGCGAATCGAGAGCTGCCCCGCGGCGCGATGTCGCACGCCGAAGCCGTCGCGTTCGTGGTGGTCGCGTCTGCCGTGTTCGTCTTCGCGACCTGGCGCCTGAATCCGCTGTGCCTGGTTCTCTCCCCCGTCGCGCTCGCGATCATATTCTGGTACTCGCTCGCAAAGCGCTTCACGACCTGGACGCAGCTTTTCCTCGGCCTCGCGATGGCCGTGGCGCCCGTCGGTGGCTGGCTTGCCGTGGGTGGGCGGAGTGGATGGGAGCCTTGGCTCCTGGCGCTCGCCATCTGCACCTGGGTTGGTGGCTTTGACGTGTTGTATGCCTGCCAGGACCTCGACTTCGACCGCGCGCACGGCCTCCGCTCGATTCCCGTCCACTTCGGCGTCCCCGCCGCGCTTGTGATTTCGCGCGCGATGCACGCCATGACGATCGGCTGCCTCGTCGCGTTGGCATTCGTGACGCCGCTCGGACGCCTCTACTTCGCCGGCGTCGCCATCGTCGCCGCGCTCCTCGGCTACGAGCAATCACTCGTCCGTGCGGACGATCTGTCGCAGGTCAAGCTCGCGTTCGATCTCAACGGGTACGTCGGGATCTTGTATCTGCTCGTGCTCGTCGCCTCACTGTACGGTCGGTGACGTTGCGATCCAAGGGGTGCCGGGGTGCCAGGTGCTACCTGCTCTGCCAGGTGCCGCCGCTCTGAGCGGCAGATGTGCCGTCAACACCGGTCGGTTGCGCCCAGCATTCGCAGCGGCACTCAGCACCGGCACGGCAAGGATTACAGACCTTTGATTGATCTCTCCAGGTCGCCGACGCGCATCGCCGGAATGTTCGACGCGATCGCAGCCCGGTATGATCTCCTCAACCATGTGCTCAGCGCCGGCATCGATCGCCGGTGGCGGAAGCGCGCGATTCGAGCCCTGTCGCTGACGGGACGCGAACGGGTGCTCGACTTGTGCACGGGCACGGCGGACCTTGCGATCATGGCAATCGAGGCACACCCTGCGGCCGGCCGCGTTGTCGGTCTCGATTTTGCGCGCGCCATGCTGCGCGTTGGTCAGGAGAAGATCCGGCGGCGGCGACTGGTCGATCGAATCGCGCTCGTCGGCGGCGATGCAACGCGAATTCCGCTGCGGGACGGCGCGGTGGACGCCATTACGATGGCGTTCGGCATTCGCAACGTTGAGGACACCGCGGGCGCGTGCGACGAGATGCGACGGGTCCTCGCCCCCGGTGGGCGCGTGGCCATTCTCGAATTTGCGATTCCGACCATCCCGGGCGTGCGGACTCTGTACTTGTGGTATTTCAACCGCATCCTGCCGCGGATCGGCCGAATGATTTCTCGCCACTCGGCGGCGTACGGCTATCTGCCTGCCTCGGTCGTGGCGTTCGCGTCGCCTGACGATTTTGTGACAATCCTGCAGCAATGCGGCTTTGTCGACGTCACGGCAGTCCGCTTGACTGTCGGGATCGTCTTTCTGTATACGGCTCGTACGGCTATGGGTTCGGAGGCCGGTGGCTCGCTGGCGGCTAATGGCTGGTGACTCGCGTCTGGGGGTCCGGCCGGATCCTTCTGCACTTTTTATGTGCACGAGGTCTGTAACGAGCTACCAGCCAACAGCCACCGGCCACCGACAGGTATAATCACAGTAAGTTCCTGATGTATTTCGATTTCGAGGATTATCGGCCGGATACTCCACGGGTGGGGCCGGCGATCTCTTGGCGCGAAGGGGTCCTGCTCTCGATCATCGCGCACCTGATGATGGCCATCTTCCTGATCCTTTCGCCGCGACTATTTCCCGTCGATCAGGCGGCGCGCGCGCGGGCACTCGCGGCCGCCGAGCAGCGCGCTGAGGACCAGGCGCGATTCGTCTTCGTGCAACCACGCCTCGACCGCATCGCTCCCAACGCGCCGGATCGCGCTGAACCCTCCGACAAAGACCGCATGGCGCGCGCTCCTGAGCACGCACCGAATCCGGCGAACCCCATGCCGTTTGCGCGCGGGAATACGCCCGAGCGGGTCGAGGAACTCCCGAGTCCTCAAGCGCGCGGCCAGGGTCCGACGCCCGACCCGGCGGCAGGTCAGCAAGCGCAGAACACTCCGCCTCCGGAGAGCGACAAGGCGCTGGACTCGCAGTCGGGGCTGCAAAGGCCGGCGCTGCAGACCGCGAACGGTGCCAACGGGCGCGCTGCGGCGGGCGGCGGATCGCTTGGCGATTCGCTCAGGAATCTCCAGCGCTACGTGCAGACCTTCGATAACCCGCAGGGCGGCGGCGGGCAGTTCGGTCCCGAGATTCAGTTCGACACCAAGGGCGTCGAGTTCGGTCCCTGGATCCGTCGCTTCATCGCCCAGGTCAAGCGGAACTGGTTGGTGCCCTACGCCGCCATGTCGTCGAAGGGCCACGTCGTCATTCAGTTCAACGTGCACAAGGATGGTTCGATCACTGACTTGACGGTCGTCGGTCCGTGTCCGATCGACGCGTTCAACAACGCCGCATTCGGCGCGCTGGCTTCCTCCAACCCGACCCAGCCGCTTCCGCCCGAGTATCCGTCCGAGAAGGCGTTCTTCACGGTCACGTTCTTCTACAACGAAACGCCTCAATGAAATGCACCAACGTGACAATTTGAGATGCTCTCTCGAGCCCAGCAGCTCGGCCTTCTGCTCCCCTGTTCGCGTTCATCATCCTGCAGGTTCGTTCCCGTCCGTGTCCGCTGATGTCCAGACTCCTGGCTGTGGCGATCCTCGGACCGACTGCCACTGGCAAGAGCGCGTTGGCGCTTGCGTTGGCGGAGCGCTTCGGCGGCGAGATCGTCAACTGCGATTCGACGGCGGTCTATCGCGGCTTCGACATCGGCACCGACAAGATCGGCCCGTTGGACCGGCGGCGCATTCCTCATCATCTGATCGACGTCGTCGATCCAACCGAGGAATACACCGCCGCATGGTACGCGCGCGACGCCGCTGCCGTGATTCGCGACATCCATGCGCGGGGCGGGCTGCCGATTCTCGCGGGAGGCACCGGTTTCTATTACCGGGCGTTAACGCGCGGTCTGTTTCCCGGCCCCGGTCGCGACGCGGCGTTGCGGCAACGCCTGGAAGACGTTGCGGCGCGGCATGGCATGTCGTTTCTTCACCGGATGCTCCGCCGCGTGGACGCGCCATCGGCGAGTCGCATCCAGCCGAAGGACCTGAAACGAATGATTCGGGCGCTGGAGGTCTTTTTCCTGACCGGCCGGCCTCTGACCGCGCATTTCGCCAAGACCGAGTCGCCGATTCCCGGGGTAGACGTGGTCGGCATCGCGGTACGGCTGCCGGCGGCGGCGATTTCCCAGCGCGTCACGCGGCGGGTCGACGAGCAGTTCGAGCGCGGGTTGCTCGACGAGGTCCGGACGCTGCTGGCGCGCGGCATTCCTGAAACGGCGCGGCCCTTCGGCGGACTGGTCTACCGGCAGGCGCTCGAGCACCTGCACGGCGTGCGGGACGAGGCCTCAACGCGCGTCCTGATTGTGCAGGAGAACCGGCACTACGCGCGCCGCCAGTTGATCTGGTTCCGCAAAGAGCCTAATCTAGCCTGGCTCGACGGTCCCGGCGAATCGTCGGCGACGATCGCCGCCGCGAGCCACCTTGTCGAGGACCGGCTTCATCGAGCGCCTGCGACGCCAAGGTGAGGCATCGGGCGTCAGTTCGCGCCCGCGAGCGGGGACCCCCAGGGGGACCCGGCGCCAGTGGAATCAAGACCGCGGCCAGCCACGACCTTCGCAAGAGCCATCCTCGTCGTTCTCGACGGTGTCGGCGTCGGCGAACTGCCGGATGCGGCGACGTACGGTGACCAGGGCAGCAACACGCTCGGCAATATTGCCCGCAAGGTCCGGCTCGACCTGCCCACGCTGCACGCGCTCGGTCTGGGGCGTCTTGCTTCGCTCGGTGGCCCGCTGGTCGCGCGGCCGGCAGCGGGCGTTCCGAGCGCGGCGGGACGGATGGCCGAAGCGTCAGCGGGCAAGGATTCGGTCACAGGGCATTGGGAGATGATGGGCATTGTGCTCGATCGACCGTTCCCGGTGTTTCCCGATGGATTTTCGTCGGCCGTCATCGCGGAGTTCTCCCGATTGACCGGACGCCGTGTCATCGGCAACAAGCCGGCTTCCGGCACTCAAATCCTGGACCGGCTCGGCGCCGAGCATATGCGGACCGGTTCGTTCATCGTTTACACGTCGGCGGACAGCGTGTTTCAGATCGCCGCCCACGAGGCCGTTGTTCCAGTGCGCGAGCTATATGCCGCTTGCGAGATGGCGTACAAGCTGGTCGGAGAGGGCCTTGGGGTCGGACGGGTGATCGCACGCCCGTTCGTAGGCGAGCCGGGAGCATTCAGGCGAACGGCGAACCGCCGCGATTATGCGCTGCCGCCCTCCGGCGCGACGCTACTCGATCGCCTGAAGTCAGCGTCGGTGCCGGTCGTGGCGATCGGCAAGATTGCGGATCTGTTCGCGGGGCGCGGGATCAGCGTCGCCTGTCACACTACGGGCGACGACGAGGGGATGGACGAGGTCGAGCGGCAGATGAACGAGGTTGCTCACGGCCTCATCTTCACGAATCTCGTTGATTGTGACACGCAATATGGGCACCGCAACGACGTGCACGGCTACGCGCAGAACCTTGAGCGGTTCGACGGCAGGCTATCGAACGTCGTGCCGCATCTGCGCGAAGACGATCTCCTGATGGTCACTGCCGATCACGGCAACGACCCGACGACGCCCGGCACCGACCATTCGCGCGAGTACGTGCCGCTGCTGGTGGCGGGCCGTCGGGTGCGCGCGGGCGTGGACCTCGGCACGCGCCGCACCTTTGCGGACGTCGGTCAGACGCTCGCCGAAATGTTCGGAGTCGGATCTCTCGTCAACGGCGCGAGCTTCCTGCGGGAGATCACGACATGAAGCGCGGAGCACGCCGAGCCGGCAGAGTATGATTTGTCTGCGGCTCCCGCGCATGGGGTGCTGGAGCGGGGCCCCGCGAGAAGTCAGAAGAAATGCCAACCATCCGTCACCAGCTCGAGCAACGCGAACGTGAGATCCTGGCCCCCAAGGCGGCCAAGAGCGCCGAGTCGCGCGGGCGGTTGCGGCCCGAGCCCGAAGACGATGTCCGTCCGGCGTTTCAGCGCGACCGCGATCGCATTATCCACTGCAAGGCGTTCCGCCGGCTCAAGCACAAAACGCAGGTGTTTTTTGCGCCGACCGGCGATCACTACCGGACACGGCTGACCCACACCCTTGAGGTCTCGCAGATCGCTCGAACGATCGCCAAGGTGCTGCGCCTGCACGAAGAGCTCACCGAGGCGATCACCCTCGGCCACGATCTCGGACACACGCCCTTCGGTCACGCCGGCGAGAAGATCATCGACCGGCTGACGCCCGGCGGCTTTAATCACTGCGTCCAGAGCCTTCGCATCGTCGATTTGCTCGAGAACGACGGCCGCGGCCTCAACCTGACGTGGGAGGTCCGCGACGGCATCGCAAAGCATTCGAAAGGGAAGTCAGGTGCCCCGGTCGGAATGGCCGAGGCCGAGCGCGCGGGCACGATCGAAGGCCAAATCATGCGCGTCGCCGACCTCATCGCGTACGTCAATCACGATATCGACGATGCGACGCGCGCGGGTCTGCTCAAGCCGGAGGATCTGCCTCGCGAGCCGGTCAGCGTGCTGGGATCGTCATCGTCGGCCCGCATCGCGACGCTCGTCAAGGATGTCGTCACGGAAACGCTGGCGTGCGATCTCTCCGAAATCCGAATGAGCGACACGGTGCTCGAGGCCGTCCTCGGGCTGCGCACGTATCTATTCGACGCGGTCTACGAGAACTCGATCGCGACCGCCGAGTTCAAGAAGGCGTCGGATATTCTCAGCGGCCTGTGGGAAAAGGTGCGCGAGCGGCCCGCGCAATTCCTCGATCCCCGCACGCTCGAAACGGAAGGCCTCGATGCTGCCGCGCGCGACTTTCTGGCGGGCATGACCGACCGCTACGCGGTTCGCCTCTTCGAGCAACTGTTCATTCCCACACCGTGGGCGATCGAATAGAGACGTTACCCGTGGTATATTACAAGGTTCATGCGTTTCGATCTGAGCCGGATCCGCAGTGAGCGCGAGCATTACGAGAAGGTCTACGACCCCGAGGCGTGTTCAGGCGATCGCGACAGCTTCCGTGTGGTGGCGCCGGTGTCGCTCGCGTTCGAAATCGTCAAGGACAAGCGCCAGTTTCAACTCGTAGGCCACGTCCAGACCGAGCTCGAGCTGCCGTGCAGCCGGTGCCTGGAGCCGTTTACTTGGCCGATCGACACCGCGTTCGTTTTGCGGTATCAACCGCACACGCAGAACGCAGGCGAGAGCGAGCGGGAAATTGAAGAGGACGACCTCTCGACGGCGTTCTACGAAAACGACGAGATCGATCTCGGCCAGTTGATGCGCGAGCAGTTCTATTTGTCGTTGCCCATGAAGCCGCTGTGCCGCGACGATTGTCACGGGCTTTGCCCGGGCTGCGGCGCCAATCTCAATCGCGGCACGTGCGCCTGCAAGCGTGATTGGGATGATCCGCGCCTTGCGGTACTCAAGAAGTTGAACAAAGAGTCATGACCGCGGAGGACGCGGAGAACGCCGAGGATCTTCACTCTGCGTCCTCCGCCGTAGAAGAGAGATGCCATGCCCAATCCAAAGCGACGACATTCCAAGACGCGGACGGCGAAACGCCGCACGCACGACGCGTTGAAAGCGGCCGGGATGAGCGAGTGCCCGCACTGCCACGAACCCAAGCTGCCGCATCGCGTGTGTCCGAACTGCGGGTACTACCGGGGACGGCAGGCTCGGGCGGTCGACGAGGAATAGCTCAGACGCGTGCCTCGTGCCGGGCGCTTGGTGCCGTGCCTGGTGCGTGGAGCGTGGTGCCTGGACCTTCGAGCACCCAGCACCCAGCACGGCACCCGGCACCTGACACCATGGCACCTGGCACCCGAAGATGATCTGGGTCGCGGTCGACGCGATGGGCGGCGATTTCGCGCCGCATCACGTCGTCGACGGCGCCCTGGCGGCCGCGCGGCATTTCGACCTCGGCGTGACACTGGTCGGACCGACGGACATCGTCGAGGCCGACCTCGCCCGGCACGCCGATGTGGACCGTCGCCGCGTGCGCGTCGTCGAAGCGCCGGACGTCATCGAGATGGCGGATGCCCCGACGACGGCGCTGCGCCGGAAGCCGCATGCGTCGATCAAGGTTGCCGCGGACGCCGTCGCACGAGATGAGGCGGCCGCGCTCTTCAGCGCCGGCCATACGGGCGCGACGGTGATCGCCGCGCACAGCGCCTTCGGTATGCTGCCCGGGGTCGATCGGCCGGCGCTCGCCGTCACGATCCCGACCATCCGGCGTCCGGCCGTGTTGCTCGACGTCGGCGCCAGCGTCGAGTGCCGGCCTCAGCACCTCCTGCAGTTTGCGGTGATGGGCAGCGTGTACGCCCGCATCGGCCTCGGCATGACGTCGCCGCGCGTGGGGCTTCTGTCGATTGGCGAGGAGGAGACCAAGGGGAACGAGCTGACTCGCGAGGCCCACCGGCTACTGAAGGCGTCGCCGCTCGGGTTCATCGGCAACGTCGAGGCGCGTGATGTCTACAGCGGCGAGGCCGACGTCATTGTCTGCGATGGGTTCACGGGGAATGTCGCGCTGAAGATTAGCGAAGGCCTCGTCGAAATGGTGGAGAGGCTGCTCGGCGAGGAGCTGTCGAGCACGTTCACCATGCGCGTCGGGTCGCTTCTGACCCGGCGTGCGCTGCGCCATTTCCGCCGTCGGGTGGACTATTCGGAATACGGCGGCGCGCCGTTGCTCGGTGTCGCCGGCGTGACCATCGTCGGTCACGGCCGCTCGAGCGCGCGTGCGGTGCGCAACGCCGTGGCGATGGCGTACCGGTTCGCGGCAACCCGCTTCATCGAGCGCGTCGAGCAGGAGATTGCGGCAGCCGTGGTACCTCACCATTGATCGCTTTCATCTATCCCGGTCAGGGCTCTCAGAAGGTCGGCATGGGAAAAGCGCTTGCCGACGCCTTTCCGATCTGCCGCAACACCTTCGCGGAGGCCGACGACGCGCTCGGCGAGCCGCTGAGCCGCATCATTTTCGAAGGGCCAGAGGAGGCGCTGACCCTGACCGAGAACACGCAGCCAGCAATCCTGGCGGTCAGCATCGCCGCGCACCGGCTGCTCGAGTCGCGCGGGATTGCCCCGTCCTTCGTCGCCGGCCACAGCCTCGGCGAGTATTCGGCGAACGTGGCTGCTGGCACCTTCAGCTTTGCCGACGCGTTGCGGATCGTGCGTCGCCGCGGCCGCTACATGCAGGAGGCCGTACCGGTGGGCGAAGGTGCGATGGCGGCGATCCTTGGCCTCGACGCGGAAACAGTGATGCAGGCTTGCGCCGACGGTGCCGAGGGCGAAGTCGTGAGTCCCGCGAACCTGAATGGCGCGGGGCAGATTGTGATCGCCGGAGCGCGCGGCGCTGTGAAGCGGGTCGGAGAGCGGGCCAAAGCGCTGGGTGCCAGGCGCGTCGTTCCGTTGCCCGTCAGCGCCCCCTTTCACTGTGCGCTGATGAAGGTGGCCGAAGCTCGTCTGGCGCCGGAACTCCGCGCGTTGTCAACAAGCCACCCTCGCGTGCCGATTGTCGCCAACGTCGACGCCGAGCCGAAGCGCGAGGCGGCGGCCGCCATCGAGGCGCTCGTCCGGCAGGTGTCGGCCCCGGTTCGATGGGCGGCGGTCGTTGCCCGCCTTGCGTCGGAAGGCGTCACAACGTATGTTGAGGTGGGTCCTGGCAGCGTGCTAGCCGGACTGGTGCGGAAGACCGACCGAGACGCCACGTGCGTCAGCTTCGGGAGCCCCGACGATCTGGCGGCGGTCACATCCGCGACCGAGTCGCCGATCGCGAGATCGCAGATCGCCAACTCGTGAACGGCAGATCGTCAATCGCCGATGTTCAACCTCTCCGGTAAGATCGCGCTTGTCACCGGAGCGTCGCGCGGCATCGGCCGCGCGATCGCCAGGCGCCTCGGCGAGCAGGGGGCGACAGTGGTGGCCGCCGCGCGCGGCGATCACGCTGCCGAGACCGTGCGCGAGCTCGGCGCTGCCGGACACGCGGCGGAAGCGGTCAGCCTCGATGTCACCGATGTGGCGGCGGTCGCGAAGCTGCCGGCCGCGATCATCGATCGCCACGGCCGGCTGGACATTGTCGTCAGCAATGCCGGCATCGCCCGCGATCAGCTCCTGATCCGGATGAAGCGCGGGGACTGGGACGCCGTGCTGGCGACGAACCTGACCGCCACCTTCGCGCTGGCACAGGCGGTCATGCGGCCGATGCTCAAGCAGCGCGGCGGACGAATCATCGCGATCAGTTCGGTGGTAGGACAGACCGGCAACGCGGGACAGACCAACTACGCGGCGTCGAAGGCCGGCCTGATCGGCTTTGCCAAGGCGCTCGCGCGCGAGGTCGCGTCGCGGGGCATCACTGTCAACGTCGTCGCTCCGGGCCTGATCGAGACGGACATGACGCGGGCGATCGCGGAGCCGACGCACGCCGGGTGGGCGGAACAGATTCCGCTGGCGCGTCTCGGGAGTGTGGACGATGTGGCGGCTGCGGTGTGCTTTCTTGCTTCCGACGAGGCATCGTATATTACAGGGCACGTGCTGGCCGTGAACGGCGGGATGTACATGTGACGAAGCTTCCCGCAAGTGGCACGCGAGGCGGACGCGAAGCTTCGTTACTAGTCACGCGGCCACGGTGCGGCCTAAAGCCGGGCTTGCGCAGAAAGTTGACTCATTCGTGTAGATCTTGGCCGTGCAAGCACGGCTAGGGAGGATTGAATGGCCGTAGCCGACAAAGTGAAGAGCATCATCGTGGAGCAGCTCGGGGTCGACGAGGAAGAAGTCACGCCGGATGCCTCGTTCGTGGACGACCTCGGCGCCGACTCGCTCGACACCGTCGAGCTCGTCATGGCATTTGAAGAGGAGTTCGGCATCGAGATTCCTGACGAGGATGCCGAGAAGATCACCCGCGTGAAGGAAGCGGTCGAGTACATCGAATCGCACGCCAAGACGAAGAAATAAGAGCGCCTGCGGCGAGCGCGACGCGCTGGCCGCCGGACGCACGCGAACTGGGGCGGGCCCCGCGAGCATAGGAAAAGATGACAAGCAGACGGGTGGTCGTCACGGGCATCGGCCTCGTGTCGTCCCTCGGCATCGGAACCGAGCGGAACTGGGACGCGCTCTGCCAGGGGTGCAGCGGCATCGGGCCAATCACGAAGTTCGACGCCGCGGAGTTCTCGACGCGCATCGCGGGCGAGGTCAAGCACTTCGATCCGCTATGCTTCATCGAGAAGAAAGACGTCAAGAAGATGGACGTCTTCATCCAGTACGCGATCGCGGCGTCGCAGTTTGCCGTCGATGACGCCAGGCTGGCGGTCACGCCGGAGATCGGCCCGCGCGTGGGCGTCTTTATCGCGTCGGGAATCGGCGGATTTACGACGATCGAGCGCGAGCATAAGGCGCTGCTCGACGGCGGTCCCCGCAAAATCTCTCCGTTCTTCATTCCGTCGGCGATCATCAATCTGGCGGCCGGCCAGGTGTCAATCCGCCTGGGCGCAAAGGGACCCAATTCCGCCACGTGCACCGCGTGCTCCGCCTCGGCGCACGCCATCGGCGACGCCTACGAGATCATCCTGCGCGGCGCCGCCGACGTGATGATTGCCGGCGGATCGGAGGCCGCCATTACGCCGATGGGCGTCGGCGGCTTCGGCGCCATGCGGGCGCTCTCGACGCGCAACGGGGAGCCGGAGCGCGCCAGCCGGCCCTTCGACCAGGAGCGCGACGGCTTCATTGTCGGCGAAGGTTCCGGCGTGCTGGTGCTGGAAGAGTACGAGCGTGCGCGGCGGCGCGGCGTACGGGTGTACGCCGAGCTGGTGGGCTACGGCATGTCGGCCGACGCCTACCACATCACGGCGCCGTCGGAAGACGGCGACGGTCCGTTTCGCGTCATGAACGCGGCGCTCGAAAGTGCCGGCGTCGCCCCGGCGGTGGTCGATTACATCAATGCCCACGGCACCTCCACGCCGCACGGCGACAAGGTCGAGACGCTCGCGATCAAGCGCTGCTTCGGCGAGCACGCCAGGAACTTGGCCGTGTCGTCGACCAAGTCGATGACGGGGCACCTGCTTGGTGCGGCTGGTGGTCTTGAAGCCGGCATCACCGCGCTCGCCGTCTATCATCAGCTGGTGCCGCCGACTGTCAATCAGGAACATCCCGACGAGGATTGCGACCTCGATTACGTCCCCAACGTCAAGCGCGCCCTGCCGATTGAGTACGCGTTGTCGAATTCGTTCGGCTTTGGCGGCACGAACGCGGCGCTGCTCTTCAAGCGCTTCAATGAGAAGGCATGAATCGGGTCATCTGGTCATCTCGTGGTCTGGTCAAGTGGATTTTTCAA
>Ga0209415_10010368_pt1 | contig 15862 bp, 13 predicted proteins | sample PeaSoiSIISIP2007_FD_187696 | JGI IMG/M metagenome (GOLD analysis project Ga0209415, IMG submission 187696) | Peat soil microbial communities from Weissenstadt, Germany - SII-SIP-2007 (SPAdes) (version 2) | ecosystem: Environmental > Terrestrial > Soil > Wetlands > Peat | place: Germany...
TGTTTCCGTGGTAAGCAGAGAACTTGCGCGGCGGAATCTTCAGGTCCACGCCTCCGATGGCTGCGAATCGGCGGTGGACGGCTGTCCCAAGGTCCACTTCCGGTACGGAGTCTCCCTGGCCATTCGTCACCAGTCCGCCGAGAAAATTCCGCGCCTCGGCTTCCATGGAACGGCCGTTGAGCGCGGCGCGAAGTTGCAATGCGCGCTTGACCTTCTCATCGAGATTGCGGATGGTGATGGTTGCCATGGAGAGAGTGTAGCACGAATCTGCTAGCAATGCTGTCATTGCTGGCAATGCTAGCACAGTAACCTGGTGCTGTTCCAGGGCCGGGCCGCGACGCGGCAGCGCCGGCTACGCGGTTAGGTTGTAGATGAGGCCGTAGGGGTCTTTGACGTAGGTTCTTGGAAACTCCGGCTCATCCTTGACCACTTCGCAGCCGTTTTCAACGAGGCGGCGGGTCGCTTCCGCGACGTTGGCGACGGTGACTTCGAGGACAGGGCCGAGGGGCGGACCCGGCTCGATGAACAGGTTGATGTTTTTGCCTTGCAGCCCGATCATCCGCGGGTTGGGGTCGGTGATGGTGAAGCCGAGCTGCTGGACGTAGAAGGCTGCGGCCGCAGCCACGTCGGTCGTCTGGATAAGAATGTCTGTGCCGAACGTGTTTGCCATAGGGACTCCCGACAAGACGGGTTAGAGGCGCTTGATGAACGCCAGGGCTTCGGTAAGCTGGGGGAAGAGGGCTTCTTCGGCTTTGAACGCCGCGGAATGGACGCAGCGGCGGACGCCGCGCATTTTGACAGGGTGCTTGAGGTGGAGCATCTCATGGTAGAGCAGGTACTCGATGGCGTACCTGGGACTTGAAGGCCGGTCGAAGACGCGCGAGACGACGATGGTGTTGTGGGCGGCGTCGTAGTGGCCCAGTGAACGCTTGGCGTGGTGCTCGCTCCAGGTGAGTTCGGGCCGGCCGAGTAGGCCGCCGAAGAAGCGGTCGTTCAGCGAGTCAAAGACTTCCTCCAGGTGGTAGTAGCGGCCCTCGGGTCCGGAGTAGCGCTTGGTGCCGCGGGCGTGGCGGATGAGCTCGGTCTGGCGGGTGACGGCGGCCGAGGAGGCGAAGCGCTTGTAGCGCAGGCTCTGTGCGGCTTCGATGGGCTTTTTGTAGAGCTTGGCGAGGAGGATGTGGGCGATGGCGCGGACGACCGATTCGGGCGCTCCTTCTAGCAGGTCGGAGAGGCTGACGAAGATCTGCCCTTCGCGCAATCGGATGGTGGTGTTGAGCGAGGTGAAACGGCGGAAGCGGACCGCGATGGGCGGCATGGGCGCACGGGGCCTGAGGGCGCGGTATTCGTGCTGGAAGATTGGAACGAAATCGGGGGGCACCGAGTAAAAGGGTAGCACAAGGAAGGGCAGAGAAAAGGGGTCAGGAATCAGGGATCAGGCGTCAGGGAAGACCACGAGTTGCTCTCTGGGAAGCGGATTGGATCATCAAGAGGAAGGGGCGGCTTCTTTCAGGTTGAAGCTTTCGCCGATCACCGGCCCCTGATCCCTGACCCCTGTTTTACTTCGGCTCTGCCCGGTCCTGGCCCTGCTCGTCTTTGTGCAGGTTGAAGTAGTCGGTTTGTTCGGCGAACAGGCGCTTGGCCTGGTCGGCCAGGTCTTCGCCGCTCTCGATGGCCTCTTTGCGGGCCAGGTCGAAGCCGGGCTCGCCGGCAAGTGCGCGCAGGATGCCCAACCAGTGTTCGCTGGCCTCAGTGAGCGGCTTGAGAGCCTTGCGGATGTCGGCGTGGCGGTCAGAGAAAGTGTCGAGGTTGGAGCCGAGCTCGTCCATCAGGGCGGTCAGGTTCTGGAGCTCTTCATCGAGGCGTTTGGCGCGGGCCAGGGATTTGGAGCGGTTGGTGAGCCCTTTGATGGTGTCGGCGTGCTCGTTGAGGAACTTTGTGTAGAGGCTGACGCGCTCGTTGGGAGCGGTGCCGGCTTCGCGAATCTGCTCGATCTGAGCCTCGGTCAGCGGCTCGGGCTTGTCCTTCTGGGCGATGAGGGGATGCGCGAGGAAGAGGAAGAAGAGGACTAAGGCGATTGAACGCAGGGGACGCATCGTGAACCTCGGCGTTCTTATTGAAGCACAGACCGGTTGAGCGGGAAAAGGACGCGGAATCGCTACTGCATAGCATGAGGATTTGAGTCCGTCGTCTCCCAACCTTTCCACGGTAAGACTGCGCAAGGATGGGTCACCCAGCTTTGCCGGCTGGTCATCGAGAAGACGGAGTTCAGTGGGGGGCGTTATTTGCGGAAGACCTGCATCATAGCTTCGTCCTGGGCCTGGTTGACCTGGGCGAGTGTCTGGGCGACCAAGGGCCGGTCTTCAAGGCTGCTGGCATGCAGCATCTCGTTGAGGCGGAAGGCAGTGTGACGGAGCAGAATCTGCGCGTTCTTGAGGCGCTTGTTGTCTTCAGACATGGAGAGATGGATCTTATGCGCCAGGCCCTGGATCTGCCGGAGCAGGCCGGCGGCTTTGTCTCCATCACCGGCGGCGTACTGGCGGAGGCTTACCTCGGTCATCTGGTGGACGAGTTCGGCGTAGAGGAAACACTGCTCACGGGGCTGGGCCTGGAGGATTTTGGCCTGGAGCGCATTGATGCTCTCCTCGTCGAAGTTCTTGTCGTCGAAACCTGAGGCGCAGGCAGGGAGTACGCTGACTGTGAGAACGACGAGAACGGCCAACAAAACCTTTGACTGCATGAGAAGCCTCCGCAGCTGCTGGTTTACTCCAAGCCGTGATTATGGGAGCTTTTGTGAGAATGCGCAAGGGAAATATTTTGCATTTTCACGGGCTCGAAATGTTAGAGCGTCCTGAAGAATTCACCGCATTAGTTCGCATTGTCCCCCGCCTCAGGGTTTCTTGCTGAGCAAAACGAGACGCTGGCGAGCCTGCCATTCCTGATCGGGAAACTTGCCTGCGGAGGAGTCGAGGAAGTGTTGGTAATAAACTGCCGCCTGCTGCTTTTGATGAAGGCTGTCGTAAGCGGTTGCCCAAAGGAAGTAGGTGGAAGGGACCTCTGGAAGATATTTCGATCGCATGGTAAGGGCGTGGAGCGTGATGGAAGGCTGATTGGTGTGGGAGGCGGCAAAGGCCAGGCCGCTCCATGCGTCGGCGTTGGCGGGGTCGAGCTGCGTGGCCTTATTGAAGGCGGTGAAGGCATCAGCGTAGCGGATCTGACGGATGAGGTTCTGGCCGTGGGCGACGAGGAGGGCGGCGTCGTTGGGGGTGGCGGCGAGCAGGGCGATGTAGAGGTGGTCGGAGCCGGCGTAGTCTCCGGCGTCGGCCAGGACGGCGGCCAGCATGCGGTTGATAGCGGAGTCCTGGGGGTGGGCGTCGTGGAGTTTCTGGAGCAGCGGAAGGGCCTCGGCCTTGTCCTGGGCGGCCAAAACGGTGGCCAGTTGAGCGGTGATGACCGGGTCACCAGGGAATTGGTCGAGCGCGGCGCGGAGGAGGGGTTCCGCCTCAGGATACTGCTTGCGTTCGATCAACACGTGGGCCAGGCCGGCGTTGGCGGTGGCCGATTTGGCGTCGATGGCGAGGACGCGGCGGTAGGCGCTTTCCGCCGCGGGGTAATCGCCGGCCTGGTCGGCGATGCCGGCGGCGAGCAGTGTGTCGTCGGCGGTTTCCGGGGAGACTTTAAGGGCTTCCAGCAGTTCGTTGGAGGCCTCGGCCGGGGCAGAGCCGCTGTCGAGCCTGGCCAGTGCGCGCCAGGCACGGGCTTTGACGGCAGGACCGGCGTCGCCGGGATCGAGCGTGGTGGCGAGGGCCAGCTCGGGACGGGCGTCTTCGGCCTTGCTCTGGCGGGCAAGCAGCAAGCCGAGGGAGAGATGGGCCTCAAAGGATTTGGGATCGGCGTCGATGGCGCGGCGATAGAGGCCTTCGGCATCGGCCGGGCGGTTCTGGGCGTCGGCCACATAACCGGCATCGAAGAGGGCGCGGGGATCGCCGGGATTTTCGGCTAGCCATAGATCGAGACTGGTTTCGGCTGTTTTCCAGTCGGATTTGGCGATGGCGGCCTCGGCTTCGGCGACTTGCTGGGAGACGGGTTGGGAGGGGGCGGTCGCCGGCGCGGCGGCGGTCGGTTCTACCGGCTTTTGTGCCGGTGCCTGGCCGGAGGCGGTGAGTGAGGCGAAAAACAGGACGAATACAAGGAAACGAAGCACGAAATACCTCAAAAGACAGTGTAAAGGGCAGGGCGAGACCGGGAGAGCGCAGGGAGTGTTGCGTGTTGGACGATTGAGCAGGGCGAAGGGAAGGAGGGAGCTTTCGCGATTTCCTGCTGGCACGGGAGAACAAAAGCATAGTATTCTCACGGCGGAGCGTTCGGAACGCTCGAATCCGATCACCCACTTGCAACACATTGAGGAAAGGTTGGGAAAACATGCGAGTTTTGAAGAGTCTGGCAGCGGCGGTTTGCGCAGTGACGGCGTTGGTGGTTTTGGCGGCTGCGACGCCTGCGCGTGCACAGGAGCCGCACTATCTGCGTGGGCTTGCCGATCTGCGCACCGCGCGGGATTACATCAAGTTTGTCCGCGGGGGAGAATACCTGGCAGAGCGGCGCCATGCGGTTGCAGAGATCAACAGTGCCATCGATGAGGTCAAGCATGCGGCTTGGGATGATGGCAAGAATACCCGGTTTGCTCCCCCAGATCAGGGCGTAACCGATCCATGGAGGCCATTGCGTGAAGCGCAAAATGCGCTTCATGAGGCGCATCGCAACGTAGCCGAAGGGGTCGACAGGCCGGAGAATGCTGGGTTGCGGGATCGGGCGATTCTCCACATTGAAGAGGCGGAGCGCACGGTGTCCAATATCCTAATGAGCGAGCACCACTAAGGCTGGATGGAAGTCGAAGATGAACGGCCGGCCTGTGGGCTGGCCGTTCTGTTTTGGAGGGATGCGGAGCTATGGATCGAAGGGAGTTTCTGGGCAGTTCGATTGCCGCGGCGGGCGGCGTGGTGCTGGGCCGGAGCGCTCGGGCGGCGGACGAAGCGATGCGTGCGCCGGTGCCGATTTCGAGCGCCGAAGGCATGGCGAACAAGGTCGAGGGTGCGCGGTTTCCCGATGGCTTTCTGTGGGGAATGGCGACGGCCAGCTACCAGGTGGAAGGCGCATGGAACGAAGGCGGCAAGGGCGAGTCGATCTGGGACCGCTATGCGCACGGTGTTGGGCATGTGAAGGGCGGCGACACGGGCGACGTGGCCTGCGACCACTACCACCTCTACAGGCAGGACATTACCCTGCTGAAGCGGCTCAACCAGAAGAGCTACCGGTTTTCGATTTCGTGGGCGCGGATTCAGCCGACGGGGCCGGGCGCGCCGAATCAGAAGGGGTTGGACCACTACAAACGGGTCATGGACGCGGCGCTGGAGGCGGGCATCCGGCCGTTTTGCACCATGTACCACTGGGACCTGCCGCAGTGGGCGGAGGATCGTGGCGGCTGGCCGAATCGCGACCTGGCGGGATATTTTGCCGGCTACGCGGGGATTCTTGCCCGCGAACTGGGCGACCGCATCACGGTTTGGGCTGCATTCAACATGCCGTGGGCGTTCACCTACTACGGGTACGGGATCGGGATTCATCCGCCCAGCCGGGCGAAATTCAGCGATTTCTTGAAGGCGCTGCACACGGTGGCGCTGGCGCAGGGCGAGAGCTTCAGGGCGCTGAAAGCCGGTTCGTCGAAGGCGACGGTGGGATCGGCCTACAGCATGGCTCCGGGGTATCCCAAGACCGACAGCGAAGCCGATTTGGCGGCGACGGCGCGCTACCATGCCATGAACAACACGTTCTTTCTGCACGCGGCGCTGAAGGGCGAGTATCCCAAGGCATTTGCGGGCGAGCCGCCGTATGAGCAGATGGGCGTGAGGGCTGGCGACGACAAGATCATGCGGGCGCCGCTTGATTGGGTTGGGTTTCACTACTACACGCGCAGAGTTGTCTCGGATGCCGGCGGCGCAAAAGCCGGCGGGCTGCACTACGGAACGGAGATCGAGGCGGACACCGGCGACACGAATGGCCGCGACCCCTACACGCGCTTCCACGCGGTGATGCCGACGGAGGGCCCGCTCACGCACGCCGGCCTGGAGATCTGGCCGCGCGGCGTCTACGACCTGGTGATGCAAATCTCGCGCGAGTACGACCATCCGGTGATCGAGCTGACCGAGTGTGGCTGCTGCTACATGGATACGCCGTATGAGAAAGAGGGCGGCCGCGTGCCGGATGAGCGGCGCACGGCGTTCTTCAAAGGGATTCTAGCGGAGCTGGCGCGGGCGATTGACGATGGAGCCAAGGTGCGGGCATTCCATGCGTGGAGCCTGATGGATAACTTCGAGTGGACCGATGGATACAGCCAGCGCTACGGGCTGACCTACGTCGACTTCCGCGATCAGAAGCGGACGGTGAAGGACTCCGGGCTGTGGTACGGGAGGGTGGCGGGGACAAACCGGCTGGAAGCATAAGGTCGGCGGATGAGACCCTGACAAACTTCTGCTTCGCGATTTCCATGCTATCGACCGTGGGAAGGCATCATTCGCCGTGGCGCCCGGAGTCTTGTCATTGAAAAACTGGCGCCGCAGGTGAAACGACTTGCTGGCGAGTCTCACCATTAAGAGGATGGACAAACTGGTTCATCCGGAAGGATTGGTTGGAGCTATGACTCAAAACGGGTTGCAGCACATTCCCCTGGCCGCGGCCTACCTCTGTCAGGATTGCAATGCCGTTGGCAACTGCGCAATGCACTGCCCGGCTTGCGCTTCGAGGGTTCTGATGAGCCTGGCAGGTGTGCTCGATCGCGAAGAAAGTGAGCCAAAGGCTAGTTGGCCCCGACTCGCCTCTCTGGCGGCATAACCGGGCACGGTTGTGGAGCTCCGCGGCCAGTACCGGACGGTGAAGGTCGCGGGCTGTGTTATGGAAGCGTTGCGGTCACGAACCCGCTCATCGAGTGTTGGGTTTTCCGCATCCATGCGCCCCTTGCCGCACGGCCTATAATAGAAAATGGCCGGTGGCGCTCTGACCGTCTCTGAGGGGCTTGTGGCGCGTCCGGACAACTCCATGCCGGTGTCTTCCCTTTGAATACAGCAAACGACGCGATCGTCATCCGCGGGGCGCGGACCCATAATTTGAAGAACATCTCCTGCGATATCCCCCATGGGAAGTTGACGGTGGTCAGCGGGGTTTCGGGGTCGGGGAAGTCGTCGCTTGCTTTTGACACCATTTATGCCGAGGGGCAGCGGCGGTATGTGGAGTCGCTGTCGTCGTATGCGCGGCAGTTTCTGGAGCGGATCGAGAAGCCAGATGTCGACCTGATCGACGGGCTGGCTCCGGCGATCGCCATTAAACAGAAAAATTCAACGCGGAATCCGCGGTCTACGGTGGCCACGGCGACCGAAATCTACGACTACCTGCGCCTGCTCTATGCGCGCTGCGGGACGGTGCACTGCGTCTTTTGCGACGGGCTGGTGAAGCGCGACTCGATGGACGAGATTGCCGAAGCTGTGCTGGCTCTGGGCGAGGGAACGCGCCTCCAGGTGCTGTTTCCGGTGGGGACGGCGACACCGGCTCCTGAGGCGGGCGCGAAGCCGGCGGCCAAACCCGCAGCCCGGGCCACGAAGGCCGCCGCGAAGAGCAAGCCGGTGGTGACCGGAGGCGATTCGCCGCACACGGAGACGCTGAAGGCGCGGCTGACGGAGTTGCGGACCGGCGGATTCAATCGCCTCTATCAGCAGGGCAAGATCGTCGAGTTTTCCACGCCGGAGTCGCTGCTGGAACTGGACTTCACGCTTCCAGTGTTCGTTCTTCTGGATCGGATTGTTGTAAGTACCGACAACCGCGCGCGTATTGTGGATGCGGCGGAGATTGGTTACCGCGAGGGCGGCGAGGTCATCTTCGAAGAAGTTCCCAGCACCGGTGCCGGAAGCGAGGAAACAACGGACCGCAAGCGGCACCGCTTCTCGGGCGCCTATGAGTGCAAGAGCTGCCACCGGCCAGGCAAGGAGCCCGAGCCGCGCCTCTTCAGCTTCAACAATCCCTTCGGCGCGTGTCCGCGCTGCCAGGGCTTTGGCAACACAGTCGACTTCGATCTGAACCTGGTCATTCCCGACAAGGGCCTGTCGCTGGCCGATGGGGCGATCGACCCGTGGAACCGGCCCAAGTACCGCCCCTGGTTCAGCGAGCTGCGCAAGCAGGCCCCGGGGCTGGGGATCCCGCTGGATGTACCCTGGCGCGAGCTGCCCGAGGCGGCGCGGGAGATCGTCCTGCGCGGTGCCCAGAGGGCTCCCGGCAGCTTTGAAGGGGTGTTCGGATTCTTCGCGCAGATGGAGCGCAAGAAGTACAAGCTGCACGTGCGCGTGATGCTGAGCAAGTATCGCGGCTACGCGGAGTGTCCCGATTGCCGCGGGCAGCGGCTGCGTGCCGAGGCGCGGAGTGTCCGCATTAATGGAAAGAACATCTGCCAGGCGACTGCGCTGACGATTGCCAAGGCGAAGGAGTTTTTTGGAGCGCTGAAGCTGACCCCGATGGAGGAGGAGATTGCCGGGCCGATTCTCGAAGAGGTGCGCGCGCGGCTGAGTTTTCTGGATGCGGTAGGCCTGGAATACCTGACGCTCGACCGATTGGCTTCGACTTTGTCCGGCGGCGAAGCGCAGCGGATTCAACTGGCGACTTCGCTGGGGTCGCGGCTGGTGGGTGCGCTGTATGTGCTGGATGAACCTTCGATCGGGCTGCACACGCGGGACACGGCGCGGCTGATTCATATTCTGGAAGAGCTCAGGGACCTGGGGAACACGATCCTGGTGGTGGAGCACGACGCGGACGTGCTGCGGGCGGCTGACCACTTGCTTGACCTGGGGCCGGGAGCTGGGGAGTTTGGCGGCAAGCTGCTGGCCGAGGGAGTGCTGGCGGAGATCGAGGCTAATCCCAACTCGCTCACCGGGCGGTATCTGTCCGGTCAGGTCTCCATTCCCGTGCCGACGCGCCGGCGGACTCCTGGGCGCGAACGGTTGGTGCTGCGCGGGGCTGTGGCAAACAATCTGCACGGGCTGGATGTGGAGATTCCACTGGGGCTGCTGGTGGCCATTACCGGCGTTTCGGGGTCGGGCAAATCGACGCTGGTGCACCAGGTGCTTTACCGGGCAGTGGCGCGGGCGCTGGGACAGAGCGACGGGTCGGACCCATCCGGGGTGTTCAAGAGCCTGACGGGCGTGGAGCGGCTCAACGATGTGGTGCTGGTGGATCAGACGCCTATCGGCCGCACTCCGCGCTCGAATCCAATTACCTACATCAAGGGCTTCGACCTGGTCAGGGAACTGTTCGCGGCGCAGCCGGAGGCGAAGCGGCTTTCGCTGACGCCCGGGCACTTCTCCTTCAACGTGCCGGGCGGGCGGTGCAACACGTGCGAGGGCGACGGCACGGTGACGGTGGAGATGCAGTTTCTGGCGGATGTAGAGCTGCCGTGCGAAGACTGCAACGGCACGCGTTACCAGGCCAAGGTCTTGCAGGTCCAGTACAAGGGCAAGAACATCCACGAAGTGCTGCAACTGACGGTGAAAGAGGCGTTGCGCTTCTTTGCCGGCCAGACCAAGCTGCTGGAAAAGCTGGCCGTGCTCGACGAGATCGGTCTCGGCTATCTGCGGCTGGGCCAGAGCGCGACGACGCTTTCAGGCGGCGAGGCGCAGAGGGTGAAGCTGGCGGCGCACCTGGCGCAGGTGCGCGCGGCCAATGCGAACGCCAAGCCGTCACAGGCCAGCCGGGTGCTCTACATCTTGGACGAGCCGACGACCGGGCTGCACTTTGACGATGTGTCCAAGCTGCTGACGGCCTTTCGCAAGCTGATCGATGGGGGCGGCTCGCTGATCGTGATCGAGCACAATCTCGACGTAATCAAATGCGCCGACTGGGTGATCGACCTGGGCCCCGAAGGCGGCGAAGGCGGCGGCCGCATTGTGGCCGAGGGTACGCCGGAGGAGATTGCAGGGAATCTGTTGTCGCATACGGGGAAGTGGCTGGGGCGGGTGTTGTAGAGGCTGCGGACCTGCGAATGAGGGGCGCTTCCTACCCTCGATTTGCCAGCGGCGATGCCGATTGAGTAGAACTGGTGGAACGATGTACACGCGATCTGGTTTGCGCTGAGAATGAAGGCGGTTCCGGCGCCGCGTGTCGATCGTCTCTGGAGGATCAGAAACTTGAGCATTTCGATCAGATCAATTCGAGCAGAACGGGCTGAGCTGGAAGATGATTTTGAAGCTCCGCTGATTCCCCACGGACGCCTTGTTCCGTTCCTCGTCGTCACTCCGCTGTTCTTCCTGTGGGCGATTCCGAACAACCTGACCGACTTTCTGATCCGGCAATTCATGAAGTCGTTCGAGATCAGCCGGTCGGGCGCAGCGCAACTGCAGATCGGGATCTTCGTCGGCTATTTTCTCATGGCCATCCCGGCCGGTCAGCTCATGCGTCACTTCGGATACAAAACGGGGCTGGTCACCGGGCTCATCCTGATGGGTACAGGCTGCTGGCTCTTCTGGCCCGCGGCACACGCCGAAGTCTATATGTTCTTCGTGGCGGCGCAGTTTGTCATAGGCTGCGGCTTGTCGTTTCTGGAGACCGGAGCGAACTCCTTCATTGCCCAGCTGGGGCCGACGGCGTCGAGCGAACGGCGGCTGAACCTCTCCCAGGCCTTCAATCCGCTGGGGTCGATTACGGCGGGACTGGTGGGGACGGTGTTCATCTTCTCCGGCGTGGAGTTCAGCGGCGCGGAGACAGCGGCCAAGAGGGCGGCGGGAACTATGCAGGCCTATCTACACTCAGAGACGCTGCGCGTGGTTCCCACTTACCTCGTCCTGGGAACGGTGGCGCTGCTGTGGGCAGTGATGGTGCTGATGACGAAGTTTCCCGACACGGCCAAGGAGGACGTTTCGCGCGAAGATGCGGGGCCGGCAAAGCATGTCCGGCTGATGCAGAGGCATTTTGTGCTGGCGGTGCTGGCGCAGTTTTTGTATGTGGGCGCGCAGGTGGGGACGTGGAGCTACTTCATCCTGTATGTGAGGTCGGCGACAGGAGTCGGGGACAAGGCAGCGGGCTACATGCTCACCGGGACGCTGGCGGCGTTCGCCGTGGGCCGGTTCAGCTCGGCGTGGCTGATGAAGCATTTTCATGCGCGCACGATGCTTGGCGTTTACTCGGTCGTGAATGTGGTGCTGGGGCTGGTGGCGGTGACTCGGCCGGGATGGGTGGGCGCGATGTGCCTGCTGACCACCAGCCTGTTCATGTCGATCATGTTTCCCACGATCTTTGCGCTGGGACTGAAGGGGATGGGAGACAAGACCAAGACGGCCGGGTCGCTGCTGGTGATGGCGATTCTGGGCGGCGCCGCGCTGACCAAGGTGATGGGAGTTCTGGCGGATGCGAGCGGGTTGCAGGCGGCCTATCTCGTCCCGGTGGTCTGCTTCGCCTGCGTGGCCCTGTATGCGTGGTTCGGCGGGGAACACAAACCAGCGGAGTTAGGCGGTTAGCGGACTTTGCGGAGTTAGTAAGGCAAAGTCAGCGAGTTAGCGACAAGGCCCCATTCGGGGCCTTTTCTGCTGGCGAGTTAGTAAGTTAGAAGGCCTGTGGCTGAATTAGATTTGCGGATGCGGCTAAGTCAGCGAAGTTACTCCGCCACGACCGGGTTAGTCAACGATCCAAGGCCTTCCACCGTGACGGTGACGGTTTCGCCGGGGCGGAGCCAGCGCTTTGGGGTGCGGCCCAGGCCTACGCCGGGTGGCGTGCCTGTTGAAACGATGTCGCCCGGGAGCAAGGGAGTAATCGACGAAAGATACTCGATCAACTCCGGAATCTTGAAGACGAGTTCGCGGGTCGAGGAGTTCTGCAGGACTTCGCCGTCGATCGACAGGCCGATCTTCAGATTGTGCGGGTCGGCGATCTCATCGGCTGTGACGATGGCGGGGCCGAGCGGGCAGAAGGTGGGAAAGCACTTTGACAAGGACCACTGAGTCGAAGCGAACTGCACGTCGCGGGCGCTGACGTCGTTGACGATGGTGTAGCCGTAGACGTGATTGCGCCACTCGCCGGCGGAGAGGCGATAACCGCCGCGGCCGATGACGAAGGCGAACTCGGCCTCGTAGTCAGGCTCGGTGGAGTTGACCGGAAGCACGATGGGGTCGCCGGGGCCGACGATGGCGGTGGGGAGCTTGAAGAAGACGACTGGCGTGGTGGGGATAGCCATGCCCGATTCGATGGCGTGATCGCGGTAGTTGAGGCCGATGGCGAAGATGCGGGGCGGGTTGAGAAGCGGGGCGTGGAGACGTACCTCGCTGAGGCGATAGGCGGGGAAGGTGTTGCCGGGCTCGGGGGTGGTGATGCCGGCGGCGATGACGGCGAGGGCGTCGGCGTAACCGGCAGCGCTGAGATCGACCACCAGGCTGCCCTCTTCGATCAGGGCACCGGGGCGGATGCGGCCATCGGCGAGGGAGAAGGATACGAGTTTCATGTGGGCTCCGTTGTTTTGATAGATGCGGGAAGAAAGTTCGGTGGCTTCACGCCGCGGTCCAGCCGCCGTCGATGGTGAAGAGCGACCCTGTGATGAAGGCGGCTTCGTCAGAGGCCAGGTAACGGACCATGGAGGCGATCTCTTCCGGCTGACCCAGCCGGCCGATGGGCTGGCGGGCGCGGAGTTCGGCGCGGGTCTCTTCCTTGTTGTGCTTGTGGAATTTTTCCAGGTAGGCTTCGACGAAGGGGGAATCCACGGTACCGGGGCAGATGGCGTTGACGCGCAGTGTCTTGGGGTACTCGACGGCGAGCTGGCGGGTCATGGCGATAACGGCGCCCTTGCTGGTGCAGTAAGCGAAGCGCTGCTTGATGCCGACCAGGCCGGAGACGGAGGCGATGTTGACGATTGTCCCAACAGCGGCGCCATGGGCAGTGCCATGGGCACTTTTCTCCACTTCGGGTTGACTCGCGAGAAGTAGTGGGAGAAATGCGCGGGTGACGAGGTAGACGGCGCGAACGTTGACGTCGAGGAGTCGATCGAAGTCTTCCGGCTCGGTGGTTTCGATGGAGCCGACGTGACCGATGCCGGCGTTGTTGACCAGAATGTCGAGCCGCGCAAGGCGAGAAGCGGCGGCGGCGATGGAGGTGGGGCTGGTCACGTCGAGATGCAGAGCGTGTGCAGAGGGGAGCGAGGCGGCAAGGGCCTCGGCGGCGGGGTGGTTGATGTCGGCGATCCAAACGAAGGCGCCGGCGCGGGCCAGTTCCTTGACTGTGGCTGCGCCAATGCCGCTGGCTCCGCCGGTGACGAGGGCGTGTCGGCTATCGAGGCGGAAGGGCTGGGGCTGGAAGGATTCGCTCTTGGATGGCGTTGCTTTGGTCTTCATGGCGGGCCGGGCGTATTTCAGCGGGCAGGGGAAGTATACCTTTCTAGGTTGTGGGCCGCTGGGCCGCACGGAACTGGGCGATGACTTTGAGCCAGGCGCGGGCGGCGGCGGTGATGGTCTCGGGAACGCCCTGGTCGATGGCGGCCAGGTTCACCAGGTCGCTGCCGACGCCGAGGGCGCGCGCGCCAGCTTTGAGATAGCTCTCGGCGTTTTCGAGAGTGACGCCGCCCGTGGGGATGAGCTTGAGGTGCGGGAATGGGGCCAGCAGGGAATTCAGGTAGCTGGCGCCGCCCATGGCCGAGCAGGGAAAGACCTTCACGTAGTCGGCGCCGGCTTCCACGGCGGTGACGATTTCCGTAGGCGTGAGCGCGCCGGGGATCGAGACTTTTTTGTGCGCCTTGGTGACGGCGATGACGTCGGGATGAAAGCTGGGACTGACGACGAACTCAGCGCCGGCGTCGATGGTGGCTTCGGCCTGCGCTCCGGTGGTGACGGTGCCGGCGCCGAGCAGGAGCTTCGCTCCGTATTCGCAACTGAGTTCGGCCAGCAGATCTACAGCGCCGGGAACGGTCATGGTGACTTCGACGACGGTGACGCCGCCGGCGAGCATGGCCTGGACGACGGCGTGGGCCTGGCCGGCGTTGCGGGCGCGAAGAACGGGAATGAGGCCGACTCGTTCAAGGATTTGGGCTGTGGTTTCGTGCATGGTCTTTCTCCGGTGGGTTTATCTTGCGATGCGGGCCGAGCCGCCCTTGATGAGCCGCTCGACTTCAGCCAGGGTTGCGGTGCTGGTGTCGCCGGGGGTGGTCATGGCCAGCGCGCCGTGGGCTACGCCGCAGCGCAGGGCCCAGTCGATCGGCTTGCCGGCGAGCAGGCCGTAGATGAGCCCCGACGCAAAGCTGTCTCCGCCGCCAACGCGGTCGTAGATGTCGATTTCGCGTTGGGGGACGTGGACGATTTTGTCTTCGTAGAGCGCGATGGCGCCCCAGGCATTGCGGCTGGCAGTCGAGGCGGTCCGGAGGGTGCTGGCGATAAGCTTCAGGTTGGGGTAGAGGGCGGCCACTTCGCGCAGCATCTCCTCGTAGGCCGCGATGGGGAGTTCAACGAAGTCCTCCGAAACACCTTTGAGCGCGACGCCAAGCATGGCGGAGAAGTCCTCCTCGTTGCCGAGCAGCAGATCGACCTTTCCGACCAGTTCGCGGTTCACTTCCTGGGCCTTGGCCTTGCCGCCGATGCTCTTCCAGAGGCTGTCGCGGTAGTTCAGATCGTAGGAGACCGGCGTCGCGTCGCGGTGAGCGACGTCCATGGCGTCGGCGGCGACCTGCGCGGTGGAGGCGGAGAGCGCGGCGAAGATGCCGCCGGTGTGGAACCAGCGGCTACCCGCCCCAGGGCCAAAGATCGAATCCCAGTCGAAGTCCCCGGAGTTGACTTGGCTGACAGCGGTAAGTCCGCGATCAGAGCAGCCCACGGCCGCGCGCACACCGAAGCCGCGCTCGGTGAAATTGAGGCCGTTGCGGACCTGTCGGCCGACGCCGTCGTAGGGAACCCACTTGAGCAGCGAAGTGTCAACGCCGCCCTGGAGCATCAGGTCCTCCACGAGGCGGCCGACGGGGTTGTCCGCGAGCGCCGTGGCGATGGCGGTGCGCAGGCCGAAGCAGCGGCGCAGACCGCGCGCCACGTTGTATTCGCCGCCGCCCTCCCAGACCTGGAATTGGCGCGTGGTGTGGATGCGGTTTTCGCCGGGATCGAGGCGCAGCATCACTTCGCCGAGCGAGAGGCAGTCCCAGCGGCGGGAGGGATCGGGGATGGTGAGTGGGTTCATGGCGTGAGGGCAGCTTTCACATGACACTCTATCGCATCGGCGTGAACGAGTGGGCAGGATGTGCCGGAGCCCACGATTAAATCGCCTTACATGATAGTGTTTTGGGGTTGGGATTGCGCGCGACGAGTGCTGCTGGAACGGCCTGCGCTAAAGCGGCGGCAACCACGAGCGCGAGAGTGAAGTTGATCGATGAGCCAGGGCCTCTTTGATTTGAGTGGACGGGTCGCGGTGGTGATGGGCGGGACGACGGGGCTGGGTCACGCGATTGCGCTGGGTCTGGCCGAAGCCGGCGCGGATGTGGTGGCCAGTTCACGGCGTGAGGAGCAGGTGGAACGAACGGCCGCGGAGATTGAGGCGCTGGGACGACGGACGCTGCGGAGAGCGAGCGACGTGCTGGAGCGGCCGACGGTTCAGGCGCTGCACGATGCGGTGCTGAAGGAGTTTGGGAAGGTGGATATTCTGGTGAACGCCGCCGGAGTAACCTTCAAGGCCCCGGCGCTGGACCTTGCTGAAGCTGACTGGCGGCGCGTGATGGACACCAATTTGACGGGAACGCTGCGGGCCTGCCAGATCTTCGGGGCGACGATGGTGGAGGCGGGGTATGGGCGCATTGTGAACATTGCTTCGCTGTCGACATTTG
>Ga0209415_10010369_pt1 | contig 15862 bp, 13 predicted proteins | sample PeaSoiSIISIP2007_FD_187696 | JGI IMG/M metagenome (GOLD analysis project Ga0209415, IMG submission 187696) | Peat soil microbial communities from Weissenstadt, Germany - SII-SIP-2007 (SPAdes) (version 2) | ecosystem: Environmental > Terrestrial > Soil > Wetlands > Peat | place: Germany...
TGTCATGCGATTCCCCTCACGGAACGAAGATGGACTGCTACCTAGGCTCATGATCGCCCAAATGCTCCCGTGAGGGAACGCGCGATGCTGCCGTTATGAACCTTAATTCATACGCAGGCGGGCTCCTAAGAACACCTTAGTACTCAGCTCAGCGCCTTATGCACTGAGCCGGTATCCTTGAAATATACCGGCCATGCATTTCCTTCTGTTTTATGACGTTGTGGATGACTACGTACAGCGGCGAGCCCCGTTTCGAGCCGAACATCTCTCCCTCATCCGAAAAGCCGTCGACCGTGGCGAACTCGTCATGGCCGGCGCCCTGGCGGAACCCGCCGATGGAGCCGTGCTCGTGTTCCGAGGCCCCTCTCCGCAAGCTGCCGAATCGTTCGCGGAAGCCGATCCATACGTGCTCCACGGCCTGGTGAAACGCTGGCGTGTCCGCGCCTGGAACACGGTGGTGGGCGATGGGGCGACTCTGCCGTCCTGAGGTTCTTACCAAAGTGACGCGATCCACACAAGCTCTCTTCACGCCGTTCGCGATCAAAGGCATCACGCTCCCCAACCGCATTGTCATGGCGCCCATGACGCGATCCTTCTCCCCCGGCGGCATCCCCGGCGAGGACGTCGCGGCCTATTACCGTCGCCGCGCCGAAGGCGGCGTGGGATTGATCATCACCGAAGGAACCTATCCGCCGCATCCCGCCGCCGGATTCGATCCCAAGGTGCCCCACCTGTACGGCGAAGCCGCCCTCAACGGCTGGCGCCGTGTAGTCGACGAAGTGCACGCCGCCGGCGGCCTCATCTTTTCGCAGATCTGGCACGTCGGCCTCCAGGTCTCCAGTGGCCCGCTGCCGCTGGATGGCCAGCATCCTGTTGGCCCGTCGGGCGAATTCGCCATGACGCAAAATGAGATCCATACCGCCATCGAAGCTTACGCGCAAGCAGCGCGGTCGGCACAGGAGGTCGGCTTCGACGGCGTCGAACTGCACGGAGCCCACGGATACCTGATCGACCAGTTCTTCTGGGAAAAAACCAACCAGCGCACTGACCGCTATGGCGGGGATCTGGTCGCTCGCACCCGTTTCGGCACGGAGGCGATCCGCGAAGTCCGCCATCGGGTCGGTCCGGATTTCCCTGTCGTGCTGCGCATCTCGCAGTGGAAGGTCGGCGACTACGATGCGAAACTGGCAACTACGCCCGGCGAGCTGGAGCAATTCCTGCGGCCGCTGGTCGACGCCGGCGTGGACGTCTTGCATTGCTCCACCCGCCGCTTCTGGGAACCGGAATTCGAAGGCAGCGATCTCAACCTGGCTGGATGGGCCAAGAAACTGACCGGCAAGCCGGCCATTACCGTCGGATCCGTGACGCTGGGAGCCGACGTGATGACCTCGTTCCGTTCGCCGGAGAGCGTCCCCATTACCGGTATCGATGATCTTCTCGACCGTCTCGAGCGCGGCGAGTTCGACCTGGTCGCAGTGGGCCGCGCTCTGATCGCGAATCCGGAGTGGGCGGCAAAAATGAAAGCGGGGGCGCTGGAAGAGCTGCGCCCCTTCGACCGCGGCGTGCTCACTTCCCTCTCGTGATCTTCGAGGCCCCTGGCTTTTGGTAGCGGAATCGTTCAGGAGATGATTGGGCCAGTTGCGTTCCCAGGTCCGATAGACATCACTCAAATTTCGTTCCGGCGGCCTCTAACAAGGTCCTCGCATTGGGTCGCTCTCCGACAACGGGCGATCTCTCATTCCAGGGGAACTTAACGAAATTCGGTATCGCCGTGCTAGGCTTAGTGGCGTTTCGTCGCGCAGAGAAGTAACCGAGTGGAGCAGGCTTCAGCCTGCAACAGGGGCTTCAGCCCCTGTCGGTGTTCGGGTTCCCACCGCGAATTTCCACGCGAGCATAGCCGCCGCCGCGATCAGTGGAGGCACCGCAGCCGCCAAAAACAAATCGCGCGCCGACCATCCGTGTCCCAATAGCATGCTGGCCAGCGTGGGTCCGATGATCGCGCCCATGCGGCCCACGCCCAGGCCCGCGCCAATACCGGTCGATCGCAGCTCCGTGGGATAGTACGTCGCCGCCAACGCGTTGATCGCCGCCTGCCCACCCGTAACGCAGACGCCCGCGATAAACACCACCGCCGTCAGGATCGCCAGAGGAATCCAGGGCTGTCCGATCATCGCGATATTGATGCTCCCCAGCACGCCTAACGTCGCCAGCACGGGCACGAATCCCCACTTGTGAACGAACCAGCCCAGCGTGAACGCTCCGACGGTTCCCCCCCACTGCACCATGGAGGCGACCACGGCCGCCGTAGTCTGCGGATATCCGGCGTCGGTGACCACGGTGGTCAGCCAGCCTTGCAGGAAATACAGGTTCAGCAGGTTCATGAAGTTGACGGTCCACAGCAGCAGAGTGCCCGCCGCGCGGCCGTCATGCAGCAGCCGGATGAAAGTCACGCCGCCCTTTTTCGGTTCATCCGGAACCACGAACTGCGCGCCGCTGACATTCAAGGAGGGCGCGATCCGCTTCAACCAGCGCCCCAACTGTTCTGCTCGCCTCCCCTGTAAAGCCAGGAATTGCAGCGACTCGGGCAGCATCACGATCATCATCAGCCCGATCAGCAAAGGAACAGCCGAGCCGAAGTAGAACACCGATCGCCACCCGAACCGCGGCAGCAGCCACGCCGCCACGAACCCGCCCAGCGCCGCGCCCGCCGTGAATCCGTTCGAAACGATCATCATGATCGTCACGCGCGACCGCCGCGGACTATATTCGCCCACCAGCGCCATCGCATTCGGCATGATCGCGCCCATCCCGAGCCCGCCGATCACCCGCACGATCCGCAGTTCCTCCAGCGAGTATGCACGCGCTGTCAGCCACGTCAGCAGCGCATAGAATAGCGTGGTCCCGATTAGCACCGGCCGCCGCCCGATCTTGTCCGCCAGCATGCTGCACAGGATCGATCCGATCAGCACACCTAAAGGAGCCGCGCTCAACACCGGGCCCAGTTGCACGCGCGAGATGTGCAATTCGGCGCTGAGAGCCGGCGCGACATACCCCAGCGACTGCACGTCGAATCCGTCCATCAGCAGGCACGCAAAACACAGCAGGTAGGTGCTGATTTGGAACGCGCCGATGCGGCTCTCGTCGATAACGCTGGTGACGTTGATCTTCAGAGCTACATTCTATCAAGCAACCGCGCTACTTTCGCGCGAGCACATCGTAGTTCTGATTGATCATCATCCGCTTCGGTTTCGCCGGCAGTACGGTCTCGAGACCGGAGTTGGTGGAGCTCCCTTTCATCACCACGGTGCCCAGACGGGCGATTCGTCCGCCCTCGAGTTCCATATAAATGGGAACGGACGCCAGAAAGGTATCGCTCACTTCGCTTTGTGTCAGCGACGCCTTCAGCCGGACCTTGCCGTCCGCTTCCGGAACCAGCTGGTAGTCGAACTTGTATCGGGGAACATCGGTCCCATATACCCACTCGTCGAAAAACCAGTTCATCTTCCCGTTCCCGGCCAGATCCATATTGGGAGTCATGTGCTTTTCCACCACTGCCTGAAAGCTGGCCGTGGAAGCGCTCTTGTACAGATGTGTGGCGACGAAGTCATGCATCATCTGGATAAATTTTTCATCGTTCGTCTTGGCGTCCCACATCATGGATCGCAGCATGTGGAGGACATACCCGCCTTTGGGATAAATCAGCCGCCGGTATGCACCCGCGGTGTGCTCCGTTTCGAGCCTCACGCCCATGTGAAGCGGTCCCGCTTCGTTCGCGCTGGTCCCGAATTTGTTCTTCTCTAGAATTTCATCGCGGTCCGCTTCGAGGTACTTCAGGTACTTGTCGGGCTTCTGCTCGGTCAGCTGCAGAAACAGGCCGGCCGAAAAATCCGCGAACCCCTCTGAGAGCCACTGGTCGCGATAAGAAGCCCAACCCACCATGTGGCCCCACCACTGATGCGATACCTCGTGCGGCGTCACCTCCCTTACGAAGTCCGTGAAGCTTCGGTTGTTCCCGCCCAGGAGCTGATAGCGCTGCGTCGAATCCAGGAACGCGCTGATCGGCAGGTACACCAGACCAGGCCACGATTGCCCGAAATTGAACTCCGGCTGTTGCGTGATGGCGATGCGGCCATAGGGTGGATGCCCGAAATACTGGTCGTAAATCCGCATGGCGACATCGGTCTGCGCCAGCGTCTGGTCGATGAGCCGGACCGGCGTCAGGCCGCCGATAACCTGGGCCGCCGGTTTCAGAGCGTCGGGCAGATCGCCGACCGCATATCCTTCGAGCGTATAAGAAAGCTTCTCGATCTTGGCTTCTTTTTTCTTGAAAGCACCGTAGTTGAAGCCCGCCACCGCCAACGGAACGTCCGAAACCCATTGGGATACGGCAAAATCACCTTCGCGAACCTGCTTCATGGGCGTTCCCACGCTCACCAGCATGTACTCGTGGGGCACTTTGTAGGTCAGATCGAACTTGGCTTGATCCGGGAACGGATTGTTCGGATACCAACTCGTTCGCGCGCCTACCGAGAAATTTCCGCCGCCGGCATTATGTATAACCTGATCGCCGGCGTATTCGATCTCCAGCTGATAAATGCGGCCCTTCGCCATCGGCTCGGGCATGACCACGTGGAAGGTTCCGTCTGCCTTGCGGTCTTCCTGTATGAACGGTAGATCGCGTCCCTCTGCACGCACTGCCTTCACTCGCAGGGAGGGCAACAGTTGGAAGGCGATGACGCGATCCCCCTCCGCCATGCAGCGAAACGTTAGGCCGGCCTTGGCTGTCAGATGCTCGTTCTTCGCGATTTCCGATTGGATCCGGTAGCTCTCCATGTCCACGACGCGCTTATCTTCGGTGGGTTCATCTTGGGTGGGTTTGTCTTGAGTGGATCGAAACACGCCGTTCGAGTATTCCGCGCTGGTGTGCGCCAGGTACCAGATTCCCCTTTCCGGCTTGCCAATGTCGTCGTAAGTTAGCCCCACTTCTTCCGGACCCAACTGCTGAATTACTCCCCGTGGTTTGAAAAAGAAACGCAAATCGTCGTACTTTTTGCCGCGCATGTAGGCGCTGAAGAATCCAGGCTGTTTCGGATTGTAAAGATCCGCCAGAATCTCCGCGTCCACATTCGATTCTCCGCGCTCCCGGAGGTGCTGCCGCAGATCGCGCCAGGTGTCGGCCGCAGCCGGGGGCAAAGCTTGAACTTTCCCGGCCCCTCTAAGCTCCGCGTAGCCGTCATCCGTAAAGAAGAAAAGCGCTCGTTCGAACGTTTCGGCCACGGAATCGGCGCCGATCGCCATTTTGAGATGATCGCGCTCGTAGGAGACGGCAGGAGACAGAGCAAACGTTCCTTCCCCAACAAAAACGGCGCCAGTGACCCGCCCCAGAACCGCCGGGCCGAAGCTTACCGTGCCGCGCTTCAGCGTGATGACACCCACATCGCGCCGGATCACCACATTCTCAACGACCGCCGATTCAGCTACCTGCGCGTCACGCAGCTTGCGGTATTCAGGATCGGAAAGAGCCTGCTGGCAAAACGCTGGGGACAAAGAAACTGCGGTAATTAGGCAGAATGTACTCCGGTTCATTTCGGAAGTCTATCAAATGTTGCGCTAATTGTGGATAATCTCTTCCCGCCACAAACCCAGCACCTTCTGCACCGGACGATCCGAAAAACTGAAAAGCACCGATTCTCCATCCGCCCGATGCGACACCGGACACCACGACGGCGCCACGAACACATCGTTCTTCCGCCACTCGAATTCCGTCCCGCCGATATTGCTGCGACCCGAGCCTTCGGCGACGCAATACACCGCCGCATCGGTCGAGCGATACGACGCGCCGCGGAATCCCGACGGAAGCAGTTGCAGGAACGCGCCGATGGTCGGCATCGGGTAGCCCCCGGTAGCTGGATTCGCGTACTGCATCTTGATCCCGTGACATTCATCCAGCGGTCCGTTGCGACACAGCCGGTCCAGCGCCTCCCGGCTGTGCGCATAGGAAAAATTGAAAAGCGCCTCCGCGTCGCCTTCCGGTCTACTCACCGGTTGGAATTCACCCGGATAAGACTCCGCGAAACTCGTGCCCAGCATATTCACGATCGGAACATCCAGGCCATCCAGCCAAATGACCGGCGAATCTCCCGGATTTCCGTGATCGTGGTACGTCCACGACGGCGTCACCACCAAATCGCCGGGGTGCATCGTCGTCCGCACGCCATCCACCGCCGTATAGCCCTTCTCGCTCTCGATCACGAACCGAATCGCCGAAGTCGCGTGGCGATGCGTCGAAGTCGTTTCTCCGGCGTCCACCAATTGCACACCCGAGTACATGCTCTGAGTGATCAGCGAAGTTCCCGGCATCGACGGGTTTTCAAGGATCAGCACCCGCCGCTCCGCTTCCTTCGGAGTGATCAACCGGCCGGCTTCGAGCAGCAGCGCGCGCATCTCCTCGTAGCGCCACAACGCGGGACTCGCCGCCGGTCGAGGCTGCGCCGGGATCAGATCGCCTAAAACCTCCCAAAGGGGAGCCGCGTGCTTCTGTTGCAGCCGCTGATAATATTCACGCCGCTCAGCGGAAGACTCCGGCTTGACGTAAAACGTCGCCATAGGAAAAAGGGGACTGACTACTCTGTCCCTGCCTCCAAGCTCCTGGCTTTGTGTACCGGCGTGGGAGTGGACAGAGTTGTCTGTCCCCTTTTTCCGGCCTCCTCCGCCGCCCGAACTCTCACTTCCATGCTGCCGATCTTCTCGATCGTCGCGACAATCACGTCGCCCGGTACGATCGGGCTCACGCCTTCCGGCGTCCCCGTGCTGATGATATCGCCTGGGTGCAGCGTGTAGAAGGACGACGCCATCTCGATCAACTCCGCCACGCCCAGCGTCATGTATTTCGTGTTCGAGTTTTGCTTGATTTCGCCATTCAACGCGATCGAGAGATCCAAATGGCTCGGATCGGGAATTTCATCCGGCGTCACCAGCCATGGCCCCAGCACCGTGTAGCTGTCCGGAGATTTGCGAAAACTGCGATCCTCCTGGCCGCGGATCGAAATATCCAGGCCGATGCTGTAGCCCGCGACGTATTGGAGCGCGTCCTTGCGGCTCACATTGTTGGCGCGCTTTCCGATCACCACCGCCAGTTCCACTTCGTGATCGTTGCGGCGCTCCAGGTGCCACAGCGCGATGCCCTCGCCGGGTCCCACCAGCGAGCTGTTGGCCTTCAGAAACAGTCCCGCTTTGTGAATCGTGACCAGATGACCAGGGTTGCCCGCGTTCAATTGCGAATCGCTCGCGACTTCGCTCAGGTGGGCCGCGTAGTTGACCGGTGCGGCGACAATTTTGCCGGGGTTCGCGACTGGACTGAGGAGCCTGAGGCTCTCCAACACCAAGACCTGGGAACTGGGCCCAATCTCGCGAATCCGCGCAACCACCTTATCCAAATTCGCTATCAGCGGATCGTAGGCAGGCAGCGGATACCGATACGCGGGCAACACATCCAGCGCCGCCGTGACGTCTCTGACCGTCTTGCCTTCGACCAAACCCAGTCGCGAGTCTCCGAAGCGGCACAGACGCATGGAGACATCATATCTCGCTGAAAAAGGGGACAGGCTACTCTGTCCCCTTCAGTGAGCTCCTAACTTCGCCTCCAAGCGCGGGAGTGGACAGAGTAGCCTGTCCCCTTTTTCTTTCCTCTCTTAACACTTTCTTGATACCGCCAACCCGAATTTTAACGCCGCCTTTAGGCCAGATTTCCTAGCCTGAAACTGGTGCCCCACCAAGAACCTGTTCGCGTTAAATATGGCTATCTCCCCACGGAACGCGATCTCTCCGATCGCAAGCTCGATCTAAAGGTCATCTTTACCGATCTCCCCAAGACCGCCGCTGCGCTGGCAACCGCCCGGACCATGGCGCGCGATTTGGGCGCTCACATCACGCTGATGGCGGCCCAGGTGGTCCCCTACCCCTTGCCGCTCGCCGCTCCCGATGTCCCCGTGGAGTTCACCGAGCGTGCGCTTGAATCGATCGCCACGGATGACACGACGGTAGAAATCTACCTTTGCCGCGACCGGAACGAAACCATCCGCCGCGCCCTGCCGCCCGATTCGCTGGTGATCGTCGGCGCGCGAAAGTGGCGCTGGTGGCCCTCATGTGACCGGCAACTGATCAGACTCCTGCGCCAGGACGGACGGCGCGTCCTGGTGGTGCCCGTATGAATCCCACCTCCACCCCACCGGAGACGAACGGCGGAACGCCCGGCATATTATCCGCCTCGGGGACCACAAAAGTAGTTGTCGCCACTACCGTCGCCCTGACCTTCATCTCCGTATGGCAAGCCGGCGCCGTGGTGCTGAACGACATGGCCTCCACCATGTACTACATCGGAGGCATCGCCGAGCAGGCCATCGGCAAGTCCGCGCCCTGGATGGTGCTGGCGGTGATGCTGTTCAGCTACCTGGTCCGTTCCGTGTACATGGAAAGCTCCAGCATGTTCGTGCGCGGCGGCGTATACGTCGTCGTCCGCGACAGCATGGGGCCCACCGTGGCCAAGCTTTCCGTCTCCGCTCTGGTGGTCGATTACATTCTCACTGGACCCATCAGCGTAGTCAGTGCCGGCCAGTATCTAGGCCGCTTGCTCAATGAGCTAAGTGAAACCTTCCACTTAACCTGGCACTCCGATCCGTTTTCTTTCTCGGTGTTCTTCAGCGTCATCGTGACCGGGTACTTCTGGTGGTCGAACATCAAAGGCGTTCCCGAATCGAGCACCAAAGCCCTGCGCATCATGCAGATCACTACCGTCATGGTGGTGATCCTGCTGGTCTGGTGCCCGCTCACGCTGGTGATGCGAGGCAACACAACGCTGCCGCCTCTCCCCACGCCCTCGAACGTCCACCTGAGCAATGAATCGCTGGGATGGCTCAGTGGGACTTTCTGGGCCCAGTTGTCCTTTGTCGTGCTGATCGTGGCGTTCGGCCATTCGATCCTGGCCATGAGCGGATTCGAGACGCTCGCCCAGGTGTACCGCGAACTCGCTTATCCCAAGCTCAAGAATCTGCGTTTCACCGCCAACATGGTCTGCACCTATTGCCTGATCTGCACCGGCGTGATCTCCGTTTTCGCGGTGATGATCATTCCCGATGCGGTCCGCAGCAACTATTACGACAACCTCATCGGCGGCGTGGTGGATAACCTCGTAGGGCCCGTGGCCGTGAAGCTCGGATTCCACATCTTTGTGGTGGTCGTCGGCGTGCTGATTCTGGCCGGCGCCGTGAATACGTCGCTCATCGGCGTGAACGGCGTGATGAACCGCGTGGCCGAGGACGGCGTATTGCTCGACTGGTTCCGCCGTCCGCACAGCAAGTTCGGGACCACCTACCGGATTCTGAACCTGATGGCGCTGCTCCAGATCCTGACCATCATCGCCAGCCGCGGCGACGTTCTTCTGCTGGGCGAAGCCTACGCGTTCGGCGTGGTATGGAGCTTCGCGCTCAAAGCGCTGGGAGTGCTGGTGCTCCGCTACCAGCGCCACGACCAGGAGTATAAATTCCCCGGCAACATCACGCTCGGCCGGGTGGAAATCCCCATCGGCCTGGCGGCCACCACTTCGATTCTCTTCCTGGTGGCCATCGCGAACCTCTTCACCAAGAAAATCGCCACCATCTATGGCGTCTCCTTCACCATCGTCCTGTACGTCCTGTTCCTGGTCTCCGAACACATCAACGCGCGCAAGAAGAAAGAGCATCGTGCCGATCTCGAAAAATTCAATCTGGATCACCAGGCCGATATCGGCACGGATACCCTGCGCGCCCGCCCCGGCAGCATCCTGGTGGCCGTCCGCGATTCCCGCCGGCTGTGGCACCTGAACAAGTCTCTCGAGAAAACCAATATGCGCCGCCACGACATCGTGGTGATGACGGTTCGCCAGCTTTCGACGGGCGCGGGCGAATACGATCTTCGCGACGAACAGCTCTTTGCCCGCGATGAGCAGGAGCTGTTCTCGCATGTAGTCTCCGTGGCCGAAAAGGAAGGCAAGAGCGTCGAGCTTCTGGTGGTGCCCGCCATCGATCCGTTCGACGCCATGGTGCAGACCGCCGCGCGGCTCCAGGTGTCGAAGCTCGTGGTAGGCGTGTCCGCCCGCATGGCCTCGGAAGAGCTGGCGAGCCGCATCGGCCTCGCTTGGGAAAGTCTGGCCGAACCGCGACACGCGTTTTCGCTGGAAATCACAAACCCGGACCGCCCGTCGGTGTACGTGAACCTCGGGCCTCATCCGCCGCGCCTGTGGCCCGAAGATGTCGACCGCCTGCATCGCATCTGGCTGCGGCTCTGCGCGCAGTCTGGCGTCGGATCCCGCCTCCACCATCGCGACGTGGTCGGCGTGGCGCTGCAAAGGCTCGAGGATGATTTGGAGAGCGGTCGTCAACCCGATATTCTGGAGTCCCTCGAGCAGGAAATCCACAAACCCCACACGGACACATGAGCCGACCTGATACTGTTGACCCTTGAGGTCCGTACGAGAAGCACTTCTGGCGTCCGCCATTGTCGCGATCGCCACCATTGTCTCCGTGCTCTTGCGCGACGCCCTGGCTCCCACCAATCTCGCTATGATCTACCTGGGCGGGGTCGTGGCGGTCGCCGTGCGCTCCAGCCGCTGGATCTCCGTAACCACTTCGTTTCTGAGCGTGGCCGCCTTCGATTTCTTTTGCGTGCCGCCGTACCTGACCTTAGCCGTTTCCGATTATCAGTACGTGTTTACCTTCGCCGGGATGCTGGTGGTCGCTCTGGTTATCAGTACCCAGACCGCCCGGCTTCGAGACCACGCGGCCCACGCCGCCCTTCGCGAGGCTCGGACGGAAGCCTTGTACCGTTTGTCTAGCCGGCTTGCCGGCGAGACCCGCGTTTTTGAGGCCACCCGCGCTGCCGCGGCCCTCGCCGAGGAGGTCTTTGCCACCCGCGTCGTGATATTTCTGCCCGAGGACGGCCGGATCTCCTTCAGCCGCCGCACCTCCGATCTCCTGCCGGTGCCGCCCTCCGAGGAATCCATCGCCCAGTGGGTCTTCGATCATGGCCACAAGGCCGGATTGCGCACCGGCGCGCATCCGGATGCCACCGCGCTCTATCTTCCCCTTCGCGGCTCGCGCGAAACCTTCGGCGTGTTGGCGGTCTTGCCCGATCCCGAGAATCGTATATTCGCACCCGAACAGCAGCAACTGCTCGAAGTGTTCGCCGGGCAGACTGCGGTCGCCATCGAGCGAACCCTCAGCCAGAGGTCCGCCGAGGAAACCCGAGTCCGTATGCAGACCGAGCAGATGCGCAGTTCCCTGCTGAGCGCCATGTCCCACGACCTTCGCACTCCGCTCGCCACCATCACCGGCGCGGCCTCCACGCTGCGCTGGCAGGGCGACCGTGTGCCGCTCGAAACCCGCCAGGAACTACTCGAAAGCATCTCCGACGAAGCGGAACGTCTCAGCCGCCTGGTCGGTAATCTGCTCGACATGACGAAGTTTGAATCGGGCGGCGTGGAACTCCGCCGCGAACTCTATCCGCTGGAGGAAATCGTAGGGACCGTGCTCCATCGCATGGAAAACCAGCTCGAAGGCCGCGCGGTATTAACCGAGCTGGCCGAGAATCTCCCCCCCGACAGTGAACCAATCATGGTGTTTGTGGACGAGGTGTTGTTCGGGCAGGTACTGTGGAATTTGCTGGAGAACGCCGTAAAATACACGCCGCCCGGTTCGCCGCTGGAAATTGCGGCCTCTGAACATAAGGGCGCCGTCGTTATCGAAGTTCGCGACCGCGGCCTCGGCGTTCCTCCCGGCGAGGAAGAGCGCATTTTCGAAAAGTTCTACCGCGGGAAATCCGAAGGAGCGCGCGGCGCTGGACTCGGCCTGCCCATCTGCCGCGCCATCGTGCAGGCGCATCGCGGGACCATACAGGCCCTGGCTCGCGCGGGCGGCGGGACGATATTTCGGGTCAGCCTTCCCTCCGAGTCAAAAGTGTCGCCCGCATGAAACCGCTCATTCTCCTGATCGAGGACGATCCCCAGATCCGCCGCTTCCTGCGCGCGGCGCTCGACGCCGAGGGTTATCGCCTGCATGAGTCGATTACTGCGGAAGACGGTCTGGCGCAGGCCGCATCGCGCCTGCCGGACTTGATTCTGCTCGATCTCGGCCTGCCCGATCGCGACGGACTGGAAGTGATCCAGCAAGTCCGCGATTGGGGAAACATCCCCATCCTGGTGCTCTCCGCCCGCGGCCAGGAGAAAGATAAAATCGCCGCACTCGACCTGGGCGCCGACGACTACGTCGCCAAGCCCTTCGCGGTGGGCGAGTTGCTGGCCCGGATTCGCGCGGCTCTGCGCCGTTCGAGCGCCCGCGCGGAGGGCGCTGGCGCGGTGGTGCGTTTCGGCTCGGTCGAGGTCGATCTCGAAAAACGCCTGGTCCGCGTCGACACGAAGGAGGTCCATCTCACGCCCAATGAGTACAAGCTACTTCAGGTCCTGATCCAGCACGCCGGGAAAGTCATCACCCAGCGGCAGCTGTTAAACGAAGTATGGGGGCCCCAACACACCGAACAGGCCCAATATCTGCGCGTCTATATCGCCCAGTTGCGCCGCAAACTGGAGGGTAACTCGGCCCGCCCCAAGTACTTGCAGACCGAGCCCGGGGTCGGCTACCGTCTGGTTACAGAAGAATAACTGCCCTACGTTACAATGGGGATAACTTCTGAATGGCGTCGGTCCCCACTCTCCCCCGTCCGCAGAACTTTCCCTTGACGGAACCCCCGCTGTTGCGCCTTCCCGACCGTGATCGCGAATCCTGGACCCGCGATGCGGCTGCGCTGGCGTTTCCCGACTACCACGATCTGAACGCCTGGAGAGCGTTTCGCGGAGCCTCTGTTAACCTGGCCCTGCGGCACCTGCCCGAGCACTTCGCCGAGGCCCTGGATGAGTTTTTCTCGCCCGTCGGCATTCCAGCCCTCATGTTCGAGAACCTTCCGGTCGATCCCGAGCTCCCTCCCACTCCGTCCGATGGCCTGAGGCCCCGCAAAAAGCAAGCTGTCTCCGAGGCCGTGATCTGCGGCATCGTCGGCATGCATGGTGACATTCTTTCCTATCTGAACGAAAAGTTCGGCGCACCCATCCAGGAAGTCGTGCCAATCCCCGGTATGGAGCGGATTCAGTCCAACGCCGGACGAGTTCAGTTTGGCTTCCACAGCGACAACGCCTTTTTACCGCGGCGCTTTCGCCAGAACGGGATCTTGCTCTACGGTCTCCGCAACCAGGATGCCGCCACGCTGGTTCTTACAGCCGGCCAAATCATGGAAGCGGCATCGCCCGATCTTGCGGCCTCGCTCGCGAAGCCGATTTTCCGCCACGCATGCCCGGCTAGCTTTTCATTGCCGGGAACGCCTGCGTTATCCGCCCCGTGTCCCATCCTTTGGCGCGATGAACTGGGCTTGACGCGTGTGTCCGCCGCCAGTTCCACCATCGAGCCTCTGACTTCCGAAGCTGCCGCAGCGCTGACCCGCTTCCGCGCGCTTATAGAGTCGCTGGAACCCTCGCGGGTTGTGGTCCGGCCCGGAACTGCGCTGCTGTTCAAGGACGATCGTGTGCTTCACGGCCGCGATTCCTTCGCCGGATCGCGCTGGTTGCAGCGGGCCTATTTCACCGATTCTCTGGATCCGCTCCGCAAGGCCACCCGCTCGGACCCGCAGGCTTTCGCCTTTGACGCCGGCGCGTTGCTCTGCGCCTGATCCCGGGAGACCGCACTCAAGGTTTTGCGTGCCCGGTGAATGTGTTTTTTCCGATCTCAACGTGTAGCCGGAGTGAGGGAATCCATACCGGTCCACGATCCCGGTTGTAGGCGGGGCTTGCAACATGCTGGAGATCGAAGCTCGCGAAAATTCCGGGTAACACTCGCGCGCTGTAGTAAGTCTCCGAAATGTATTCGGGCCCATAACGAAGGCGACCGTCTCCGATCAGAAAATCATATCCTCCGCGCGCAAGATATAGCGCGTGAACACCAGAGATCCCACTGGTCGTGAGTTCGGTGCCAACTGTGTCGAACTGCCTCCGCCATCGCTCGCCGGCGATCGAAACGCCAGCGGTAGCTAAACGGTCGATGGTCGTGAACGCGAAGCTCTCCGTCTTTCCGTCATTCCAGCCGAGCCGCGCAAAGATGCCGATGTCTTTGGTAACTTCTTGTTCCAGGTTGAGTCCGAAGCCGTATTTGAGCGTGCCATTGCGGCGCGTTGAGGTCACGTCCGGAGTGCCGCCGTTTAGCTCCGCCTGACGGATCGCCTCCGCATAGTTGCCGGCATTGGCGTGGTTCTCATAGTTCAGCAGTCGGATGATCCCGGCGTGCTTCCTTACGGCATAGCGGTATTCGCCCTCGAACACATCTCCGCGATTCCGAAATAGCCTGCGGTCGAATCGAAGCCCATTCGCAACTCTTGGCATGGCCGCGCTCGCGTAACGGAACGACCAATTCCTGGTATGGAACTCGTGCACCCAACCCCAGGTGTAGCCGCGCACGTCGGCAGGATAGTCCCAAGCGCCGTTGTACATGACCGCCCAACCCGTGAACTGTGTTCGCGGATCGTGCGAATACCGGTTGTTGTCGAAGAAGTCCGTCAAGGTGAAGCGTCCGGCCGTGACTGTGTACCGGTTCATCGGGCGCTGGCCGGCTAGCTGGTTCTCTTCACTTTCGAACGACTCCATTGCATCGCCAAGAGCAAAATCATGCGAGACGTACAAGCGCGCGATGTATGGCTTTGGCGTGGCCGACGCGACGCGGGGCAGCTCGCCATTCGAGGAGTTGGCCAAGCCGTCAACGCCGCTGAATCCCCTGCCACCGGCGATTTCAGGATCGAAGTACAGTACTGTGTTTTTCTCCAGGCGAAGGCCGAAGAACAACGTTGTAGTCAGCGATGCATCGCGTTCCATATAATCCCGAAGGCTAAACGGGCCTGAGTAAGGCGAGTGAAACGTGCCGTGATATTGCCCGATGGATGTTGCCTGGTAGAACAGGTTCCAACGCCCGGATTCGGCCGGCCCGGCCTGTGGTTCAGTCTCTTCTTGCTGGGGTGACTGAGATTGCTCCTGTGCGCAAACGCTCACGCCAGTCAACATCAGCACGGCTGCGCAACGAGCGATATAAAGCGGGCCGGACATCCTTTATACGTCCTCCGTTTCACCGTGATTCGAAGGGATCGGCCGCTTCAGGTCCCTTTTTAGAAGGCCGATCTCGTGTTCAAGCGCCTGGGCCTGCTTCACGAACTGCCTGACCATCGCATCTTCCCCAGGGGAAAGCAGGCGGCCTGTGCTTTCGCCTGCCTCAACGATGTCGTGCGCCCGTTGGAGAAGCGCAGCCCGCTCCTGCTCTTTTTGTGCGATTAAGATGGTGTGTCCCATGGAGCATCTCAGCTCGCGCGAACCACTTCTTCGCTGGTTATGATCGACGCGTCTTCGGCGTCCACAGCGGCGACCACTTCCCACGAAATAGCCGTCACGCCCGCTTCCAGAGAGAGCCTGGTAACAATCTGCTCCAAGGCTTCCTCTTTGGGGCCGATGGCCTTCAGATACGCCTTCACATTCACGCGCGCCAGCAGCTCATCATCGAGGCTATGCAGTGCGATGAGCGCCAATGGCGTACGCCCGACGTTCTGAATCAGCATGGTCCGAATGTTGGATTCATCCGAGGTCCGGCACGTACAGCGGAGCCGGTAGAGGATCTCATGTTCCTCCTTCGTCGCTGGGTTGCGGTTGATCCGATACGCCATCGGGCGAAGGATCAGGTTGGCGGAAAGCACGCCCAAAGCTCCCATTGCAGCGAGTTCCAAACGTCCCAACCCTGCCAGGGTCCCCACA
>Ga0209415_10010371_pt1 | contig 15860 bp, 17 predicted proteins | sample PeaSoiSIISIP2007_FD_187696 | JGI IMG/M metagenome (GOLD analysis project Ga0209415, IMG submission 187696) | Peat soil microbial communities from Weissenstadt, Germany - SII-SIP-2007 (SPAdes) (version 2) | ecosystem: Environmental > Terrestrial > Soil > Wetlands > Peat | place: Germany...
ACGAGTGGTTTCGCGAGCCCATGGAGCGCCTGTGCACGGCGCTCGACGAGGAAGCCGAGCTACACCTGGCGGGGCGGATCCGGGCCCGGGCCGAGCTGCAGCTGATCCTGCAGAACCGTCTGCGCCTCATCGACTTGTGGCGCCAGGAACCCACCATCGACGACGAGGTGGTTCGCGGGCCGATCGTGGTCACCGGTCTGGGACGGTCCGGCACCACGCTTCTGCACGAGCTTCTGGCCTGCGACCCGGCCAACCGGCCACCGCTGCTGTGGGAGCTCGTGCACACGGTCCCGGGGGCCGCCGCCCCCAGAGGGGCCGACGCCGGGGCCGAGGACTGGGTGGCCACCACGCACGCCGAGATCACGCTCATGGACGAGATGGTCCCCGCCTTCACGGCCATGCACGAGAACGGGGGCCACCTGCCGACGGAGTGCATCTTCGCCTTCGCCCACCAGTTCTCGAGCGACCAGTTCACCGGCCTCTATAACGTGCCCAGCTACACCATCTGGAAGAGCGGGATCGATGAGACCCCGATCTACGAGTGGCACCGCCGCATGCTCCAGACACTTCAGTGGGCCACGCCCACCGAGCGGTGGGTGGTGAAGGCCCCTTCCCACCTGTCGTCGCTTGCCCTGGTCTTCGCCACCTATCCTGACGCCCGGGTCGTCATCACCCACCGCGATCCGCTGCGCGTGGTCGGATCTCTGGCCGACACCATGTCCACGCTTCACTGGATGCACTCGAATCGGGTCGCCCACGAGACGCTGATCGAGTTCCTGTCGATGGGACTCGAGCTGCAGATGAACGCCGTCACCGCCGAACGCGACTCGGGGACGTTGCCCGTCGACCAGATAGCTGACGTCCGCTACCAGGACCTGGTCGCTGACCCCGTCGGAACGGTGACCCGCCTCTACGACGAGTGGGACCTCGAGCTCTCCGAGGTAGTTCGGTCGGAGCTGACGCGCTACGTCGAGGCCCGACACGCCAATCGGGGGGTCGGTGAGCACCACTACCGTTTCGAGGACACGGGCCTCAACCTGGTCGAGCACCGCGCCCAGGTCGCCGACTACCAGAAGCGCTTCGACGTCCCCTCGGAGGTGTGAGCCCGGGCGTACCGGGAATCAGGGACGCAGGCTGTCGATGCGCACGAGGTCGCACGTCGGATGGGGCGGCCGGTCGGCCAGGACCCACCGCACGAGCATGTACCCCTCGAGCCGGCCCCCGGTGTCGATCCAGTTCGGGACCCCGGGGTCGGTCGGCGCGATCACGAGCTGCCAGTCGCCACCGGGAGAGCGCGTCGCCGTCTGGTTGTTGAGATTGGTGGTCGTGTACCGGTAGTCGAAGCTCTCCATCCATGCCGTGGTCGTCGTGAGGCCCCAGTAGAGGAACTCGTTGGGCGGATCGTGCACCGTGACGACCAGTGCCTCCCCGTCGCCGAGGACGAAGCGGCCCCCGTGGTAGGTCATCTCTGCGTTGCTGTGCGATCGCACCTCGTCATCCTGGGCGGCCACGTGCTCGGCGCCGGCCGTGCCCCCGAAGGTGTTGATGTTCGATTCGGTGTCGTGCCACATGTTGATGGCGGTGGCCGCGACGAACTGGACGAAGAGACCGGCGAACTCCATTTTCGCCGCCAGTTCCTCGACGCCCAGAATGGGCGGGGGGACATCGTCCAAGAGTTCGATCCGCAGGTCTGACGGCGTGTCGCGGCCGCGGTGGAAGAAGGTCTCGCGTACCGCCAGTTGACCGGTTCCCGGCTCCAGGATGACGGAGTTCTTCGGCCGCGGATCGGGCATCTGGTCCGCCGGGGCGATCACGATGTCGACCTCGCCGTTCGGACCGAGGTCGAACTGGTCGAGATGGGCCTGCACGGTGGTACCGGTGCGTCCGCCCACCGCTCCCTTGCCGACAGGTGTGCCGAACGTCAGTCCCACATACGCCGCCTGGCCGCGGGTGCCGACCAGCCGGTAGCGCTTGGCGTCATCGAGGGCACAGAAGCCGTAGCGGACATCGGGGTTGTCGACCAGGAGCTTGCGGTACTCGCTCTGCGACTGGAAGAGCTGCGGGTGCAAGGGGTCGGATTTTTCGATGAACCATTCCTGGGCCAGGGACGTGAGGCGCGTGACCCAGCGGTAGCCCTCGGCCATGTCGGTGTCCGTGCGGGGCACCCGCTCGGCGTGGCGGACGGTCTCGATGGCAGCCTCCTGGGCTTCGATCCACGTCTTCCAGGCAGCGTCCAGTCGACTCTGCGTCGCATCTGTCATCCCGGGAACGATAGAGGATGTCCCGGCGCCGGACCCAAGGTCGCCGGACCTAAAGTCGCCGCACCTAAGGTGGCCGCACCTAATGTGACGGCCGAGTTGCATGACCGACGGCGTGAAGGATGGGCGTGACGGCGATTGACGGGGGTCTCGGGGAGCGCTCGACCGTCCTCGTCACCGGCGCCACGGGGCGGATCGGATTCCCCATCGCACGATCACTAGCGCAGGAGAACACTGTGTACGGGCTGGCCCGCTGTGGCCACCCCGGGGACGAAGAGCGTCTTCGCCGGGCCGGCATCGAGCCGATCGTCTCAGACATCGCGCAGATCGACATGCGCTCGTTGCCGTCGGACCTCACCCACGTCTTCCACGCCGCGGCGAGGATCGGGAGGGAGGCCGATGCCGACTGGCACCAGACGTTCGAGGTGAACGCCCAGGTCACCGGGAGGCTGATCGCGGCGTGTCGCGGCGTCCGCGGGTTCGTCTTCTGTTCGTCCGGATCGACCTACGCCTACCAGGGTCGACGGCCCCTGCGCGAGGACGATCCACCCGGCGTCCACCTCGGGGTCTACAGCCTGTCGAAGATCGCCGGCGAAGCGGTGGCGCGCTTCGCATCGATGGAGCACGGGGTGCCTCTCACCATCATCCGTATTTTCTCCACCTACGGACCGCTCGGTGGGGCGCCCGCCGACCGGCTGGAACGGATCCGGGCCGGGAAGGACGTCGTCCTTCATCCCGACGCCCCCAACAACTACAACCCGATCTACGAGGACGACTACGTGCGGCTCGGCACCAAGGCCCTGCAGGTGGCGTCAATCCCTCCCCTCGTCGTCAACTGGGCGGGGAGCGAGACGGTGAGCGCCGAGGACTACTGCACCTACCTCGGTGAGCTGGTCGGGAAAGACGTCGGCTTTCGCTACGACGAGCGTGCCCCATGGCCGCTGTGGCCCGACGTGACGCTGATGCACGAGGTCCTCGGTCGGACGCAGGTCCCCTGGCGCGAGGGCATGAGACGAATGGCCGATGCGCGCCCCGGGCCGGCTCCGTCGCACGGTTGAGAGTGGCGGCAGGCGCCTCGTTCAGAGATTGAACGCAGTCAGCATGCTGTTGGCGGTCGCTGCTTGGCCCAGGGGCGGCTCGCCAAGAAGCTGCTCCGTGGTGAGGAGCAGGGAGTAGTGGTTGAAGAGCGTGTTCGTGGTACTGCCCGGTTTGGTACTCGGGCTCACGATGATGGTGACCACGTGGCAGCCGACATCGGTGACGTTCGTGGCGCAATTGTTGCTAGTTCCGCCCTCGCCTTCGTCCCAGGTGATGAAGAGCACGACCGTGCCGCTGGTGTAGGCCGAGCTCTCGAAGATGGCGGGGAGGTTCCGCTTCAACCACCGGTCGCCCATGGCCACGGTGCCGTCGTGCATGTCGTGGTTCAGGTTGGGGGTGATGAAGGAGAAGGCCGGCAAGGTGTTGCCGGCGAGGTCCGGGCCGAGATCGGTAAAGGGCACGTCATTGGTCGAACAGCCGCTGAGCGTCGTGTAGTAGGGAGGAGGATTGTGGCGGACGGCGTACGGTCCCGCGTCAGTGGCGTCGCAGTTCGACGGCATGCTCTCTTCGTAGGCCTTCCAGCTGGTCACCTGGCCGAAGATGCTCGGGCTGGAGGTGTCGCACGAGGACGAGGGGCTGCAGTCCGAGGAGAAGGCCTGGACGGCGGATTCCGACAGTCCCGACGTGGCCCCGATGTAATTGGGAAGGCTCGGATGCGAGATGTTGTGGTAGTTGCTGGCTAGTCCGCAGTGAAAGGCCAGCCATTTCTCGTAGTGGGCAGCACTGGTCGGCTGGAGGATGGACGTGTAGCTGTGGTTCTCCATCCACACCCAGATGACGTGGCTGTAGTTGGTGGACGACAGGTTCATCGTGCCGCACGGGCTCGACTTGGTGGCCCCCGCCGGGGACGTGGTCGTGAGAGCCACCCCCAGGGCCGCGAGGGTGACGGCGATCATGGTCCACCTGCGAACGGATCGCCTCCCCATGACGGATCCATTCTTCCTCATCGGGGTCGTCGCTGTCGGGTGGGACCGTCACCTCCACACTCCTATCGGTCGGACGCCACCCGCTCGAGGAGGAACGCCCGGCGCGGACATTCGGCTGCCGCCCGGGTGGCCAGGTCCACCAGATCGGCATCGAGCGGCGCGCCGTCGATGATCGGGTAGCCCCATTCGTCCAGCGTCACCCGCTCGGGCAGGATCTCGGCGCAGTAGCCGTAGGCGTCACAGGCCACTGGGTCCACCCGCGCGCGGAGGGCCACTCGGTGCCGGGTGATCATGACGGCCTCCTCGCCACCGCCGAGTCGTCGGGGAAGGTCATCACGGTGGGTGCCGCGTGCCCCCGACAGGGCCGGCCGTCGGCGTGTGCCTTGGCGTCGTCGGCGAAGACATTTAGGGCACTGCGCACCAACCGGATCACACCGTCGGGGTGTCGGCAGGCGCCGCGGCCCTCGATGGCCGACGCCCGGGCCTGGATGCGCTCGAGCAGTCGGGGGTCGGTCCGCCCCGTTGCCAACCACTCGAGATCGGCGGCGATATCGGGAAGACCGTAGACGCAGGGTCCGCACTGGCCGGCGCTCTGGCCGGCCATGTAGCGGGCGATACGGGCCGTCTCGGACAGCCCGCACGAACCCGCGGGCAAGGCGATGATGATCCCTACCCCGAGGGTGGCCCCGGCCGCCTTCAAAGGGGCCGGGGCGAACGGCGTGGCCAGCAACGCCGGGGCGAGCCAGGCCCCCCCGTACCCTCCGAGCAGGGCCCCGGACAGCTCGGAGTCGAGCCCGGCCCGGTGCAGGATGTCGATCACAGGTGTCCCGAGCTCGACTTCATACACCCCGGGCGAGCGCACGGCGCCGCTCACGGTGACCAGCGTCGAACCGGGCGCCTCCGGTGTTCCGAGCCGGCGAAACCGGTCCGGTCCGTGGCGGGCGATCAGGGCGACCTGCGACAGGGTCTCGGCGTTGTGCACTACCACCGGCCGGCGCGCCACCTCGAGGGGGACGGACTTGTCGATGCGCACCGTCGGGAGGGCGGCGCCGCGACCGAGCCACGAGACGAGAGCGGACTCCTCGCCGGTGACGTAGCGGCCCGGTGGACGCACGACGGAGATCTTGCACCTCGCCGCGCCGGCGCGCTGCCGCTCGGCCACGGCGTGGGTGACCGCGACCGCCGCCGTTTCGTTGTCGTGGGCGACGCAGACCACCACCTCCGAGGCCCCGATCACGGCGGCCGCCACCTCCGCCCCGTCCAGGACGAGATGCGGAGCGTAGGAGAGCAGGGTCCGGTCCTTGCGGCTGGCCGGCTCACCTTCCATGGCGTTCACCACCACCGTGGGCTGCCGGCCACTGCGGCGTACGGCGTTCCATTTCGCCGCCGACGGGAAACCTGCCCCACCGCGACCGAGAAGGCCGGACGCGGACACCGCCTCGGAGATGAGGGTGGCCCAGGCCGGATCGTTCTCGCTCGGGATGGTGAGCACCCCGAACGTCGCCGTATGGTCGACCAGGGCGCGGCCGGTGCCGGCGAGGAGCCGGACAGCAACCTGGCGGTCGGTGGTCTCCATGGTCATGGCGGTCATGGCCGGACCTGGACGGGAACGACGGCTCGGGTGACCGCCCCGGTGACAGCGCCGACCGAGATGGCCCGGCCGCGGCTGCGTCGATGGTCACGGATCCGCCACGCCAGTGCAGCCAGCACCGACGCTGTGCACAGGCCGGCAATGGCGTCCATCCACAGGGTCGCCGCATCGGTGCCCATCCCGAGCGAGTGGGCCATGGACAGCGGCCAGCTTCCGTAGGCGAGCCAGTGCAGGGCGCGCCAGGTACGGGCGCTGATGCGCTGCCGCAGGGCGCTGGACACGGCGACGGCCGCCATCAGGTCGACCCCCACCGTGCCGAGACCGGTCCACAACGGCCGGTAGGCGGAGGCGAACGGTACGACGAGGGCGGCCCATCCCACGTTGACGTAGGTGTCGAGGAAGGCGGTGAGGACGTGGAGGGCCAGGAACACCATGGCCAGCAGCGAGATCCGCTTGTGCAGGTCGGCCTGGGCGAAGGCCGGCCACGACCGGGTCTTCACCCGGCCGGCGGTGAGGATCCCGAGAACCATGGTGCCGGTGAGGAGGATCAGGGCCACCACGCCGGTGGCTCGCATCGTGTACCAGATGGTTGTCGAGGTCACTGCCAGCATTTCTCAGCCCTCGCCTCGAACGGACAGTCGGTCGGCCATCCGCCCACGGTCACGACGCGCCCGTCGCGGCGCGCCAGTCGGGCGGACGCCCCGTGGGCGGTCAGATTGCCCGGGGCGTCTTCACCCCATACCACCGCCGCCGTGCTCCACGCATTGGCCTCCACGCACGATGGCGCCAGGGCCGACACGAATGCCCAGACCGGATGGGCGGGCATACCGGTCCAGGGATCGACGATGTGATGCACGAGACGCCCGTCGTGCATCCAGGTCCGGCTGGTCGTCCCCGAGGTGGCCACCCCACCGGCGAAGACGGCCAGGACCAGGTCGACCTGGTCCGACGGCGTGGTGCTGCGGGCGCCGATGCCGACGGCCCATCCCTCGTGCGGGGGATCACCGGCGACAGCCACGTCACCGCCCAGATTGACGAGGACGCCACAGCCGACGACGTCGGCGATCCGCTCGGCCGCCCTGTCGGCGGCGAAGGCCTTGGCGCTCGATCCCAGATCCACGTGCACGCCGTCGGGAACGGCGGCAGTGCGGGCGTCGGGGTCGAGCGTGATCCGCCACCATCCGGGCGCCGGCCGCGGTCGGTGGCCATAGGCGGACGACAGATGCACGATGTCGTCGAAATCGCGGTCGTATCCGAGCTCCACCAAGGCCGACCCCGTGGTCGGGTCCACTGTGCCCGCTGTCCGCTCGGCGACGGCGTGCGCCACCTCGAGGGCATCGAACAACAACGCGCTGACGGCCACCGGGCGCCCGTGGCTTCGCCGCTCCAGTCGCCTGATCTCCGAGTCGCGGTGGAACCGGCTGCACGCTCCGTCGAGAGCCGACAGATCGTCGGCCAGAAGGATCAGTGCGTCGTCGGCGACGGTGGCGTCGGTCACGATGACCTCGGCCGTGGTGCCGATGGCCCGCATCGTCCGGCTGGCGACGGGTCCGTCCCCGGTGGTCGGCATGGCGGCGCCGTCGATCGGGAGCCTTTCGAGCAACCCTCCGCTCATGATGTCTGCCCCGATGTCGTGGTCGCCTTGTTGGAGGTGGTCGTCGTCGTGGTGGTCGGCGTGGCGGCCGCCGACGATGAGGACGACGAAGAGCTCGTTGACGAGGAGGTGGGGGTGGTCGATGCCGAACTGTTGGACGACGGGGTGGCGGCCGCCGACGTCGCCGCTTTCGTGGTGACGGCGGTCGTCGTCGCCGCCGACGATGCCTTGGGGGCCGACGAGACGAGCACGCCGAGACCGATCGCCCCCGCCGAGGCGGTGACGCCGGTGACGGCGGTGATGCGGCGGACCCGGGCCATGGCCCGATCGCGACGCGACCCGATGTCAGGATGAGGACGACGGGTCGGAGGTGGCTGTGACATCTCTGTCTCCTTTCTCGGTGCGCCCGCGCGGTGCGGGTCCGGCCACAGGTGTGAGCGATCGTGGCTCCGCTCTGTCGACCCCATTGGACAAGGCGCACACAAGAGTCAGCCCCGACCCCGCTGGCAGTGGCCTGTGAATTGCCGCACCCGGGTGATCCCAGGGTCACAGCGGGCTCACAGCCGGGTCACATTCGGCGGCCAAATCCAGGTGGGATGCTTGAAACACACAGCCGACCGGCCCGGGCCCGGAGATGAAGGAGGAGATCGGTGGACCCGTCCCATCCCCAGCGGATCCTGGTCGTCGACGACGAACCGTCGATCGTCGACGCCGTGGCGACGTCGCTTCGCTACGAGGGATTCGACGTCAGCGAGGCCGTGAACGGCCGGCGGGCGCTCTCGTCCGCCCAGGAGAACCCACCCGACCTCATCGTGCTCGACGTCATGCTGCCCGACCTCGACGGCCTGGAGGTCACCCGGCGGTTGCGGGCCGACGGCGTCCGCGTCCCCATCCTCTTCCTCACCGCCCGCGACGCCGTCGAGGACCGGGTGGCCGGGCTGACGGTCGGGGGGGACGACTACGTGACCAAGCCCTTCGCCCTGGCCGAGATCGTGGCCCGGGTCCACGCCATCCTCCGGCGGGTGGGCGGCGAGCCCTCCGACCCCGTGCTGCGCTTCGCCGACATCGAGATGGACGAGAGGGCCCACCAGGTGAGCCGGGCCGGGCAACCCGTGTCGCTCACCGCCACCGAATTCAACCTGCTCCGATTCTTCCTGCTCAACCCCCGCCACGTGCTGTCCAAGTCCCAGATCCTCGACAACGTGTGGCACTACGACTTCGGAGGCGACGGCAACGTGGTGGAGACCTACGTCAGCTACCTGCGCAAGAAGCTCGAGGCGCTCGGACCTCCGGTGATCCAGACCGTCCGCCTGGTCGGGTACGTGTTGCGTGAATCCACCACGGACTAGGTGATGTCACTCCGGGCCCGCTTGCTCGTGGCCATCGGGATCATCACGATCGTGACGTTGGTCGTGGCCAACGTCGTCACCTACTCGGCGCTCCGCTCCTTTCTCTATCAGCGGATCGACCAGCAGCTCGAGCAGTCCCACATGGGCATCGAGGCGTGGGTGAACGGTGGCCATCTCCTCTCCTGCTATGCCATTCCGGGCCCGTCCGGGCCCGGGAACCCCGGCGGCGGTTTCGGCAACGACCCGAACAACCAGCCGCCGTCCAACGCCATCGAGGTGCAGGCGGTCGAGGTCCGCGCCTCCTCAGGCGCGGTGGTTGACTCGCAGAGCTGCGCCGCCAACGTGAACGGCACCAACTACTCGCCGCAGATCCCGTCCAAAGTGACCGGTTTCTCGACCGCCGACAACGGCGAACAGGTGGCCTACTTCGATGCCGCGTCCACCCGGGCCGGCGGTCCGGTTTTCCGGGTGCGCGCCTCCATCTTGAAAGACGGGGACCTGCTCATCGTGGCCCAGCCTCTGGGCACGACGGAGAGCACTCTGCACCAGCTCCTCCTGGTGGCGCTGGCCGCCAGCGCCGGAGCGGTGGTGGTGGCCCTGCTCGGCGGCCTGTGGTTGGTGCGACTCGGCCTGCGACCCCTGGCCGATATGGAGCGGACGGCCGAGAGCATTGCCGCCGGGAACCTGACGGAACGGGTCCCGGGCGAGAACGAGAAGACGGAGGTGGGCCGTCTGGCGCGCACCTTGAACGTGATGCTGACCCGGATCGAGACGGCCTTCGGTGCCCGCCTGGCCTCCGAGCGCCGCCTACGCGAGTCGGAGCAGGGCCTGCGGCGATTCGTGGCCGACGCGTCGCACGAACTGCGCACCCCCATCGCGGCGGTCTCCGCCTATGCGGAGCTCTTCGGACGCGGCGCGTCGGAGAACAAGGACGACCTGGAGCGGTTGATGAGCGGCATCCGCACCGAGACCAGCCGGATGGAGCAGCTGGTGGCCGACCTTCTTCTGCTCGCCCGCCTCGACGAACGGCGCCCCATGGAAAACCACTCGGTGGACCTGGTGGCGGTGTGTGCCGAAGCCGTGCGGACGGCATCCACAGTGGGCCCGGACTGGCCCGTGAGCTTCGAGGCCACCGAACCGGTGGAGATCACGGGCGACGCCACGAGCATCCGTCAGGTCATCGACAACCTGCTCGGAAACGTGCGCGCCCACACGCCCCCTGGGACCACCACCGTGGTCTCGGTCGAGAGAGCGACGGGCGAGGCCGTCATCCGGGTGGCCGACAACGGACCGGGCATGGATCCCACCGAGGCCGAGCTCGTCTTCGAGCGGTTCTACCGCTCTGATCCTTCTCGGTCCCGGTTGCACGGAGGGGCCGGCCTCGGGCTCTCCATCGTGAGCGCCATCGTGACCAGCCACGAGGGCACCGTGACCGCCCAGGGAGAACCGGGGGCGGGCACGACGTTCACCGTGCGCCTCCCCGCCGTGGCCCCGCCTGCCGTCTGAGGTGACGGGCATTACCAGGTCGCACACAGGTCGTCCTACATAGGCCTGAAGGTTGATGTCCGAGAGTGGTCGTTGTCTCCAACTCGGGAGACACGGACCAAAGGTAGAAAACAATGGACGGACAGAACGACGAAACGCAGACCAAAGGCCCACACAAACCCCGGCGCCGGACGCCCCGGCTGATGGCCACCGGGCTCGGCCTCCTCGGACTCGGCGGTATCGCCGGCGGCATCGCCTCCACGGCCCTCAGTGCCGGCGCCGCCGCGACCTCGACATCGAGCGCGCCGGCGCCGAGCTCCACGGGCAGTACCTCGTCCGGCAGTACCTCCTCGGGCAGTGCCTCCTCGGGCAGTGGCTCCTCGGGCAGTGGCTCGTCGGCGGCCCCGTCTCCGCTGAACCTGAGCGGCACGGTCACCGCCGTCGGGAGCGCCGACGTGACCATCCAGACGAGCACGGGCACCACCACCTACGCCGTCACCAGCTCGAGCGACATCGACAAGAACGGTGAGGCCACGCTCAGCGATCTGGCCGTGGGTGACGCCGTGACCTTCAGCACGGTGACCACCAACGGCACCACGGCCATCGACAAGCTCCACGCCGGGAACGCACAGCTGGACATACCCAAGGGAGGCGGACCGGGAGGCGCTCTTTCGTTGAGCGGCACGGTGACGGCCGTCGGGAGCTCGGATGTGACCATCAAGACGAGCACCGGCACCACCACCTATGCCGTCACCAGTTCGAGCGACATCGACAAGAACGGTGAGTCCACGCTCGGCGATCTGGCCGTGGGTGACACCGTGACCTTCAGCACGGTGACCACCAACGGCACCACGGCCATCGACAAGCTCCACGCCGGAAACGCACAACTGGATATGCCTCAGGGCGGTCCCCCGGGAGCAGCCCCGGGACTCGGTCACTCGTCGAACAGCAGTACGAGCTCGACCTCCGGCGCGTGACGCACCCCTAGTCACGGCCCCGGTTCCCCGGTGACTCGCTCGCCGAGCATCGGGGAACCGGGGGGCGCACTGGGGCAACGGAACCGGAGAAACCGGCAGCCCCTGCCCAACGGACAGTCACATGTCGGCCACGCCGTCGGTGACGTCCCACTCGGGCGGGCGTTGTTTGCGGGCTCGGAGCGCCTCGGGGTCCTCATGGATGAGGTGCCACCAGCCGTAGATGGCAATCAACGCGAATCCCGGCCACTCGGCCGAGTAGAACCAGCTGAGGCCGTTCCCCGACAGTGCCCTCGTCACCTGCCACCAGCCGGCGGCCAGGCACCCTGCGGTGAGTAGCAGGAACTCGAGATGGAGGAACAGTGCCCTGCGGGAGAACCAGCGCTTCCGCACGACGACACAGTAGACCCTCCCTGGGCCGCGTTCTCGAGCCGTTCCGATCCCACCGCCTGAGGCTCCGGTGGTGATGGACGGAGCCCGTGTGTGGCCCAGTGCTCAGACCACGGACGTCGTCTGTCCACCACCGTTGGACCCGTCCATTTCGCTCCTTCGGGCCAGTCTCGTCGGATCACCAATAGGCGAGGTGGATACGCGGTCCAGCGCTTCCTTTGCCCGGGCGCGTGACGCCGTCGGCGGATAGCATCACCGGCGTGCCGAGCCGGTTGGGGATCGGAGAGCTGCACTCCGTCGTCCCGCGTACCCACGTCCGGGCGCGGCTCCGGAGTTACGTCGCCCTCACCAAACCCCGGATCATCGAGCTCCTGCTCATCACCACCGTCCCTACCATGTTCGTGGCCGCGCGCCATGTGCCCTCGATTCGACTCATTGCCCTGACGGTGGTGGGCGGGGCACTGGCGGCCGGCGGGGCCAACGCGCTGAACATGGTGTACGACCGCGACATCGACGCCCTGATGGAGCGGACGAAGAACCGACCCCTGGTGACAGGGGCGATCACCCCGGGGGCCGCCACCGTCTTCGCCATGACGCTCGAGGTGGCGGCGTTCGTGTTGCTGTGGTCGACCGTGAACCTGCTCTCCGCCGTGTTGGCGGCGGCCGCTACCGCCTTCTACCTGGGTATCTACACCATGTGGCTCAAGCGTTCCTCTCCGCAGAACATCGTCATCGGTGGAGCGGCAGGGGCCGTGCCCGTCCTCGTCGGATGGAGCGCCGTGACAGGTCGTCTCGGTGTCGCCCCGTTCGTGATGTTCGGGATCATCTTCCTGTGGACCCCGCCCCACTTCTGGGCCTTGGCCGTCCGCTACAGCGACGACTATTCGAACGCCCGTCTGCCGATGCTCCCGTCGGTCGCCGGTCTTCCCCTCGTGACGCGCCGGATCATGGGCTATGTCGTGGCCCTTTGGGTGGTCTCACTTCTCCTGGCACCGGTCGCCCACCTCAACATCGGCTACGGCGCGGTCGCCATTGTCCTTGGCGGGATCTTCTTCGGGTACGCCTGGGCACTGCGACGGGACCCCAGTCCTCGCCGGGCCATGAAGCTGTTCGGATTCTCGATCACGTACCTGACCGCCCTCTTCATCGCCATGGGGGTCGATGCCATCGTCCGGGTCCGCTGAGATCGCCCGGCGGACGAGACCGACCCCACCGTGTCCACCGAGGTGACCGAACAGCCATCGGCGTCGCCTCCGCTGTCGGAGGCCGAGCGCCTCGCCGCCTTCCGACGGGCCGAGCCCAAGGTGCCGCGCAACTTTGCCCCCCTCGTGGTGGCCGTCCTCGCCGTGCTCGCCATCGGCGGCGTCCTGGGCGAGCGTCTGCTCTCGAGCGTCGGTCTCAACCCTGCCTCGACCACCCCTACCCCGTCGACGATGCCCGGCGCCGGTGCGATATCTCCGCCGAAGTCGGCGCCGTCGACACCGGAGGTGGCCGCCCCTCTGTCGCAATTCATGGGGATCACCTCGCTGGCGGGCCCACCGGCCCCCCCGATATCCCTCGTCGACCAGGCTGGACGCACCGTGTCGCTGGCCGAGGAGCGCGGTGATGCCGTCGTCCTGACCTTCTTCAACTCCGCCTGCCAGGACATATGTCCGATCATGTCGGCCGAGCTCCAACAAGCCGCCACCGCCCTGGGCCCGGAGAGAGCCCACGTGGTCTTCCTGACGGTGAACACCGACCCGGTCGTGCTCTCCGCCGCCCCGGCGTCGGCGGCGGCAGCACGGACTGGTCTCGCCACCCTGACCAACTGGCACTTCCTGACCTCGAGCCTTCGGAACCTGAATGCCGTCTGGAAGGCCTACGGGGTGACCGTCAACGTGGCGCGCCCGAGCGGGCTCGTGGCCCACAACGACGTGATGTACTTCATCGACCCCGCCGGTCACCTCCGGTACGAGGCAACGCCCTTTGCCGACGAAAGCACGTCGGGAGCCTTCAGCTTGCCTCCGGCGAGCATCGCCCGTTGGGGGCAGGGCATCGCCACCTACGCGGGCCGGCTGCTGGCGGGCGCCCCGTGAGTGGCGTGTCGGGGCCGGCCACGACCAACCGGCTTCTCCCCCCGGCGCCCGAGCCCGGCCGGAGGAAGACCCGCTGGTATCGGCACCGGGCCTTTCTCGTCTCGGCCGGCGTCGTCGTGGTCGTCGGCGCTTCCGTCTTGAGTGATCTCCCCACACCCACGTCACGGGCATCGGACATCCAGGGCGAGTCCACCGTCATCAGTGAGATCAACACCGACGTCGCCCCATGTGTCTTCGCCGTCCGCGAAGCCCTGACGCTCTACTCCGATGAATCGGGTCGACTGAGTTCCGCCCACCGGTCACAGATCCCCGGTCTCCTGCGCGACGACCAGAATGCCTGCTCCTACACGGACTCCGGCATTTTCGCCCTCTCGGACATCGACCTGCTCGGGTCACCGGCCGGTCGCCAGGTCGGCCAGGCGCTGAACACGGTGACGGTGTGGGCGACCTCGGACGGGCTGGGGGCGATCGAGGCCGTCCAAACCCTGACATCGAGCCGTGCCGATCCCAAGGCCCTGTCCACGCTGCACAGCGACGAGCGGCTCCTGGCCGCCGATCGCGACAAGGCGACATCCGAGATCGACGCCGCCGGCACGTTGTTGCGGACCGACCTCCCGCCGCTCAACGTGTCCCGCGAAGTTCTGCCCGGCGTGTCCAACCGGTAGACGACGCGGTGACGCCGACGGGCGGCCTTCCGCCAGCGACGGGAGACTCAGCCGAACGGGTGTCGGCCGTCGGAGCGCTGGCCGGCCGGCGCCTCGCTTGATCCCCCTCCCTCTCGGACCAGCCGGTACAGCGCATCGTCGGGGTCGTCGTCACTTCGAAGCCAGATCACGAGATTCGAGAAGATGACCGGGATGAACGCGCACAGCGACATGAACCAAAGGACCGCGGTGGTGATGGCCTGGTCTGCCGACACGCTGAGGTCGCGACCGGCCACATGGGCATAGGCCCGATACACCGGCGCGTGTGACAGCCCCACCAGATACGCGGTCACCCAGATCGTCCACATGGCCACGGCGGCGACCGCCATGCGCTTGGGACGGGCCAGTCGCGGCGCGAAGGGAGGCGACGCGACCAATTCGAGCCACAGGCCGATCCCGGCGCCCACCACGGTGACCGCTTCGGCCAGGGCCAACAAGCCATGGCGGGCCAGCGCGTCGACACTCCCGGGAACGCGCCAGGCCACGACCGCTGCCATGTCGAGGGCCACCCAACCGACGCTGCGAGCCAGTCTGGGGTGACGGTGACGGCCGGCCGCCACCCGGTCGGCGATCCGGGGCCGCTCGAGGAAGAAATTCCCTTCGGCGTCGGTCACGCCCGTGGGTCGTGCGGCCAGGCCGAGGAGGCGCCATGGGGCGCCCAGGGCGAGGAGGGCGGGGACACCGATGGCCAGGAGGGCGAACTGCAGGGCTTCGAGCGCCTCCACCCGCCTGGCCTCGGAGGCCAGCGGAGGCACGAGAGCGACCACGAGCAGGAGGGCACCGAGCGCCGCCAGACCCAGTCGGGCTCCGCCCGCTCCGGCATCGACAGGCGCACCATGGTGGACCTGCGAAACGCCGTGGGATCCTCCAGCGGGCCGCTCGCCGGCGGCCCCGTCGGTCACCGGTTCGGACGACGTTGGAAAAAGAACCACAGACACACGACGAGGAATGTTCCTAGCGGAATGGCGGCCGTGAGCACCTGGGCCCCGACGAGGCTGTTGGACCCGAACATCGTCCACCACCTTTCTCCCGGCCGCTCCACGCACCGCCGGCGGGATCTCCGCGCCGAGCCGAAATGGCGGAGACCCTGGTCAGATCAGATAAATCAGATCAGATAGAAGAGTACCCAAAAGAACAGATTCACGAGGGCGATGAAGCCCCAGAAGTACCAACAGCCCTCGAGATTGGCCCGGAATAGTCGGGCCACCGGCATCGTCGAACGCGCCGGACCCCCGTCTTCCACCACGGCCCGTCGCAGTCGGAGCCAGCGGGCGAGCAGGGTCTCCAGCCAATACAGCCCCCCGAGGAGCAGGGTGATGTTCATGACCCCCCAGGCGACGAAGCACGACGCGTAGCCGCTCGAACCGGGGAAGAACGACAGCTTGGTGAATTCCCACACCTGGAGTCCGAGGGCCA
>Ga0209415_10010374_pt1 | contig 15853 bp, 12 predicted proteins | sample PeaSoiSIISIP2007_FD_187696 | JGI IMG/M metagenome (GOLD analysis project Ga0209415, IMG submission 187696) | Peat soil microbial communities from Weissenstadt, Germany - SII-SIP-2007 (SPAdes) (version 2) | ecosystem: Environmental > Terrestrial > Soil > Wetlands > Peat | place: Germany...
AGGCGGCGCGCGCCGATCGCCATGCGCAAGCCGATCTCGCGCGTGCGCTCGGTCACCGAGACCAGCAGGATGTTCATGATGCCGATGCCGCCGACGAGGAGCGAGATCGACGCCACGGCCGCGAGCAACAGCGCCATGACCTGGCTGCTGCCCTCCGCGGCGCTGGCGATCTGACTGAGGTTGCGCACGGCGAAGTCGTTGACGTCGCCCGGCCTTATTCGGTGTCGGCGCACCAGTGTGGTGGTTACCTGCTCGATCGCCGACTGAACCTGGGTCGGACTCCTAGCCTGGATGTAGATCTGGTTGACGAAGCCGGTCAGGCGGGGCTGGATGCCATAGGGATTGGGCTGCGGCAGAAAAATCGCGCTTGTCGATGCCGTTTGCGTCGGCGCCGCCACGCCGAGCACCTTGGTCTCTGCCGTGCTGAACGGCACCATGACGAGGTCGTCCTGATCTTGGCCATAGGTCGATTGGCCTTTGGCCACGAGGGTGCCGATGACGCGCAGGGGCACGCCCTTGACCAGCATGACGGCGCCGAGCGGATTGTCGGAGGGCGCAAAGAGCTGGTGGAGGACGGTCTGGCCGATCACCACGACAAGCGCGGCGCTGCTCTGGTCTTCGCGGCTGATCGCGCGGCCGGCGGCAATCTGCCAATTGGTGATCGGCGGGTAGTTGGCGGTGACGCCCTGGACGGCGGTCGTCCAGTTCTGGTTGGCGTATTCGGTCTGGCCCGTCTGCCGGATCAGGTAGGCGACCTGTCCGACAGCCTGGTCCTCGCGCCGGATCGTCTGGGCATCGCTCACGGTCAGGGTCGAGGCGCTGCCGGCGCCGCCGCGGGCGCCTAAGCTCGTCACCGCACCCGGGACGACGACGAGCAGGTCGGTGCCGAGGCTTTCGAGCTGCTTGCGCACGGCATCGTTGGCGCCTTGCCCGATGGCTACCATCGCAATCAGTGCGGCGACGCCGATGAAGACGCCGAGCATGGTCAGCGCCGACCGCATCATGTTGCGCGCGAGCGCTTGCATGGCGGCGGCCAAGATCATCAGACCGAAGGCCCAGGACAGCGGCGCTCCGTTCCTCATTTCCACGTGGGCATGCGGGTGAAAGATCGACAGATCCGTCCCCGCCGGCGGCGGTGTCTTGGGGATCGTGGACGTCTTGCGCTCGTCGGTGAGGATGCGGCCATCGCGCATCGTCACCGTGCGGTTGGCATAGGCGGCGATATCGGATTCGTGCGTCACGAGGACGATCGTGACACCTTCCTCGCGATTGAGTTGCGTCAGCGTGTCCATGATCTCGTGCGAGGTGCGGGTATCGAGATTGCCGGTCGGTTCGTCGGCAAGGAGCAGGCTCGGCGAATTGATCAAGGCCCGCGCGATCGCGACCCGCTGCTGCTGGCCTCCGGAGAGCTGGCTCGGTGTGTTTTCTGCGCGATCGCCGAGCCCGAGGCGGCCCAAAGCCTCCTGCGCGCGGGCAAAACGCGCCTGGCGACCGGACTTTCCCTCATCCGAATAGAGCAGCGGCAAGGCCACGTTTTCCAAAGCGCTCGTGCGCGACAGCAGGTTGAAGCTCTGGAAGACAAAGCCGAGCCGCTCGCTGCGGATGCGGGCGAGCTCGGGCTCTGGGAGCCTCGCGACATCGATGCCGTCAAGCAGATAGCGGCCGGAGGATGGGCGATCGAGGCAACCGAGGATCGACATCAGGGTCGACTTCCCGGAGCCTGACGATCCCATGATGGCCACGAACTCGCCGCGCTCGACGGTGAAGTTGACGCCACCGAGCGCGTGAACGTCGATGTCGCCGACATGATAGGTCCGCGTGACGCCTTCGATCGCGATGACCGGATCGGGCATTTGCGGTGCCGCCCCGCTAAAGTCGCGGCAGCGGGACGGAAGACCGGCCGCTCCCGCCGGCGCCGCCCTGCTGTTCGGACAGGATGACCTGATCGCCGGGCTTCAGCTCTCCGCTGACGATCTCGGTAAAGCTGTCGTCGTCGAGCCCTAGCGTCACGGCAACGCGGACGGGTTTGCCATTGGCCAGGACCCAGACCTGCCCCTGTCGGGTCGCCGCGCCCGCAGTCTGCGAAGGTGCGGCGGTGGCCGTATCGGCAGGCGTGTAGCGGAGCGCCTGATCGGGCACCCGAATGACGTTGTCGCGCTGGGCGGTGACGATCTTGGTCGTGGCCGTCATCCCCGGCATGAGCCGCTGGTCGGGGTTGGCGACGGCAACCACGACATCATAGGTGACAACATTCTGGAGCGTTTGCGGCGCCTGCCGCGCCTGGACGACACTGCCCTCGAACGGAAGGTCGGGATAGGCCTCGACCGTGAAGCTCGCGGGGTTACCTTCCTTGACGTTCCCGATGTCGCTCTCGCTGACATTCGTGTCGACTTCCATCTTGGTGAGATCGGTGGCGATCAGGAACAATGTTGGCGTCTGGAGGCTCGCCGCGACCGTCTGCCCCTGCGTCACATTGCGCGATACCACAGTGCCGTCCACCGGCGAAATGATATTGGTGTAGTCGAGGTTGACCTGCGCGCTCGCGAGTTGGGCTTCCCACTGCTGGATCGTCGCCTGGTCGAGGATGATCTGAGCCTCCCCCTGATGGTAGACGCTCAGCGACTGGTCGGCAGTGTCCTGGGCGATCGATTTTTGCCGCGCCAGCAAGGCGGTGCGTCCGGAATTAGCCTTGGTGTATTCGAGATTCGCCTTGTCCTTTTCAAGCTGCGCCTGGGCGACCGCCAGGTTCGCCTTAGCCTGGTCGACCACGGCCTGAAAGGAGCGCGGATCGATCTTGGCGCAGATTTGCCCCTTGGTCACTTTGGTGTTGTAGTCGCATTGCAGCTCCTGGATGATGCCGGATACGGCGGTGCCGACGATGATCGTCAGCACCGGGTTGATCGTCCCAGTCGCCGTGACGGTTCGCGCAACCGTACCGCGCGTCACCGGCGTCGCCGTGTAGTCCACCGCACCGGTGCGGGTAGCGATCCACCATGCCGCCCCGGCCGAGGCCGCAACGAGGAGTAGCAGCGACAAGGCCAGCCAGCGGCGACGGCTCCGCCCCCAAAGTCGATGCCGCGCCGGCACCGCCTGAGACATCGGTGACGTCGGCTGCCGCAACAGCGGCCTCGTTCCGACTTGGTCGTTCATCAACCTGGGTCTCCAAGAGACGTGGTTTAGGATGCTGTAAGGAGGGCTCGGCCGCCTTGATCTAGCTCAAGGGTCGCTCGAGGGTTTGCCGGCCGAGAAGCCTGCCGCGTGGGGCGAGCACGCCAAAAGGGCGACAAGATCGAATGCGGCTCGGGTACCTGATGACCGTTTTGGCCACCTGAGCGAGGGCGATAGATCCGACATGGGTCTGCAACACCCGTCCCGCAATGTCCGAGTCACGTCCGATGATGCACCGACAGCGGCGGCAAAGCGGAACTGGCCATTCAGCGTGCCGACCGCGCACTTCGCTTGAGCCTGATTGGCCTATCGGGCACTCGCTCCCACCAGGCGATCGTGATCGCAAATTTCTTGCTCGGACGCTACAAGGATGGATGTCCGGGTGGGACGCGTCGGTGAGGCTAGAAAGACCGCTGCGCGTGTGCTTGCGCCCGAGCCGGATTTCGCGCTTCGCAAATTCGAAGCCAGATTGCCCGGGCCGCGCTTGAGCGCGCGGGCCAGCACCGTGTTTAGCGCGACGATCCCGTCGATCTGGTGCTCGGGCCGCTACTTGCGAAGGTAAGTGACGCTCTCAAGCCGCAAGTCGGATTGGGGTCGATAGCACCGGCCCCGCGATGCCCCCAATATGTCTGACATGCTTCGAAAGCGGCCGCAAAGCGGACATCGCAGCACTTCGCATTCGTGCCGGATGCGGACGTTCGCGAATGCCAAAAAAATGCCAAAACGAAGTCCCCGCACAGGCGCGGAAATCCGTCACTTTGCGATAGCGCGTATCCGCTTGCAGAACCTATGGATCGCTGCGTCGATCCGTTGATTGCTCGACGCTGGCGAAAATCGCGTTCGTCGCATGATCTTGTCGACGGCCCTGTCGCGCGGCATCCGTTCAAAAGGGACGCGACGCTCAAGCGGGAGTTCATTTCCGACAATTCGTTCGGGAGTTTCGATATTCCGTGCAAATTGGGTCGTGAAGGAACCAGAAAAGGCGCGAGGTGTGATCCAACTCACGCGGCAAATCACCAGTTTCCAATATTCTTCGGCTCGGGGGCGGGGATGCTTGCGGTCGTGCGATTCTCTTTTGCCGCAGGCGGCAACGCCGCTCACTACGACCGGGCATACATCATGGGAAAACGTGCCGAACACGATCTCAAGGCGGGCCGCAGCCTGATGACGCTCGGAATACGTCTTATTATGTTCAGCCTCTTCATCGCGCTCGTCCAGATCCTCCTGTGGCTCTGCCAGGGCGAATGGACGCCGTGCAATATGAGCGAACTCCTTCGATGGATGGGCGCGAAAACTCCGGCTTCAGACGTGCCGGGCCTTCGATCGATCCTCGATTGGGTTCTGGCAATACCGCTGAGTGCCGAGACGGCCGCGACCGGCCTCGCAATCGCATGGATCGGCGCGTCCAACGCAGAGGCCGCGCCGAACGCTGTCAATACCACGAACTGACCGTCCTGGCCCCGGTGGGAGCGCAGCGCCATTTCGACGACGATTGGCTCACGTCATCGCTTAATTTGTCTGCGAAATTTTCGCGCATTTGCAGCGCTTCGGTCACCTGAGCTGTAACAATTGCCCGCCTCGAAGGGCTGGCCTGTCGATCTCAAGGTGCCGTTAATGAATAGCGGCGATGCTGTTGACCCGCGGTTAGGCCCGTTCATCCCTGCTGGAGGCCGACGACGCCGTCGATCTTTCATAGCCTTTGGCCGCCCGTCGCGGTGACAACTTTACATTGGTTCTTCGATGGTTCGCGTTCCACAACGCAATTTATCGCGATGATCGGACGCGTGCAGTGTCCTGGCGCCTCTCTTCGCCCCGGCGAAGGCACGTGGGCCAAGTGCCGGGATCGTGCGGAGTTATTAGCTCGCCGCGGCGCTCTTGCTCGTCGAAAAGCCGCCCGCACTCGCCGTACCGGTTTAGCTCAGCCTATGTTCGATGGTTTGTCTGCCGGATTGCCTGCGAGTGAGAATTGGGCCGCGTGAGTCCGGCCGCATCGCTGACGATTTTGGCGATGATGGCACATCGCGAGGGGACGGTCGTTTGCGATAAGCAAGGCGACCTCACGCCGATCCTCCTCCTCGGCGCCGATCGAATTCCGGATATCGCGCTTCACCCGGATCTGGCGGCCGCGAGCGACTACCCTCTCCTGAGTGATCTCGGGTATGAACCCAATTGGACCGAGGAGTCTTTCTTCACACGCTGCATGACGAGGATCCTGGAATTTGGCCGGTCGCGGCGGACGTATCGTACGGCGCACAAGAGGGGTGAGGAGGATCCAATTCTTCAGAGCGCGCAGCGTAACAGGCACATTCCGCGCGTCGGGGGCCTGCAGATGAATAAGGGCTCCCTCGAGGAGCTAAAGGAGGCCGTCGAACGCCAACATGGCGGCACCGCTCGGCTTGCTCAATCTGTCGCTGTGAAGGAAACGTTCGCGGACTCAACGCTTTGGGAGGGCGTCGTCCACGTCTTTGACCTGGAGAACAACATTCGGGCTAGCCGAGCCTATGCATGGTCGTCGCCCGCCGAGGGCGGTGCCAAGCGCCGGCACTTTGCCGTGCTGCACATGGGCGCGATCACATCGCCGGTTGAAGCGGTAAGGGCGGCGAAAGTGGCTGAGCGGTGAAATGCATCCCGGTACCAGGACGGACAGCCCGGGGTCTCTTCCTCGAATGGAGAAAATCCAAATCCTGACGCCGGAATTCAGCATTCTCCGCACCGAGATACTACCGCGGCACGCCTCGTCATTCCAGAATTTGGGCTTTTCGGCACTGCATCCATAGCAATGATAACTGTTGCAACAGCTTATCCAGCTATTCGCTGGAATGGCCTGATTAATCGTTTTGCCGGCCATCATTTTTACCGCAGGCCGCCTAATGCATTTTAATTTGCGAGAAATCGCCGCACGGTTAGGTGGGCTCGAAACTGAGATAAGCGAACCCCCGACCCTGCGTGCCGTCCCGCTTTTTTTCACCGATCGCGGCGGCCCCGAGGCATGCCGGCGAGGGGATCGAATTCCTTGCGGGCGATGAAGATTCCGTGTGGAGTCTGACGTAGATCGCCGAGTTCCTCCTTGACCAAGCGCAGCTCGACGAGCCGCTTCTTATGCTCAGCAGGGATATTATTCCGCTGGCCGCTACCGACTTCCTGCAGCGACGCCAATTCTTCTGCAGACAGATCTTCCTTACGCACATTTCCCATTGTGATCTCCATCAGTGCTGTGTGGTCAATGTTGCCACCTACCGTTATGAAATCATTTGGCCGCGACCCAACGATCTGAGTGAATGTCCACGCTTGGGCTCCACCCACCGCAAAATTGTTCGATACGCGCACTCGTATATCGATCGGCAGCAAGCTCATTGTCTGGGCAGGCAATCACAGACATAGGGACGCGCTCGAACTTTGCAATGGGCCGTCGCAATGTGGCGCAGCATCTATGGCGAGGGCCTGGGTCCGCCTTGGTTCACCAGCACCAGTCCCGCGATGTCCTCGATACGTGTCCGATCATGCACCAAGAAGGGCGCCAACGGGGGGCTGGCAGCGCGTCGCATGAGTACCACAACCGGCCATCGGCATGCCGTTGCGGCTGGTGCGGGCGCGTGTGGAGATAAGGCCCAGGGGAAAAGCGTACGCCGCTTGGAGCCGGCGAATTCTTTGCGTTGCGGTGATCCTGCCGCCATGCTCACGACCCAGCCCGTGCGGGAATTGCGGCGGTGACGCTCCAGCAAGCACTTTCAAGCGCGTTCCTTGTCCGTCCTCGGTGGCCTGCCAGTTCTTTTCGTTTGGGACCGCCTCCGCTGCGACATCGTGGCTCTCGTGGCGCTGCTGGCATCGATCGCTTGCCGCATCGTCCCGGGCAAGAAAGCCTTTACCGGCTTCGGCAATTCTCTCCTGCCGCTGATCGCTTCGGCGCTCGTCGTTAGCGCCGCCGTGGGCAAATCCGGCGTGATCGAAACCGTCGTGCGTCAATTGCGGCCCATCATGCGGTCACCGGGCCTGCAGGTTGGCATCCTCATCGCCGCCGTTGCCTTCCTGTCGGTCGTGGTCGAGAACATCGGCGCTCTGGCGATTTTCCTGCCGATCGCGATGCAGGTAGCGCGGCGCAACAAGCGTTCGGTCTCGGAATGTCTCATGCCGATGTCCTTCGGCTCGCTCGTCGGAGGCATGTTGACCTTGATCGGAATCTCGCCGAACCTCATCGCGTCGAGTGTTCGCCAGGAGCCCTTGGGCAAGCCTTAGGCCATGTTCGATTTCTTCCCGGTCGGCGTCGGTATTGCGCTTATTGGCATCGCCTTTCTTTTCGTCGGATGGCGCCTTATCCCGATTCGAAACCAAGGCCAGCATGAGGCCGACATGCCGTTCCGGGTCGGGGACTACGTGAGCGAGGCGACTCTGAGCGAAAACTCGCCGCTCGTCGGAAAAGCTGTGACCGATCTCGAAGCCTTGAGCGAGGGCACCGTATCGGGCGTGGCGATCATCCGCGGTGGCATGCGGCGCAACGCGCCGGGAAGCCGCTGGCGGCTCACCGCTAACGACGTCTTGATTCTGGAGTCCGATCCGCATGACCTCCATTCGCTCGTCACGAGCGCATCGCTCCTCCTGATCGGACCGAAGGAAAACGAAACGGCCGGCAAACAAGCGGTCGAGACGGCCGTTGCCGAGGCGGTCATAACCGCCGGCTCGCCCATGATCGGCGTGTCGAGCACGCAGCTCGAGCTGCGCGAGCGCTAAGTCGTGAGCCTCCTGACGATCAGCCGCCGCGGCAAGCGTTCGACGGCGCGGCTCGGCCGGACAGACTTCAGCGAGGGCGACGTCGTGGTTCTCCAAGGTCCAAGCGATGCAATGCAACGCTGGTGATGGGACCTGGCGGCTATCGCTTCGCTGACTATTGGCATGTGGGCTTGCCGCTCTCGGCACTTGTAGTGATTTGCGGCGTGCTGCTCATTCTCGCGGCGTGGACGCTTCGCCGAGTGTGAATATCCGTCGGCCGCGCCACCGACGAGCGCGCACTGGCGACCTCCGAGGGGAAGGGGATATCGATTCCACTGCGGTGGAACGCGGCACCACACACAGCGCCCCGCGGCATGCGATCTAGTCGCGGTTCGCCAGGATCTCGATCCTCAGCGGCTTGAGACGGTAATTATTGCACGCGTTGAACAGGATGGGACAGTTGGAAATGGCGACGATCTGCGGCATGAGCGCGCGGAGCGTCATGTGGTCGCCGGGCTTTCCCTTAGGTGTCCTGATCTCCCACTTTCCGTCTGGATCGTAGGCGACGGTCATAAAGATGTTGAGGCACGCATCGGTGTTGAAGCTCCACCGGTCCATGCCGTACCCGCGAATGGCAGCTTCGAGGTTCGCCTGGCAATTCGGCTTGCCTGCGGCGACCGGGCCGTAGCGCACGATGTTCAAGTGCTCGCTGCAGTAGCCGCCGCCGCAATAATTCTCGCCGGTCAGATCGTCTTCGATCTGCCACATCGCACGCGTGCAGTTGCTGTAAAGCACGTGCGGCGCGGTCAGCTTCCAGCTCAGATTGACGGCTCGGCTCGCCAGCATCGAGAGCATCTCGCGGGCGTCGGCTTGGTTGAACGAGATGAGGTCGGCGACCTGCTCGCCCTCAGGCTGGGCGAGGCGCAATCGCTGACCGGCAGCGATCTCGAAACTGATGGTGCCGGCCGGCGCAAGCGTGACCGGCACGTCCGGCTGCAGAATGGTGGTTGCGCGACTCATGGTGAATTGCCCTTCCCTAGCGACGCGAGACACGATGTCGAGATCGGTTCCTGTGCTTTGAAACGGATCGAGAGCGTCTTTTTAATGTCATCGGCATGCCACGGGAGAAAGTCGCTCTAAGTAGATTCCGCTACTGCCGAACTACGCCAGAAGCCCGCACTATGCAATCGAATGTGTCTCAAAGGAGGACCTTCGGATGCAAATGACCCTGGTCAAACCCATCTTCACGCTACCCAAGCTACCCTATGAGGAGAACGCGCTCGAACCGGTCATTTCGGCGCGGACGATCTCGTTCCACTACGGCAAGCATCATGCCGGCTACGTCAAAGCCCTGAACGAACTTGTCGATGGCACTCCGCTCGCCACCCGGTCGCTGGAGGAGCTCGTGCTGCTGACGGCCAAGGATCCCAAGACGGAGTCAGTTTTCCACAATGCAGCGCAAGTCTGGAACCACAATTTTTACTGGCAGAGCATGCGAGCCAAGGGCGGCGGCGAACCGGCTGGCAAGCTCAAGCGCTCAATCGAGAGCGATTTCGGAAGCGTAAAAGATTTCCGCAGTGCCTTCGCCAAGGCTGCGGTTGGCGAGTTCGGTAGCGGCTGGATCTGGCTGGTCGCCAACCCAGAGGGCAAGCTCGAGATCGACGTCACCAAGAACGCTGATACGCCTGTTACGGACGGGAAGAAGCCGCTCATCACTCTCGACGTGTGGGAGCACGCTTACTATCTCGATTTCCAGAATCGCCGGGCCGATTACATCGCATCGTGGTTGGACAAACTGGTCGATTGGCGTTTCGCCGAGAAGAATCTCGGCTGAAGCATAACGCGTAGCGGATCCTCGGCTCAGCGCGGCAGCGCGGCCATGACGAGCGCCTGATCCGGTCGCCTTCGTGACCTTACATTCCGGCGATCGTCTCGATCACGGAGGCGCTGGGGGCGGCCGACAGATACGACCAGCGCATTCTGGCAACCGACGCGAAGGCGAGGCGGCTACGACGCGGGCAACGCGGTATTTCGGATTGGTGACAAAACCGGAAGTGGTCAGCTTTATTCGATCGCCTCGTCGGCGCGGACGAGGAGGGTTCCAGATGGCCGAGGTCGCGGCGCCGAGGCGATTGTGTGAAGCGATTCTGCGGCTGATTCACTGCATGCGAACAAAACCGGCCCCAGCCTAGGACCTGGAACGGCCTGAACGCCGGGAGAACTGCGCAGCCCACCTATCGCTTCCGCGGAACCACGCCGCCTGCTATCGTCTACGCTATTGCAGAATTCATCTGGGAAATGTCGGGTAATTGGGGGTAGCGGGTTTGTCGCGGTCTTTTGGGAAGCGACCATGAATCTCGCGCGTCTTACCGGTCGCCGGACGGATCGGCGTCCTGGCGCGACCAATCTTGGCGGTTGATATGAGCGACACGCGGTCGGCCGCTTCATCTGAATCCAAACCGAACGCGCCGGAACCGACCGGTCGCCATTTGCTGGAGACGATCGAGGCCTTGCGCAGCGCGCTTGAGGCCGAACGGATGAAAGTGGCTGCCGCGGAAAGCGCCGCCCGCGCCGCCGTCGACAGCGAGACGCGCCATCTCCGGGCAACCATAGATGCACTGAACGACGCCCTCAGAGCCATGCAGCGTGAGCGCGATACCGCGGCGAGCACGGCCGCGGCCGCCGCGGCCGTGGAAATCCAACAGCTGCACGCGACGGTGCAGGCGATGCACGATGCCACGGCCGCAGCGCGCCTCGCGCACGAGCAACGCCAGCAAGAGACGCTCGCCGCGAGCAAATCCGAGATCGCTCTGCTGCATGAGACCGCATTGGCGTTGCGCCATCAATTGGACGCGGCGGCAGCGGCGGCCGAGGCCAGAGCCGACGAGGCACGCGCCGCCGCCGCCGCCGAAATCCATCAGCTTCGCGCCACTTGCGAGGCCTTGCGCGACCTGCTCGACGCAGAAAATTCCAGGCACGTCGCCGCAGATCAGCGACGAACTGTGCCGCTGCGGTACACGGCAGCGACTTTAACCGAGCGGTCGGAAGAGCAGGCAAGCGATGGACGGTGACGATCAAATTCGGAGCGCCGAGTCTGTCCCGCACGGCCCAGACGACAGGACAAAGCGGCGCAAGCACAAGGCGCAATCCACACGTCCGAGCCTCGCCGACATGCGAGCGCGGCTCCATCGCTATGACGTACTCGTCAACGTGTCGCGGCGCGTCTGGCAGAAGGAAACGCTCGAAGACGTGTTTGGCGCCTTGGTCGAGATCACTTCTCATGAGCTCCAATGCGAGCGCAGCAGTTTTTTCCTCAACGATCCCCACACGGGCGAGCTCTATTCGCGGGCGGCGCAGGGTTCGTTCCGCAGCGAGATCCGCTTTCTCAATACGCTCGGCATCGATGGTGCGGTCTTTCAAAGCGGCATCGCTGCGGTCATCGACGACGCCTATGCGGATCCGCGTTTCAACCCGGCGATCGACCGCGATCTCGGGTTCACGACGCGAAACGTGCTATCGGTGCCGCTGCGCGCGTCAGACGGCGTCATTCTCGGCGTGGCACAGTGCCTTAACAAGATCGGCGGCAATTTCACCGAGGCGGACCGCGCGCTGCTGGAGGATATTGCCGAGCAGGCGATCCCGGCCTTGCGCAGCTCGCAATTCATCGAGCGCATGAATGTGGCCCGAGCAAAGGAGATGGAGTTTATCAACGTTGTCGGCGACATCAGCGCACAGCTCGACCTTGACGGCTTGCTGCAGCGTATCATCTCCGAAGTAACGCGCATGCTCGATGTCGAGCGGTCGACCCTCTTCCTCAACGATGAAAAGACCGGGGAATTGTTCTCGCGTTTAGCGCAGGGCGACGGAATTGTGGAAATCCGTCTGCCCAATACTCATGGCATCGCCGGCACGGTGTTCACAACCGGCCACGCGATGAATATTCCCTACGCCTATGCCGACCTGCGTTTCGACCCGACCGTCGACAAACAAACCGGCTTCTTCACGCGGTCCATTCTGTGCACGCCGGTGGTGAACAAACAGGGCAAGATCATCGGCGTGACGCAGACGCTCAACAAGAAGGACGGCCCTTTCACGGACGAAGACGAGCAGCGTTTGCGCGCCTTCACAGCGCAGATGTCGATCACGCTGGAAAATGCCAAGCTCTTCGACGACGTCCAGAAGATGAAATCCTATAACGAGAGCATGCTGGAGAGCATGTCGAACGGCGTCGTTACGCTCGACGAGAACGAGACTATCGTGACGTGCAATGCCGCCGGCTTGCGGATGCTGAAGATTGCACCCAACGAAATCATCGGCCGTCGCGCAGAGGACGTCATCGTCGGCAGGAATGCGTGGATCGTGGACCGCATCAGAAAGGTCGCCGCGGAAAAGAGCGCCGACGTGTCGATGGATATCGAGTTCCAGCTCACAAACGAAGTCGTATCGGTGAACCTCACGGTCCTACCGCTCAAGACCAGCGACAGCAAGCAGCTCGGCACGATGCTGATATTCGAAAACATCAGCAACGAGAAGCGCGTCAAGGCGACGATGGCGCGATATATGGACCCGACGATCGCCGCGCGAATGCTGGAAAACGACAGCTCCGGCATCCTCGGCGGCGCAAGTACGCGGGCGACCATTCTCTTCTCCGATATTCGCGGCTTCACCTCGTTGACGGAATCCCTGGGCGCGCAAAGCACTGTGGCTTTTCTCAATGAATATTTTTCGCTGATGGTCGACTGCATCGTTCGCGAGGAGGGGATGCTCGACAAATTCATCGGCGATGCGATTATGGCGGCATTCGGGCTGCCGCTCCAGCACGCGGACGACGAGGATCGCGCAGTGCGGGCCTCGATTGCCATGATCCGGGAATGCCGCAAGTGGAGCGAGGAGCGAATACAGCGCGGACAACCGATGGTCGACATGGGTATCGGCCTCAATACCGACGTCGTCGTTTCCGGAAACATCGGATCGCCTAAGCGCATGGACTACACGCTCATCGGCGACGGCGTCAATATATCCTCGCGGCTGGAAAGCGCGTGCAAGACCTATTCGGCCCACATCCTGATCAGCGAAAACACTTTCGCCAAACTGCATGGTACTTATCGGATCCGCAACATCGACCAGGTCGTGGTCAAAGGCAAGTCCGAACCGGTCGGGGTCTATGAAGTGCTCGATTATCACACTAGCGAGTCCTTTCCCCACATGATGGACGTCATCGGATATTTCAACGAGGGCATGCAGCATTATCGCGCCGGCCGGTTTTCCAAGGCGGCCGATCAGTTTCAGCAAGCGCTCGACCGGCACGAGCGCGACGCATTGACGGCAACCTATATCGCGCGTTGCCGCTACCTCATTGACCATCCTCCCGGCGACGGCTGGAATGGCGTATGGATCATGACGGAGAAATAGAAAAGGCATGCGGCGGCACAGCGCTGGCACTTGATCGCGGGATCAACGATATCGCTACCTTGCCAGATTTGCTGTGCGACGGCTTCGAGATCGTGTCCGTCGGCCTCGATCTTTCGCTCTGTTCGGTGACCAACCTGTTAGTATCGCGGGTGATGATCGAGCATCACGGGACGGTCTCCGCCTACCCGCGGCGATAAGGCGCGTCTTAAAATCGCGCATGGCAACGGAGCATGTTGACGCTGCGGCCGTCGCTGCGCTTGGGCCATACTTCGTCGCGAACGGCCCTGGCGATGCTGAAAGCTAAAAGTCACGAAGTTCCGGGCCGAGGAGCCGCAGACCCATGAGAGTCCGATTCTGGGGAACGAGGGGATCGATCGCCACCCCTGGGCCGGGCACGAATCACTTCGGCGGCAATACCTCCTGTGTCGAGCTGACCACGGCCAGCGGCGATCTTCTGATCTTCGACTGCGGCACCGGCGCGCACCCGCTGGCCGCCAAGTTGATGGCCCAAGGCACGAAAGCCATTAACGCGAACATTCTCATCGGCCATACGCACTGGGATCACATTCAAGGCTTTCCATTCTTCATCCCCGCCTTCGTTCAAGGCAACGCCGTCGCGATCTATGGCCCCGAAGGCAGCCATGGCTCGCTACATGACGTGCTGGCCGGCCAGATGGAATCGACATACTTTCCCGTCGAGTTGAAGCAGTTGCCAGCCGCGATCACGTACCACGACCTGACCGAGGGTATTCACACAATCGGCAGCGCGCGCGTCGCGACGCAATTTCTCCATCACCCGGCCATCACTGTGGGTTATCGGGTCGAAGCCGACGGCGTGGCCGTGGTTTATCTGGTGGACCACGAGCCGTTCTCCGACGCGCTTTGGCGCGCTGGTGCCGAGCCGGGCCGTGTTGAGTCCATCCTCCACGATGGAGACCGCAAGCACGCCCAATTCATGGCCGACGCCGACCTGGTGATCCACGACGCCCAGTACACACCCGAGGAATATGGCCCAAAGAAAACCTGGGGCCACAGCACGTACGAGTACGTGGTGCAAATCGCCGCGGCAGCCGGAGTGCGGCAGGTCGCGCTGACCCACCACGATCCGGGCCACGACGACCGCTTCGTCGCCGAGATCGAGACCAAGGCCCGCGCCATCGCGTTGCAGCGCGGAACGGGGCTCGATGTCTTTTGCGCGTATGAAGGCTGCGAACTCGTCCTGGAGCGGCGCTCCACCCTGAAGCCGTTCATCACGGCGGCGCCGTTCCAGGCGTCCGTCGCGCAGCGCCGCTTTCACATCCTAGTGGTTGATGACCAGCCGGACATGCTCGCGATGGTCGTACGCGCGCTGGAGGAGGATCAGTACATTGTCAGCAAGGCGGCAAACGGTCCAGAGGCGCTCCGGATGATCGACGCACGCATGCCGGACCTGGTCGTGCTGGATTACAAGATGTCCGGCATGGACGGAATGGCGGTCACGAAAGCGCTCCGCGCCAGGACCACGACTCAGGCCCTGCCTGTGCTGATGCTCACCGCCATGACCGATGAGCCCAGCACCCGCGCCGGGTTCGAGGCGGGGGTAACGGACTATGTGACCAAGCCGTTCTCGGTCCCGCAGCTCACCGCACGCGTCCGCGCCTGCCTGGCCAGAACCCGGCTGCCGTAATCGTGTGACGGCCTACTCGGCAATGATCTCGACACGATCGAGATAGCTGGACAATGCGTCCACCCACTTGCGCGATGCGTCGGTGTCGGCGCTCTCGGCCGCCTGTTCGAGGGCGGCGCCGATGTCGGTGATGGCCTGGAATCCATAGCTGCCCCCGGCGCCCCTCAAACCGTGTCCCAGTTGCTCCACGGTCTCGAAGTCAACCCGATCCACGGCGTCCAGAATTGTGATGACGCTTTGCCTGCAGTTCTGCAAAAACACGGGAATCAGGTCGGCGAATTTTGGATTCGTACGCACGTGGATCGCGTCTTCCCGTTTGTTTTCCTTCGGCGATGACGTAGGGGCGACTATGTGATGGTCCTTGATCGCCTGCAGCAACACCTCTTGCTTGATCGGTTTGGTCAAAAACGCGGTGCACCCCGCCGACATGCACTTTTCCTGATCCCCCTTCAGGGCAGCAGCGGTCAGCGCAATGATCGGCGCGGGCGACCGGTGGTTCGCCTGTTCCCACTCTCTGATCGTCCGCGTCGCGGTCAATCCATCCATGACCGGCATTTGCCGGTCCATCAGGACAAGGTCGTAGTGTCCAGCCGTGAATTTTTGACAGGCGATGGCTCCGTTTTCGGCGATATCGACCCGGTACGGCGTGTCCTGCAGGTAGGCCAGGGTGATCGTACGGTTGTCCGGGGAGTCCTCCACCAGAAGAATATGAAGCGCCGGCAATGGCGGCCGGGGATCCGTGCCGACCGGCGCGGCAGCCCACTGCGTGGCGCCAGCCCAGATTTCGAGTGGCACGGCGAAAGCAAACACGCTGCCGTTTCCGACTCCGCTTTCGACCCAGATGCGCCCGCCCATCAGTTCCACCAGGCGCTTCGAAATCGTGAGCCCCAGCCCCGAGCCGCC
>Ga0209415_10010376_pt1 | contig 15850 bp, 8 predicted proteins | sample PeaSoiSIISIP2007_FD_187696 | JGI IMG/M metagenome (GOLD analysis project Ga0209415, IMG submission 187696) | Peat soil microbial communities from Weissenstadt, Germany - SII-SIP-2007 (SPAdes) (version 2) | ecosystem: Environmental > Terrestrial > Soil > Wetlands > Peat | place: Germany...
GACTGCTGGTTCGACTCGGGGTGCATGCCCTTCGCCCAGTGGGGCTGGCCGCACCAGAACAAGGACAAGTTCGAGCAGGCATTCCCCGCCGACTTCATCAGCGAGGCCATCGACCAGACGCGAGGCTGGTTCTACTCGCTGCTCATGATCTCGACGCTCGTGTTCGACGCGCCGACGCCCCGTCCGTACAAGACATGCATCGTGCTCGGGCACGTGAGCGACAAGGAGGGCAAGAAGGAGAGCAAGAGCAAGGGCAACTACACCCCGCCGGACATCATCCTGGACGAGGTGAAGATGGACTTCGCCGTCGTCGACCCGGCGCACTACGGAATCGACGTTCCCAACGAGCAGACGGCGATCATCTGCAACGAGGACCTCGAAGGCATGGACGTCGGCAGCGGCGCGACGGTCGAGATCCGTTCCTACGCGGGGTCCGAGCGCTTCGTGCTGAACGGGGCGAAGAAGCTGCCCCGCCGCGTCGTGCTCCTGCACGAGGCCGCGCGCGGCAAGCTCGCCGTCAACCCGACCTCGAAGAAGGACGTCAAGCCGTCGGAGGTGCCGTGGCTCGACGAGGCCGAACGCGTGACGGTGAAGGACCTGAACAGCAAGGCGCCCGGGGCCGATGCCTTCCGCTGGTTCTTCTACGCGGCCAGCCCCCCGTGGTCGGCGACGCGCCACTCGCTGGGCAACGTGCGCGCGCTGCAGAAGGAGTTCGCGGTCAAGCTGCGCAACGTCTACTCGTTCTTCACCATCTACGGCACTATCGACGCCTTCGACCCCAAGTCGGGTCACGTGAAGGTCGTCGTGGTGCCGGAGCACGACCGGTGGGTGCTCTCGGAGCTGGCGTTGACCACGCGCGACGTGACGGCGCGCATGGACGACTACGACATCTACGGCTCGACGCAGCGGCTCGTGGCGTTCGTGGACGCGCTGTCCAACTGGTGGGTGCGCCGCAGCCGCGAGCGCTTCTGGCGGGCCGGCTGGGACGACGACAAGCGCAGCGCCTACGAGACGCTGTACCGGTGTCTCGTCGACCTGGCGAAGCTCACGGCGCCCTTCACGCCCTACGCGGCCGAGGCGATGTACCAGAACCTCGTGGTGAAGCCGGGCGTCGCCGGGGCCAAGGAGAGCGTGCACCTCGAGGACTGGCCGGCGGCGGACCTGAAAGCCATCGACGAGACGCTGTCCTCGAAGATCGACGCGGTCAGGGCGCTCGTGTCCATCGGCCTGCAGGTGCGCACGCAGGCCAAGCTCAAGGTGCGCCAGCCGCTGCGCATCGCCCGTGTGATCACGGCGCGGCTGACCGATCTCGACGACTCGTCGAGGGAGCAGCTCGCCGAGGAGCTGAACACCCTGAGCGTCGAGATTGTCCCCATCGAGGGCGCGTCGCAGTACGTCGAGCTCCGCGTGAAGCCGAGCTTCCGCGCGCTGGGGCAGCGGGGTCTGGGCAAGGAGGCGCAGACGCTCAAGAAGACGATGGCAGCGATGACGCCCGAGGCGGCCGGCGCGCTGGCGACGAAGCTCATGTCGGGCGCGAGCGTGACGCTCGAAGGGGTCACGCTGGGGCGTGACGACGTCGAGGTGGAGCTCCTGGCCAGGGAGGGCTTCGCCGCGGCCGGCGACCGTGCTGGCGTCGTGGTTCTCGATACGCGGCTCGACGACGAGCTGCGCGAGCTGGGGTTCGTGCGCGAGCTCTTGAGCCGCATCCAGACGGTCCGCAAGGAGATGGGGCTCGAGTTCACCGACCGGATCCGGGTGACCATCGACGGAAGCGATCGCGTGAAGCGAATTGTTGCCCAGCATCGCGAATCGATCGCTCAGGAGGTGCTGGCGGTCGAGATCCTGGTGGGAGCGGTCGAAGGGGAGAAGGCGCAAGAGCTGGAGATCGAGGGCGAAAGGGTGCGTCTGCTCGTGATCCGCGCTGCCTAGGACATCGAAACGCCGAGCTTCTTCCTGGCGTCCTGGCGGTGATGCGTGCCCCTCGACACGCGGCCATGACGCGTGGCATCCAAGCCTCCCAATGCGACAGATCTGGATCACCAAGGCAGGGGCACCCGAGGTTCTCAAGGTCCGCGAGGCGCCCGATCCCGAGGCCGGCGAGGGGCAGGTGCGCGTGCGTGTGAAGGCGGCCGGGATCAACTTCGCCGACCTCATGGCTCGCGTGGGCATGTACCCCGACGCCCCGAAGATCCCGTGCGTCATCGGCTACGAGGTCTCGGGCACCATCGATCAGGTGGGCAAGGGCGTCACGGACCTCGCCATCGGCGACCGCGTCTTCGCGATGCCCCGTTTCGGGGGCTACACCGACACGCTCGTCGTCGGTGGCCAGCAGGTCATCAAGATGCCCGCCAAGATGACCTTCGAGGAGGCCGCCGCGCTCCCGGTCGTCTACCTCACTGCGCACCACTCGATGTTCTTCACGGGCAGCCTTCGCGAGGGATCGACCATTCTCGTGCACTCCGCGGCCGGCGGGGTGGGCCTCGCCGCGCTACAGCTGGCCAAGACGCGCAAGTGCGTCGTCTTCGGGACGGCGTCTGCCTCGAAGCTCGACTTCCTGCGCGAGCATGGCTGCCAGCACCCCATCGACACGAACGCCGACTACACCGCCGCAGTGCGCGCCGTCGTGGGGGATCGCGGCGTCGATCTGGTGCTCGACCCGGTGGGCGGCGCCTCGTGGAAGGTGGGCTACGACCTGCTCGGCCCGACGGGGCGCCTCGTCGCCTTCGGCTTCTCGGCCGCCGCCGGCGGCAACACCCGCAGCCTGCTGCGTGCGATCGGGCAGTTCATGAAGGTCAAGAAGTACAGCCCGATGGACCTGATGGATCAGAACAAGACGGTCAGCGGCGTGAACATGGGCCACATGTTCACGCGGCTCGACCTGCTACGCCCCCAGTTCGAGGCGCTCGTGGCGTTCTACGAGGCCGGGCACATCTCGCCGCGCGTCGATCGCACCTTCAGCTTCGACGAGGCGCCCGCAGCGCACCAGTACATCCACGACCGCAAGGCCAAGGGCAAGGTGCTGCTAGTGCCGGCCGCTCGCTGACTTAGCTGCCCAGGACTTCGCGCGCCTTCTCGGCGTCTTCGGGGGCGACCTGCAGGCGGATGCCTCCGGACGAGCTCACCATGAACGGCATCACCCCGCCGGCCTGCTCGTCGAGCACGAAGGCGCGGATCCCCTCGAGCTCGAGTCGCTCGCGAGCGAGATCGGCCTGGGAAACGTCCGGAAACGTGGCCACTGTGACGAGGTCTGCCTGGGGCATCGTGAGCGACTCGCTCGATAGCACGCCGGAGGCGGGCCGGGCGGACCTTTGCATGGTAAAATTCCGTCCCCCATGCGCATCGCCCCTCGCAACGCCCTGACCGCGCTCGTCGTCTCGTACGCCGCCGCGTGCGGCTCCTCGCACTCGAACGACTTCGGTTCGGACGCGTCCACCACCGGCGGCGACTCGGGGCTGGGCGATGATGGCGGCCTGCTCGGCGACGGCAGCGATGACGGGAACCTGTTCAGCCAGCGCACGCTCGTCAGCATCAGCATCAAGCCCAACCAGGCGGCCATCCAGTCGCTCAACGGAGCGAAGGCCACGCAGTCCTTCCAGGCCATCGCGCAGTACAGCGACGGCACCAGCGGTGCCGTGGGCGGGGCATCGTGGTCGCGTGACAATCCGCAGGTGGGCGACATCAACTCGTCGTCCGGGCTCTACACGGCCAACGGGTCGCAGGGCGGGACGGTGAACGTCGCGGCGAGCTACCAGGGCAAGAGCGCGAAGGCTGCGCTCGTCGTGACGCTCCACCTGCAGGAGAACCCCGGCAACGTGTCCGGCAGCGTCCAGACGTCGCTCGGCAACGCGACGACTCCGGACACCCAGATCACGTGGGCCTACCCGTACGACGCCACAGCCATTCCTCGGGGTGTCGGCGAGGCGCCGCTCATGTGGAACGGGGGCGCGGCGACGGACCTCTACTACATCCACCTGACCAGCCCGACCTTCGACCTCGAGAGCTACACGAAGGCCCCCTCGGGCCGGTACGACTTCAGCGCCAACGACTGGCTCGGGTTCGTCGACTCCACGAGCGGCGCCGCAGAGCTCAAGGTGAGCCGCTGGAATGGCACCGCCGCTACCATCGCGACCGACCTGCACTGGACGGTGGCGCCGGCGTCGATGCGCGGCACCATCTACTACTGGGCGATCAACACCGGGCGGGTCATGCGCATCCAGGCGGGCGCCACTGCGCCAGACGACTTCCTGGGAGCGAGCGTCACCTGCCCGTCGTGCCACACCGTCTCGGCCAACGGACAGCAGCTCTTGATGAACGAGGGGACGTGGCCCAGCGAGACGTCGTTCAACTACGACCTGCAGTCGTCCAGCAACACGTACTCCGGCTTCGCGGTGACCACGGGATCCTCCGAGTGGGCCCTACCGGGCCTATCGCCCGACGGCACGGTAGTCGTCGAGAACTTCGCGCCACTCCGCGGCAACATCGGCGTGCAGACTGGCGCGTTCAACGCCGCGACCGGAGCCGCGATCGGCAGTACCGGGCTCGAGGGCCAGCAGCTCTACATGCCGGCGTTCTCCCCGGACAGCAAGCTGCTCGCCTACGTCGACTCCACGACGGGCGACCTGCACGCCTACGACTGGGATCAGACCGCGAAGAAGGCGACCAACGATCGGGTCATCGTCACGTCGGCGAGCAACACGACCTACCCGACGATCCAGTTCCCGACCGTGTCCCCCGACCACCAGTGGATCGTCTACGGCCGCGGCACTGCGCTCGGCTCGCTGGGCGTTCCCGGGGATCTCTACGTCGCGAGCGTCGCGAGCCCCGGCACGGAGATCCCGCTCGACGCGCTCAACGGCGCGACCTATCCGTTCGCGGCCGGCACGCGTGATCGCGACCTGGACTACGAGCCCACCTTCGCTCCGGTGGCCGCCGGCGGGTACTTCTGGGTGGTATTCCACTCGCGGCGCACCTGGGGCAACGCCATCACCGGACCGGCTTACGTGGCCGAGGGCAACGGCGTGAAGCAGCTCTGGGTCGCGGCGTTCGACCAGGCGCCCAAGGTCGGCAAGGACCCGAGCCACTCGGCGTTCTACCTGCCCGGGCAGGACTCGACGACGCTCAACATGCGAGGGTACTGGGCGCTCGACCCCTGCAAGGGCAACGGGCAAGGGTGCCAGTCGGGCGTCGAGTGCTGCGGAGGCTACTGCGCAGGGGGAGCCGGCGACGGCGGGCTGGTGTGCGCGTCGACCACGACGGGCTGCGCGCAAGACGGCGACAAGTGCGTCAAGTCGAGCGACTGTTGCGGCGCATCGAGCGGGGTGACCTGCATCAACGGCGTGTGCTCGGCCCCGCCGCCGCAGTAGCCAGAGATGCCCACGCACCGATTGCTCCTCGGCCTCGCGCCGCTCGCCGCGGGTGTCCTGACCCTCGGCGTGCACTGCATGAGCCACACGCCCACCGGCGGGGTGCCGACGGACGCAGGCAGCATCACCTGGATGCACCCGCAGGGCACGGTCAGCGTCACGGTGGCCGAGGATCCGTTCTCCCTGACCGTGCGCGACCCGAACGGCAACGTGCTGCTCGAGTCGGCCATTGCTCACGAAGGGGCAGACGCGAGCGATCCCCTCGAAGCGTACGCACCGCTCGCTTTCACGCACAACACCGACCAGTCCACGGCCTTCATCATGAAGGGCTGGGACTACTACCGCGGCCAGGACGGCCCGTGGCAGCAGGCCACGCACGCGACGACCATCGAGAACGACGGCGGCGCCTTCGTCGTGCACCTGGCCACGACCGACGCGTCCCATCCTTCGGCAGAGGTGCGCATCGAGGCCAACGGGCCCGGCGTGCGCATCCTGGGCTCGGTCGACCAGCCGGGGACCGATCCGACCACAGCCATCAACCGGGTGTCGTTCGCCTGGAAGATGCACGACGACGCGCCGGGCGCCCCAGGCGACCACTTCCTCGGCCTTGGCGAGCGGTTCTACCTCTCCGACCATCGCGGGCAGCCCAAGACGTACGTGTGGGTCGAGGACAAGGGCCTCGGGATGGGCGAGAGCGTGCCCCCCGGACCGAGCAACCCGCTGCCGAACGGGCCGACGATGACGTACATCCCGGCTCCCTGGTTCATGTCGCCGCGGGGCTTCGGGATGCTCGAGTCGACGACGTACCGCACGTACTTCCACTTCGGCGACGATCTGCCCAGCGCGTGGCGCACCGAGGTCTGGACCTCCAGCGTCGACACGACGGTGTTCGCCGACGCGGATCCCAAGAACCTCCTCGAGGACCTCACGGCGCTGACCGGCCGTCCCCCCGCGATCGCCGACTGGGTGGTCGCCCCGCGCCGCCGCGGCGATCCGGGCAGCGGCGAGTGGGACCGCCTGCGCGCCGCGCACGTGCCCACGAGCGTCATCGACGCCGATCCCCACTACTTCCCCGATGGCGGCGCGATGGATCACGCCGCGATGAAGGCGGTCACGGCCGAGCTGCACGCCAAGGGATTCAAGGCGGTCGCCTACTTCTGTCCGTTCGTGGCGGACAGCTGGCACCCGACGTTCGACGACCTCGCATCCAAGGGGTGGCTCGTGAAGAAGGCGGACGGCACGCCCTACACGGTGGTCGATCTTCCATACAACGCCGGCATGATCGACTTCACCAACCCCGACGCCGTCGCCTGGTACCAGGCGCAGATGCAGCAGGCGCTCGACGACGGCTGGGACGGCTGGATGTACGACTTCGCCGAGTACGTGCCGCAGGACGCCGTGTTCCACAACGGCATGGACGGCATGCAGGCGCACAACCTGTATCCGCTGCTCTACCAGAAGGCGGCGCACGATCTGCTCGAGAAGCAGCGACCGGGCGACTACCTCATCTTCGTGCGGTCCGGTTACATGGGCCCCACGCCCTTCGGCTTCGCTGGGACCGGGGGGCTCGTGCCGATGGTCTGGGCGGGCGACGAGAGCACCGACTTCGACGTGGTCGACGGGCTGACCGGAGCGCTCACGGCCGCGCTCAACGCCGGCATGAGCGGCATCCCGCTCTGGGGGTCGGACATCAGCGGGTATCACTTCGTGTACAACCCGCCCCCCGACAAGGAGGTGTACCTGCGCTGGACCGAGCTCGGCGCATTCAGCGCCGACATGCACGACGAGAACAACGGGGCCGGGAGCTGCCCCCCCGCGCCGCAGATCTGCCGCTGGCAGATCTGGGACGACCAGGAGACCCTCTCGACGTACGTCAAGTACGCCGGGCTCAAGACCCAGATGGTTCCGTACGTGATGACCGCGGTGCGCGAAGCGCGCGACCACGGATGGCCGGTCATGCGGCACCTGTTCCTCGATCATCCCAAGGATCCGCACACCTGGACGATCACAGACGAATACATGTACGGCGACTCGCTGCTCGTGGCTCCGGTGGTGCACCGGGGCGAGACGTCGCGAAGCGTCTATCTGCCCGAGGCCGCCTACTACGACTACTGGTCCGGCGCGCGCGTCTCCGGACCCGGCAACGTGACGGCGCAGGCCAGTCTCGACCAGGTGCCCGTGTACGCGCGCGTCGGCGCGATCGTCCCGATGCTCTCGCCCCAGGTCGAGACGGTCGTGACGCCCACGGACGGCAGTGTCGTGTCGGCGGCGACGTGCGCGGGGTTCCTCGGGGTCGACGTGTTCGCGGGCGGACAGACGTCGGTGCAGCTGGACGATGGTACGGTGCTGTCACAATCCGCGCCGAGTGGATCGTTCGTGCCCACGGCGCCGACGCATGCTGCCGGAAGCATCCCCATGGCAGCGAGCGCGGCGGATCTGCTGACCTGCAACGCGTGTGCTTGGGACGATCCGTCGAGCCACACGTGGTCGGTCGCGGTCCAGACCTCGGCAGACACGATCGTGGCCGGCCCCCTGACGCTGAGTGTCCGCGGCGCGGCTGGCGCGACAGGCGCAGGCGTCAAGCGCTTTGTGTTCCGAGTGCGGCACTGACGTTGCTTCGGACGACAAGGACCGAGAAGGGGGATGGCGACGCTTTCTCGTGTCGATCGCCGTCGAGTCACGCTCGGCCTCTGGTATGGTCGGTCGTGGCAGGGCGCTCGCGCCGATCGGACAACAGCATGGGGGAAACGACTTGATGAAGGCGAAGCGCGTCCGGGCAGAGGCGACCGCGCCGCTCGCGAAAGCGAAGGAGCGCGACCGCTCGAGCGCTCGCCCGTCGCTGGCGCGCACCGACCTGCTCGACAAGCCGGCGCGCACGCGCTTCGAGGACGAGATCGACGGCGCGCTCAAGCGCCGCTCGACGAGCGAGGGCAAGCTCGCCGGAGCCGTCCGCGCGGTCGCTGCCATGAGCCCGGCGCTTCGGGCGTCGCTCGGCGAAGCGACGTCAGTCCTGCTGCGTCGCGGTGCCCGGCAGCGCGAGCTCTATGCGTGCGGTCTGCGTGCTCTGTCCGAGGCGCAGGATCGGCAGGCGCTCGCGCTGCTGCGTCAGGCGCTCGGCGGCGACGAGGCCGGGGGGCCTGCTGCGCTGAGCGCGGCGTGCTTCTCGCGCGACCCCGAGCTGTCGCCCCTGCTGGCAAAGGTCGCCGCCAGCCGTCAGTCGCACCTCGCGTTCGGAGCGGAGCTCGCGCGAGTCGCGCGCGGCGAGTCCAACGGAGCCCTTCTCGCCCAGCTCGCACCCATGATCAAGGAGAGCCATCGCATCTCCATGTGCGTCGAGCTCTTCGTCCCCCTGGTCCGTGGGATGCCGGTGGCCGTTCACGTCGGGCCGGCTCTGGCGGTGCTGCGCGGGGCGGAGCGGCACCTCGGGCGCTGGCTGGTCCTGGCCGAGGTCGCGGTCAAGGCCGGTGACATGACCCCCCTCGAGGAGGCGCGATCGCGAGCCGTGGACGGGCCCGCGAGCTCGCGTGCGGCGTGGTCGCTGGTGACCTGGGCGCTGTCGGAGACCGACGCTTCAACCCGGCGCACGACGCTGCCTGCTCCTCCGTCCACGCGACCGACCCTGGAGCTGATCGCCCGGCTGTCCGATCGGCCCAGCGCCGACCGCGACACCACGTTCCTGTTCCGCATGGGGCGCGCGAGCGCAGGCTCGGCTCGGGGCATGCTCGAGACCCTGGCGCGATCGCTTCCGCTCGCCGACGAGACGGGCATCCGCGCAGCGATCTATCTCGCGCGGGATCACGAGCGCGAGGATCTCAGGGAAGCCCTGGCAGACGCGTGCGCCGCGGGACGGCGTGAAGAACTGCGGGGCCTCGCCGCCGCCGCGCTGTGGGATGCGTCCCCTCCCGAGCACGGAGATCACGCCGTCCGCATGCGCGCTCGCGCGCGCGATGTCGCCGACGAGTTGCTCGAGTCGCGCGTCATCGGCAACGTGGCATGGGGGGCGCTCGTTCGCGCCGCCTCCAGAGGTGCGTCCGGGGTCGAGCCCATCGTCACAGAGACCTCCTTCCGGTGGATCCAGTGGGGGTGGCTCGAGTAGCGCTGGCACTGATGGCGGCGAGCGCGATGCTCGTCGCCCACGCGCCCGCCGGCGCGGCGGAGGACGCGGCCATTCACGTGGCCGTGTGGGCCGATCGCGACGACGACGACGCGAATGGTGTCCCCGACGGCGAGCAGAGCAAGCTCCCGCCTCCGACTCGCGTGGACTTGGTGCCGCTCGATCCCAGGCTGGTGGGCTCGATGCTTCAGGTCGTCTCGGGCGGAGATCACGCCCGCCTGGTCTCTGCGCAGACGGGACCCTCGGCGTGGGGCGCCGTGACGGGGACCGCGTGGGTCCAGGGGCTCACGCCCGGGCGCGTGGAGCTCGTCGCGCGGGTCGCGGGCAAGCGTACGCGCGTCGTGGTCGACGTGCGCGGCGTCGATCTGCGCGATGGAGCCGCAGAGCTGGTCGACATGGCGCGATCGCATGCCTCGATGGAGCGAACGCCGCCCACGCGCATCGAGGGCGCTCCCGACGCGCGGTACGACGATCCCGACGCTCTCAGGGTCGTGCTCGCGGAGCCCGACGACGGCCCCGGGCTCGACGGGGAGCGGGCGATCGCGGTCGAGACCCTGAGCGCGGTCGGAGCGCGCATCGACGCGCTCGCGCGCCTCGCGCTGACTCCTTCGCGCTGCGCGCGGCCATACGCCGGTATGCGCTGCTGGTCGAGCGCGCCTTTGCGGCTGGTGATCGACGACGTCGATCGAGACCATCCGCTCGTCGCCGAGCGGTCGATCAAGGCCGAGGTCGGGGGGGCGGTCGTGTTTCGGGACGGCGGGCGCAAGGCCCAGATGATCCGAGTGCTGGGACCCAGACAGTCCCCCGCCGGGCCGATCGGGCGTCTCCTCGCCACCCTGCGCCCGTTCGTGGTGCGCGTCACGTCGGGTGGGGCGCCAGCCATCGGGGGCACCGACGTGGGCGCCATCGAAGCTCTGCGCACGGAGCTCGGTGCCGCCTCGGCGATCTGGGGGCAGTGCGGTGTGACGTTCGGCGACACAAAGGCAATCGACGTGCGCCCGGTCGATCCTCCGCCTTCCCACCTCGTCGCAGTCGGAGACGATCTCGGCATCGGCGCCAGCGGGGGCGAGATACGCCTCCGCGTCGAGGGCAAGACCGTCTCCGTCTCCACGTGGCCGGGGCAGAACCCCGATCGCGTGGCGTCCGAGCTCGCCCGTGCCGTCGAGAAGGCGGGGCTGGTCGCCGTGGTCTCTCCGAATGCCCGCATCGGGGCAGGGCTGGCTCCGAGCGTGGACGTATCCGTCCGTCGGAAGGACGGGACGCTCGTCGCCGTGGACACAGCGCCTGGGGTGCCCCTGTCCACCGATCCGACCCTGAGCGTACGCATCGGATCCGTGGACCTCTCCGATGGGCTGCAGCACTTCACCGACATGGACGCGATGGCGGGCACCCTCGAGGAGCGGACGCTGCTGAAGGCGCTCGACGACGGCGATCCGAAGACCATCGAGGTGGTCGTCGTGCCGCTGTTCGCGGGGGGCGGTCGCATCGGGGAGTCGTTCATCGGCAGCGACCTGTCGAGCGTGCGCAACGTGGTGCTGCTCGACCGGGCCGGCATCCGGGCGAGAAAGAGCAGCCTGACTCTGGCGCACGAGCTAGGGCACGTGCTCATGGACATGCCGGGACACCCGGACGACTACGGCGTCGACACTCCCACGCTGCTCATGGATTCGGATGCCGCCGACGCGTCTCCCTTCGGACCGCGGCGGATCACCCTGGACGAGTGCGCCCGCGTGCTGCGCCAGGCGGGGCCGAAAGCGAGAGTCCCGCTGCTGACCGAGTGGCCCGTCGCGCCGCTGCCTCACTGAGGGTTGATCACCGTGAGCTGCGTGCCCCCCGCGTATGCGTAGCTCACGTACGAGTCGAACCCGTAGGCGATGACACCGACCGGGGTGTCGGCCTGGACGTGGTGAACGCCGTCGTTCTGCTTCCCCGGCAGGATGTTGTTCGGCGAGGCGGCCTTCGGATCGATGATCGGGTACGAGAGCTGGTAGCGGTAGGTCCAGTACGGAGGGGTCTGCGACTTGCGCTGCTGCGGGGTCAGCCCGTCGGACGGCGTCACCTCCGAGTTGGTCGTGTCGAGCTTCACTGCATCGACGTAGACGTGCGCATTGCTCGGCGCGACAACGACCAGATAGTCGAACACGTACTTGTCCGGCGTGAGCAGCACGTAGTCGCTCCGCCACTGCTCGATGGGCGAGGGGGCCAGCGTGCTGGGGTCGCCGCCCGGTAGCCCCCTCGGGACGCCGCCGGAGTCCTGTCCGCCCTGCACCTGGATCACCATGGTCGGCTGGCTCGCCACGAGCACGAAGTCGTTCTTCGACGTGATCGTCTGGTAGTCCCCCTGGGTGTTCAGGTCGAACGAGTCCCAGGGCGAGGGGAGCGTCGTCGTGATGTGCGTCTTGCCCGTCCGAGCCGCGACGACGCGGTAGTACTCGGTCTCCTGAATCTCGCCGATGGCCCCTCCGGCGGCGATGACCGCGCTGGTCCGGTTGGGCATCTTGGCGAGCACGTACGACTTGCCCACGGCCCTCACCGGAGAAGCCTGCAGCTCGAGGTGGTCGGCGCAGCAGTAGCGATCCGCCAGGTTCGAGTACTCGGGGGCGTCCGATGCCTCGCTTCCCGGGAACACCACGATGGGCTCGTCCGCGCTGACGGTGGAGCCGGTGAAATCGGCGTCGAAGTCTCCGGTCTCCAGGTTGAGCACGTCGTACGGCTGCAGGAATGCGTCGCCCCCGCTGCCCGCCGGGATGCCGTCCGGGAAAGGACCCCCGGGAATGATACGGGCGGTCGTCTGCACGTGAACGTGCGTGTTGGGGCGCGTCGCGACGATGGCGAGGAATGCGCGCAGGTCGAGGCCGAAGTTCGTGGTGGGGTCGTTCGTGAGCGCGATGGTCTGCGGCCAGGCGGGCACGACGTACGCGAGCCCGACGCCCGTGTTCAGACCCGACACCGGGAGCAGCTGCGACGCGTCGTTCGAGAAGACCCGCACGTTGTCGAGCGGGTTGAACTGGTAGGCGACGATGGGATAGTCGCTGGTCACCCGGTACGCGTGGCGGGTCAGAGCGGTCCCGGTCCCCGTGTTGAAGGTCCCGTCGGCCGAACCGTCCACCTCGCGGGGCCCGAGGTTGAATACCTCGAGGTTGCGAGGGGCGATGACGGCGGTGGCCATGATGCGCGTCGCGTGCGTCGACTCGCCCGACAGCGAGTCGTCCTGCTCGACGGTGACGTGGGCCGGCAGGTCCGGCTGTACGTTCGACACCACGATGGCGTACTGCTGCGCCGCCGCGTTGAGGGAGGGGGAGATGTCGGCGTTGTCCAGATCGACACCCCAGTACTCGCAGCCGATGTTGGACAGCTGCGCTGCCGCCTGATCGCACAGCTCGACGCAGCCGCCGTCCCGGCACGCCTCGCCCTTGGAGGTGTCGCACGTCTGCGTCGTCGTGGTGCGCGAGCCGGAGGCGTCACACGTGACCACCAGCTGCCCGTTGCAATCGACGTGACCGGGCAAACACGTCGCGCACGCCTCGAGCGCCGGGGAGCAGAGTTGCCCCTGCGCCTTGCAGTCTTGCGTGGTCTGCCACGAGGGCGACCCGGGGTCTCCGGAGCACGTCTGGAGCACGTCGTTGTCGCACTGCTTCTGACCGACCGTGCACGAAGGCGGCCCTGGCACGTCGCGGTATGCAGGATCGAACCTGCAAGACAGCGCCAGGATCACGGCGGCGACGCCGGCCGAGCTCCTAGTAAGACCCTGACGCCGAGTCTTCTGCATAGGCGTTCCACGAGGAGGTCGAGAGGTCGCCCGTGCGCAGCGAGGCGTACTGGAACCCGGTCTCGCGGGCGATCTGGAAGGTGGTCGTGATCGGACCCCGGATGAGCGAGTCGACCCCGGGGACCTGCGAGATGTCCGGCAGGTCGAACGATAGGTCCGAGCCCGGAGCGACGATCTGCCACTGCACGAGCCCACCGCCCGACGACACATTGAAGACGGCCAGGTCGATCGGACCGCTGGCCTGCATCTGCACGTGCGTGCCGCTCCAGGTCCCCGCGCCCGGGACCACCAGGGTGGGGACGTCGAAGAAGCCGCTGATGGTGATGGGATCGTTCGCGTCGGTCGTCTGGATCGCGGCGACGACCGAGCTGGGGTCGTTGCCGAGCAGGCCCGTCACGGCGGAAGCGGTGAGCGCGTACGACGCGCCGATCAGGGTGCCGTCGAGCGCCGGCACACCGATGAACGAGACGTCGCCCGACACCGGCAGGAAGGTCGTCCGGGAGCCCTGCGGGAACACCGCATACCCGTTCGCGCCGAGCGAGATAGCCCACTTGGATTGCAGCCGGTCGGGTCCGCGAGGTTGCGGCGCGGGCGGCTGGGGAACCGTGGTCAGCGACCGGTCGAGCAGGGTGGTCATCGGGATGTCGACGCCCGTCGTCTTGGTCCCCGGCTGGACGGGGACGCCCGTCGCGATGCCCATCACGAACGGCTCGAAGGTCGGCGGATTCGTCGACGAGTCCTCGAGCCCGGCCAGAGCGTAGATCGTCAGGTTGCCCGGGCTCACTCCGCCCATCGAGTACGCGTAGCCGAGCTGCCCGCTGGACTGCGGCGTCGTGGCCGACTTGGGCGACGGCATGTTGAAGGCGTCGTTGGGGCCGCCGGTAGTCGTCCACACGTAGGCGGCCTGGCGCTGCGTCGATCCCGTGGGCGTGGGCACGTTGCCCCACGCGGCGCGCTGGAACTCGATGCCGCCGGTCCAGACCAGCTCTCCGTCGATCTCGCCGTTGTCGCCCGGGTACCAGTTGCCCGTGGAGGGCGGCTCGCCCTGCGCGCAGGACGGGTCCAGCGTGGGGTTGAGGTAGGCGGTGACCGTATCGACCGGGACGTCGACGTAGGTCATCGGCTGGTGGCACACCCCGACCATGGTCACGGTCACCTTGCCGTTCAACAGGGAGCCGGTCAGGTGAGCTGCACCGTTCGAATCGAATGATCCGACCGTCGTGGGGTTCGACCCCGCGATCGCGACGCCGCTGACCGGCACGCCCGTCCACGCGTCGAAAGCCAGGACCGTCATCGTCCCGGCGAGGGCTCCTCCGGAGAGGCCACCCCGGAAGCCGTCGGGCGAGTCGCTGTAGACGAAGGCGTCGCTCGCGCGGTCGACCGATCCGTCCGGGTTCGTCACCGAGACGTCCTGGGAACCTGGGTCGTTCGCCGGCGTGAAGCACGAGAGGTCGGTGGCGTCCTTGTACGCGAGCCCGGTGCATGGCTTGCCGCCCACCGCAACGGTGGAGCCGTTGGTCCAGCTCGTGGCGCTGCCCTTCAGCGAGATGCGCGTTCCGCCCGTCGTCGCTCCGGTCCCGGGGGTGACCACGAACGAGTCGTAAGTGTATCCGGCCGGAAGGGTCGCCTCCTGGGCGTTCGACTGGTTGCGCACCCGCACGTCGACTGGCCCCGGCTTGCCGCTGGGGGTGACCACGGTGATGCGGGTCGGATCGCTGGCGAACACGTCGCTCGAAGCCAGCTGCGTCGGCCCGAACCACACGTCGATCTTGGAGGAGAACCCTCGTCCCGAGATGGTCGTGCGTGTTCCCCCACTCCAGGGGCCGTGCGAGGGCTGCAGGCCGACGACGGCGAAAGGGGCGCCCAGGTCGATGTCCATGAGCCCGCCGTCGTCCCCCCCGAGCTTCGACGGAGGGGGAGGGCCCGCGTCGTCGACGTACGGGTTGAGCGCCGGTCCGGTGCCTGGCAGGCATGCAGCCGCCGCCACCAGGGCCATGAGCCCCGACATTGCGACCGTGCTGCGCCAGTTCGGCATCGGCTGCTCTAGGGTATGCCAAGACCTGCGCGGCGCAATCGCCCGGAGCCGATTAGTGCGCCGCGGCATTACGCCGTGGGGACGACCATTCGAAGCAGCTCGAGGGCGGTTGCCTTGCGGGATGACTCGCCCGGGCCGACGCACGCAGGGCAACCTGCCGGGCAGGGACACCGCTCCACCAGGCGCAGCGCGCGCGCCAGCAGGTCACCTCGCTGCTCCCAGACCCGCTCGGCCAGCCCCGTGCCCCCTGGCACGTGCTCGTAGAGAAACAGCGTCGGGCTGTATCCGGGCGTCAGGCCGCCTTGCGCCTTGCGCGGAACGCCCGGTTCCCCGCTTTCGTCGATCGCCGCGTCGCCGAGCGTCGTGCCCAGGTCCCGCGGGTCGCACATGAGCGACAGGGTCGAGACCGTCTCGAAAGCGAGCCCGATGCCGCGCAGGCCGTCGATGGCTGCGGCGCGCCCCGCCGTGACGGCCGCGCACACGTCGTCGGGAACCGTGAGCCAGAACGCCGTCGTGTGCATCTGCATCTCGGGCAGTCGCACGTCGCCGTAGCCGGCGTTCTCGTGCGT
>Ga0209415_10010377_pt1 | contig 15848 bp, 18 predicted proteins | sample PeaSoiSIISIP2007_FD_187696 | JGI IMG/M metagenome (GOLD analysis project Ga0209415, IMG submission 187696) | Peat soil microbial communities from Weissenstadt, Germany - SII-SIP-2007 (SPAdes) (version 2) | ecosystem: Environmental > Terrestrial > Soil > Wetlands > Peat | place: Germany...
ACCCCTCCCCCCAACCTTGGTCCGCTTCGCGGCCCAAGCCCTCAAGGGGAGGGGGAGATTGCTCCTGTGTCACGCCCCCCGCAGCGCCTGATCAAGATCGGCGTACAGATCCTCCACATCCTCGATCCCCGCGGAAAGACGCAGCAGATCAAGCGGGCAAGGCGACCCGGGACCCTCGATGGAACCGCGATGCTCGATCAGACTTTCAACCCCGCCCAACGAGGTCGCGCGTTTCCACAAAATCGTCCGTGCGGCGGTGGCGATGGCGGCGGCCTCGCCGGCGCGCAGGCGAATCGACAGCATGCCGCCAAATCCCCCCTGCATCTGCCGCGCGGCGATCGCATGCCCGGGATGCCCGGGCAGGCCGGGGTAGAGCACCTCCGCGACCGCGGCGTGGTTCGACAGCCGCAGCGCCAGCTCCTGCGCGACGGCGCAGGCGGCCGGCACGCGCAGGGCGAGCGTGCGCATGCCGCGGATCAGCAGAAACGCCTCGAACGGCCCCAGGATCTGTCCGCGCATGCTGCGCCCGCGCTTGATGCGGGCCCAGAAATCGTCCTCGACCGCGGTCGCCAGCGCGCCGGCGACCACGTCGGAGTGGCCATTCAGGTATTTGGTTGCGCTGTGCATCACGATATCCGCGCCGAGCGCGAGGGGCCGCGTCAGCAGCGGCGTCGCGACGGTGGAATCGACCGCGAGTCGCGCTCCGGCCGCGTGCGCAAGCTCGGCCGCGGCGCGGATGTCGGTGATGGTCCACAGCGGGTTGGCGGGCGTTTCCAGCCAGACAAGTTTTGTCGCGCCGGGCCGCAGCGCGGCCTGCAACGCAGTGAGATCGCTGGTGTCGACAAGCTCGACGCGCAGGCCCCATTCCGCCGCGTCGGTGACCAGCCAGTTGCGCAGCGCCCAGTACATGACGGTGGGCGCAACGACGTAATCGCCCGGTTGCAACGCGAGGAACACGGCGGTCGCGGCCGACATGCCGGAGCCCAGCAGCAGCGCCGCCGGGGCCTGCTCCAGCGCGGCGATGATGGCCTCGGCCTCGCGGATGGTGGCGTTGTCCGCGCGGCCGTAGGTGTAGCCGCTGCGGTATTGGTTGTCGGGGTCGCGCAGGAAGGTGGTGGTGACGTGGATCGGCGGCACCAAGCCCCCGGTTGCGGCGTCGGTGTGGCCGAGCGCCTGGGCGGCAAGGGTGCGCGGCGACCACGGACGATTTGGGCCTTGCATCGAGGGGCCTCCGGGCGGCGAAAGGGCAGAATTCTCATGCTCGGCGGAAAGCCTGGTTTTGGCAAATTGGGCGTTTGATCACCGGCACTTCTCATTTCCGCCGGGCAGCACAGCCCCTCATCGTCCCCTCATCGTCATGCCCGTCCCCGGGCTTGTCCCGGGCATCGGTTCCGGGCATCCGTAGCGGTACTCTGCCGCGGTTGATGGCCGGGTCACGCTTGGCCGTGAGCATGAAGGAAGGTCGTCACGTCAAAATGAGTGCCGCTGCTGGATGCCGACAACGCGCCGGTGCGCGACCCGGAATACCTGTTCGACACGCCGGACCATCAGGCGTCGGGCGCGCTGTTCTGGCCGGCATCGTGCGCCTGTCGCGCGACAACCCCATCTGGGCCCTGGCCGATCTGCCGTTCCGCGATGCGCCCGCGTTCTAATCCGGGCAGCTCCTGCTCGACAAGGCGCGTTGCTGGCGGGCGCTCGGGCTCGCGCGCTGGATCAACCAGCGATCCGAAACGTTCTACCGGTTCGTGCATGGCGACAAGGACACCTTTCAGATCGCCTGGCTGATGACGGGCCGGGAATTCCACCGAGTCCCACACACACCCCGGCGGATCGAGCACACGCTGTGCCAGCGCGATCCGGCGGGCGCGGTCATGTTCCATCACCGCAACGGCGCAAATGGATCCTGCACGGCGACAATCCAATCATCGAGGGATTCCGGCTGGAGGCGGCGCGGGTACGCCGGTGTGTCGAGCTGGGCGCGCTGCTGCTGCACCAGGCGTTCGCGATCGCTACGCCGCTGCTGGAACAATCGACGCGGGACCAGACGGTGCGGCATGTCGCGGCGGAGGTGCCGCGCCGCATGGCGGTGGCGGCCGCCGTGCGCGGCGTTGGCGTTCCCGTCGATGTCCACAAGGTCTCGCGGCTGCGGCTGCGGCTGCGGCTGCACGATCGCGCTCTCAACCGACTGCGTTACATGGTACGAACGATCATCACGTCGCGCCGGATGCATTTCACCCTGGTGCCGCTGCCGGCCCCGCTGCACCCGCTGTACTTCGTGGTCAAGCTTGGCCTCGATTACGTTGTGCTGCCGATCTGGCTGACCGCCAGGCGGCTGCGCCGCGGGGCGGGCGCGGCGGGCGGACGCTGACGACGCTCGCGGGCCATCCTGCACAATTCTTTCGGCTCACCCGATTCTGCAACCATATTGCAACCATCCCTGTGGTGGCGTCCGATCAGGCGCACTTGACGTGCGCGGGATCTGCTCAGCGCAGCACATGCATGACCGCAAGCCGCGAGAGAATACCTGAAGACCTGATACCCGCGGCCCGATATGATGGGCTCCTCCATCATTTCCGGCCGCCGGTATCGCGCGCGGGGTTGCCCAAGGGAACCAGCGTGGAAGCAGCGTGCGGCCGCGCGCCAAACCAGGACTCATACCAGTGGCCGTTGACCTGTGCTTACAGGTCAACGGCCACTGGTATGACGGGCGCCCGCGGCCGATCGGAGCGCCGTGACTGTCGCGCAGCCGCTCGAGCGCGGCCAAGAGGCCGGCCGCAAATGGTCACGCAATGCGCCCGCTCCTAGCAACCGCCGGAATCAGCATGGTTGTAGGTGGCCTCGCGGCCACCGCCCACCAGGCGATTGTGTGGCGCGAATCCGGCTATTGGACCGAGATGCACCTTCGCACCCTGTGGTTCGCACTTGGCGACGCGGCGCCGGATGCGCTGGGGTGGCTCGGCATCGACGATATCATGGCGTGGGTTCTGAACCAGCCGCTGAACGTGGTTTTCTTCGTCGTCGGAGGCTACCTGACCTGGATTGGCCTTTCGAACCGAGGGCCCCGTTGCACCTGAAATAAGGATGTTCAGCACGCATCGGATGATCCGCGGCGATACCCGAAGCAGCTATTCCCGGACGAGCCCTTAGCGCCGCTGATGGCGTAAAAGTCGGGGTAGCCTGTTCTGCGCTCAGGGCGCATCCCTCGGTCGCATCGGACAACAATGCCAACAAGGGAGGGTATTTCGAACCGACCTTCCTGACCTCCGGCCCGGACAGCCGGACCCGCGTCGTCGCCCTCAACGACACCGCCTTCGCCGCCGATGGGCGCCCGGACCGATCGATCGACGCGCACCTGACCCGCAAGCCCGCTGTTGCCCTCGCTGCGCAGCGCGTCCTGCAATTGTGTCGCGAAGTCGCGCGCCCCGCCCGAGGTCACCGGCAGCAGGGCGTAGGATTGGCCCGCAAGGGCATCGATGTCGAAGGCGCGGATGAGTTCCACCAGCGAATTGCGCGCGTCGGGCTCGCCGCTGACCAGCAGCGCATTGGCAGTCGGCACAGCCGCGATCCGCCCGCCGGCACCGACGAAGGGCTGCAGCACTTTTGCCAGATCGTCGGCTTGCGCATAGCGCAGCGGCACGACCGCGGCACCGGCCGTCGCCGGTCCGCTCGCGGCGGTGCCCGGCACGGCGGCACTGGGCAGCACGCGATAGAGCTCGCCCGCCTGCACCAGCGTCGCGCCGTTCTGGCTGAGCAGCGTCTGCAGCGCGGGAACCAGCTGCGCGCGCGCCAGCGGTGCGGCCGTGCGCAGCGTCACGGTGCCGCGCACGGCGGGATCGATCGTGTAGTTCACATGCAGGATTGCACCGCAGCGTCATCCGGCGGTGGCTGCGTCGCGAGCACGATCACGCCGGCCAATGCCGCGCCAACCAGGAAGCCGGCGACGACGATCCCGTTTCTCATCGCCCGGTTCTCATGGCGACCTGCCGTCACGGAACGCCAGCACCGTGAAGGAGGCATCCATGGGCAGTGGCACGCCGCGCAGCGGCGATCCGTGCAACCGCAGATCGTCGATCAGCATGGGCGGGGCCGCCTGCTCGATCGATTGCAGCAGGTGGACGAGCACCGGCCATGGTGCCGACAGCGCAACGTGCAGACCGATCCGACGATAGCCGCCGACGGCCTCGGCCGGCAGCACTTCGACGCTGCTCAAGGACGTTCCGGCGCCGCTCGCCATCTGCTGCACCAGAAGTTGCAACGCGGCGCCGGCGACCGCATCGGTCTCGCCCTCCAGCACCGCGCTGCGCGTCGGGCCGGTCGCGTCGCTGCCGGCCGCCTGCGCCTGCAACGCCGGCAATGTCTCGGCCAGCTCCGCCATCCGGCGTGCCACGGCGCGGCGCTGTTCAAGGCGTTGGGTGTGTTCCGTATGCCAATCGAGCAGCGGCGTCACAACGCCGGCCCAAACCGCGGCCACGACCACCAGGCTCAGGGCGATTGCAAGCAGTTGGCCACGCCGGCCGTTGGGGAGCGAACTGGTCATGCTAGTGCGCAGCCGGATGCCTGCGCCGGCATTGCCCATCTGGGCCGCATGCCGCAGGTACCCCCGGCCGTTTTGCGGGATAGGAGCGGCGGAACCGGACCACTAGCCCCCTTGTTCTCGGGGTTGGGTTGCACCACGAACTGGCGGACAGCACTATAGGCCGAATCGCGCTGTGTGCGCTCCGATGACAAGGCAATGCAAAATATGCTAGGAAACGACACGATAACATCCGTCCTGATCGTCGGCGCCGGCCCGATCGGACTGAGCCTGGCGCTGGATCTCGCCTGGCGTGGAGTCGATTGCACGATCATCGACCAGGCCGACGGCTCGATCGACCTGCCGCGTGGTGCGATGGTGTCCGTGCGGACCATGGAATTTTGTCGCCGCTGGGGTATCGCCGACCGCGTCATCAACGCGGGCTTTCCCCAGGATTACAAGCTGAACATGGTGTATTGCACCAGCCTGGCCGGGCATCTGCTGGAACGTGACGACTACCCGAGCCAGCGCGACAAGGAAACGCCCCCCAGCAGCACGGAAAAGCGGACATGGTGCCCGCAGTTGCTGTTCGATCCGCTGCTTGCCCGGGTGGTGGCCGAATATGACCGCGTCACGATGCGTTATCTCTGCCGGCTCGAAAGCTTCGAACAAAGCGCGGACGAGGTCGTTGCGCATACCGTCGATGCCCGCACCGGCGAGCGGAGAGCAATCCGCGCCCGCTACATGGTGGCCTGCGACGGTGCGGGAAGCTTCGTGCGCGAGACCGCCGGCATCGCGCAGAGCGGCCGCGTGCTGGGCTACTCGATCAACATCTTCTTCCGCTGCCCGGACCTGCTGCGGGCGCACGACAAGGGCGAGGCCGAACGCTACCTGTTCATCAACACCGAAGGGACCTGGGGCAACATCACCGTCGTCGACGGGCGGGAAAGCTGGCGTCTGACGGTGATCGGCTCATCCGACAAGCTGGATCTCGCGCAGTTCGATGCAAAAGCCCGGGTGCGGCGCGCCATCGGCCGAGACGATTTGGGGTTCGAACTGATCGCGGTGAAACCGTGGCGGCGCAGCGAGATGATGGCCGATCGGTTCAGGGTGGGTCGGATTTTTCTTGCCGGTGACGCGGCCCATACCATGTCGCCGACCGGCGGGTTTGGCATGAACACCGGCGTCATCGACGCGGTCAACCTCGGCTGGAAGCTGCAGGCGATGCTGGACGGTTGGGGTGGCGAAACGCTACTCGCCAGCTACGAGGTCGAGCAGTGCCCGGTGGTGGAACGCAACGCGCGCGCCTCGACGCACAATTTCGATCTCTGGGTCGGCGTGAAGGAAATGTGCGCGCACGTGATGGACGACACGCCCGAAGGCGAGCGGGCCAGGCGCGCGGTCGGCACAAGGCTGAAAGAGAGTCTCAGGTCGGAGTGGGAATGCCTCGGCGTGATGCTGGGCCATCGCTATGAAGCGTCGCCCATTTGTGTGCCGGACGGCACGCCCCCGCCGCCCGATCCGGTGTCGGAATACATCCCGACGGCAAGGCCCGGCTCGCGCGCGCCACATGCCTGGCTGGCGGACGGACGCTCCACGCTCGACCTGTTCGGGCGCGGCTTCGTGCTGTTGCGTCTGGGCAAGGATCCGCTCGACGCCGGCGGCCTGGTCGCCGCGGCGGGCGCCCAGCGCGTGCCGCTCGCGGTGGTGGATATCGACGCTCCCGCGACCAACGCGCTATACGCAAGACGGCTGGTTCTGGTGCGACCCGACGGACATGTGGCCTGGCGCGGGGACCAGGCGCCGCAGGATGCCGACCGGCTGATCCGGGTGGTGCGAGGTGCCGCCGCAGCCGCGGGCACCTAGCAACCCCGGCAGCGCCGCACCGGGATGCGGAGGGTTGGCGGCAAGCGGCGGCCACGGCCAACGACAACGAGAACGATCTGGGGGCAACACATGGACAACGAACTTTTGGCGGCCGGGCGTCCCGCTACGGCAATGGATGCGGCAATTTCGGTGCTGCCCCGGCCATCCACCCTGGCCGCCGCACCCGTCATCCCGCTCGGCTGGCGGTTGCGCCTGGGCGTGATGCTACCGTCGGTCAACACCGTGGCGGAGCCGCAATTGACCGCGATGCTGCCGCCGGGCGTATCGCTGCACTTCACCCGCCTGAAACTCACCGGCAGTTCGGAACAGGAGCTGCTCGGCATGACCGAACGCGTGGAGGAGGCGGCCGTGCTGCTCGCCGATGCCGAGCCGCAACGTATCCTGTTCCACTGCACCGCGGTCACCACGATGAACCCCGCCATCGTGCATACGTTGCGCGAACGCATCACGCGGGCCAGCGGCCTGCCGGCCATGATCACCTCCGAGGCGCTGGTGGCGGCTTTTCGCGCACTCGGGGCGCGGCGGATCGTGATGATCACGCCCTACATCCACGACGTGAACGTGCGCGAGGCGGCATTCCTGCAGCATCATGGCCTGACGGTGCTGCGCGAGCACGGCCTGGGCCTGCCGGGTGGCAAGGAATTCGCGACGGTCGAGCCGGCCGAATGGTACCGGCTGGCCATGGCACATCGAGACCCCAACGCCGACGCCTATTTCCTGAGCTGCGCGCAGACCCGCACGGCCGAAATCATTGAGGTACTGGAACATGATCTCGGCCGCCCCGTGGTGACCAGCAACCAGGCCGCACTCTGGCACTGCCTGCGCGAAAGCGGGCTGCACGACTGCATCCCGGGCTTCGGCAGACTGCTGCGCCAATGATCGGCTGGCGTATCGGCACCGCGTGACACGGCGGCATCGCACATGATTCAGGCACTCCTCAGCGGGATCCTGCTGGGCGGGATTTACGGCCTGTTCGCCGTGGGGTTCAGCCTGGTCTTCGGCGTGATGCGCATCGTCAATTTCGCCCATGGCGAGCTGGTGATGCTCGCCATGTACAGTGGCCTGACCGTCTATGATCTCACCGGCATCGACCCGTTGCTGTCGCTGCCGCTGACCTGCCTGCTGATCGCCGGGCTTGGTGTTCTGCTCTATCTCGGTGCGTTCCGGCATTTCGTCGGACGCGCCAGCATGCAGCAGCTCCTGGTCGCCATCGCCATTGCCATGATCCTGCAGGTCGGCGCGCAAATTGTGTTCGGACCCGATACGCACGGCATGGCGCAGTCCTGGGGATCGCAGTATCTGCTGTTCGGCACCAACTTTTTTTCGTACGCGCAGGTCGCGGCCTTCTTCATCGCCCTGCTCTGCGTCACGGCGGTCGAGCTGATCCTGCGCAAGACCCGCTGGGGCCAGGACATCCGCGCGGTCGCCGACGATGCCGAGGCGGCGGAGCTGGTCGGACTCGATACGCACCGGATCAACACCGGCGCCTTTGCGCTGTCCTGCGCCATTGCCGCCGTGGCTGGCAGCGTCCTGATCACCTACTATCCCGTCAATCCCGGAACCGGCTTTGCCCTGATGCCGATCACCCTCATCGCGACGGTGGTGGGCGGGCTGGGCAGCGTGGCCGGTGCCTTCCTTGGTGGCATCGCCTGCGGCGTCATCAGCCAGGTGGCCGGTGCACTGGCGGGACCGGCGTTGCAAGAGGTGCCGCTCTACGTGCTGCTGCTGTTGTTCCTGGCGTTTCGCCCGCAAGGCCTGTTCGGCCGCCGTGTGGCGTTCTAGGTCGTGTGGCGTTCTGACAGGACCCATGCCGCATGAGTTCCGGCAACGACGAGGCGGTGCCTGCACCACACGCGACCCGGCCGTCACGCCCGCAAACCGTGGATCTTACCAGGCTGATCGTCGGCGGCGTCCTGGTCGCCGCGACCGCCAGCCTGCCCTTCTGGCCCGGGGTCAACAGCTACTTCGTCGCGCTGGCCGTGCGGGCGCTGATCTTCATCGCCCTCGGCCAGGCATGGAACGTCATTGCCGGCATCGGCGGCCAGCTCTCGCTGGGCAACGGCGTGTTCTTCGGCATCGGCGCTTACGGCACGGCGATGCTGTTCACCCGGGTCGGCATCACGCCCTGGATCGGCGCACTGCTGAGCGTCGGCCTGGCAGGCCTCGCGGCGATCGTGATGGGGGCTGCCACTTTGCGCTTCCGCGGAGTGTATTTCGCCTTGGCAACGGTGGTGATTTCGCTCGGCTTCGAGCGGCTGACGCGCCACTTCGTGGATTTTACCGGCGGCGATGCCGGCTTCTCCGAGCCGTTCCTCGGCACGTCGCCCTGGGCCATGCAGTCGCGCGGCCCAACCCCGTTCCTCATCCTGTCGCTCGGCGTCGTGGTCGGCTTCTACCTGCTCACGCGCGTCCTGCTCGTCAGCAGCTTCGGCCTGCAGCTTCAGCCGGTGCGCGATGAGGAAGCGGCCGCCGCCTCCGGCGTGAACGTCTTCCACATCAAGATCATGGGCCTGCTGCTCAGCGCCGTCATGACCGCGCTGGTCGGTGCGATCTACGTGCAGTTCTATCTCGTCATCGATCCGACGGCGGCGTTCGGTCTGATGCAGGAAATCCAGATCCAGCTTCCGGCGCTGATCGGCGGCCTGGGCACCGCCGGCGGGCCGGTCATCGGCGGCGCCTTCATGGTGTTGGTCAGTGAGGCGACGAATTGGCTCGCCTCCGGAATGTCGGTGCACGGGCTCGACGTGCTCGCGTTCGGCGTGCTGCTGCTGGTCGTGGTGCTGCGCGCCCCGCATGGCGTGCTCGGCGCCTTCATGCGGCCCCCGGGCGCGGGCAGCCGCCGATGAGCCAGCCCGCGTTGCCGATCCCCGCGCTGCAAATCCACCATCTGACCAAGGCTTTTGGCGGCCTGACCGCGTTGCGCGATGTCTCCTTCAGCGTCCCGGACGGGGCCATCGTCGGGCTGATCGGTCCCAACGGGGCCGGCAAGTCGACGCTGTTCGAGGTGGTCAGCGGCAACCTGGCGCCAACCAGGGGACGCGTGCAGCTCTACGGCCAGGACATCACCACGCAACCGGCGCATGTCCGGCGGCGTGCCGGGCTCTGTCGCACGTTCCAGAAAGTTCGTCTGTTCGACAATCTGACGGTGGAACAGAACGTCTCCGTCGCCGCCAGCCGCTGTGCGCCCAAAGGCGGCAACTGGCGGCGCGAGGTGGCGGCGGTGCTCGATCAGATGCGGCTGACCCCGCTCGCCGACCGCCTGCCCGCGCAGCTTACTCTCGCCGATCGCAAACGGGTGGAAATCGCCCGCGCGATCGCCGGCTGTTGCCGGCTGCTGATGCTGGACGAAAGCCTGTCCGGCCTGACGCACGAGGAAGCCGACGCGGTGGTCAGCGAGATCGTCGCCCTCAACCGCACGCGCGGCACGACGATCGTGTTCGTCGAGCACGTGATGCCTGTTGTCGCCAGGCTGGCGCAGCGGCTGATCGTCCTGCACCACGGCGCCGTGCTCGCCGACGGGCTGCCGGCCGAGGTCGTCTACGACCCGAAAGTGGTGGTGGCGTATCTCGGCAGCAAATGGGGCGATCTCGCATGGCGCTCCTGAGCGTCGAACACCTGCGCGTCTGCTACGGCGACCTGGTGGCTGTGCGCGACGTGTCGTTCGAGGTGCAGCAGTCGGACGTGTTCGTGCTGCTCGGTGCGAACGGCTCCGGCAAGACCAGCATCCTGCGCTGCATCTCCGGGCTGCACCCGCCGAGTGCGGGCCGCGTAACGAACGCCGGACGCACGCTGTCGGGGCTGCCCCCGCACAGTGTGGCGCGCGCCGGCATCGCCCACGTGCCGGAGGGCCGTCGCATCTTCCCGAGCCTGACGGTGGAGGAGAACCTGACCGTCAGTTTTATCCGTGCGCGCGCCGGCGGGACGCTGCCGCAGGCGCGTGACGAGGTCTACGACATTTTTCCGCGGCTGAAGGAGCGGCGGGGCCAGCCGGGGGGAACCCTGAGCGGCGGCGAGCAGCAGATGCTGGCAATCGGACGCGCCCTGATGAACGCGCCGACGCTGCTGATGCTGGACGAACCGTCGCTCGGCCTCTCGCCGCTGATGGCGGAGTTGGTGTTCGAGCGGCTGGCCGTCATTCGCGCGGCGGGCACAACCATTCTGCTGGTCGAGCAGAACGCCGCCTGTCTGGAGATGGCCACTCAGGGCCTGATCATTGCCAATGGCTGCATCGTGCTTGCGGGCGACCGGCAGTGCCTGCACGATGCGGACTTCGTTCGCGCGGCTTATTTCGGTTTGTAGCCAGCCCGCACAGACGGGGACATGGGGAGGAACACAATGCGCCTACACGGATCATCACCGTTTGCCCTGGCACTGTTTGCCTTGGCGGTGCTGCTCGGGATCGCCATCGCGCCGCCGCGCGGCAACGCGGCCGATCCGCCGGAGATCGTCATCGGCGCACCGATCGCACTCACCGGCGGCTTCGGCGAAGGCGGCCAGCGCGTAGTCGAGGGCCTGCAGGTCGCGGTGCGGGAAATCAACGAGCAGGGCGGGATCAAGGCGCTCGGCGGGGCAAAGTTGAAGCTGGTCACCGCCGACAGCTCCAGCAACGATCCGACCCAGGCCTCCAGCGTCACGCGGCGATTGGCGGAAGAGAATCACGCCGTGGTGCTGGTCGGGGCGCATGCCAGCGGCATGACACTGTCGGCGCAGGTCGAGGCGGAACGCGCGCAGGTGCCGATCATCACGACCTCCTACGCGGATTCCATCGTCACCCGCGGCTACCACTACACGTTCAAGATCGTGCCGCAGGTCAGCACGATGTTCGGCGCCATGCTGGACTACTCGGTCGACATGATGAAAGCGTCGGGGGCCGACCCCAGCCGCATCGCCGTCGTCGTCGGGTCCGACGCCGGCAGCCAGGACATGGCGCGCGTGGTCGCCAAGATGGCGGCGGATCGCCACCTGACGCTGCTGACGACGGTGACCTATCCGTCCAACCTCACCGACGCGACGCCGGTCGTTTCGGCGATGTTGCAGAACAAGCCGGCGCTGGTGCTCATGAGCGGTTTTACCCCGGACGTGATCCTGCTGGTGCGCACGTTGCGCAATGTCGGCCTGACGATGCCGATCACCACGCTGTCCGGCAGCATCAGCAACAATTCGGTGGGTGCCAGTCTGGGCAAGGCGGCGGAAGGTTTCATGGGCGTGGTGAGCTGGAACTGGGACCTTCCGATCGATGGGGAGAAGGCGCTCATCGAGCGCTATCATCACGACTTCCCGAACCAGCCCAGCCCGCCCGCGGCCGAGACATTGGGCGAGGGCTACGCGATCGGCTGGCTGATCAAGGCCGGACTGGAGAAGGCGGGCAACGCCGATCCGAAGAAGCTGCGCGATGCGCTGGCGAGCCTGACGTTGCCCTCCATCCTGCCGGGCAAGCCGATCGCCTTTGACGACAAGGGCCTGAACACGGGGTTGGTCCCGGTGCTCGTCACCTGGATGAACGGCGAACTGCGCACCCTTTGGCCGCAGCAATACCAGACGACAAAGCTGCGGCCCTGAGGGTGCCAATGCGACCGAACACCCGAGTACGGAGATGGCAATGATGACGCAATTCGAAGGCACGCTACCGGTGAACGGCACTAGGCTGCATGTTCGGCTGGAAGGGGCGGAAGCGGCGCCGGTGGTCGCGCTGGTGAATTCGCTCGCCACCGATCTTGCCATATGGGATCGACAGGTTCCGGCACTGGTGCAGCGCTATCGCGTGCTGCGCTACGACGTGCGCGGCCATGGCCGGTCGGACGCGCCGCCCGGCCCCTACACGATGGACTTGCTGACCGACGACCTGTTCGCGCTGCTGGCACACTTCAAGGCGGGGCGCGCCCATGTCGTCGGTGTCTCGCTCGGCGGCCTGATCGCCATGGCCGCCGCATTGGCCCGTCCCACGGACCTCGCAGGCATCGCGGTTTGCGATTCGCGGGCCGACATGCCGCCCGAGTTCGCCCGTGGCATCGATGACCGCAACGTCCTGGTGCGCGAGCAGGGCACGCAAGCCATTGCCGACATGATGGTCGCGCGCTGGTTCACCCAGGCCACCCTGGCGGCAAAGCCAGCCTATCTCGAGACGATACGAGACATGATCCGTGCCACCTCGGTCGAAGGTTTCACCGGCTGCGCCGCAGCAATAAAACTGTCCGGGCTGCGCGCGCGCGTGGCACAGATCCGGGTTCCGGCGCTGTTCGTCGTCGGCGACCAGGACGCGGCGCTGCCCGTGGAACTGATGCGCGCGATGCAGGCGGAGGTGCCCGGCGCCCGCTTCGCCGAGATCGAAGGTGCCGGCCATCTCGCCAATGTCGAGCAGCCGGAGCGGTTCAATGCAGCGCTGCTCGATTTTCTTGGTGGCGCCGCGTGACAGCCCGACCAGGCGCCGCGCACCGGCCATCCACGCCTGCCCCGGGCGCGGGGATCCGCCAATCGCCACAGCAGGAGTGACAGCATGTCCGAGCGATCCGTCCCACCGTTCCGTGCCGATCAGGTCGGCAGCCTGCTGCGCCCCCCTGAGCTGCTGCGCGCCCGTGCCGCGCAAAAGCAGGGCGAAATCTCCGCCGAAGAACTGCGCCGCGCGGAAGATGCGGCCATTGCCGGGGCGGTACGACGCCAGCAGGACCTCGGTCTGCTGGCGGTGACCGACGGCGAATTCAGGCGCACCTGGTTCCATCTGGATTTTCTGGAAAAATTCGCCAACGTCGACGTCATCCAGGGCAAGGTGACAGCACGTTTCCACACCCACGACGGCGACCTGGAGATGCACCCGCCGGCCCTGAAGGTCGTCGGCAGGATCAGTCGGCCGCGGCCGATCTTCGTGGATGCCTTCAAATACCTGCAATCGATCGCCCAGGTGGTGCCAAAACTCACCTTGCCCTCCCCCAGCATGATGCATTTCCGCGGCGGCCGGCGCGCCATCGACGAAACGATCTATCCCGACATGGCGGAATTCTACGTCGATCTCGCCCACGCCTATGCCGACGAGATTCGCGATCTTGGCGCCGCGGGCTGCCGCTACCTGCAGCTCGACGAAGTCAACCTGGCCTATCTGTGCGATCCGAACCTGCGCAGCCAGGTGCGCAACGTCGGCGAGGATCCGGCGGCCCTGCCGCGCACCTATGCCGATCTGATCAATCGCTCGCTGACCGGCCGTCCGAAGGACATGGTGGTCTGCATGCACCTGTGCCGCGGCAATTTCCAAAGCGCCTGGGTCGCCGAGGGCAGCTACGATCCGGTGGCCGAGCTGCTGTTCAACGGCATCGACGTGGACGGCTATTTCCTGGAATACGACACGCCGCGCGCCGGCAATTTTGAGCCGCTGCGTTTCGTACCGAAGGGCAAGACCGTCGTGCTCGGCCTGGTCACCTCGAAGCAGGGCACGCTGGAGAGCAAGGACGAGCTCAAGCGGCGCATCGACGAGGCGGCACGCCATGTGCCGCTCGAGCAGCTTGCCCTGAGCCCGCAATGCGGCTTTTCCAGCACGGTCGAGGGCAACCTGCTCGGCATCGAGGAGCAATATGCCAAGCTGCGATTGGTGGTCGAGGTGGCCAGGGAGGTGTGGGGCTGATCCGCACCGCAGCGCGCTGGCCGTCGGCCACGGCAGCGGCCGGATGCCGATGCTGCGATTGACAGGTGCAATTCACACCGCCGGCGGCAAGGGAACGCGGTGCAGCTTCATGGCGATCGCCACGGCACTGTAATAACCTAGCAGGCACATGACCTCGGCCAGTCCGTCCCGGCCGAGGATAGCGACGGCCTTGTCGAAGGTCTCGTCGGGGCCGGGTCCCGGCAGCTCCGCCAGGGTGGCAATTTCGTAGATGGCCTGCTCGCGCGGATCGGGCAGCTCCGGCGTCTGGTTGTCGCGCAGCGCGGCGATCACGGCAGGCGGCATGCCGGCATTGATGGCCCGCGCGCCATGCGCGCGGAACAGATATTCCGTCTTCCAGTGGCGCGCGACGAGGCAGATCCCCAGCTCGATCTCACGCGCGGTGAGCGTGGATTGCTTGTTGAGGAAGGTGCCAAGCTGTTCCATGGCCCGCATCAGCCCGGGGCTGTGCAGCCAGACCTTGTAGGGGGTGGGAATGCGTCCGCGCCCCTGCAGCAGGGCATCGAGGCCCGCCCGCTGCTCCGGTGTGAGCTGATCGGGCGCGGGTTCGAGAAAACGGTTCGGCAACTGGTCGTCGGTCACGGTGTGCAATGCTCCACGGTTTGCGGCAGGCAGCTTAACGGAACCGTTCGATGGCGTCCGTATCGGCGTAAAGGTCCCGCGGCTTGGCGAGACATTCCAGGGTGCCGCCAAGCTGGGCCAGGTCCGTCATCGGCAGGTCGGCTACATCAATGCACAGGTGAAGCAGGCGCTGGCGGCGGGCGAGCCGGCGATTTCGGTCGATACCAAGAAGAAGGAGCCGGTCGGTGATTTCAAGAATGCCGGCCGTGAGTACCGCCCGAAGGGACAGCCCGAGCCGGTACGCGTGCACGACTTCATGATTCCCGAGCTTGGCCGGGCGGCGCCCTATGGCGTCTACGCCATCGCCGACAATGCCGGCTGGGTCAGCCTCGGCATCGATTACGACACCGCGAGCTTCGCGGTCAACGCCATTCGACGCTGGTAGCAGGCGATGGGACGCGCGCGCTATCCGCAGGCGACGCAGCTCCTGGTCACCGCCGATTGCGGCGGCAGAAACGGCGCGCGGGTGCGGCTATGGAAGCGCGAGTTGCAAGCCCTGGCCAACGAACTCGGCATCGCCATCACGGTCTGCCACCTCCCGCCCGGCACCAGCAAATAGAACAGGATCGAGCATCGCCTGTTCTCGTTCGTCACCCAGAACTGGCGCGGTCGACCGCTCGTCAGCTACCAGGCCATCGTCCAACTGATCGCCGCCACCACGACCGAAACCGGTCTCAAGGTGCAGTGCGAGATCGATCCCAGCACCTATCCGGCCGGCGTCAAGGTCAGCGACGCCGAGATGGACGCCATCAACATTCAGCGCCACGAATTCCACGGCGACTGGAACGACACTATCAGCCCGCTACCGCCGGTCCGCAGCGATCGTTCGTGAACGGGCCCTGAGTTCGGCCACAGCGATCATCCGATCGCGCCGGCAGTGCAGCCTGAGCCAGTCCACCGCGAGGTGCAATCCAGTGGTGGCAGGCTGCCAGCGGGCAGAGACGTTGGCGGCGGCCATATCGAGACTACAACCGAACCGCAGAACAAGAACGAGCACTGAAGGTTACCACCCCGTCTCGCGGGTAAGGGTGGGGCAGATCCCTATCTCTCGAAAATAAATCCTTGAATATCAATAGAATATACCACAAGTTTGGCGGATGGGGTGGGATTCGAACCCACGAACCCTTGCGGGTTGGCGGTTTTCAAGACCGCTGCCTTAAACCGCTCGGCCACCCATCC
>Ga0209415_10010378_pt1 | contig 15848 bp, 9 predicted proteins | sample PeaSoiSIISIP2007_FD_187696 | JGI IMG/M metagenome (GOLD analysis project Ga0209415, IMG submission 187696) | Peat soil microbial communities from Weissenstadt, Germany - SII-SIP-2007 (SPAdes) (version 2) | ecosystem: Environmental > Terrestrial > Soil > Wetlands > Peat | place: Germany...
AAGGAAACCCTCAACTTTCGAGTGCCCGCGGAATTCAAGCGAAGACTCATCGACGAGGCGAATAAACAGCGACGATCACTTACGAATTATCTTGAGACTACGTTAATGGAAGTTTGGAAGAAACAAGAAACCGGGTCAGGCAAGCCCGCGGAAAAGAGGAGGCAAAAACAGTGAATTCAATTGGGGTTCGCTTTTCGCCAGCGACCTATTCCTTGAAGAGTCAACATGGTCTCGAAGATCTAATTTTGGCGAGCCATAGCTTGATGTATCGGGACCTTCTCGATCTCGATCACGAGCGCTACTCTTTCCTCGGGGCTTCAGAACCGGACCGAAAGAAAGAACTTGACATATAGCGAATAAAAAGCGAACATAATCCAGCCATGGGCAAAGTCCGAGCAATCCGCGAACTGGCAGTGGATCAAGGGTGCCTCTCGGGCGCACGAGGTTTTTTGGGGAAGTCTTCTGATCGCAGGCCCGAATTTGTGCAGCATGGATGCACAAACAACATGGGTTGCTTTGTGGCCTGAGCGCGTGGGGCTTGTCCACGAAGACCGGCAGCACTTGGGTTGTGCAACCTGATTGCGCTAAGCCCGCTCAGGACAGAAAGGATTCAGAGAACCGAGATTGCGCCAAATGCCGTGAGGGCGAGATGAGCCAAAAGCCAAAGTTACGCAGAACAGCAAGGAAGAATGAAGCAAGGAATGTGTACCCCAAGTAGCCGGCATCAAGTTTGTCAACAGGCTAATGTCTTTACATCGACTCCCTCACGTTCTAGGATATTCGTGCCTGTCACCTCCCTGGGCGGGCAATCAACCACCCAGGGGGTCATGTTATGCCGCAGGCAGCCGCAGGAGCTTTCCCAGAAGGCTTAGGATCCGCAGAGAATCCCGCAGAGAATCCCGCAGAGAATCCCGCAGAGAATCCCGCAGAGAATCCCGCAGAGAATTCCACAGAGAAGGCCACGTCCTTACCACAGAGTAAGCCACCCGTATCCGCGCACAAGATATTAACCAACAGATTAAATGCGCGTAACTCCAGCGGTCCGAAGACTTCCCAAGGCAAAGCTAACAGCCGTAGGAACGCCGCCAAGCATGGGCTGTTGGCGTGTGAAATCGTGGTTGCGTCACCTGACGGGAAAAACAAAGAATTCGCGGAATTGCTAACGCAGCTGCGGGAGCATTTCAAACCTGCGGACATCATCGAAGATTTGTTGGTTCAAAGAATTGGGATTTGCTTTCGGAGGCAGAGATTGGCGATTCGAGCCGAGATCGGAGAGTCGCGGAAGCAACAGGACACGACCATAATGGGACCCTCAGAATGCTCGAACCCAACTCATAACGACATCATGGCGCTGTGGTTACAAACGCGGCTTGAACGCGAACGTCGCCGAATGAGTGGAAGACCCGTTACTGACTTGACGGACACGCAAGAGCGGATCATTCGGCGGCTGCGGGAGACTTCTTCTCTCGGCGTTGCTATTGTTCTGATCTACTTGGAAAGAATCCGTGCCGAGTGTGTCAAAACTGGCGTTGTTTCGCAGAATCATCGAGACCTCTTGAGGGACTGCTACGGACGCGAAGCAGATTTTTTATTGTTACCGCTCTCCAATACCACAGCGAACTCATCTGAGCAAGTCGTGGAATTTCTACGAAAACTAGACCAAGAAATGCAACCCCTGGCTTTAAAGCGAAATTCGTTGAGAGCACTGGATGAATTGCATAAGCAGAGGCTGAGCATTCCAGATGAGAGGGCCGACCTGCTAATTCGCTACGATGCTCACTCCTCCCGTGAGCTGTACCGCGCTCTTGGCGAATTGGAAAGGCTGCAGAGAAGAAGAGCGGGCTACCTCGTCCCGCCGCCAATCAAGGTGGACGTCACGGGAGAGAGTTAACTATTTTCTAGCCTCATTTTGCGAAACGAAGCCACCAAGTAGTCATGTTTTCAAATAGATGATATGCGCGTGGATGCCAGGAACGCACCATGGACAAACTGGCGCGCCTGCAACGGCAGCGCAGAGGCGAAAACGTACCCCCACCTCTCAACATTAACGTGGGTAGGAGGCGCTAGACTTTTTTGCGAAACAAAGCCAAGAAGTGCACTGTTTTCAATGAAACCATTAAGAAACCTGACGAGGGAAAACAGGAATAGAAGGAGGTCGGGATGCCATGACTGTTGAAAGGAGTGGTTATTCCTGGCCCAGACTCAAGCGAGATGTCTCTGGAGCGGGCAGGTCGGACAGCGGAAGCCGAGGTGGAGCGGCAGAAAGGCTGCTCAGCTTGATAGAGTTCAGCCCTTAACTCCTGTCATTCGCTGGTAGGGATCTATCTTTCCTTTCCAATGAGACGCGAGTACCACCGCCGCTTCGTTCCCGGGTAGGGGATCACCGCTGCTGCGCCAGGAAGGAATCCGTTAGTGGGCCCACACATTGAGCGCCGACTCGAGAAACAGGTTGGTGACATGAATCACCACCTGCTCCGCCAAGTACGCATTTCCCATCCGGATCGCATCGATAATCCGCTGGTGGTTCGTAAGCTGCGGCGCCCATGGGCTGGCGTCCAGATTCTTGGCTAGTGCGCGCATTCGGGTGAAAGCGTATAGGGGTATCACCAGCCGGCGGCCGGTCTCCCGAAGAAATGAGTTCCCGGGCCTCTCCAGGACAGAGACATGAAATCGCTGCACCCAGTCAACCACTCGGCGAACGTCGTTGAGCTCTACGGCTTGCCGCATCCCCGCCATGGCTGCTTCCAAATCGTCGAGGGGCAGGCGCTGCTCGGTGATCAGGCGCGCCGCCAATCCCTCGAGCGCACCGCGCACTTGATAGAGGTGGATGATGTCCGATTCGCTCAACTTTAGGACCCGCGCGCTCCGGCCATGCCCCTTGGTCACGAAGCCTTCGGCGGTCAGGATATTGAGCGCCTCCCGAACCGAGACCTGGGCGACGCCAAACTGGCGCGCCCACCGGCCTTCGATGATCTTTTCGTCGGGGGCGATCCTGCCGGTGAGGATTTCTTCGCGGAGTAGAGCCGCAAGATTCTCCTTCAGCAGGCCGCGCGTTGCCAGGCCGCCATTTCCAGAATTGCGCACGTTTTTCAGTTGTAATGTATCATGCATGATTTTTCCGTGCGCCGGCCCTTATCGGGATAGGCGAATGCCTGGCCTGGCTGGCGATGCTTGGCAACACCAGGTAACGGCAACATCCTCGAGGCTTCCGGCTCTTGCTCCGCTAAAACATTCGCCCGCCTCCGTGTGCAACGGAAGGCGGGCGATGGTTCTTATGAGCAAGTGTGCTCAGAAGTTGATCTTCGCACCCAATTGCAGCTCTCGAGGGAGATTGCCGGAAGCGTTACTGGTGACATAGCCAAAACTCTGCGGGCTGTTCACGTCGCTGCCGGGTACGCCACCGATCAACGTATTAAAGAGGTTGAACGCGTCAACTCGGAACTCGAAATTCCGGTGTTCTCCGAACGGGAATTGCCGGATCACTTTCAAGTCGACGTTCCAGAAAGGCGCGGAACGCATTGCGTCCCTACCCGTGTTGCCCCAGGTGTACAGTGCGGGGGCAGCGAAGGCGCTGGTGTTGAATTGACAGTTCAGGGTGTGAACTTTTGCTCCGTTCGGGCAGGATCCGGAATTCGGGTCGCCAACCAAATCGGCTAGTTGACCTCCAGCCCACGGAACGTTGCCGGTATTGGCCTGATCCACACTGTAGACCACGGTGAAATTCTGGCCGGAGCGAACAGAGACGAGGGGATTGATCTGCCAGTTACCGATAATGTAATCCACCACGTGGCTACCGGTCGAGAAACGCTTTCCCGTGCCGACGGGTACCTCATAAATCATGTTCACCGCGAGATAGTGCGGCAGGTTAAATGCCGACGGACCGCGGCTGCCTCTCGGATCGTAGGGATTCTGCAAAGACTGTCCCTCGACACCAAACCATCCCGACGACCCTTCGTCAATCGACTTGGCGTAGGTATAGGCGACTTGATAGGCCAACCCTCCAGCGAATCGCTTATCCAACTGAAACTGGAAGGCGTTGTAGCTGCCGTTGCCGATGCTGCGGTCGTAGAACGTCGGCTCGATGTAGGGATACAACGCGCGCGACTGGGGGTTGCCCGGCCCTGGTGTCAGGGCGGTGTTGTAGTAGCCCCCGACGTTGAGCCGCCTATCCAGAGCGCCCACATAGTTCGCGGACACGGTGGTCGAGTTATTTAATTGCCGCTGGATGCCAAAGTTGTATTGCAGGGCATACGGAGTCTTGTAGTTCGGGTCGTAATACCACTGCACGGCCGAGGACGTAAACGGCGTGGCGGGCGGCAGGCCAGCGGCTCCGCCACCGGCGAAGGGATTCTGAGCAGTGGCGTTTGGCAACAGCGACACGCTGGGCTGATACAGAGTTTGATTGATCAATTGGCCGATGCCGGGCCAGTCGCCTTCAATGTTCTGGGCCATCTGACTCACGGCTGCCCAGTTGTCATAGACGATTCCGGAAGATGCCCGCACTACGTTCTTTTCGCCGATCCGGTAAGCAAAGCCGATATGCGGTCCAAAATTGGTGTAGGTGTTGTGAGCAATCTTACCGCGCGGGTCCACCACCACGTGAGCAGGCAGCGTCCCGTCGGGTTGGCCGGCGATACTGGGGATGCAGGGTGCGGCACCGGTCGCGCTGCACGGCGGTGGTGGGTACTGGATGACATAGGTTCCATTATTGAAGTCGATATCGCCAGTCTGGATTCCACCCTGCTGGCCGATGGTAGCGTTGGTTCCATAGGGCGGAATCAGGGTGAGGTCATAGCGCAATCCGTAGTTGAAAGTCAGCTTGGGCGTGACCTTCCAGGAGTCCTGGGCAAACACGCTCAATACACCACCAGGGCGAGTCTGTTCGTTCACGTTGCGGCGGTTTGCACCGCCCGGGACGTCCAGCAGGAAGGACGCCAGGGAGTAGCCCGTGAGAGTGCCTTTGGCCGCATCTGGGAGGTCCGTTTCCGCGTTCGTGAACGTGAGTTGGGGATAGGAAATCGGGCTGGAGAAAACGCTGCTGGTAAAGCCGCCGCCAAATTTTAGTTCGTGGGTACCCTTGACTTTAGTGATAGCGACCGAAAACTGATGGTTGTCGGTTGCCTTGGGCGTGTTCTGGATAATCTCGCCGCCGCTGGCGAAGCCGCCGATTCCTGGATTGGGGATCAACCAACCGCTGACCCCGGAGAAATTGCTGGCAAAGCCGGCCGCGAAGCCCGCTGCGGCGTCCACGCTGGCGGAGTTCAACTTCGTAAATTTGTCCGCGGAGTCGTCCGACACCGTCGTGCGCGTGTACTGCGCCTGCAATTGCAGGCTCGGACTGAATGTGTGCACATAGCTACCGCCCCAGTTACGCCCGGGGATACTGTCGTTATGCACCAGGTTGGGGAGGCCACCTGAAGTGCTCACTACGCTATCAATCCTGCTGTAGCGGAACCACATCGAGTCCTTTTGACCAAAGGTCTGGTCGATGCGGACGTTGTATTCGTTTTGCGTCTGAGTATCCGGAGTCGTATCGAGCGCGTTAGCCGTGTTGTTATTGAAGTATGGCCCCGCCGCCGGGAATATCGCTTGGGCGTAGCCGACCAAGCGGGGGTCAATGAGGTTAGATGGAATGATGTTTCCCGCAAAGGGTTGCCGCGTAAAACTACCCGAACCGTCCGCCGTGGTGGTGAAGGGATTGTAAATCTGCTGGCCGGTCTGGGCGAGAAGAGCGCTGAAGTCGCCACCGAGCTGGGCGGCTGTGGGAACAAGTATGGGATTGCTGCTGGGCTGCGAATAGCGGAAGCCCTGATAGGCGAAGAAGAAGAACGTCTTGTTCTTGCCGTCGTAGACCTTCGGAATCTCAACCGGGCCGCCGATGGAACCGCCGAACTGGTTTTGCCGGTACGCGGGCTTCTTCGTGGTTGCGGGCACAAAGTCGGGGTGGGCGTCGAAGGCGTCATTGCGGATATATTCCCACGCTGCGCCGTGAAACTGGTCCGTGCCCGACTTGGTGACCACATTGACTACTCCACCGAGCACTGAGCCGAACTCGGCGCTGTCGGTGTGCGAGACCACCTTGAATTCCTGAATGGCATCGATGATCGGCGGCACCGAGTAGGTACTGAGGAATGCCGCGAAGTTGGTCAAACCGTCGGTCAGGAAATAATTGCTGCGGTTGGTCCCGCCGTTGATGGAGGGAAATTCGAAGGACGCGTCCTGGGCGATGGGAGTCGCGAACCCGCCGGTGCGTCCGCCCATATTGTTCTGCGAGACGCTGATCGGGGACACGCCAGGCGTCAACTGGAGTAGCTGGGTGAAATTACGGCCGTTGAGGGGCAGATCATTCACCTGCTTGGTGGCGATGACCGTGCCCAACTCCGCCGATGATACCTGCAGCTGCTCGGCGGTCGCTTCCACCGTTACGACCTGGCTCTGAGCACCCACAGCGAGGGCAACATCGATCGTCGCCGTCTGGTTCACCGCGAGGACGAACTCGGAAACCTGTTTGGTGGTGAAACTCGGCGCGGTAACCGCCAGCGTGTACCGGGCAGGCGGAACCTCAGTGAATACGTAACTGCCGGTGTCGTTGGTCGTGGTCTTGCGCTCGATGGTTGTGTCCACGTTGCGGAGAGTCACACTCGCATTCGCGATCACGGCGCCGCTGGCGTCGCGAACCGTTCCGTTGAGCGTCGCGCTGGACAGCTGCGCGAAGGCCGAGCCAGCCGACAGTACAAGCAAACAGGCAAATAGGACTACCGCGTACGAGCCCCACCCCGCGCCACGTCGCAACCACCCGGAAGTCTGCATGGACATCCTCCCCTTTGAATTCATCTTTGAATTCATCCCAGTTCTCGAATGCCGCGTCCGCCAAGCCTACCGACAGACCGAGCACTGTCGATCAGTAACCAGTACAGTTAACGATTGCGTACGACCCAACCGGTTAACGATTGCGGAGCATAGTACGAACATACTAGTGCTTGTCAAGCAATATTTGAGCGCTCAATCATTAATTTTTGTGGTTATATGCCAATTGCCCTGCATAATTGTCCAAATATGAGCGCTCATAGACATTATCCGACCGCTCATCACGATCGAGTTCAGGGCGCTGAAGTGCGCTGCAGCCCGGGAGAGCCCACTCTTCGTCTCTTTAACTGGTTTCCGCCGCCCGACCATCCCATGAAAACCGACGACTTTCTTGATGGAGTACCGGCCAGCTTGGGTAGAATCTGGGTTTCGATGCCTACCCACCCTGACTTCGGAGGCGAATCCACAACTGGTTTGGGTGTAACGATTGGTCTCGAACGTGGGTAGGCGAATGAGGACTCGAAAGCCCAGGTCGGGACTGGTTTTGCCTGCCATGGCCCCACGCAGCCTGGTCGCGGCCACCGTGTTTCTATTGACCCTGGCCTATTTCCCGGTGGTTTATCCGATTTTCGCCCAGCTCAAGCAGGGGAATACCGAGGATCGCAAAACCCCTGTCCCCGTGCCCCGCGATGGGCATGTAGGATCGAAGGCTTGCGCCCAATGTCATATGGACATCTATCACGAATTCTCCCGGACCAGCATGGGGCGCTCGGTGTTTCCTGTGACTCCTGAGTTCCTGAAAACGCTGCCTGCCTCGGCCTCTATCCATGACGAAAAACTGAACCGGTATTTGGAAGTCTATGTTCGAGACGGGAAACTGTACCAAAGTGAGTACGAGATGAACCCGGACGGAAAGGACGTTTTCCGCGATGCCCACGAGATGGAATGGATTATCGGCGCGGGAGACAACGGTCTCAGCGCAATCACCAGCAAAGGCGATTACCTTTTTCAAGGTCCGCTCTCTTTCTACTCGAAGCCCCGCAGTTGGGGGCTGTCTCCGGGATACGAGTTCGGCAACTACGGCTTCAATCGCCCAATTCTGCCGGGCTGTATTTTCTGTCACAGCGGCCAACCCAAGCCTGCTGCGGAGGGGAACGGACGGTTCGCGGACCCACCATTTGCCGAAATGGCCATTGGCTGCGAGAACTGCCACGGTCCGGGAATCGCGCACGTCACTCTCATGCAGATGGGCAGCGCGGGTTTCGGGAAGAATGATCCCTCCATCGTGAACCCCGCCCACCTGGCTCCTGCTCTATCGGACAACATCTGCATATCGTGCCATCAAACCGGGGACGTGCGGGTGCTGCAACCGGGCAAGGATTACGGGGATTTCCGGCCGGGGGAGCCTTTGGATAACACGCTGGCGATCTTGATGGTTCCGCCGAAGCGCGAATCTCCGCCCCAGTCGGATCTGTTGGAACACTATTATTCCATGACGCTCAGCAAGTGCTATCGGGCCAGCGGCGGCCGATTGAGCTGTATCACTTGCCACGATCCCCATGTCGAGCCTTCGCGCGAAGAGGCCCCCGCATACTTCGCAAAAAAATGCCTCAGCTGCCACGCGGAGAGGAGTTGCACGCTGCCGTTGGAGGTTCGCCAGCACAATACTCCTCCCGATGATTGCGCTGGTTGTCACATGCCAAAGCGGGATGTGCAGGAGATTTCGCACTCCAGCATTACCAACCACCGCATTCTTGCCCGTGCCGATGAGCCGTTTCCGGAAGCCGCGTTTCATCAGACCACGCCTGCGCTACCCGACCTCATTCACCTGAATCCGGTTCCTGGCAGGGAGGACATTCCGCCACCGGCATTGACCCTGTTACAGGCTTATGGCGAATTGACCGACAAGAATCCCGAATACTTCCCGCGTTACGTTGCGCTACTGGACAAACTGAAACAAACTGAGCCCGGCAGCGCGCTGGTGCAGGCGGGGCTCGGCCACAGACACCTGCAAGCGGGAAAGTTTGAGGAAGCGATCGCCCATCTGCAACGTGCTTTGGAGATTGGACCTCCGCAAACGTTGTTCTACACCGACCTGGCTCAGGCCCTGGTCAAACTCGATCGCTCGGACGAAGCGGTCGCTGTCCTGCAGAAGGCCATCCCTCTCGACCCATTCAATTCCACCCTGCAAAGAACTCTGGTGTTTCGTTTGATCCAGTTGAAGCGGTATGCGGAAGCGGCGGCGGCGATGGAGAGTTACGTCGAGCGTTTTCCAGGGGACTCGGTCATGCGGCAGATGCTGAATCTCGCCCGGTCAGGTCCGTCAAAATGATGGGCTCGCCGTGGCACTCTCGACTTCTGAGGCGTATATCTTCCGGTGCAAGGCTGCTCCCTTGAGGCTGCTCTTTTGAGGCGCTCTTTTGAGAATGAACCGCCGATCTTTTCTTTTCCTGGCCCTCGCCGCTGACTCCTTCCGGCCGTTGTTGGGTCACGCGACAACACCCGGACCCCTGCCGGTGTTCACGGAAATCGCCGCAAAAGCCGGCGTCCGCTTCAAGCACGAATCGAGCCGGACATCGCAGAAGTATCTTCCGGAATCCATGGGAGCGGGCGTGGCCATGTTCGACTACGACAACGATGGACGCCTCGATCTGTTCTTCGTCAACGGAGCTCAACTCCTCGATCCCATGCCGAAGGGCGCTTCTCCTGACAAGTCCGCCCCGCGCTTCTGGAACCGCCTTTACCGGAACAATGGCGACGGCACTTTTACCGACGTTACCGAAGCTGCCGGGGTAAAAGGCCGCTCCTACGGCATGGGGGTGGCTACCGGGGACTACGACAATGACGGATATGTCGACCTGTTGGTCACCAATTTGGGCGGGAACATCCTGTATCACAACAACGGTGACGGCACCTTCACCGACGTCACGGCCAAGGCGGGCGTGGCCGGGAGCGGATGGTGCGCGGGAGCCTGTTTTGTCGATTACGACCGCGATGGCCATCTCGATCTGATCGTCACGCGCTACCTGGATTGGGACTTTTCCTCGAATATCTACTGCGGAGTGCATCGCCCGGGTTACCGCGCCTACTGCCACCCCGATCAATTCAACCCCGTATCCTCTCTCGTCTTTCACAACAACGGCGACGGCACCTTCACGGACGTCAGCAAGCGCTGCGGAATCGCAGCCTCCCCGGGGAAAGCGTTGGGGATCGCCGTCAACGACTTCGATCAAGACGGCTGGCCGGATATCTTCGTTGCCAATGACTCCGTCGCCGAACAACTGTTCCGCAACAATCACGACGGCAGTTTCACGGAGGTGGCCCTTGAGGCAGGGCTGGCTTACGACCAAAACGGCAATGTTTTCGCGGGTATGGGGGTCGACTTCGCCGATTACAACAACGACGGCTGGCCCGATGTTTTTGTGAATGCGCTAGCCAATCAAAAATACATGCTTTTTCGCAACGAGAAGGGCAGGTTCGAGGATGTGACCAATCCCAGCGGTCTCGGTGGGATCACCATGCTGCACTCCGGCTGGGGCGCCAAAATGATCGACTACGACAATGATGGCTGGCTCGATCTGTTCGTCGCCCAAGGGCACGTCATGGACAACATTGAATTGACCGACCCATCACTCCGTTACCTTGAACCATTGCTCCTGCTGAAAAACACTGAGGGCAAGTTTCGTGACGTATCCCGGCAAAGTGGCCCGGCATTCCAGATTCCCTTGGCCGCTCGCGGGGCCGCCTTTGGAGACTTGGACAATGATGGATTTATCGACATCGCCATCAATTGCAACGACGGCCACGCCATGGTTCTGCGCAACCATGGCGGCAACGGAAATCACTGGCTGTCGGTTCGCCTCGTCGGTTCGGCGAGCAACCGCGATGGAATTGGCGCAAGAATTCATCTGGTCGCGGAAGACGGATCTTCCCAGTATGCCTTCGTCAGCACCGCCGGAAGTTACATTTCCGCGAGTGACAAGAGAGCACACTTCGGTTTGGGCGCGTCGAAGACCGTCCAGTTGCTTGAAATTACCTGGCCGAGTGGGGTTGTACAACGCTTGGATTCAATCCCCGCCAACCAATTTCTCACGGTTCATGAAGCTTCGCGCTAATCGCGTTCTCCGCGGTTGACAAGCACCGGTCAATTTGGTGGACTTGGTCTAAGAGACCGCAACTGAGCCGACCACGCTCCGGATGAGTCTTAGAATCTGTTGTGTCGCCAGCGCCGCACAGTATTTGCAGATATCGGGTCACGCAATGTTCCTGAGAGTTTCCCCTAGAAAATTGGCCCTATTGGCTCTGGGATCGGGGCTGGTGACTCTTTGCGGTTTCAGCCTCATGGCGCAAAACGCCGCACCCTGCAAAGGTCCCCCCGAACTGGAGAAAGCCATATCGACTCAGCCTTCTGCCGGCGCTTACGATGCGCTGGGGGCATATTTCGGACAGCGCAACCAGTACTCCTGTGCCTTCTCCGCGTTTGAGTCAGCGCTCCGCCTTGAACCTAACTCGTGGGAGGCGCACTACAACCTGGGCCTGGCGCTGCTGGGAAGTGGTAAACCTCAGCGTGCTGCGAACGAACTTCGTGCTGCCGCACGTCTGCAGCCCCAGTTGCCGCAGACGCACGCGGCCTTGGGGCTGGCGCTCAGCCAGTTGAATCAGACCGACAGCGCTATCGCCGAATTCAAAGCAGCTCTAACAATAGATCCGAAATCGGTTCCGGCGCTGGACGGATTGGCGAAAGCTCTCATCGCTCAAAAAAGATACTCGGCGGCAATTGCCTACCTGAAGAATGCGCCTCCCGACCAGGAGCTACAGACGGACCTGGCGATTGCGTATTCGCAAAATGGAAATGCCGACGAGGCCATTCAAACACTTTCTCTGCTGGTAAAGGAAAACCCAGCGTCGGCGCAGGCTCATACCAACCTGGCAACCGCTTATGTGCGGCAGGAACGGTTCCGCGAAGGCGCCGCGGAGTTCAAAGAAGCGCTGCGGCTTGATCCCAGCGATGACGTCGCGCGCATCTCTTATGTGAAAGCTCTGGCCGTCCTCGCGGAATTCAGTACCGCGTGGCCCCTCATCCAGGACTATGTCCACCGGAAGCCCGGCAATTTCGATGCTTTGTATCTCATGGGCGTGGTGGATCGCGGACTTGGCAACTACACCCAGGCGGAAACGATGCTCCGGCGGGCCCTCGCGCTGAACCCGAACCACTTCGACATCCGCTACAACCTTGGATTCGTACTCGCGAAACTGGGAAAAACCGTGGCCGCGCGAGAGCAACTCGAAAGGGCCTTGCAGCTGAACCCCACCTCCAGCGAAGCGCACTTTCAGCTGGCAGCGGTGCTGCGGACTCTCGGCCAGGAAGACCAAGCCCGAGAACAGCTGAAGGTTTTCGAACAGAAGAAACAGGAAAGCGTAAAAGAGAACGTTGCCGGCACGAAGGCGAACCAGGCCAACGAGTACCTTCAGGCGGGTGAAATCCAGCGTGCGGTTGACGCCTATCGCGAAGCCATCGCGCAGGACCCACATAACGCGCACACCTACTACGACCTGGCCCTGGCCCTGGACCGGCTGGGTGACAAGGCCAGCGAGCGCGACGCTCTGGAGAAAGCTGTCGCCACGGATGCCGGGTTTGCAGCCGCTCATAATCAACTCGGGTTTCTCAGTCTGCAAGCTGGGCAGGATGTGGATGCCGAGAAACAGTTGAAGACCGCCATTGCCTTGGATCCGCAGTATGCCGAAGCCCAGAACAATCTGGGAGTTCTCTATGGCCAGCAAGGCAAGAACAGCGAAGCGGAGCAGTTATTCCGCCAGGCGACCGAGAATAATCCGCAGTATGCCCAGGCATTCGTCAATCTTGGCCTTATTCTGGCGAGCCAATCGCGCTTTGCGGATGCGGAGCAGGCGCTGCAAAATGCGGTGCGGCTGGAACCCAACAATACGCAAGCTCTGACCGCCAATGCTATGGTTCTGACCCGGATGAACCGCGGAACCGAGGCGGTCGGCTATTTTCGTAAGGTCATTGAGCTGGACCCTAAGTCGGCGGGCGCGCATTTGAATCTTGGCATCAACCTGGCGGATCAGTTCAACCTCCTGGACGCCCTGGCGGAATTCTCCGAAGCGGTGCAGCTCGATCCAACGGCTGCCGCGGCGCACTACAACAAGGGAAGAGTGCTCTTCGATCTCCGCCGCAACAGTGAAGCGAAGCCGGAACTTGAGGCCGCCACGCGCCTCGATCCCAACTCTGGCCAGTCGTGGTACTTGCTTGGAATGATCGCGAAACAGGCGGGAGAAACAGACCAGGCCATCCAGATGCTCCAGAAGACTGTGCAATTGGAGCCGAATAACACCGATGCGCTGTACCTGCTGGGGCAAAACCTGCTGCACAAAGGGGATCGCGCCGGCGCCATCGCCCAATGGCGCAAAGTGATCCAGATTCAGCCTGACCATTCCCAGGCCCTCTACAATCTTTCTCGGCTGCTGGTCACGTCCGATCCAGAAGAAGCGAAAGTCCTTCAGACCAAATTTGACACTCTACAAGCGCAGCAGCACATCATGGATCGCGCCCAGACGCTGGGCAATTTCGCGCTGTCCTCCGCTGCCTCCCACGATTGGCCGCAAGCCATTGCCCAACTAAAAGAGGGCCTCCAGGTTTGTGGAGACTGTAGCGCTCTGCCCCTCTTGCATAAGGATCTGGGTCTGATCTACTGCCATTCCGGTGATTTGAAGAATGGACTTGCGGAACTGCTCGAGGCCCAGAAACTCAGTCCCAAAGATCCGGATATCGAAAAGGCGATCCAGATCGTGCAAAATATGAATCCGCAGCGCTGAGCCGTGGTCACTCCGTCTGCCGTGACACGGATGTACGCCAACCAGCGCTGCTTTCAAGAGAACGGACAGCGAGCTAGCTCACCCCGGCCTTGAATCGCGGACGATTCTTCCTGACGTAACTGCGATCGATCACAGGTTCCCCATCGCATTCGATGACAATCACGGTTGCCGGTTGATCCGGAGCTGACGCGGGAAGACCGGTGAGCCGCAGCGACAGATCATCCTGCTCGAAGGCGACTGCCTGTCCGCCAACCAACATACGGGCAGACTTTACCTTGGTTCGAAAACCGCCGAAAGAAATCACGCCGGGCGGCTGATAAAACGAAAGCCATTTTTCCGCGGGTGTGTCTCCTGGCCAGTAGTCAACGTGCGCGTAGACGGTGTTTCCCCGCTGCGTAAAGTGCGCATACACATGCCTCGGCAAGCTGCTTCGTTCGGTTCCGTAGATTGCCGTCCCGTTACGGTCCAACCATTTTCCGACAGCCTGCAAAACTTCTACCGACTCCTCGGGTACGGAGCCGTCCGGCTTAGGCCCGATGTTCAACAGGTAATTGCCGCCCCCATTGGCGCAGGTGATCAGATTGTCGACCACCGTCTTGGGTGTTTTCCAGGCATCGTCGGCCTTGTGATATCCCCAACTATCGTTCAGCGTCATGCAGGCTTCCCAGGAGTGTCCCTTTTCCGCCGCCTGAATGTGCTGCTCGGGAGTAGAAAAGTCTCCCGGCAGGCCATTACGATTATTGACGATGATGTCAGGCTGCAGCTGGAAAACCATCTGGTTCATTTTTTCCGATTCCCATTGTTCCGCTGTCAGCGGCCAATCGACGTCGTACCATAGGACATCGATCTTGCCGTAATTGCTCATCAACTCGCGGATGAGGCCGTGGGTGTAGGCGACAAAGCGTTGCCGCGCCGCTTCGTCGGTAGCGCACAGGGCGCCGTCGGGATGGTGCCAATCCATCAGCGAGTAGTAGAAACCAACTCGCAATCCTTCCGCCCGCGCAGCGTCGACGAACTCGCGAACCAGGTCACGTCCCGCGGCTTGCTTGGGCGCGCAGTAATCAGTCAGCTTGGTGTCGAAATTGCAGAAGCCTTCGTGGTGCTTGGTGGTCATCACCATGTACTTCTGTCCCGCCTGCCGCGCCAGCTTGGCCCATTCGCGCGCGGCATTGGGTTTGGGGTTGAAGTGTTTCGCCAACAGTTCGTATTGCGGAACTGGAATTCCTTCCATCTCCATGGCCCACTCATGCCGGCCAATCAGGCTATAAAGTCCCCAATGGATGAACATGCCGAACTTGGCTTCCTGCCACCATTGGATACGGCGGTCATGGTCAGGCGGCGGTCCCGCCGGAGCCGGCGCCGTTGGCTTCGCCGTGCCCTCTTGTCCCCAACTTGTTGGAGTTGTTGCAGCCAAGCCCGCGCTCGCGGCCAAAAGCTTCAAGCAGTCACGCCTCGATGTCCCTTTGCTTTGCATTCCTGCCGTCCTCCCTATGGTGGGATCTGCTACTCAAACCCAAACGCGACAACGGAGAGGAATTCTACGCCCTGACATCGATTTTTTATGTGTCAAAATGATTTTTTACCGAGGAACGTGCGCCTAAGGATAAGCGCCCCACCTTTCATTGACAAATATATGTTTTCAGGAATAGAACTGTACTGCTTTTGGAATATTCTGGAGTAGATTGATCTGGGAACTGAATCGACTTTCGGGTTTCGCAGGCGTGTTACCCGTTTGATGAGGATACGCGAAATGCTATCTTTGCAAGCTCGTACGCTGAGTAGGGCCGCCCTTGGCCTTTTGCTTCTGTGTCTCGTCATCCCGGCGGTGCAGGCTGAGCCGCCCGCCCACTACGAGGCGACTCTTGAGTCCCTGAATCAGCATCCCTTGCCGGCGTGGTATGACGATGCAAAACTTGGCATCTTCGTCCACTGGGGCCTGTACTCGGTTCCCGGCTGGGCTCCGCTGGTTCATCCCGGGCACGATTTCAGCTCGCAGGACTACATCATGCACAACCCCTACGCGGAGTGGTACCTGAACAGCATGCGTCTCGACGGCTCACCCACGCAGGCTTACCACCGCGAACACTATGGCGCCGATTACGACTATTACAACTTCGCGCCGATCTTCGACCGGCAGATTCAGAAATGGAATCCCGACACATGGGCAAAAGTCTTTCACGACGCCGGCGCCAAATACGTTGTGCTGA
>Ga0209415_10010381_pt1 | contig 15843 bp, 17 predicted proteins | sample PeaSoiSIISIP2007_FD_187696 | JGI IMG/M metagenome (GOLD analysis project Ga0209415, IMG submission 187696) | Peat soil microbial communities from Weissenstadt, Germany - SII-SIP-2007 (SPAdes) (version 2) | ecosystem: Environmental > Terrestrial > Soil > Wetlands > Peat | place: Germany...
GTATGACATGGGAGCGCTCAGCGCTGCCCAGGTGATCCCCAGTTCAATTTTCAATTCTCTGCCGGCAAGCCTGCAGCAGGCCATTCCGGGCCTTTCTGGAGTGCAGGCCTACGGTTTGGGAGTTCCGCAGGATTTTATTCAGGGCATTGGAAATCCTAACGACTCGTTTTCCAACAAGCCGCTGGGAGTTTATTTCCAGGACTCGTGGCGAACGACGCCGAACCTGACGTTGAACCTGGGGGTGCGCTATGACATCGAGTTCCCGCCGCAGTTTGCTCCGCCGGATCCGTTGGCGCTGACTGCTTATAATGCGCTGGGACTGCAGAAAGGCATTCAAACCGATACCAACAACATTCAGCCGCGCATTGGCATGGCGTGGGATCCGAAGGGGAATGGCAAGTCGGTTTTACGCGCGTCCTTCGGCATGTTCTACGATCACCCCTTGCTCGGCCTTTATTTTCTGGGTGACGCCTCAGACGGATCGAAGAGCGGCCAGTTGTTATTTGCCGGAGGCAGTCCTTGCGGGACGAACGCGGCTACTGTCAGCCCCCTGAATCTGAATGCGACCAACATTTTCCAGGGCATTCAAACCGTGCCCACTTGCATCCCTGCTCCCTTTACGACCAACCTGGGATACTTGCCCAATCAGCAGCAGTTCCAGGCGTTGAATTTTCCGCAATCGATTTTTATCAATCAGAATTATCTGAACCCGGCATCGCCTTTTCCGCTGGCGTTTCAACCCTTCGGTTATCCGATCGGCAAGGGTTTTGTGTATGCCTATTCGGAACAAACGAACCTGACCTTTGAGCAGGACCTGGGCGGCGGCTTCGCTTTGAGTCTGGCGTACAACTTCAACGGTGGGCGGCACCTGAACCGGCCTATCAACGCAAATACGGTTCGCGGGGATTTGCTGGTGAAGAACTGGCAGAATGCGGTGGCGTTCGCCAACGTAGCCGGAATTCCTACGACTAGCCCGTTGTATCCGTCTGGCCCGTTGCAGGTGCAGATTTGCCCTGGGGCATTCGGTAAGACTCTGCCTCCATCCCTCACGTTCGCACCTGCAGCTATGTTGAATTTCTTCCGGCCGTCTGGATTGAATCCATCGCTGGCCGGTGGACAGTGCCTGCCGGACGCCGTTCTTCTGGCCAATGCCGATGGATTGGGGCTTGGTCCCACCGGAGGCAAATGTGACAACACTCTGCCGTTCAATTCTCCCGGCGGCTGTGTGGTGGTTCCCTTCGGCGACATGGATGCCAACTATTCCAACGGCAACTCCAATTACAGCGGCTTCACCGCGAACCTGCGCAAGACCCTCAGCCATCACTACCAGTTTCTTGCTTCCTATACCTATTCGCATGCGATTGACGACTCGACCGACTTGCAATCTCCGCTGGCGCCTCAGGATTCTTACTATCCTCAGCTGGAGCGCTCCAACTCGTTGTTTGACCAGCGCCACCGCTTCGTATTCAGCGGCGTGTATCAGTCGGGTAAGTTGAGCGGAGATGGCTTTGCCAGGAAATTTTTTAGCAATTGGACGTTTGCGCCGATCATATCGGTGGCGTCGGGACGTCCGTTCCTGATCATCACGGGGGACAACACGAACTTCCAATTCGCTCCCACCGCGGCACGCCCGAACGTGGTGACTGGCGCTTCTGCCGGAAATGGCTGCGGACCGCTAGTACCTTCCAAGTACTCGCCGACTGGGTTGTTTCAGGAGGCTTGCTTTACGGCTACCTCGAACACCACACTGCTGTCGCTCGATGGCAACCTTGCCCGCAACGCCGGCGTGCAGCCCTGGACGCTGTTCAACGACTTTCGGTTCGCACGCCGGGTTTACTTCAACGAACGGATCAGCCTGGATCTGATCACGGACATGTTCAACCTGGTGAACAAATTCAACGTGGCGTCGGTGAATCAGCTGTGGACGAATGCTGGGCAGCCGACGGCGGCTTATGATCCGAGGCAGTTTCAGTTTGCGATGAAAGTGAATTGGTGAGAGAGCAGCAGTCAGCGCTCAGCAGTCAGCAGTCAGCCACAGCGAAGAAGCGGTGCTCGGTGTTGAATGTTGAGGATCACATGCCGAGTGCTGAGTGGTCCTCTACTTCTCCTGCTACACTCTTTTTATCCTTCGCGATTGCCGGGAGTTTCTCCTGAATGGCACAACCCTCTGCTCCAAGTGCGCGGACGCGTCTGGTCCGCGAAGCTGATCGTGCGGTGTACGATCGCGCCGCCGCTTACCGAATTCTGGATGAAGGCTTCATTTGCCACGTGGGATTTGTGGTGGATGGGCAACCCTTTGTGATTCCGACCGGCTATGGCCGGGTGGGCGACAATCTTTACATTCACGGCTCGGCCGCGAGCCGTATGCTGCGCCGGGTCGATGAGGGCGTCGCGGTCTGCGTCACGGTTACGCTGCTGGATGGATTGGTGCTGGCTCGCTCGATTTTCAATCACTCAATGAATTATCGGTCGGTGGTGATTCTGGGGACGGCGCGGGCAGTGAACGATCCGGCGGAGAAGCTGGAGGCTTTGCGGCTTTTGTCTGAGCATATTTTGCCGGGGCGATGGGTGGAAGCGCGGCTGCCGAATGAGAAGGAGCTTAAGGCGACTTTGGTCATGCGGTTGCCGATTGAGGAGTTCTCGGCGAAAGTACGGCAAGGGCCGCCGGTGGATGATGAAGAAGATTACGCGTTTTCGACTTGGGCGGGAGTGGTGCCGCTGACCATGGTGGCGGGTGAGCCGATTGATGACGCGCGGCTGATGCCCGGTTTAAAGGCACCGGAGTACGCGCGAACTTACACGCGAAAGCGCTGACTTGCACTCTTCACTCATGCCTGTGCTTGATTCTCCCTGGTAAATCGATAGCATCGAAAAGAACTCTGATGCGCAAGGTCTTCCATTTCGACTCGCCGCCTGGCCCGTATGTGGCCGACGCCGCCGTTCTCTGCTGCTTCGATCACCGCATCAGTACGGCCGTGCGAAAGTTTCTCAAGAAGCAGGGGATCGAGCGCGTCGACATGATTGTCGTCGCCGGAGGGGCTAAGACGCTGGCCTCGCCGCGCAACGACTTCGAACAGGAGTTCATTCTTGAACAGGTTCGAATGTCGATCCGCTTGCACCGGACCGAACGTGTCTTAGTTATGAGCCACTCCGACTGCGCCACCTATGGCGGTTTGGCTCATTTCAACGGCGACCGCGACGCCGAGGCTGAACATCACCGCATGGAACTGCTCCGAGCCAGAGACCTTCTTACCACGAGTTTCGCAAAGATCTCCGTCGAGCCCTACTTCGTGAAATTCGACGGAGTTTGGCGGGTGAACAACGATGACCACATGGAATCGATTACGGATGGGGTCCGCAAGTTCGCTTAACTGTATTTTTCCGCTCTCAGGGAATTCTCGAAACTTCGCCGTTCTAGGGCCTGAAGGAATGCCCTTCCGCTTTATCGTCGCGGAGTCGTCTACGAGTTGCTTCGAGTCCGCAAGTTCTCCCCTTCCGCGGAGAATTTGCGGCGCTCAGGATGACTTGTTTTTCTATGGATGCGGCTACGGTATCAACAACAACTTTCCCGTCGTCGTGCGCCCCTCTAAGTCTCGATGCGCTCTGGCGGCATCCGCGAGCGGGTAAGTGTGCGCGATTCGCAGTTGCAGCTTACCTTCGGCGATCATTTTGAATACAGCGCTCGAGCGTGCTCGCAGCTCCTCGGTCGAGGCGATGTAGTGGTTCAGGGTTGGGCGCGTCAAATAGAGTGAGCCCTTCTGCGAAAGTTGGATCGGATCGAAGGGCGCCACGGCTCCGCTGGATCCGCCGAACAGCACCATCATTCCGCGCGGCCGCAGCACGTTTAACCCTTTCTCGAAGGTGGTCTTGCCGACTCCGTCGTAAACCACGTCCACACCGCTGCCGCCGGTGAGCCGCTTGGTCTCAACTTCGAAGTCTGTCTGGGTGTAGCGGATCACGTCGTCGGCGCCGGCTTCCTGCGCGAGCTTGGCTTTTTCTTCGGTCGAAGCCGTGCCTATAACGCGGGCTCCGATGTTGTGAGCCATCTGTACCAGCAGCCGGCCCACGCCGCCTGCAGCCGCGTGCACCAAGGCCGTCTGGCCGCGCTTGAGGGGAAAGGTGTCGTAAATCAAATAGTGCGCGGTCATGCCTTGCAGCATGGCGGCGACCGCTTGTTGATCGCTTACGCTGGGCGGAACGTGCACCAGCCTGTCGGCGGGCACGGCCGCATACTCGGCGTAGGAGCCCAGGATGCTGGTCCAGGCTACGTGGTCTCCGGGTTTCACGGATTTCACATCGGGGCCGACCGCTGTGACCACGCCCGTGCCTTCTTGTCCGGGCACGAAGGGGAGGGCGACTTTGTATCTGCCCTCGCGCTGGTACACATCAATGAAGTTCACGCCTGAAGCTGCGATCTTAACCACGGCTTCATTGGGCTTTGGTTGCGGGACGGGCAAGTCCGTCAGTTGTAGAACTTCTGGCCCACCGGTTTCCTTTATCTGGATGGCTTTCATGTTTGGGTTCGATTCTGATTGCGCCGTGGGAGATTCACGAGCCTTCCACCGACAATGTCATTTCGAGGAGCGCAAACAACGAGTGAATCTGGGTTGTTGGCCGGCCGCGGAGAAACCGGATCCCTCACTTTGTTCGCGATGACCACGGCCCCGGCGAGGAGACGGGGACGGGATCAAAGACCGTCCCCACAAAAGACCATCCCATCACAGAATGGTTGCAGCCGCCTGGGTCGCTGAAGTAATATTCCCGCCTGTTCCTAAAGTAACTTGGACCAACCAAGTTGCAGATTGACCCATCAAAACAGGAATAGTAGCATTGAGTCTTCCATGAAAGCCAGGGGTTGATCGCGGTAAGTCATAGAGAAACATGAGGATTCGGAAACTCTATCTTCTGATCGCGCCTGTGTTTGCCCTGGTTTTGGGCAGCATTGCGTGTCAGACGGCACAGCGGCCCGCCACCCTGTTGCCTCCCGGAACCGCCACCGCGCCAAATTTGAGCGCCACTCCCGCACCCGCTCCTCAGTCCCAGCCCGACGCCAAGACTGTCCCCACTCCTGCAACCCAGATTGAAGCTAAGGCTGACCCGGTCGCTGAGTTGATTGCGCAGGTCGAGAAGGAATATCAAATTGGTCAGGACAACTACAAAGCGGGGCACCTCGAAGCGGCCAAAGAGAACTTCGATCGGGCTTTCAATTTGCTGCTGGGAAGCTCATTGGACGTTCGCACCGATCAGCGACTGCAGCAGGAATTTGACCGCGTTCTGGATGGCGTAAACGGCCTCGAGCTGGAAGCCTTGCAACAGGGCGACGGCTTCACTGAGCAAAAGTCCGAACCAGCCCCGATTGATGAAGCGAACGAAGTTACCTACTCGGTGGATCCGAATCTCAAAGCCAAAGCCGAAGCTGAAATCAAGGATACGCATTCCGATCTGCCTCTAATGATGACGGATCCCGTAGCCGGCTACATCAGCTACTTCTCGACTCGCGGACGTGGAACTCTCGAGCGCGCACTTGCCCGTAGCGGCCGTTATGACGACATGATCCGGAGGATCCTGAAGGAAGAAGGTGTTCCCCAGGACTTGATCTACCTGGCGCAGGCCGAATCTGGATTCCATCCGCTGGCCCTTTCCCGCGCGGGAGCTCGTGGGATGTGGCAATTCATGGCCAGCCGCGCGACCGGCTATGGATTGGAGCGCGACTGGTGGGTGGACGACCGCCAGGATCCCGAAAAATCCACACGAGCGGCCGCGCACCACCTGAAGGATCTCTATAGCGAATTTGGCGACTGGTATTTGGCCATGGCGGCCTACAACTCCGGCCCGGGCACGGTCCAGAATGCGGTGAAGCGCACCGGCTACGCGGATTATTGGCAGCTCTACAAGCGAAACGTATTGCCCAAGGAAACGCGGAATTACGTGCCCATTATCCTGGCCGTGACCATTATGGCCAAGAACCCCGAGCAGTACGGGTTGGACAAAGTAGTTACGGAGAAGCCGGTTCCGTATGACTCGGTAAAGATCGATTACCCCGTTGACCTGCGCCTGGTAGCGGAATGCGTCGACACTTCCGCGAGCACGATGCAGGACTTGAATCCAAGCTTGTTGCGCCTGACCACGCCCAAGGATCGCGAGTTCGAACTGCATCTGCCGGTTGGCACCAAGGATCGCTACCTCACCGCGATTACCGCCATTCCGCCGGACATGCGCGTGTGGTGGCGCTATCACAAAGTCGCGCCGGGCGATACTTTATCGTCGGTCGCCCGCTCGTTTCACACCACCCCTCGGGCAATCGTTCAGGCGAATAACCTCGACGGAGATGAAAACCTGCGGGCGGAAAGCGAACTCATCATCCCGGTGGCCCCCGGTAAGCATCCTGCGGACGAGATGGCGAGCTACTCCCGCCGCGCAACCACCTACAAAGTTCGTAAGGGAGATACGGTTGAGACGGTGGCCGACAATTTCGGCGTGCCGCCGGCCATGGTTCGTCGTTGGAATCATTTGAAAGGCGACAGCGTACGGGGCCGGCGTGTTTTGTATATCCACTTGCCGGTGGCGCCGGATGCCGCCGAAAGCCAGCAGGCAGTTGCATCTAAGTCGAAACCCAAGAGGAAGTTACAGGCAGATGCTTCCAAGAGCGTGGTGCACCACAAAGTCCAGCCCGGCGAAACTCTCTATTCGATCGCCAAGTCCCACAACGTCACAGTCGACGACTTAAAAGAAAACAACGGGAATCTCGCGAACCTCAGGCCCGGGATGGTATTAGTCATCGCCAATCCCAGTCGATAGTCCCCCTGCTTCCGACCCCGGATTTTATCTAGATCTAACGCCGCATCTAAAGCGGAATATTCTTTTCGCGTGATCCCGGACAGAACTGGAAACAGAAACTCAAGTTCGGTGTAATATGCATGGGCAGGAGGGCGTCAACGAGTTTTTCGTCACTGCAATGCGAAAAACCACTGTGCTATAATCGCGGCCCGTTCAGTCTGTTAAAAAACTTTCGGTAGTCTTTTTAATTCTTGACGCATGCATTGCGGAGAAAATTCCAGGAGGAGAAATGAACGTTCACGAAACCCTCTATCTACGAGACGACGAAATGGATGAGTTTGGCGACAGCGGCGCCTATGGCGAATCGCTGGAAGAAGATTTCGAAGAAGAAGAGGAAGAAGAGGAAGCAGAACTGCCGGGTGTGACCGACTCCGAAGTGGGAGCGGAAGCGCCGATTCCGGCGCCGCCGGTGCCGGCGGGTGGAGGCGGTGGCGGCTCGTCCAAACCGGCCGCGAAAAAGGCTGCCCCTAAGAAGGCTGCCCTTAAGAAGGCTGCCCCTAAGAAGGCCGCTCCCAAGAAGGCCGCGAAGAAGAAAGCTCCGAAGAAGGCAGCGAAGAAGAAACCGGCCCGCAAAGCTGCCAAGAAGAAAGCCGCCAAGAAAAAGCCGGCGAAGAAAGCGAAGAAGAAGGCTGGCAAGAAATCGGCGCGCCGTCGTCGCTGATTTCGAGTTCAAGAACTACGATTTGATATCAAGCCGCAGCTGTTTGCTGCGGCTTTCTTATTTAACCGGGTTTATTTGATCTATTCGTCAAACCATCGCCGAACCGCAGACGTGCCTGACGCTCCTGCTACTTCTTTCGCTGCACCGCCTCCAGACACCTTCCGTAAAGCTCGAGCAGATGATTGGCGTAGTCTTCCGGTTTTGAGGCGGCGCCTGAGCCCTGAAAGCCCACGCCCGACGAGCTCGTTCGGCCGTAGCCGGTCGTCATCGCGACAAATTTCATCAGGTCGAGGGCGATGTCTTCATTACGGCGTGAACCGGGTGTGCCGGCGGATGCTTCGTCCATGAATTCCTCCGTGGGAATACGAATGCTGGGTATTTCGTCGTCCATACTTCACAAAATGTGCCGCAGAAAAAATGATAGCAGAACGGGGAGAATCCAAGGGTATGCTCGAGGTCCGAGAAATATCTCCAGTTTGCTCTGGCGGGCTTCTCCGCGTCCTCTGCGGCTTTTTCTCAGCGCCCTCCGCGATTTAGGACTTTGCTTTTCCTGAAGTTTTATCCAAATCTTAAAACGCAGAGATCGCTGAGAAGAGCCGCAGAGTGCGCGGAGATTGCGATCCGTCGTGAGAAACGGGACGAGCGCCCTACGCCGTTCGGGACACTTCGCTCATCAGCGCAAGGAGGTTGTTTTCCGAGTCGCGAAAGAACGTCATCCACAGATCATGATCAGGCATTCTTGCGATCATGTGGGGCTGGTCCTCGAAGTGCACTCCATTGGCCAGCATTTCCTGGTGGGCGGCGGCTATGTCCGGCACCGCCAAGTACAGGATCGAACTGGGATGGTCGAATTCCGGTTTCTCGGCGACATCGAGCATCAGGCGCACACCGCCGCAGTCGAAAAAGGCAAGCTTACCGGCTGTAAATAACAGGGACAGACCGAGCTTGTCTCGATAGAATGCCGTCGCACGGTCGAGATCGTGCACGTTGATCGCAATCTGCCCGACACGTGAAATCCCGATGCCCATGGTTACTAATCGACAGTCGAAAACCGGAACTATACCAGAGGACTCTCGTGCGACCCCGCCAACGTAATCGGCGAGCCCTTAGGTCTCGATTCCCACATAGCAAACCCGGCCCACCAGGTAATTGCCTGCGTTTTTGTCTGCTTCGATGGGCATGATCTCGACCGGATACGCCTGGTTATGTGGACGCAAGACCAGGTTGTTCCCCGCTAATTCCACGTACTTCACGGTGGATGTGCCATCTTTGTTTACGGCATACATATTGGACTCGCCTTTGCGATAAGGCTTGAGCGAGTTGTAATGGCGGTCGATGAGAACGGTGGCTCCCGGCAAAAGGCGGGGATACATGCTCATGCCATCGCGACCATCCACCTGAATTACAACGAAACGCTCCCAGTCGTCGCGGTGCCCTTCCATCTCGGGACGAATACTGTGCAGGAAGCTCTTCTTGAACTTGAGAATTTCCTTCACATTCATACTCATGATGAGAGGTTCGGTGGCGGCAATCGCGCCGTCGACCTGGAGAACGTTTTGAAACTCGTCCTCGCTCGGCGGCAGGATGCTGGCACGTTTGTTGACTTCGTTCGGGTCAAGCAGATCGAGCACGGAGAGGTGCTGCACTCTTAATACTTTGTCCATGCCCTCGAGACTGAGGCCCCGCTTGCGGTTGAGGAAATTGGAGATGTGGGCTTGCTTGAACCCGGTTTGTTCGGCCAGGCGCAAACCTGTCAACCCTTCCTCTTCGATGCGGTGCCACAAGGTTTTGCGGAGATTTTCCTGCAGTACTTTGAATTTCATAACCGAGAGTATACCATTCTTTATAGCGGATCGCTATTAATAACCACAATCTAACATCTCAAAGGAAACAGCGTATCGGCGGAGTTCCCCGACATTTCCGGAGGAGTTTTCCACAGCCAAAGTGTGCGCCTTTACAATAGCATTCTGATATTGTCATTGTTATCAGCAACATCTGTCAGAAAATAGTTCTTGACTTTGCAACCAACGAGAAGTTATAGATAACTAGTCTGTTATAACTACTCTGCTATGGAAATGGATTCGATGACTTGCAACCCACAACCCGAAAATGAGGCAGGAGGCTTTGTCGAGTTCCGCCGTAAGGTGCGCTCGGCCGAAGTGCTCTCTGCCGCTATGGAACAACTCCTTCGGATACTGCAGTTTACCGGTAAAGTAAGTGTGGTCGTGCAGAACGGCCGCGTGTTGAAATCCGGATACGAGGAGGGCTACTTCCGCAAACCCCCGCTGACTTGAGGAAGCGCAACTGCGACGAAGGGTTGGTTGGAAGCAATATACTCATAGCTAAATAAACTCTACAGGTTCTCCGTAAGAGAAACGGGCCCTGTGACCGAGCAATCGGCACAGGGCTTTTTTATTTGGGCGCGAGGCATCAGCCTGTCGCCCGGTGTTCGATTAACGAGTTCAATGCCACGGAGGCAATCATGGAATTCGAAGGTTTGGAAATCGTCCGGATGGAACTTAAGTATTGCGAAAGATGCGGAGGCTTGTGGATGCGCACGTGGGGAACGGAAGACGTGTATTGCCCAACGTGTGCGGTGCAAATGTCGGATCTCCCCGAGGTCCGCAGACGAAGGACGCCGCTATTACTGGTGAATGACCGAGTCGAGATCAAGAGCCAGTGCGAGGAGTGGTCGGCGTTCTTCAGCGAAGGGGGGAACGCATGAGCAGCACCGTGATCGCTCTGCTGAATGCATGTGCTGAAACGCCGGGGATGCCGCCATTCCTTCCGTTCGATGACGCTTTGACGAATGGAAACGAGCACCCTCCTGAACAAAGTGAGTGCGCGCCAACTGATCTGGCGGAGCTCGGGCAGGAACCAGGGCTGGAAGGTCCGACGCCTGATGTGGACGAAACGGCGATCTCCGAGGACACTCCTGGAAGAGACCCCGATCTCTGGTTGTACCGGCAGCGGACCGTTGCCTTGCTACGGCGCTATCTGCGGCTTTCGATCGAAGTGGGTCGGACCCCGTCGCTTCTGGGGCGGGAATTCTTTCGCACTCGAGTTACGTCGTATGGGTCTTCTACGTTCGAAGACTCGGTTATCTTCGTACACGACGTCGAACGCAGCCTGGAAGAATTGAACGAGTTCCAGAAGAAACTGATCGGCAAGATCGTGCTCCAGCAGTTCTCGAAGGAAGAAGCTGGGCGAATCTTGGGCTGCGGGTATCGCACCGTGGAGCGTCTTTTTCCGGAAACGCTGGACACGGTCAGTGAGATTCTGCTGAGAAGAGGGATTTTGACGGGTCTTCCCAGCACAAAACACGAAGTGCCGAAAAGTTGTCAAGGGGGTAAAAACGGTCCTTTTCTCGCAACTGACTGAATACAATCCAAATATATTTTTCAAAATTTGGCGGGTTTACCCCCCTGAATCTGATACTCTTAATTTAGATCATAAAGATTTGCCAAGAAGGCGCGCTGACCAAGCGCGCCTTAACTTTTTGGGACGACGAATCAAGAATCGGGTAGGCAAGCCAGGTCAGGGGAACAATGAAAACAGGCAAGACAAGCAAGGGACGCAAGAGCCCAAAGAAAGCTTCAACAGCACAAGAGAAGGCGCTGAAGCAGGTCGATTTGGCCGTCGTCCGCGGGCAGATCACGAATCTGGTGGGCAATCGCGCGGTGAAAATGGTCACGGCCACGATGAACGAAGTCGATAAGGGCCACTATCTGGCAATGAAATATTTGTTTGAGATGATCGGACTGTGTCCGGCAACGGCTCCCGAAGGTCCACTGCCAGAAGACTCGTTAGCGAAAACTCTTTTGCGACGGTTAAAGCTTCCCGAGGAGACGGATACGGGTACTGAAGTTACGCAAGAGTTTGCCGCGGACCCGGTAGAGCAAGAGTGTGATGCCGTAAAATGAAAGTCAGTGACTGGGCAAAGGTTGCGCAGAGTTGCTCGTTGGCCGCTAGCCGTTGGTCGAAGGCCTTTGAAAATCGGGGCAACACGCAATCGCTGGCGCCACACAAGGACATGCTACACAGGACTTTCATGATGGATATGAGTTGGGTGACCGGTCGGATTGCGGTCGGGGGTGGAATCTGGACAGCGGAGAACATGATCCAGGCGGCGCGCGCCGGAGTAACTCATATCATCGACATGCAAATTGAATTCGACGACACACCGCTGGCTGTGCCGCACGGCATTCGGGTGTTGTGGAATCCGATTGACGATGACTTCCAGCCGAAATCCCCGGACGTGTTCCAGCGGGGTGTGGATTTTGCGCTGGAGGCCATGGACGAGGAGGGAACCAAGCTTTTCGTCCATTGCGCCGCAGGAGTACACCGGGCGCCGATGATGACACTGGCGATCTTATGTTCGCTGGGATGGAAAGCGGCTGACGCCTTGCAGTTGATTGAAGCACGACGTCCCGTGGTGGACTTCGCGGATGTGTACGTGAATAGCGTAAAAAGATTTTTACATGAGCAGGTGAGGGCCACGAAGTAGCGAAGGGCCTCTAGCTTTTCTAGGTTCTTGATTCTCGGTTTGACTCCAAGAAATCTCAGCGTATTTGGCCTTGCGACATGCAGGCGGACGCTGAAGTGTGCACAGTCGCGGAAATCTTGAGATGTACTAAGCAACGGAGGAGTTATGTTCGACGCGCGCCGCCCTTTGGGGTGGCTTTTTCTTTTGCTGCCGGCGATGGTGGCATTGGCGGTGTCTGCTCAAACACTTCCCACGACCACGATCAACGAGATTCATTACAGAAGCCTTGGTCCTGCGATTGCGCGGGTGACAAATCCAGCAAGCGTTGCCGCTCAGCAGCGCGGGATCGACAACGGCCTGCACGGAGCGGTGCGGCACCTTAAAGAACCGCCTGCACGTACTGCCGCTGACTGCGAGAACGCCGCCCTGATACTTTTGGACGACACGACGGGTCCCGCATGGACCGGCGAGTATGACGTTTGGAGTGACTTTTTGCCGGGAAACGCTGCGGACATTTTCCCGGGAGACGGGCTAAGCATAATGGTTCCGTCCAGAGAAGCGACGTTTCCTGCCATCGTGAACGAGGTTGAGATCATTGCGAAGAACCTCGAAGGCGAGCACCTCAGTTACAAGATCAAGTTTGCGAACGACGCGGCAAAAGCTTTGGCATTTGAATTCGAAACTACAAAAGCCACAACTTCTCTGTTTGTGACCGAGCTTACCAATACACAGGTTGGCACAACCTATCTAGCTGATTTGACAGTAGCGGCGATCACGGCAGTGTCTTCGACTACGGTCACCGTAGATGCAGGTATAGCACCGGTCAGTGGCGGCGGAATTGAGGTCCGATGGAGCGACGCGGGATGGGGCCCGGGGAATGACCGCAATCTCGTGGGACGATTCACGACGCAAACTTTCACTATTCCGCGACTGTCGCGGGTACAAAACTGCTATCTGCAGCAATACGACGGGTCGGTACCGCCAAAGTATTCCAGGTATACTGCAGCTCTTCACGTGGACTATCCACTGTAGACAAGATTGAAGCGGGGGTTCCCACAACTTTACGCGTCACGCTACCTTGGTCTTCCCATTTTGGCCAGGTGTGCCTACGGATAAATCCCGCGACATAGTTAAGGGTCGATGCGTATTGATTTGAGAGGTATTAGAGACACGTTATTGCGGGTGCTTCTGGTTTCGTCCGTCAGGGAAGCGGTCGCCGATCCGCGACTTCCATAAAGAGAGCTCAACCCAAGGAGGGTGTCTTGTCAAATCTGAACGACCAAAGCAATTCGGTGCCTCTGAAAGAATACCTGCTCACCATATTCGCGTTCGAGCGCGAAATGACGGAACGGGAGAAGGTTTTCGTCAACTTACGTTTTGAGCTTGCCGAACGAGCATTGCAACTAGACCATGTCGAGATGCTTCGGCGGCTGGATCTCTTAAACCACGCGCATGAAGACGCTCGTCAGAAAGAAGCGAGTTTCGTCGGTCGCGAAGTGTATGAGAGTCAAGTAAAGGACAGCAACAAGTGGCGCGACGAGGTCAATTCTGCGCTATCCAATCGGCAGGGCAAAGCATCGGTGACATCGGGTCTGGCGGGCGCATTGGGAGGGTTGGCCCTAAGCGCCCTGTTCGCGATGATCATGTATCTTGCTAAAGCAGTATTGAGCGGCTTTCCGAAATAGACCAACTCCAAACTGTTCCTTCTGCCAACTTTCATTCCAACAAATCCAACCCGTCATTGGAATTCAGGAGATACAGCAATGGATTTTCTAGCCACACTCTTACAGACAATTGCCTTCGTCCCCGCACTGGTGAACCGGATCGAAGGCTTATTCAGCCACCGGTCGGGAGCAGAGAAGAAAGATGCTGCCTTGTCCTTTCTGCAGACGGCATTATCGATGAGCGGCGCAGTTGCTAATCGACAGATTGTTGATCCGGAGAAATTCAAAGACGGCATAGGGAAGGTCGTCGACGGCGCGGTCGAGTGTTTGAACGCTTCCGTCTGGGCCAAGGCAAAGTAGAACCTGCCAGCCACAATCGCGCTGGAAGTTACATATTGCGCCTACCCGACCTCTTCGCTCCAATTCTCAAGACTCTTCTTTACAAAGGCCATGAACTGGTCCGCAACCGCGCCGTCGATCAGACGATGGTCGTAGCCAAGCGTCAAGTGAACGACGGAGCGAATGGCGATGGAGTCGTTGCCGTCGTTGTCAGTCACCACAAGAGGAACTTTGGTGATCCCGCCTACGCCCAGAATCGCGGAATTCGGCTGGTTGATGATGGGCAGGCCAAAGACTGCGCCAAACTGTCCCGGGTTCGTCACCGTGAAGGTTGAACCCTCCACTTCGTCGGGCTTCAGTTTCTTCGAGCGCGCTCGCTCGCCCAGGTCCGAGATCGCGCGTTGCAGCCCTAGGAAATTAAGCTCGTCAGCATTCTTCAGCACGGGAACAATAAGTCCCCAGTCGAGAGCCACCGCAATCCCGACGTTGACGTGGCGGTGATATCGGATGTTTTCGCCTTCGATTGACGCATTGACGATAGGGAACTGCTGAAGCGCGATAATCACGGCACGGACGAAGAACGGCATGAAGGTAAGCCGCGCCCCGTGCCGCTGTTCGAAAGCGGACTTGGTTTTGTTACGAAGCTGCACGATGCGAGTAATGTCCACTTCGAACAGGCAATGGACGTGAGCACTGGTGCGGCGGGATTCGATCATCCGCTGCGCAATGATCTTGCGCATCTGCGTCATCGGCACCAGATCTCCTGGGATTGTCGCTGCTGCAGGCGCCGCCGGCCTTGGCGAGGCTACGGACGAAGAAGTCGCAGGCGTACTCGCTCGAGCAGGCACCGCAGGAGCGCTCGCCCCCGTCGCTTCCGGCCGCTCCAGAAATGCCATGATGTCCTGTTTAGTAATGCGGCCGCCCATGCCCGTCCCAGGTACCTGCGACAAATTCACGTTGTGCTCGCGAGCAATCTTGCGGACGAGGGGCGAAGAACGAGCGTGATCGTCGTCTTCTTCGCGCTCGGGCTCGGTAATGGGCTGCTCAGCTGGAGCGGCAGGCGAAGGCGCAGCTGCATGTGTCTTCACTGGCGGCGCGGGTGCGGCCTTCGCAGGAGCAGAGGTCGGAGCTGCCGCTTCGCCGTCCCCAGCAATCGTTCCCACCACCGTATTGACCTGCACGGTGTTCCCCTCGACCACTTTGATGTCCTGCAGAATACCCGTGGCGGGCGCAGGGATCTCGGCATCCACCTTGTCAGTAGAGATCTCGAACAGCGGCTCATCGCGCTGCACTTTGTCGCCGGGCTTCTTCAGCCACTTGGTAATGGTTCCCTCGAAAATAGACTCGCCCATCTGAGGCATTACGATATCGGTAGGCATAATTTCCTTCCCCGCAGTCCCAGCAGCGGTTCTCGCGCTGGGCGCAATCTTTTATTATATCCAACGATACATCTTGGCTCTGCTCACGGCTTGGCTTCGTCCTTTTCCGATCCCGCAGGCAGAGGACCAACCCCGAACGACTTTTTCCAGTAGTCCTGCACGCCCGGTGGCAGTTTTTGTATGCGCGAAAGAAATGCCGTGACTTTCCAAATATCCTGGTCGCTCAGAGCTTTACTCCACGCCGGCATGCCGGTGTAACGAATTCCGGTTCGGACAGCGTAGTAGATATGCCATTCCGGGTCATCTAACGGATCAAGGATCAACTGCGGCACCGGCGGGTAGAACGACTTCTCCAGCGGGCTCGGCTTATTGTCGAGCGTACCGTGGCACATGGAGCAATTCATGGTGTAGATCTTCATCCCGTCGATCAAATTCTCGTCGGTCGGTGGAATCGGGCTGCTGACTCGCGGTGCGTGC
>Ga0209415_10010382_pt1 | contig 15843 bp, 8 predicted proteins | sample PeaSoiSIISIP2007_FD_187696 | JGI IMG/M metagenome (GOLD analysis project Ga0209415, IMG submission 187696) | Peat soil microbial communities from Weissenstadt, Germany - SII-SIP-2007 (SPAdes) (version 2) | ecosystem: Environmental > Terrestrial > Soil > Wetlands > Peat | place: Germany...
TTCGAGACCGTATCCATGCAACGGCTCCAGGTGTAGTTGACCTGTCCTTGCAAGCCATGGCCGAGCCGCTTCATCGCCGTCAGTTGCAGGCCGTTGTAGTGGCTGTTCGCGCCAGTGGAGAGCTGCGTCACCGCGCCGAATCGCGGATCGGTTTCCATAGCCTGCGTGGGGAATGGAGCAAAACAACCCTGGCACACGGTCTGGTAGCCGTTGACTTGGGTTGAGTACGGCTGGTTCACAGCGCGCGTGCCCACGTACTGCGCTTTCAGGCTGGCCGTCGTTCCAATTTGATGTTCCATGCCCAGGCTCCACTCCATGAAGTACGGCGCGTGGAGCTTGCCATCTGGGATGGCTGTGATCGCAGGGGGCGGAAGGGAAGATAGGCCCTGGGGAAATCCCGAAGTAAAAGTCCGATTCGCGGAAACGAGTGCGTCCACTGCGCTGTTGGGCGCTCCCGGCGCGATGGCCGCGCCACCCACACTGCCAAGCTGTCCTCCCTGAAACGTTTTGTCGTAGGGAGGATTCGTGCCGATCAGGTCGGCCACCGTGCCTGGCAAGATGTCGCTGAAAATCCCGAAGCCGGTGCGGAGCACGGATTTCGGCTCGAACTGCCACGCAATTGCCATTCTCGGCTGCAGAATGGCCACCGGCGTGGACGAGAACAGCTTGCCGAGATGAGTTTGAATAACGGTGTTCAGCGGTTGATCATTATGCACGATGGAACTGAAAGAGCCGCGAAGGCGGCCGACTTGATCATGCGGATTCAGTGGATTGGAGTTGAAGGTATCGCGCAGGCCGAACGTCCAAGTCAGCGTGGGGGTCACTTTCCAGGTGCCTTGCGCGTAGACATCGAGATTGAGAAAGTTGAAGGGCTCACTGGCGTTCGAAGGGAACGTCTCCGACGCGGCATTCGCCACTCCATCGATAAATTGCTCCAAATTCGCGTAGGTCACGGTGGGAACCGTACCTTCTCCGAAGTCGTAGTCGTTGAGGCGGAAGATGCGAGTATTCGTTCCCAAACGCAGTTCGTGAGCGCCCCGGTTCCAGGCGAGGTTGTCGTTGATGAAAAAGCGGGAGGCGCGCCTGCCTTGAACCCAGGTGTTGTCCAGTCCGCCGATGGGCGTGAATGGGTTGGCGCCGGTGCCCTGCAATACGATCGGGAACGCGGCCAGTGTCTTCTGAAGGTTGCCGGGCCCAAACAAGCTCTCGTACCAGGAGAACGCCGGATTGAAGTAGTTCACCAAATTCTGCGAGAAGACGTGCGTGTATCCTGCCGCAAACGAATAGAGAGGCTGCGGCGAAAACGCATTAAATAGCGGGTTGATGGGATCGGTGTATGCGGCTTGCAGACCGGTGTCCGACTGAAAACGAAACCAAGCCGTATCTTTCTGGTTGATGTTGTAGTCGAGGCGAAAAGTTTGTACCTGCTCGTGGTCGTCGCTGGTGTGCGAAACGCTTTGCTGGTTCGCGCAACCGTAACCAGCCGCGAGCGGACAACCGTCTATCGCGTAGGCTGTGCCGCTGGTATTCCCATAGAGATTGAACATCTGTTGATAGAACAAACAATTCTTATTTGGGGGAGACCCGCAGCCAGTTGGTTGACCCCCAGAAAGTTGCTGTAGGACGTATTGCTGGAATGCCAAGCTGGGAACGATTGTCGGCGTGACGATGGGCAGCGCGATCCGCACCCACTCGCTGTCGAAGAAAAAGAAAAGTCTGTCGTGCGCAATCGGGCCGCCCACGCTGCCTCCAAAATGGTTCACGGTCGCCCGCGGCTTGGGGAACCCCAAAGCTGCGTTCGTGAAGTAGTCCGCCGCATTCAGCAGCGAACCATTCCACAGCTCATAGAGGTTCCCGTGAAACTGGTTCGTGCCAGACTTGGTGACGTAGTTGATCTGCGATGCTCCATACCGTCCTTGATCCACGGAATAGGAAAGCGTATTGACGGTCACTTCCGAAATCGAATTCAACCCCAGCACGAGGTTGGTGGAAAGGCCGCTGTTGAGATTGGTGAGCGGATCGTTCGTCTCCAGCCCGTCTACGATGTAGCCGTTGGAGAGAGCGGGCAGCCCGTTGAATTCCACGTTGCCGTAGCCGTTGGTGCCGCCTACAAAGTCGTTGCCGCTACCCGCCGTATTGATGAGCGCTCCAGGCGCAAACTGCAGAGGGTAGGTCAGGTCGCCGCCCGGATTCGGCAGGTCCTCCAGTGCCGGCGCCTCCAGGGTCGTGGAAGTGTTTGCGTTTTCCAGGTTGATGAGTGGGGCCTCGCTGCCTACCTCAACCGCCTCATCGGACCGGGCGACTTTAAGCGTGAAATCCACGGTTTGCTTCTGGCCCAGGCCCGCAACGACATTGTCATTCTGCTGTGGCTCGAACCCTTCCGCTTGCACTCTGGCGGAGTAGCTGCCAGGCTTTAACTGGGGAAAATTGAACCGGCCTGCTTCATCCGTCCGGGCGCCACGCTTCAGACCGGTCTCGTGATTTGTGATCGTCACGGTGGCGCCCGTCACAACCGCGCTGGTTGTGTCCCTTACCTCGCCAACGATGGCGCTGGTGGTTTCGCCTTGCCCCAGTGCCTCCGCCCGAAGAAGACACGCCACGGTCAACACAAGAAAAGCGAAGCGAGCTGCCAGCGCCATGAATTCCCCACTCATTTGCCCTAAAGCGGTAAGGTTTCTCTGCTTCGATCCATTAACCAGCAATCATTCCGTTTAGTTAACCATAGTTAATACAAATAGGCAAGGAACAGCAGGGAGGGGTGGGCAACCTTGGCGATGGTGCCCAAGTGACGGCCCGCTCGGAATCTGACCCACCGCTCTATCGCGACCGCACTGTCCAATCGCCGCTGCCGTGATTTATCCTTACTCTTCTTTCGAGGATCAACCGTGAACAAGCGACTCTTCTGGATTGTGCTCGCCTCGCTCTGCGTTTTGCTTCTTCCTTTCGCGCTGTCGGCCCAGCAGTATGACCCTGCGCTGTACCAGGAACTTCGCTGGCGCATGATCGGCCCGTTTCGCGGAGGCCGCACCGTGGCGATTTCTGGCGTCCCTGGACAGCCGAATGTCTTCTACATGGCGCCCAACAACGGCGGAATCTGGAAGACGACGGATTTCGGCCGCACCTGGAATCCGATTTTCGACGCTCAGCCATCCGGTTCTATCGGAGCGCTCGCGGTTGCACCGTCGAGTCCCGATACGATCTACGTAGGCAGCGGTGAAGGCCTGCGCCGCCCCGATCTTTCCGTGGGTGATGGCATCTACAAGTCAACCGACGCCGGCCGCACCTGGCAGCATCTGGGTCAACCTGATGGCGCTCTGCGCGACGCCCAACAGATTGGATCAATCCTCGTCGATCCCAAAGATGCAAACCGCGTTTTTGTCGCCGCCCTCGGACATCCTTATGGTCCGAATGCCGAGCGCGGCGTCTTCCGTTCGTTAGACGGCGGCCAGACGTGGCAGAAAGTTCTATATAAGGATGAAAACACCGGAGCGATTGATCTGGCGTTCGATCCGCGAAACACGCAGGTCGTCTTTGCCGACATGTGGGCCTCGCGTCGTCCACCCTGGACGACTGGTGGCGCCTACAAAGGCCCCGGCAGCGGCCTCTACAAATCAAGCGATGGCGGCGACCACTGGCGGCAGATTACAAAAGGATTGCCGAGCCAGACAGAAAAACTGGGCCGCATCGGTTTCGCCGTTTCGCCGAGCGATCCCGACCGCATGTACGCATGGGTGGACGCACGGGTCGACGCTCAGAAGCCCGGCGGTCTTTATCGCTCCGACGATGCTGGCGAAAGCTGGCAACTGATGAATAGCGAGGATCGCGTCGTGGGACGCGGTGACGACTTCGCCTGCGTGCGCGTCGATCCGCGAAACAAAGACGTCGTCTATGTCGCCAACACTTCGACCTATAAATCCACCGACGCGGGCAAGAACTTCACCGCCATCAAGGGCGCGCCCGGCGGCGACGATTACCACACCATCTGGATCAATCCTGAGAACTCCGACATCATCGCGCTCGGCGTCGACCAGGGCGCGACCATCAGCGTGAATGGCGGCCAAACCTGGAGTTCCTGGTACAACCAGCCCACGGCGCAGTTCTATCACGTCATTACTGACAACGAGTTTCCCTACTGGGTGTATGGTGGGCAGCAGGAAAGCGGCTCCGTTGGCACCGCCAGCCGCAGTGACTTCGGCGAAATCACGTTTCGCGATTGGACCACGGTCGGGACCGAAGAATACGGATACGTTGCTCCTGATCCGCTGCATCCGAATCTGATTTACGGCGGCAAGGTCACGGTATTCGACCGCAATACCGGACAGACGCGCGACGTTTCGCCGGTGGTTCTGCGCACCGGGCAGTATCGCTTCAATCGCACCGCGCCGCTGATCTTCTCTGCCGCCGATCCGCACCTGCTCTATCTCGGATCGAACGTGCTGTTTGCCACGCGCGACGGCGGCAACAGTTGGCAGATCATCAGTCCTGATCTGACGCGTGAAGATCCGGGAGCGCCCGCGACGCTGGGGCCGTTTGTGGCGTCCGATTCGGCGAAGGGCAAGCACCGCGGCGTGATCTATTCGATTGCACCGTCGCCAAAAGACGCCAACCTGATCTGGACTGGCACCGACGATGGCCTGATTCAGGTGACTCGCGACGGCGGCAAGAACTGGGAGAACGTGACCCCGCCCGAATTGACTCCCTGGAGCAAGCTCGCCCAGATGGACGCATCGCACTTCGATACTGACAGCGCCTACGCCGCGGTGAACCGCTTCCGTCTGGATGACCTGCATCCATATATCTATCGCACGCACGACGGCGGAAAGACGTGGCAGAAGATCATAAGCGGCCTGCCCGAGGACGAACCCGTCAACACGGTGCGGGAAGATCCCGAACGCAAGGGACTGCTCTTTGCCGGAACCGAACGCAGCGTGTACGTTTCTTGGGACGATGGCGATCATTGGCAGTCGCTGAAGATGAATCTGCCTCCGACCTCGATTCGCGATCTCGTCGTGCATCATGACGACGTTGTAGTCGGAACTCACGGTCGCTCGTTTTGGATACTGGATAACATCACGCCGCTGCGGCAGTTCAGCGCGGACCTAGTGGGCTCGGCCGCGCATCTTTTCGCGCCGCAGGTCGCATACCGCGTACGCCGAAATAACAACACCGATACGCCTTTGCCGCCGGAAGAACCTGCCGGACAGAATCCTCCAGATGGAGCGATGATCGACTACTGGATCAATTCAAAGGCCGCGGCTTCTGGTCCAGTCACGCTGGAAATTGTCGATGCCTCGTCAGGAAAAGTCGTGCGCCATTTTTCGAGCGCCGACAAGCCGGAAGTCGTGAACCCGAAAGAGTTCAACGTTCCCATGTACTGGGCGCGCCCAGCGCGAACGCTATCGGCCGCGCCTGGCATGCACCGTTTTATCTGGGACCTGGCGTATCCCGCCCCGGACGTGTTGACTCGCGACTACCCGATTTCGGCGATCTACGGCGACACACCGCTGTATCCGCTGGGAGCGACGGTGCTGCCCGGCGAGTACGGGGTTGTGCTCACCGTTGCCGGCAAAAGCTACACCCAGCCGCTGAACATTCGCATGGATCCCAGGGTGAAGATTGCGCCCGAGGATCTGGCACGGCATTTCCAACTCGACTACAAGATTGCCGTTGCCCTTCACCAGGATTACGAAGCTCTGCAACAGGTGCGCGCCCTGCGGGCACAGTTGAAGACGCTCGCAGGTCAAGCATCAATCACAAAATCTGCGGCTGCCTTGGAAGCGAAAGCCGCAGCCCTCGAAGGCGAAGAAGGCGACTACGCCACACGCTACCTGAGCACGCCTGAAGGCCGCAGCCTGGCTCGCCTGAACGGCGGCTTCAATGCGCTCGTCAGTGCTCTCGATACCGCCGACGCCGCTCCGACCACCCAGCAGGTGGCCATGTTCGTCGAGCTGGAAAAGGCGCTCGAAGAACAGTTGTCGGCGTGGGAACAACTCAAGTCGAAAGATATTCCGGAGCTGAATAAAGAGCTGAAGAAAGCGGGACTGCCGCAGATCGATCTGCAAAAGCCGGTTCCGGGCGCACCCGATGCGGCGCAGACCACTTCGCGGGACCGGGACAAGAACGAAGAATAATGTGTAGCGCGGGCGCCCTCGCCCGCGAGAAGCCAGCGCCAAAGATGCCCACGCGAGAGAAGACGGTGGAATCCCAGCCTAACGTCGAAGAGCACGACGTTAGAATGGGGGCACCCAGCACCAATCATCGTTATTGTTCATTAAAGCTTTTGACGCGGTTACCGAGAAGGACACGTACTACACCGGAAATTCCCGCCGCACATACACCATTGCCGCCTCGCGCGAGGCGAGTCGGCCTTCCAGTTGGGCGTCCTCGACTGCTGACAGCACCTCTTTGAAGCGCGGACCGGGTTCATAGCCTGCTTCGATCAGGTCTTGGCCGGTAATCAGCGGAGTGGGACGAATCGCATCCGGAGGCATCGAACGCAACCGCTCACGCGCGTAGTCATATGCGTCGAGTTGGCCGTGGCTGGAGAGACAGTCGATGCGATGCAACTCCAGATGTTCGTCGAAGGCGGGCAAGCGAAGGAACTTTTTCAGCGTGGATTGGTTCATTCGCTCGACGTCGGCGAAACGCATGTGGTTCTCGACCAGCGCCAGAATCTGATCGGTCTCGTCGTTCGAGAAGCGCAGACGCCGGCAGATTTCGGCAGCCATCTTTACTCCAACTTCTACGTGGCCGTCGAAGCGGATGCGGTCGGGCGCGACGCGGAAGGTTGGAGGCTTGCCTACGTCGTGTAGCAGTGCTCCCCAGGCTAGAGTTTTCGAGCAGCCAGCCGGAAGTTTTTTGAGCAGCAGCAGGGTGTGCACGAACACATCGCCTTCGGGATGGAACTGCGGCGGCTGCTCGACTCCCTTCATGGCGGCGATCTCGGGCAGGACTTCGGCTAAGAGGCCAGTCGCATCGAGTAGCTGAAACGCGCGCTGGGCACGCCCTTCGGTGAGCATCTTCGTCAGTTCTTCGCGTACGCGTTCGCAGGAAACCTGGTGAATGTTAGGCGCTAACTTTTGGATTCCCGCCAAGGTTGCCGGATCGATCTGGTAATCGAATCTTGCCGCGAAACGAACGGCGCGGAGCATGCGGAGCTTGTCTTCCGCAAAACGGCGTTTGGGCTCGCCGATGGCGCGGATGATTCCGGCTTTCAGATCGGCTTGTCCGCCGACGAAATCCAGGATCTCGTTCGTGGCCGGATCGAGCATCATGCCGTTGATGGTGAAGTCGCGGCGCTCGACGTCTTCGCGGGGATCTTTGGTGAAGCGGACCTCATCGGGATGACGGCCGTCGGAGTAACCTAGGTCGGAACGGAAGGTCGCGACTTCGACAGACTTCCGCAGAGATGGCGGCAAGAACAGGTAGCGCTGTGTTCCAGATCCTCCCATCGCGCCTGGCACGACTCGCCCCTCGAAGGAGCCTGTTCGCGCAGGTTCGTCGCCTTCGTGTTCCTTGGTGTCATTTGTGGTATCAGGTTTGAAAGGTACGAGCACTACTCCGAATTGCTCGCCCACGCCGTAAGTCTGCGGGAAGATTTGCATTACCTGTTGCGGCGTCGCGTCGGTGGCTACGTCGTAGTCGGCAGGCTCGCGGCCTAGCAGCAGGTCGCGGACGCAGCCGCCGGCGAAGTAGGCCTGGTATCCGCGTTGGCGCAAGGTGCGAACAATTTCGGCGGCGTGTTGTTTGGCAGTCAGCATTCAGCCGTCAGCTAAGGCAACACCAACCGCAAGTCGTCTAAACTAGAAACTGATAGCTGATGGCTGAAAGCTGACAGCTAATTATGCCTGACGCTACCATCCTCGGCATTGAAAGCTCGTGTGATGAGACGGGGGCGGCGGTGGTGCGCTCGGGGGAACGGATTTTGTCGAACGTCGTTGCCTCGCAGATCGCCACTCACCAGCCTTATGGCGGAGTGGTTCCGGAACTGGCTTCGCGCGAGCATTTGCGCGCATTGGTTCCGGTGGTGCGGCAAGCGCTGGCCGAAGCGGGACAGACTTATCGGTCCGTCGATGCTATCGCCGTGACGCAGGGGCCGGGACTGGCGGGCGCTCTGCTGGTTGGCATCAGCTTCGCCAAAGCGCTGGCCTTTGCGCTGGAAAAGCCGCTGATCGCCGTTAACCATCTTGAGGGACATATTCATGCCGTGTTGCTGGGTCACCGGCAAATGGAGCAGCGGCAAAGCGACGATGCCAGCCTACAATTTCCGGTGCTGGCGCTGGTGGTTTCGGGTGGACATACGCATCTTTATCTTGCCGAGGTGCAGGAAAATCTCTGGACCTACCGGAACATCGGACATACTCGCGACGATGCGGCCGGAGAAGCGTTCGATAAAGTCGCGAAGCTGCTGGCATTGGGTTATCCCGGAGGGCCCATCATTGACCGGCTTGCACCGCATGGCGAGCCGGAAGCGGTCAAGTTCCAGATGGCGCAGATCAAGCATCGCGACCGGCGCGATCACAAGCTAGGTGAAAATAAACAAAATCTGGCGGAGGAGGATGGGCCGCACTTTGATTTCTCCTACAGCGGAATCAAGACGGCAGTCTTGCGCTACGTTGAGATTGAGAACATGAAGCCTGCGATTGCGGCTCGCCGACAGGCACTTTTGGGCATCGGTAAACCTGCGCTCGAAGATATTCTCCGACTCTGCGACCGGCAGACGCTCAACCTGGTGGCTTCTTTCCAGCGCACCATGGTCAACGATCTGGTTACGAAGACGTTGACGGCGGCGCGCGAGTATGACGTGCAGACTCTGTTCGTCAGCGGCGGCGTGGCCGCTAACCGGGAATTGCGGGCGACGTTTGAGCGCGAGGCAGGGATGCAGGGACTTCCCGTGTTCTTTCCATCGCGGGCGCTTTCCACCGACAATGCCGCCATGATCGCGGCTGCGGCGTTCCCGAAGTTTCTGCGGCGGGAATTTGTGGCCATGGATTTTTCGGCTGATGCAGGGATGGTGCTGCGGTAACTTTCAGGCGACGCGGTCGTCCTTCCGGGACTTGAATCCGGTCGGGTATCGAATTGAAACATTTCCCAGATACAATGGATCGCGTGAAACCGACAATCTATGTAGTCGAAGACGACCCGGATATTTCCCGGCTGGTTCGCCATCACCTGGAAGGGGCGAGCTTCAGCGTGCGGCTCTACTCGACTGGCAATCTGGTGGTGGCGGATGCCGAACGGCAGCGTCCGGCGCTGTTTCTGCTGGACATTATGGTGCCGGGAAAAGACGGTCTCGAGCTTTGCCGGCAGATCCGGCAGTCGGTGTCGCTGGCGTCGGTGCCGGTGATTTTCCTGACGGCCAAGAGCGGCGAGGCGGATCGCGTTCTGGGATTGGAATTGGGCGCGGACGATTATATTCCCAAGCCTTTCAGCCCGCGCGAACTGGTGGCGCGGGTGAAAGCGGTGCTGCGCCGGTTTGAGCGGCCGCTGCCGCCGCTGCCCACCAAGATTGACGAAATCCACATTGACCCGGGCGCGATGACGCTCACCGTTCGCGGGAAACAGGTGCCGACTACGGCAACCGAATTCCGGCTGCTCGACCACTTCATGCGGCATGCCGGGCGGGTTTTTACGCGCGACCAGTTACTTGACTCGGTCTGGCGCGATACGGCCTACGTCACGCCGCGCTCGGTGGACGTTTATGTGCGGCGCATCCGTGAAAAAATTGAGCCCGATCCCGAGAACCCGCGTTACCTGAAAACGGTACGGGGAGCCGGCTACCGCTTTGAGGTCGCGCGTTGAGAAGCCGCATCTTCGTCAAATTGATGGTGGTGTTTCTGCTGGTGATTGGCGTAACTGCGATCACGCTGCAGTTGACCGTGCGCACGGTCTGGGAACGTACCCTGCGCGAGCAAATCGAGCGCAATCTTAAACAGAAAACTTTGATGTTCGCCTATCGCGTGGAGGCGGACCGGCAGCACTCGCTGGCCGACATCGCCGCCCAGGAAGGCCAAGCGGCAGGAGCGCGCGCCACCGTCATTGATCCGACCGGCAAGGTGCTGGCCGATTCCGAGGCCGATCCCAATGCGATGGAGAATCACGCCCATCGCAAGGAGTTTGTTGCAGCGCTCGCCGGCAAACTCGGCATGGATGAGCGCAAGAGTCACACGCTTGACATTCCCTTCTTATATGTGGCTGCGCCGGTTTCTGGCGGAGCGGTGCGTTTGGCGTATCCGTTGCCCGAAATCGAAATTACGGATCGTCCACTGGGCGTAGCTTTGTTCTGGGGATCGTTCAGCGCTTTCATTTTCGCGGTGCTGGTTGCCGGGGTGGCTTCGCACTATGTTGGCCGGCGTCTGCAGCGGATCGTAAGTTTTGCCGAGCGCGTGGCGAGCGGGGACCTGACTGCCAGAATTGCGTCGACTGCGACGGACGAGATCGGGCAAGTGGCGGCAGCGCTCGATAAGACAACGCACCACGTGGAAGAAAGTTACGCGCGCGTTCAAACCAGTCAGCGAGAGCTGGAAACTCTGCTCAACAGCATGCAGGACGCCGTCATTGCGGTGGATGTCGATGGGCGCGTGCAGTGGGCGAATCGGGGCATGAACCGTCTGCTGCTGCGCGCTCCCCGCCTGAATGCGCCGTTGATCGATAGCGTGCGCGACCCGGACTTTCTCGCCGCCATTCAAGAAGCGGCACGCGACCAAGTCGTAACTACTGCGCGCTCGAACACCATCGCTTCGGGACGCACCTTTGATGTCACCGCGGCGCCGATGCCCGGAGGCGGCGCGGTGGCCGTGCTGCGCGACCTTACTGAAACCGAGCGCATGGAAAAGAGCCGCCGCGATTTCATCGCCAACGTTTCCCATGAACTGCGTACTCCGCTGACCTCCATCCAGGGATACACCGAGACGCTGCTCGATGGCCCTCTGGCGGACAATCATGTGCGAGAATTCATGGAAATCATCCGCAAGAATTCGGCTCGCATGTCCCGCCTTACGGAAGATCTGCTTACTCTGGCCCGCGTCGAATCGGGGGAGCAGAGGTTCGACATGCAGCGGGTCAGCCCGGAAGAACTACTGCAGGATGCACTGGAAAGCTTTCGTGAAGTGGCACGCTCTTATGACGTCGAACTCGCGGTGGAGAACTCAGTTCCCGCTGCCAATGTGAATGCGGACCGCGAAGCGATTCACCAAATTTTCTCCAACCTGATCGAGAATGCCTTGAAGTACGCGGGGTCAGGAAAAAAAGTCATTCTCGGAGCGCGCGCGGCCGCGGGGGGCGTCGAGTTCTACGTCCGGGACTTCGGGCCCGGAATTTCCTCCGAGCATCTGTCCCGTCTTTTCGAGCGTTTCTATCGCGTCGATAAAGCGCGCTCGCGGGAATCGGGAGGCACGGGGCTGGGACTCGCCATCGCCAAGCATATTGTTCTGGCGCATGGGGGAGCGATTCGCGCCGAGAGCGAGCTCCACCACGGCTCGACCTTTTTGTTCGTCCTAACCGTTGCCGCGCCGGATTCGGCCTGACCTTTTAACTGAAGCAATTAAAGATGCGCGTAAGCCCGCTAGTCGCCTCGGCGGTAGAGCTACCCCAGATTTGAGCTATGCTCCGGGGTGAATCAATCGCACTAACCAGAACGCAGTGGCGGCGACCAGGGCTGCGGCTGGGATGGTGAGAACCCAGGCCCAGACGATGCGGGCCGCGACTCCCCAGCGCACTGCCGAGAGCCGATTTACGGCGCCGACTCCGACGATCGCTCCGGTGATGGTGTGGGTGGTGCTGACGGGAATCCCGGCCAGCGCCGTGGAAAACAGGGTGATGGCTCCGGCCGCCTCAGCGCAGAACCCTCCCACTGGCTTGAGCTTGGTGATGCGCGATCCCATAGTATGGACAATCCGCCAACCACCGAAATATGTTCCCATGGCAATCGAAAAATGCGCAGCCAGGATGATGGGCCAGTGAAATTTTCCCCAGCTGCCGGCTAGTTCGTTCGAACTTAAATAATGCGCTCCGTAGAGGGCGGAGGCCACGATTCCCATGGTTTTTTGCGCATCATTGCCGCCGTGGCCGAGGCTGTATGCGGCGGCCGAGAGGAGTTGCAGGCGTCGAAACCAGGCGTCAATTCGTCGTGGGGCTTTATTGCGCAGAAGCCAGAAGACGGCAACCATGAAGGTCAGGCTCAAAACGAGTCCCATGACTGGCGCCACGACAATGAAGATCAGGGTTTTATACCAGCCCGAGGCAATGATTACGTGCCATCCTGATCGCATGACCGCCGCGCCAGCGTAGCCACCGATCAAGGCATGGGAGGAGGAAGTCGGCAGCCCCCACCACCAGGTCAGCAGGTCCCAAACTATGGCGCCGAATAGTCCCGTGATTACGACATACTGGGTCACGGTTTCGATGTGGATCATTCCTCCACCGATCATCTTGGCGACCGCGGTTCCGAGAAGAAACGCGGCCACAAAATTGAAGAACGCCGCCCACAATACGGCTAGTTTTGGGGACAAAACCCGAGTCGAGACGACAGTGGCAATGCTATTGGCGGCGTCGTGAAATCCATTCAGGAAATCGAAGATCAGTGCGACCAGGATTGTGACGATCAGCAGAAGCAGATCAGGCTTCACCGGATTTCCTATTTGGATAAATTATGGGGCTCTATGTGCTTTTCAATACAACTGTTTCCAGTACGTTGGCGACGTCTTCCGCCTTGTCGGTCGCCCGCTCGAGGAATTCCAACAGCTCTTTAATTTTTATGAGGTTGATGGGGTCTTTCTCGCATTCAAACAGCCTGGCAATGGCCTGCTGGCATACTTGGTCGGCTTCGTTTTCCAAGCGGTTGATCTCCACGCAATGGACGAGGATATTGCCATTCTTCTGCATGAGAGACACGGCTTTCTGCAGCTCCTGGCTTTGCATCAGGATGATATTGGCGAGTTCTCCAGCAGCCGGTGGAGGAGCCGTAATCCGATACATCACGATGCGGGCGCCGGCAGCGTTGATGAAATCGAGGACATCGTCGAGCTTAGAGGCCAACTCGTGAATGTCTTCCCGATCGAAGGGTGTGATGAATGTCTGATTGAGTTTGGTCAGGATGGCATGGGTGAGTTCATCGCCGTCGCGTTCGATGCGGTGAATCTGTTCGATTTGTTTTTCGACGTCCTCATAGTTTGCGAAGAGATCGACCAGGGTGCGAGCCCCGGCGATGAGGTTGTCGGACATCGCGGAGAACATCGCGAAGAAGCTGTTATCCCTGGGAATGAGGCTGAACATTTTCGCAGCAGCAAAGGTATTGGCGTTGACAGTCAGTTGCAGTGATTGGAGCAGGCCACTATCTCACGCGGCATGGAATACAGTCAAATGCTGGAACGCCAGCTATGGCGGGCAGTTAGCGCATTTTTCGACGGTTGACGATGATTGCCGAACGGCGAGGCAACCCGAGCCAGGTGAGCAACAGTAGAGCAAGTACTGTGGCCGCTCCGACTGCGATTCGCTGGAGAAAGCCGAGAAAGAGCAGATCCAATCCCATGGGAAGATTGTGCGGCTATGGAGAGGGCCGGGCGAGATAACGATGGTAATACTCTAGAAATTCACCGGGTTGTAACCTGCCTGCCAACTACGCCAATTATGCTTTTCTGGGAGTGTGTGGCACACTCTGGATTGATGCCACTCGCGTCCCCTTGAGGGGATTCAGCATCCAACGAAGTAGGCGGTTTTGCCTATGAGCACAGCCAGCGTAAGAACGCCTCCGCCTGAACCGTCGCAAGCCCACTTGGTGCAGCGCACGGTGGAAGCGTGTGGACTGGCGCGCGAGGCTGCGGCCATCGCGGCCGAAGGCATTGCCACCGGGTCGATGTCTCGTCTGGACGCTATTCGGCAGTACGAAAAAGAACTCGATGCCATTGACGTGGAAGTAGACTCGGGGGTGACCTCGACCATCACGCGCGTTCCGGAGTCTGAAACCGGGCAACTGCTGGCGTGCATGAAAGTCATGATCGGACTGGAACGCATTGGGGACCTGCTCTTGAGTTTTGCCACCAGCGCGCAGGCTGCTGGAGGCCGCATCGACACGCAGGATGCCCGCGACTTGACCCAGATGGCTACGGTCCTCGAAAAGATGCTGGCCGATGTTGGGCATTCGTTTTCCCAGCGGGACGTGAAGAAAGCCATCGACGTGCTGCGCGCGGATGCTGAGATGGACCGGCTGCGCAATATTATTTTTCTACGCCACATTGAGAATCCGGAAAACGTCGCGCATCACTCCAGCCTGCAGATTATCTTCATGACGCAGTCGCTGGAACGCGCTGGCGACCATGCCAAGAACCTGGCGGAAGAAGTTTGCCACTTTGTCAGCGGACGCAGCATTCGGCATCTGCTCATGGCCTACGACAAACCCAAAGAACAGATGTTCATTGAATGGCTGCGGCACAAAGACGAAAAAGCGTAATTCTCCGTTTGTTCGCCCGAAAATAAATTTCCTGGTGGTGAATTGGCGGGAAGGAATTTTTGGGGTTTTCTGGCTCTTGGTGTGTCTGCCGGTTGGTGGCGGGGTACCCCCTCCCTGTGACCGGTCTTTTGGAATCAAGACTTTAGCGGGATTCTCCCGCCAGGTCTTTGAGGAATAAGGGCTTAGAGGTAAAGTCTTTATTTTCCTTTGACTTAGAACCGCTTCCGGTGTCCGGTTCGGCTTCGGGATGGGCGCTCTTGCTTCTTCCCGGCGTTGGACCCCCATTTCCTCGCGATCAAAAAGTCAAGCTTGACAAGAGCGAGGCCAGCTGAACCCCTCAAGTTAACTTGTCAAGGAGCGCTGAGAATGGGGTTTGGGGCAGTCAAGCTGCTCCAATCAGATCTTTATCGTCGGGCTCGACGGGTCTTAAGTCAATGGATTTCGAGCACTGCTGAGAGACAAGCCCTCGTGGCGCTTCCCGGCTAAAGTGGTCCGGCCGCCGGAATCCCACGGTGCGATCAGATGGGGAATCCTCGCTACACTAGCTGGACGGGCGAGTCGCCCGTCCCCACACGAGCCTAGCGGGCAGCCTGCCAAGGGGCGCCTGAATCCTTTTCCCGTCAACCGCGCTCTTTCCTGATAGAGACCTTTTACGGGAGGAATTCTTGGAGGGCACGACCAGCTTCAGCTTTCATGCCGCGCCCGTCCGAAACGAAATCTTTCCCCAGCCCTCATTCACGCGATGCAAAGCCGCGAAGCATGACCAGCCTCATGCTACTAGCGGCATCGCGGCCCACCCTTGCAAAAAACGCAAGGATGGGGCAGCCACGTTTCATTGTGGGAAAGGAAGAACCGAGCGGGGGAAGGGTGAGCCAGCCCCCAACACGGGCTAAATTTCGCTTAAGTGTTGCACGCAGGCCGACGCCGCCCGCATCCGAGACATTGGCAGGCGCTCGCCAAAGTGGCTAATGTTAAGCTGAGCGAACCATAATTTCGAAAGCGTTACGATACACCACGAGGGAGCTTTCACAGAAGATCCCGATAACATTCCAGCGCGACCCGAACCAGTTGACTCCGAGTGCGTACTTCAGTTTTCGCAAAAAGTTGTTGGATCGTGTTCTTGACTACGCTCTCGGAGACGTTTAGACGTGATGCTATCTCTTTGTTCGCTAAACCCTGAACAAGCAGCCTGAGCACGTCAGATTCACGATTGTTCAAGGGCGTCTTTTCCAGGTGATCGGACCCAGTCGAGGTTAAATCTTCGGCGGCGTGTCGTTCCTCGGTGACATCGGCGATAATCGCAGCCAGCTTGGGGGTTGGTCCTTCTTTATAGCTGGAGAACCAGACGTCCGCCAGAAACGACTCTCCGTTGCCCCGATGCCCGCGGCATTGCATTG
>Ga0209415_10010384_pt1 | contig 15842 bp, 9 predicted proteins | sample PeaSoiSIISIP2007_FD_187696 | JGI IMG/M metagenome (GOLD analysis project Ga0209415, IMG submission 187696) | Peat soil microbial communities from Weissenstadt, Germany - SII-SIP-2007 (SPAdes) (version 2) | ecosystem: Environmental > Terrestrial > Soil > Wetlands > Peat | place: Germany...
AGCGCGAGGTTCTTCGACAATCGAAACAGCGCATGAACGTGGTCGCTCGTGCCTCCGACTTTCAGCGCCGGGGAGTCGTGGTTATTGAGAACCGCCGCGAGGTACGCGTGGAGGTCTTCTCGCACTGGCGACAATAACATCGGGTCGCGATGTTTGGTGCTGAAGATCAGGTGAACGTAGAGTTGCGAAAGCGATTGCGGCATGGGGGAACACCTATCTCGCCCCTTCAGGGCTCGCGGCAAAATCGGCGGATAATCCAAACCCAGGCCGTTGGCCTGGGCTTCGTTAGATCGCCCCTTTGGGGCTCAATCAGCCGCCCTTTGGGGCTCAATCAACGGCCCCCTGAGGGCTCAGAATATTGGCAGGTTTCTCCGCAACCAGCAAGCACCTGGACGGTCGGCTTTTCATATGTTTGACGGTCAGTCAACTCACGGTTAAACACGCCACTGGGAAGTTGGACAGCAAGGTAGTGCTGGCCTGCTCTTGAGGTCCGTGGCTTTTCGTTGAGATGGGGGAAGAACCGCGGACCTACAAAACAGGTCCGCGCTACACGTCGTGGAACAAGCCGCTAGGCTGTATAACGAGGCTGGCGCAGGGCGAACCCCTCCGTTGCGTGGAGCAGGAATGAACAGAGACCGCAGAGCTGCGCTCTGCGCCAGCCCGCGGTTTTCGCAGGTCCATACCCTGCCCACTGATGCCTCTGTCTACGCTTCGACGGCAGCCTCGCGACTGCCTCGGCAAGACTCCAGGCTAGGCGGTTCGCTACTCCTTTCCTGTAAGGCTCTTTCATCCTCGACTGCATGCCGGTTTATCCCGGCGCTCTACCTGACACCCTTTTTCCCCGAGCGGGTTGATTCGCACAAGATCGCAGGGCGGCGCTCGCCATGCGCCAGCTTACCTAGTTGCTCTTTGGCTTGTCCAAGATGCCGAGAATCTTGTATGTTTCCGATTGTATTTTCTTCCCATCTAGGCTGACGGGCCAAATCAACTTCGCATTGTCACCCTTGAAGTCACCTTGAATACTATCCACGACCGGCACGCGGCAACTCCTCCGATTGCCTACTCGACCAGCCATGTGTTCCGCAAATTTGCTTTCGCAATTGACGATTGCTAGTCGGCCATCGGGAAGCTGCAGCGTGAATGTAGCACCGTGGACCTTGAAGGATTTCCCTACCGCAACATTGTTGTAGACCGCAACGTAGTCGTATTCATCTTCTTTGTCCTGTCGGTCAATTATCTTCACGTCCAGTTTTTGCGCCGAGGCAGAAGCAGCTCCCACCAAAATCAGTCCCGCAACGGCAATTGTCCACTTCACGATAACCTCCTTAGGAACAGGCTAGCGTAGGGCGAGCCCCGACGCCGCGATTCACATCAGACGTTCAGGGCTGGAAGCCCTTTGTAAGTCCATCCAAAAAGTGGTCGCGCGATGCCGAACTGAATTCTTTGACCAGCGCTGGATCGAGTAAGACTGTCCTAAGGCTGGTCAAAACGATGCCTTCAGCTATCAGCATGATCCCCGAAGCTTCCGCAGGATCCATCCCACCGAGCCGGCTCCCATGCACTGCGGCTGAACGCCACCCGTAGCCTTCTATCACAAGTTGAAATGCAACCCTTGCGTTCTGGTCGTCGCTGTTCAGGAACTTCGCTACGCGCTTGCTGATCTTGTTTTTGATATCCCGCCGATCTTCAGGGCCAAATAGTGCCTCGATGGCCACCCAGAGACTGGTATATCGAATCTCCCATAGTCCTTCTGTCAACGCGAGCCATAGGAAACGTACAGCGGTCCACACTGAACCCGGATGGGGCAGACCCTGAATAGAAGCGGCGAGCTTATCTGCCTTTGCCACGTGTTCCACACTAAGGGACGCTCCAGCGTATTTCTCATTCGGTCGAATCGTCTCAAGGGAACTCGCTCTTATCGCCGATGCAACCTGGCGTGGTTCCGGCTCAGCGGTGATCACCAAGCTCACGTGGAGGGAGGATGGACGCGCCAACCACAAGGCCAAGTTAGCAATCCGAATAAGTTCCCACGAGTCCTCACAATTCGTGCCGAGGCCTTCGCTGTGAAAGGTAGCCTTCAGACAAGCCACCGATTTCGAGAATTCTCGCGTGCCAAAATATTCCTTCGAATGATCTAGCTCGCTTTTAAACCAGGCCGGTACAGCTTCCAGCGTCACACCCGGGCCAACGCGACTCACGCGATTGGGTAGTGCGTTGAATGGCTCTATTGGTGCAACAGATTCCCAAGTTCTCGTGATCACACGATAACCTTTCGATCGGGCCTAACACCCCAAGCGCGCAGCCGCCGTCCCCCTACAGCCCTTGACCGACAGTTTAGCCCCGCCCTACCCACTTGCCTGATCTCGGCGCGTTTCGGTCGGTTTCCAGCCGTCCTCAAATCCCCAGCTTAGCCATGCAATATACTGGGCAGCCAGAACGTCGAACGTGTCGATTACCGCCTCCGCCTGCTCGCGGGTCACCGGAGTGCCATGAACCGCCGCATTGCACAATTGAAGTACCTTGAGCGTAAGTTGCATCTGCTCCGCTGTGATTGCACCGGCGTCATAAAGTTTGCGGATTAGTCGCGACCCAGTGTCCCTGGCGTCGACATCGACGTTGAAACCTTTCGCCAGATTCCGGGCAAGAACATCGATCTCGATACGCAAACCCGCAAGTGCCACATTCGGATCCTGGGCAACGAACGTACGGTAGTAATTCATGTCCAGACCACTTGGCGACGGACGGAGACCAAGCTGGATGAGACGGGCATTGGCTTCGGTAAGTGGGATTCCGGGACCGCGCTTGCGCTCGGGCGGTGCCGGGGTTGCTTCGACTTTAGCTGACAATTCCTTCGCCTCAAGCACCTCGCGCGGGAAATCGACAGAGACCCCACCCGGGAGTTCGGCTCGTGTCACCCTCGCAAGAAGTGCCTTCACCTCTTCTCGGAACGTCATGCACAGGGTCACGGCCACCGCTGGCCAAGCCAACACGCGCAAATACTCGAGAACTAGTTTCGCAACTTCCATGGGTTCGCCACCTGCGTCTCGGCAACGCCGCGGCTAAGAGGTACGCCGCTTGCGGCGTGTCCCTTTTAGCTGCTTCTTGTCGGTCTTTGCAGTATTCGTCGCCGTTAGTTTCTTCAGTGCAGCGTTAACACGCGCCTCGATGTCTGACAGATTGATAGGATCGTCATGGCCGAGGCGAAGGACAGTTTCTTCGACGAACTTGTCCCCGTCACAAACTCGCCTGACGATTACCTCAACGGGGTAATCAGGTCGGTCACCTTGCTTTACGCCTTCAGCCCGCGCATTTATTATTGCGATGACAAGATCAATGGCGCTCTTTGCGAGAGTGACGCCGGCAGTAACGAGAGCTAAGTAGACCAGAAGTTCAGGTCCGCTCTCGTGTTCGATAAGGGCGAATTCCGATCGTTGGGAGGGTGGGACGGATGCAAGGTGCCTGTCAATCAGCTCGTAGGCGTGAGGTGAGTGTTCGCGGTGGAAACATCCAGACGTTACGCGCACCTTCAAAGACGCAGACACATCCCCTTTGCGGGGCGGACGCTGCGACTCGAACGCAAGCATACGCGCTCGGAAATCAATTGCCCAATCCGGATCCATGTACACCTCCTTGAAACCGCCAGGTCTTGTTTCAACGGTCCCTGCGGTGATTGACGGTCATTCGAGGAGTGATTCACGCCGCCTAACCTCCCAGGGGTTCCCGGGCTGGCGAAAAGATGACGGCATTAAACAACTTATTAACCGGGAATGCAAGGCTAAAGAACATGTGTCGGGTGTCAGCAGGTCGCGCCGCTAAGGCTCCCGCCCCCTTCCCACGGCACTCGGTCCATTGCCAGCAGTGAAGCGTCCTGCAGAAAATAATACCTCTAACTCGACCACCGCCAATCCCCGGACTCCTTCACCCACCCTCACTTCACCGGATTGTTATGCAGGTAGTTCAGTTTCTCTTCCGCCTTCCTGGCCGGCCAGCGGTGATTAGACGCCCAGTTGGGGCGCAGACTCCTGCCTTTTGGAGCCTGCGATGTCCCCAAAGGGACAGGTCTGTCGTGCCCGCTCAGTCCAGTGGATCCAGGCGGAGCACGGACAGGTCATTCAAGTAGTAAAATCGCCAGCTTGACTACGGCCAATCCCCGGGCGAACTCTCGAGGCCGCGCCGGACGGGGTTATTGTGCATCTATACAGAACGAGTTGAATACTTGCGCATCCCTTCGTGGCACGGGCGTCCCGCCCATGATCACGGCCGGGACGGCCGTGCCACGAAAGGACGCGCCGTTACATAAGTCGCTCTGTATAGTTCCGTAAAGGGGCCGCAGACCTCAGGCCGGCATTTCGTGTGAAGCAGGCGGATCATTCTACTCTACCTCGGCCACTCCACTGACCATGGCTTGGTGTCTGGCCGCAGAGGTGCGTCGCAGCTCTTGTGAGCGCGCCAAGGCCTTGCCGGCAAGGTCCGGCTTGCCTAGCCTGCGGTATGCCACATAGAGCTGGTAATGCACATCTCCGTAGAAATCATAAGGGGCAGCCTTCTCAAGTTCGGGGATCGCCTGCGAGTCTTGCCCCAGGCGGACGTACGCGGTCCCCAGCAGGTCACTTGCTTCGGCCATGTCCGGCTGATAGCGCAATGCCTTCTGCAAATAGGGGACGGCTTTTTCCGTCTCATGCGTTCCCACGTAGAGGCGGCCCAGCAAGCACAAGGTGCGGGCGCGCGAGGGGTCGAGTTCGAGGCTCATGCCAAGTTCCGTTCGCGCCTCGTTGTAGGATTTCTTGGCCAGAAACTCTTCTCCCAAGGCCTCACGCAGTTCGGCCTCGTCTGGCTTTATGTGCAGAGCGGCTTGATACTCCTGGATGGCCTCGCCCGAAGCCCCGCGGGCGCTCGCAGCCTCCGCGCGCAACTGGTGCGCGCGCCAGGACTGGGGGAAATCCTCCTGGAGTCGATCGTAACAATTGCTCCCCAATGCCTGGTAGGTCCGCGCCAGCCAGTAACTAGCCTCGACATTTCCCTTGTCGGATTCGAGGAGGCCCGCCAGGGCATCAGAGGCGTGCTCGTACTGCTCGAGGGTGAACAGAGTTTTTCCGAGCAAGAGTTGCTCCGCTCGAGACGCGTTTCGGCGCGATTCCAGCCGTCGCGCGCATTCGGTGTACATGTGGGCGCGGCAAGGGTCCTGATCCGCTCCGCCTTCTGCGGCGCCGTGCCTGGCATTTTGCCAAACCTGAAATTCCTTGTGGAAGGCTTTCCACCAGTCGTCTGCCCGAGCGGTTTCACCCGCAGCCGCATCGAGCGCAGCAAGCAGGAAGTCCCTCGCTGCTCCTTCCGGGGAGGCTGGGGAGTTTCGGAGCGCGGCCTTTGCGGCATCAGGCGAAAGTTCCGGAAGTCCCCGTTCGAAGGCCAGATACTCAGGAGAGATTTCCCACACTTTCTGGACAGCATCCAGGGCCGCACCGGCCTGGCCCCGCACGATCTGCGTCTCCGCCAGGCCCAGCCAGGCCGGCTCATACTTCGGGTCGAGTTCAATCTCCAGGTGAAATTCCGCCTCCGCCTTGTCCGGCTTGCCTGCCCACAAGTACGCTAGACCCAGAGAGGTATGCAGCCCCGGCTGCTTGGCGTCGCCCGCCAGCGCGTGCGTATATTCTTCCGCCGCGTCGTTCCAGCGGTCACGTTGCGCCAGCATATCGCCCAGAAAGCGATTTCCCCAGGGCGAGCCGCGATATACCTCCGCCCCCCGGAACGCCATATGCGCGGCGAGATTGACGTAGTCGTGGCCCAGTTGAAACCATGCGTCTGCCTTGTCGGGATTCAACTTGGCCAGTTCGCGGTATTCATCCGCCGCTCGCCGAAAGTCTTCCTGGGAGACATAACATAAAGCCAACGCTCGCCCGCCCTCCCGATTCACCGGGTCCATTCGCATCGCCCGCTGAAGAACGGGGATGGCCTTATCCGCTTCGCCCAGCTTCAGATAGTCAATCCCCAGAATCAGTGTTGGCCCAGCCAGATCGGGCTTCTGCCGCAAGGCTGTGGATAGATTTTCCGCGGACCGCCTGTATTCCCCTAGCGAATGATAAACAAGGCCGAGATTGACTCGCGCTTCGGCTAAATTGGGGTCGAGCGCCAGGACTTTCTTGAACTCTTCCTCGGCCTGCCTGAGTTCCCCTTGCCGGAGGGCCTGCTGCCCGGCGCGAAAATGTGAGGTGACCTGATCCTCCAGAGTCTGACATCCTGCCGGATGCTGTGCCACAGAAAAGAAAGCAAGGAGGACAAAAGGAAGTGCGGGATTCAACCGCCACTTTCTATATTTCAGATGGTGTATTGCAGCCTTCATTGCGCTTTGTCCGGCCAGCGGCTCCGCCGCCCTGACTTGCGGAAAGGCTTTGCCTTTCCCTCGAGTTTCCACATTCCTGGGAGCGCGGGCTTCCAGCCCGCTCGCTCAGATGCGAGATGCGGGCTGGAAGCCCGCGCTCCCAGGCCCTCCGGGCACGAAATGGTCACGGACTCACAAGTGTAGAAACGCCAGGGAAAGGCTTTGCCTTTCCGGGGTCCGCCTTGAATCCGGTCCTTAGGTCGAGGATCGACCTCAACCTGCGAGGCGCAGCCTCGCCGAAAAAACAACAATTGAGCAGGAGAGGCCCGGAAAGGCAAAGCCTTTCCGCAAGACGGAGCGGCGGAGCCGCACGTGCGAAGCTAGCAAAATGTAGAAACTCCTGCGTGCTGACCTGAAGGTCAGCGCTACGGCCGAGCGAATCCGAATATTATGTAACCGACTGCCTGTCACTGCGCCTGCCTCCCCCCTGCGACTTGAAAGTATATTACTTACCCTGTTGCGACAGGCGCTCGTAGGCGCGCCGGTAGGGGAGGGTATTGGGATCGAGTTGGTAAGCGGCGCGATATTCCTCGAAGGCGCCCTGGCGGTCGCCTTCCTTTTCGAGCGCCACACCGAGATCGTAATGGGCAAGGTGATTGCCGGGGTTCAGTTCGAGGGCCTGCCGGTATTCCGCGATAGCGCCATCACGATCGCCTCTTTGCCCAAGCATGGCGCCCAGGTAGACATGAACCGTCCCGTCCTTCGGCGCCAGGCGCAAGGCTTCGCGTTCCTCCGAAATCGCGTCATCCCAATCGCCCTTGTTTCCGAGCGCCAAGCCAAGGTTGGAATGTGCAATTTCGTCATTCGGGCTCAAGCGCACTGCAGCACGATATTCCCCAATTGCTCCCTCCAAATCGCCCTTTTCCCTTAAGGCGGCGGCGAGGTTGACGTGCGCCAATTCATTCTTGGGATCTAAGCGCAGCGCTTCTCGATACTCGTTCATCGCGCCCTGCCCGTCGCCCTTGGCTTCGAGAGTCACTCCCAGAGCAAAGTGAGCGTTGGCGTCATTGGGTTTGATTTGCAAGGTTCTTTCGAATTCCGTCTTGGCCTCGTCGGAGCGGTTCTTGCTGGCCAAGGCAAGGCCCAGGTGGTAGTGAAGGTCGGCGGAATCGGAGTCGTACTCGAGACCCTTGTCTAAGGCCACAATGGCCTGATCCGTCTGCCCCGCCAGGAGCAATGCACGGCCCAGGTTGAAATAAACGATGCTGAACCGGGGATGCTTCAACTCCAGCGCTTTCTCGAACTCGGGGACCGCTTCCGCCGGCCGGCCTGCCCGCGTCAGCGCAGTGCCGAGGTTGTTGTGAATGCGGGCATCGTCAGGGTAGGTGGCGAGGAGCTTTTTCCACCCCGTGATCGCCGCATCGATCTGGCCCTGATTTTCAAGTTGCGCCACGCGGTCGATTTCCTTGTACATGTCGACGGCCGGCGTGCTGATGGCCATGAGTTGGTCCGGCGGGATGTTCACAAACTCCGGTATATTTACGGCTCGATTGGCTGCGGTCGCGTTGTCGATAAGAATCGCGGGACTGTCGTTGCCCTGCTCGTCGATGTGGGTGAGATACATTTGCGTGTAGGGCGAACGGCTTTTGGAAGAGAAAACCAGCCAACGGCCGTTCGGCGAAAAGCTGTGCCAGGAATTCATCAAAGAGGTATTGCAACGCATTCGCCGCGGCACGCCGCCGGCAGGTGCAGGGACGATATAAAGCTGGCTGTCGGGACGCATCAACTCCGCATTGCGGGCCTTCACCCAGACGATCCAGCGGCCATCGGGTGATACCTTGGGAAAACTGTTGCTCATGCCGTTGTGGGAAGCGCCCGCGACCGGCGTCGGCCGACCGCCCTTGCCGTCATTGAAGGGAACCCAATAGAGATCGTATTGGATCTGGGGTTCCTCCAGGTCATTGGCGTGCTCGGGCATTTTCATGCCCGGAGTGTACGGGTCCATCGCCTTCGCCCGGGCGAAGACCACGTACTTGCCGTCGGGGCTCCAGACGGCGTTGGTTTGCACGTAGGCGGGATCATCCGCCCCTGGCAAGGGCTGTTTTTCGCCCGTAGCGCGGTCGTACCAGGCGACGATACTGCGCGTGGGATAAAATACCTGGAGGAAGCGGTAGTCTTTGAAATTCACAGTAAAGTAGCCGTTGCTAAGATCCTTCGTCTGGCCCCGGTAATTGGTCAGAATATACTTTCCGTCGGGCGAGACCTGGGACATGAAACCGATCCGGGAAGCCGATACGGTCTTGTCCCGGATGGAACTCCACGAGATCACGTCCTCGTTGCGGATGGTCATTTGCGGTTTGACGGGAACAATCGCGTACAGGCCCTTGTCGTTCGCCGGCCCGTCGAGATCCATCCCCAGGGTCTTACCATCCCTCGAGAACGAATGGCAGTTGGCACAGGTGGGCATGTCTTTGAGCACTACACGGCTCTCGGTTTTCGAAATGTCGCGTAACCGCCATTGGATCAAGTGGAGCGCATCCTGGGCCAGAGGCTTAATGATCCCTTTTTCAGTCTCGGAGGGCATCAAGGGCACGTCGCGATAGAAGATAGGAGCGCCGACGAGATCTCTCGAAGTCGAGATTTTAGTGCTTCCGCTGGACACGGCATGCTGCGCGCCCTGCCCGGCGAACCCGCTGATCGTCACCACCGCGCTGCCCTCCACGGAATGCCGCTTGATCGCCTCCCACACATCGGCTTGGGGTATCCAGGTATGCGCTGAGGCCTGGTCCGGCGTGAGCTTGGGCAGATCATTCGTGGAAGAAACACAGCGCGGATCAATCGCCCCGATGATCAGGCGCTCGCCCGCGGACCCGGCCCGTATGCGAGCCGAACCGTCGGCGAAGGTGATGTCGATGCGCCAATAGGTGGCGCTCTCCGCGGCGTCGTGCCAGATGAATGTGGGAGACGTAAGCTCGGGAGGGAAAATCGAACCGTCGAGTGGGTAGTCGATGGTGATGGCGGCCAGCCGTGCCGCCGACGCTGATTGCGCAGCTTTCGGCTGACCTGCCGCCCAGTCGCCCAGCAGCGCAAGCATGATTGCGCCCAAAAGGAAGGGATGTTTCATCTGTTTATAGAACGTAGGGGCGGTTCGCCAACCGCCCCCACGCCGCGTTGAACGACCGCCCCAGGTCTAGAACGTGAACCGCAAGGCGAACTGCACAAGGCGTGGCAAGTTGTATTGCGAGCTCACCACGCCGAATTGGCCGCTGCCCAGACTCGTGTTGGGAGCGGAGAACTGGGGGTGGTTGAAGAAGTTGAAGAATTCCGCCCGGAACTCCATGCCTAACTTGTCGTCAGGACCGAACCTGGTGTTCTTAAAGACGGCAAAGTCCATGTTCTTTTCCCCATCCTCACGCAGGTCCGGCTCCGTACGGGAATCGTTGCCGCGCGTGAAGGAGGTGGTATTGGTGAAATTCGCGGTGTTGAACCATTCGCCAAGGCGGGAGGTCGTCGAACCGGAAGTGTAGGTATCGGGACCGAGTCTTGTCACCCGGCAACCGCCAATTTCGGGGATCCCGGCGGTGCAGAGAGCGTTGGTGCCGCCGCCGATGTTGAGGGGGAAGCCGCTCTGGAGTGTAACGATCCCATCGATGCCCCAACCTCCGGCGAGTTTCTCGGCCACGGGCGACAGGTTGTTTCCATACCTCTTGCCATGCCCCACCGGCATATCCAGAACGTAGCCAAGCACGAAGCGCTGGGGAACATCGAACCCATCCAGACTTCGCTCGTTGCGGAGGTTATAAGCGTCGATGTCTCCCCAGGAGGGCGCAGCGTCCCCGAGCCAGTTGATTTCGTTGTTGGTGTCGCTGATAAGTTTAGAAATCGTGTAACTGGCCAGGAGCGTCCCACCGTGGCTGAACCGCTTTTCGATCTTCATCTGGAAGGAGTGGTAGATCGAATCGCGGTCGTCGGGTTCGGCGATCGAGACGTCGGAATACTGGGGATAAGGCAGCAGCAACTGTGCCGCGCTTATCGTGGGTTGCGTCAGGTTCCCTTGAACCAGCCCATAGTACGGATTGGGAACAGACGCCGTGAGGGCGCTGGCGGCCGCGGCGTTGGTGGGGAGGTACGCGTCCGGCAACTGGTCCTCATCCTGAGTATGCATGGGCAAGTGCGTGCCTTTTGACCCCGCGTAGGCCACGTCAATCAAGGTCCCGTCAGGAAGTTCGCGCTGGATATCGAAGTTCCACTGTTGTGCGTAACCCCCAGGATTGTTGTAAACCGGCGCGCTGGGCCCGTTAGCCTGTGCGTTGATGAAGGCCGAGTTGCGCCCCGGAGGCTTGGTAATCCCGGTGGGGAAGGGATTGTCAAACGTGTTCAGGGGCAGCACTCCCGCGTTGTTGACGGTGGTCAGCCACGGGGTGCTGTAAGTGTTGATGAAGAGGTTGTGGGGAGCGTTGTTCCAGGCGACGTCGTCAGGCAAGTAGAAGATCCCGTATCCGCTCCGGATGATCGTCTTCTCAGTCAGCCGGTAGGCGAGGCCAATGCGGGGATTCCATTCGTTCAAAGGCATCTGCTGCTCGGTGCGGCCGGGACGTGCCGGGGTGTTCACCAGAGCAAAGCCGCCCTTCAGTGAGCTTGGAATGGTCAGTCCGTTGGTCGGGTTGGTTTGACCCGCGAGCGGGCTGGCCATATTGGGCTCCCAGTCCACAATCCTGTTAAAGCGCTCCGACCAGTTCCCCTGCAAGTCGTAACGAACACCTATATTGAGAGTCAACTTGTTGGTGGCCCGCAGCGTGTCGCCAATGTACAGGGCGTTGTAAAAGATCTGGTTAGCCATCTGCGAAGGCGTCACCACGTCGCCGCCGTTATTGCTGTTCGAGCCGAAGCCCATCAGGAACGAAGCGAAGCCCTGGCCCTGCGTCGAGCCTCCTCCCGGCAAGGTGGAGGCCAGGGGGTTGGCAGAGGTCATTTCGCGGTCGAAGGCGTACAGTCCCGTTGGCTGGTTGGTCTGATAATAGTTGTTGCGCAGCAGGCGAAATTCGTAGCCCATCTTGAGATTGTGGCGCCCTTTGATGATCGTGATGCTCGGAGTGGCGCTCCAGGTGTCGTCACCGGCGCCGATCTCGCTTCCCGTTCCCGCCGAGCAAAAACCTGACCCCAAAGTGTTATCGCCTGGATTGTTGGATATGCAGGGAATGGGAAGCGGGGTGGAGTCGAACTGATAGGATCCCCATGCGCTGCCTAGCGAGGACATATTAAACCCTGCGGTGAGCGGAGTGCGCACGTAACGGTAACGCGTGTAGCCAAGGTGCAAGTCCAGAATCGAGGTGGGGGAGAGTGTAACCGTGTCGCCCAGGGCCATTTGCTTGGTTCGCACGTTTTCCGTACAGCGGTCCGTGCAGATATCGTGGAACGGGCTGTCCGGCAGGTTCAGGAGCCTGTAGTAGGTGAACCGGGCCATGACTCGCTGCTTGTCGCTGACATTGTAATCTACGCGTTCATTGACCTGGTCGGTGTCGCCGCCCGTGCCGTACGACGTAACGTAATTGTATGGGCTGGTCGCGGTGGGAACGGTGTTCGGCGTAGGGTAGTAGCCCATCAGGACTTTGGCGGCCGGGCTGATTTGGCTCGGGGCAATCAGGTTGGGCGTGCCGCTGCCGCCGGGCTCAAGGCCCACTTGCGTCCGGCAGATACCGCCCCCAGCCGCGCAGGCAGTGCTGGTGGTGGGGTCGTAGATGTTTACACCGCTGGCCGTAAAGTCACCGCCTCTCTCCGCTATCGTGGGCACGATTCCATTGGAGAATGTTGCGGAGGATCGCACCCGATATCCCTCATAGCTCGAGAATGTAAACAACTTGTCGGTGATGATTTTCCCGCCGATGTCGGCGCCAAACTGGTTCTGGGTCCAGGGGCCAACCGGAATGTTGTTGGCGTTGTTAAAGTAGTTGTTGGAGTCCAGCACTTTATTTCGCAGGAATTCCCAGCCGCCGCCATGCCAGGAGTTGCTGCCCGACTTGGTGGACATGTTGATGATTCCGCCGGCAGTGCGGCCAAAATCCGGAGTCATGGCGTTGGTTTGCACTTTGAATTCCTGAATAGCGTCTTGCGTGGGGATGACGGTGATGACGTTCAGGTACGAGCCGTTGCTGGGGACGCCATCCACATCGACGGCACTCTGGCCGGCCTGGCTTCCCCCCACCTGGAAGTCGCCTGCCGCGAACGGGTTTGCGCCCACCGGGTTACTCATCGAGGAATTGCCTCCCGATGGCGGGCCCTGCGGCTGAACTCCCGGTGAAAGCTGCACCAGAGCAAGAACGTTGCGCCCATTCAAGGGCATTTCGGTTACGGCGCGGTTCGCCACCACTTGCCCTAAGTCGGAACTCTGCGCCTGAAGCAAGGGTGAAGCCGCTTTAACCTCCAGGGTTTGAGTTACCGCCCCAACTTCCATGGGAAGGTCGACTCTCAGCGCGCTACCCACCTCCACCACAATGGGCTCGCGCGTAAAGTGTTTGAAGCCGCTTTTTTCCGCTTCAATCCGATACTGGCCGGGCACGAGGTTGACAAATGTGTACGACCCGGAAGCCCCGGCGTCCATCGTCCGCTTCTCGGAAGTCTCCAGGTTGGTGAGTGTAACAGAGGCGCCGGGAATAGCCGCTCCGGTGGCGTCCAGAACGGTCCCGGTAATGGATCCGTAGACAGTCTGCCCACGTACGGGTGCGCACCAAATAAGCAAGGCACCCATCGTGAGCGAGATTAGAGCATTCTTTCTGGACAACATGCATACCTCCTCTCGTAGTTTAGGAGTTGTTTACCAACTCGTTAATCGTGTGGACGCAAGGAGAGACCTGCCCCGACGCTAAGCAAGACTAAAGCAGCCCCGACGCAATACAAACAACCCTGCTTCAGCAGGGTAAGACTAGAAGCTTTGGACCAACTCAGAACTTGTGGAAAGTCACCAAGAGGACGTGTCCCGACGCAAAGCAAACAGCCCCGCCTGAGCGAGGTAAGGTGCGAAGGTACCCGATAGCGCAAAAGTCAACCGCGCGCGTTTCCATCGCAGTCGACTTTGGTATCACCGCTTGCGGAGTAACACAACGGTGTAGCAGTTAATTCTTGACGCACCAATCGTTACTGCTGCAACCCAGGAGAGATTGTACTCCCGTACGAGCCCGCATGCAACTGTAACGTCGCTGTTACAGCCTGCCCACGCTCCCGGGAAGAATGAAGCCCATCCGCATGGCCGTCCGCGACCGTTCCTGAATCGACCGCGCGGGCAACGTTTGGCAGCCGGGACGGGTTTTGCCAGGTTCAAATCCTTGACAAACCCGTGAGTCGAAAAGGCGCGCGAGGCGTCGTGTTGACGCTTACAACTCAGCCTGATATTCTCCGCAGCTTGGGAGTGCAGCAGCTTGCTGCGGCTTTTCTTCGTCGAAAACCTGCCGGCTCGAACGCCTCGAGCAAGCGCCAGACGCAAAAAGCGTCCGCGAGCCGCCGCATCCCGAAAGAGGAGATTCGGAATGCAACGCCGGAGGTTCCTTTCGAGCAGGTCGATGGCCGGCGAGTGGCTCTGGCCGCGCCGGGCGAGATGGCGGTCGTGGCTATTTATGCCGCGTTGCTGGACGGTCAAGTGGAGACGCTGTTGCTGGAAGATCCCCCAGCCACCCAAAATGTGGCGAGCCAACCCGACGGGGAGGACAATGCCTTGGAAATGCTCGGTTGCCTGCGCGTTACTGATCTGCCGCAGGTGGGGGGATTGTTATACCCCGCAGAACTGGTGTTTATTGGTGAGTGCCCCTCGACATATGATTGGGCGGAAGAGCTGTATCGGAAATTGGGAGCGGCAAACCGATTTCGACGTGTAAGCAACGTGGGAGACTGGCGGCCCAGCCTTTGAGCGCTGCAGATAGGAGTGACAGATCCCCCTCACCCGGCCCGCCCCGGCTGAAAAAAGTTCCGGGTCGGTCCACCCTCTCAGAAGGTGCGAAAAAAACGCGCTGTCATGCTGAGCGAAGCGAAGCATCTGCATTTGTCAGCTTGAAGACAAACAACTGCAGATTCCTCGCTCCGCTCGGAATGACAGGGCTTAGTGGTTTTTTGACACCTTCTCACCCAAGGGGGCGGGGGTATAAGTCGGTCATGCTTCGCCTCGCCACATTCCGTGGCTGCGCGAGAGCCTTCGTTCTCGTGTCGCTCTGCTGTTGGCTCTCCGGATCCTCCCTTCCAGGGAACCAAGCCGAGAAGCCAGCAAACCAGGCACTCCAATTCGAAGATGCCGGCGAGAGGGCACTGGCTGAAGGGAATTACCCCGTCGCCGCAGAGAAATTCCGCTCAGCTCTGAAGCTCAACCCAGGATCAGTGGAAGCTCATGCGGGTCTCGGCCTCGCACTCCGAGAGAGCGGCAATCTCGGGGAAGCGATAGTGGAACTTCGGAAGGCGACAGAGCTCGATCCGAAGGGATGGAAGCCGCGCTACTTACTAGCCCAGACTTTTATCCTACACCAGGAGTTCAAAAACGCAATCAGGGAACTGCAGCAGGTTTTGCAGGTCAATCCGCGGTATGCGGACGCGGTGTACAACCTGGCGATGGCAGAGTGGCATGTAGGGGACCGGAGCTCAGCGACGCGGGACTTTCGAAAACTGGTCAGCCTTCAGCCTCACGATCCGGGCGCCCATTTTCAGCTAGGTAAGCTGCTACGCGAGGAAGGGGACGGCTGGGGCGCGCTTTCGGAGTTCCAGACGGCATGGGCGGGAGAGCCGCGGAACCTCGAAATTCGGAACGAGCTAGCCTTGACATGGGTCGACCTCCGACACTACGACGAGGCCCTTGCGGAGTTTCAATCGACCCTTCGCATCGACCCGAACTACATGCTTGCTCACTACGGGATGGGTCTGGTTCGCGAGCTTACGGATGAAGGCGACTTCGGAGTCTCGGAATTCAGGGAGGCGATACGTCTGAAACCTGACTTTGCCGACGCGCACTTTCATCTGGCGAAGGCCCTCGTCGAGCAACGGCATTTTTCGGAGGCCCTGGTTGCCCTCGAAGACGGGGCGCGACTAGATCCCGACGGTCCGGCACTCCATTACGTCAGGGGTTTCTATTTCAAAGACCAGGGCGATCCGGAAAAAGCGCTCGCGGAATTCAAGAGAGCCGTGCAACTCGCGCCCCAGCTTCCTGACGCTCATTATGAGACCGGTCTGCTCTTGCGTCAAAAAGGAGAGCTCCAGAGCGACGCAGGCGAATGCGAACTGCCCGAGCGCCACTTGCACAGTTTCCTCGAGCTTTGAACAAGGTCATACGGCACGCGATATTCGCCGAAACATGACAACACCGAAAGTCCACGCGGGCGTCACAACGCCGAGTCCCCCACCCCGCATCATCGCACGATAGGCAGGGACCATCTGAATGTCAAGTGTGGCAAGCCAGGTTTCGCCCGACGAGTCCAACAGGTTAGCCGAACTTTCGCAGTTGAGGGCATATTGAAGTCGTAAGTGTTTTCTTTTCATCAAAGCGATCTTGCAGGTC
>Ga0209415_10010385_pt1 | contig 15840 bp, 13 predicted proteins | sample PeaSoiSIISIP2007_FD_187696 | JGI IMG/M metagenome (GOLD analysis project Ga0209415, IMG submission 187696) | Peat soil microbial communities from Weissenstadt, Germany - SII-SIP-2007 (SPAdes) (version 2) | ecosystem: Environmental > Terrestrial > Soil > Wetlands > Peat | place: Germany...
CGATCCTGATCATCGACGACAACGAAATCAATCGTCGCCTGATTCGGGCGATGCTGAAAACCACGCCGTATCGTATTCTCGAATGCCACCGCGCCGAGCAGGCGCTCGAGATTCTGCTATCGGACAAGATAGACCTGGTGATCCTCGATCTGATGCTTCCGGAGATGGGCGGCCCGGAGTTCTGCCGCCGGCTGAAATCGGACCGGACTACGAGGCTCATTCCGGTTCTCATGATGACCAGCGTGCAGGGTTTTGAAAACGAGGTCATGGGCATCACCTCGGGCGCGGACGAGTTTCTCACCAAGCCGCTGCACCCGGCCGTGCTGCGCGCGCGCATCCGTTCGATGCTGCGCAACAAAGCCCTCATCGATTCCCTGGAAGAGGCCGAGAGTATCCTTTTTGCGCTGGCCCAGGCGGTGGAACAACGCGACGAGCATACCGGTCGGCACTGCCAGAGACTGGCAACATACAGCGTCGCGCTGGGCGAGGCCCTGGGGCTCTCCCGAATGGAACTGCGCGCTCTTTATCGCGGCGGCTATCTGCACGACATCGGCAAAATCGGCATCCCCGACGCGATTCTGTTCAAGCGCGGCAGTCTCAACGAGGAGGAATGGGTGATCATGCGCAGCCACACCGTGAAAGGCGAGGAGATCTGCCGGCCGATGAAGAGCCTCGCGCCGGTGCTGCCCATCATCCGCAGCCATCACGAGCGCTGGGATGGCAGCGGCTATCCGGACGGGTTGATGGGCGAGGAAGTGCCGCTGCTCGCGCGGGTCCTGCAGATCTCCGACATCTACGACGCGCTGACCACGGCCCGCTCCTACAAGCCTGCGCTGAGCCATGAAGAGTCGGTGGCGATCATGACGCAGGAAGTGGAGAAAGGCTGGCGCGACCCCGAACTGGTCTCGCTGTTCCTGGACATGGTGGGCGACATTCGCGTTGAGCATGCGCCTGCTCTGAGCCCGATGCAGGTGTCGCTGGAGAACATGCGGCGCCAGTTGATGCGATAGTCGACAGGCCACGACCCCATGTGCCGGGTGCCGCAGTTTTTGTCAATGAACACAGCCAGATAGGCGTTTACGGTCGAACGGGTGCTGTGGTATTCTCAGATTAGCTTTCATGGGCTTCATCCGGGAAGCGAGTCCCCCGAATCCGCCACGGAGCTAATAACGCCATAGAATGAGTTACACCGTCTTCCTTGGAAATCTTCCTGTCTGGGTTACCGCCGACGACATCAGAAACTGGCTCGCCGCCGAGAACCTGGTAGCCGACACAATCAAAGTCATCCGCAACCCCGAAACGCAGGAGTCCAAAGGCTTCGCTTTCATTGACGCTCCGAACTCCGAGGAAATGCAGTCCATCATCCGGCGGTTTGACCGGGCCCCGCTGGAAGATCGCCTCCTCCGCGCCAATCCGGCACAACCGCCACGGCAGAAGGGCAGGGAAACTGCGCCTCGAAGCGCAGCTGGGCCGGCCACGCCGCCGCCATCGTCAGGTCCCCCTTCGTCCGGAACGGTCGCGGCATTCGAGAGGCCCCGCCGCGAGCGTGGCGGCCGGAAGCACAAGCGTCCGAACCAGGCGCAGGGCGGTCACAGCGCTTTCGCCGAAGAACTCGCCAAAGCCCTCTGACCCCGCCGGACCCGATCCGCCGGCCGGAATCACCGCGTCTCTCCTAACTCCTTCCGTTCTTATTGTTCTCCAAGGCTCTTCGTTTCGTTCAGTGGTATAATCCAGGCACTGGAATTCCAGGTTCTATGCCTGCGACCGGTTTTTCATCCGCCCATCAGGGGGTGGTTCTGTGGATAACTTATTGTTCTTCCGTGGTCTTTTTATTATTCTGCTGGGCTGCGCAGCTTACTTCCTGCAACCTTTCGGCCTGGGCCGTTTCAGTCCCTGGGCTACCGCCGCCGCTGGAGTCCTCCTCGGCGTAGGCATCGTCCTGTTCGAATTGCAGGTAAGGAAGGTCAGCCTCAAACGTCTGATCGGCGCGGCTATCGGATCGATTCTGGGGATCGCGGGTGCCTACCTGGCCACCCTGATTCTCGGAACCGCTTTTCCCAGCCCTTCGCAACATCCCACCGTTTCGTTCCTCCAGGTTTCGTTGCTTCTATGGATGTCCTATATTGGCCTCATCGTGGGCGCCAGCAAAGGCGACATGTTGAACCTCGCCGCGCTCGGCGGCCTGTTCGGCGGCGATGAGATCTCCCGGACTTCATTCAAGATTCTCGATACCAGCGTGATCATCGACGGCCGCATCGCCGATATTGTCGAGACCGGTTTTCTCGATGGCTCGCTGGTCATTCCGCAGTTCGTGCTGCGCGAGCTCCAGTTGGTGGCCGATTCCGCCGACTCGCTCAAGCGCAACCGCGGACGTCGCGGCCTGGACATCCTGCAGCGCATCCAGAAAGTGCCACACCTGCACGTGCAGATCATCGAGGACGATTTCCCCAACGTGCGCGAAGTGGACATGAAACTAATCGAGCTCGCGCGCCTCTACTCCTGCAAGATCGTGACCAACGATTTCAATCTCAACAAAGTCGCCCAGCTTCACGGCGTCGAGGTGCTGAACATCAACGAGCTGGCGAACGCGCTGAAACCCATCGTGCTGCCCGGCGAGATCATGCGCGTGTTCATCCTGAAGGAAGGCAAGGAATACAATCAGGGCGTCGCTTACCTCGACGACGGCACCATGGTGGTGGTGGACAACGCACGCAAGATGATCTCGCGCACGGTGGACATCTCCGTGACCAGCGTGCTGCAAACCACCGCGGGTAAAATGATCTTCGGTCGCTTCGACGAACGCGTCCACGCGATTCACGATAAGGCCCAGACGCCGGAGCGGCATGAGCGGCCGCCGCGGGAAGCGCCAGGTCCGGGCACTCCCGCCGGAACGGGTGTGACCAGCAGTTGACGCTGAACCTATGAAAGTCTCCGTCATTCTTCCGGCCGCCGGCCTGGGCACCCGCATGGGGCGCTCGTCGCCCGAGAAGTTCGGAACCAGCCGCAAGCAGTTCATGCTGCTGGAGGGCTCGCCCATCCTGCTGCACACCATTCGCCGGTTCGTCGCGTCGCCTTCGGTCACTGAAATCGTGGTGGCCCTTCGCGCGGAAGACTCCGAATGGGCGGCGGAACTGCTCGATCAGGAAGGTTTTTCGAGGCCCGTGCGGCTGGTGGAAGGCGGAGACTCGCGGCAGCAGTCTGTGGAGAACGCGCTCGCGGCCATCGCTCCGGATACCGATCTGGTTGCGGTGCACGACGCGGTGCGCCCCTTCATCGAGATCGAAACCATCGAGAAGACCATTGCGGAAGCGGCCGCGAATGGCGCGGCGATCGTTGGCATCGTGCCGGTCGATACTGTCAAGCAGGTGCACCTCAACAAGGTTCGCGCCACCATTCCGCGGGAGCGCCTGATGCTGGCGCAGACGCCGCAGGTTTTCCGCTACTCACTGCTCCGGCGCGCTTTCGACAAGGCGCGCGAGGACGGGTTCATCGGCACCGACGAATCGAGCCTGGTGGAACGGCTCGACGTCGATGTGCACGTGGTCTCCGGCAGTGATCGCAACATCAAGATCACCCGGCCCTCCGACATGGAGCTCGCGCGGCTGTTTCTCTCCGAGGAAACGGCGAAGGTGGCGAGCCAGAGCTGATGTACGAATTTCGCTCCGGTCAGGGCTGGGACGTTCACCGGATCGCCCCGGGCCGGCCGCTGATTCTGGGCGGCGTCACGGTGGCTTCGGAGTTCGGGCTGGAAGGCCACTCCGACGCCGACGTTCTTGCCCACGCCATCACTGACGCGATTCTGGGCGCGCTGGCGCTGGGCGATATCGGCATGCATTTTCCCGACAGTGACCCGCGCTGGAAAGGTTGCGATTCTTTGGTGTTCCTGCGGCACGCGCACCACCTTGCGCGCGAGCAAGGGTTCACCATCGTCAACGTCGATTCCACCGTCATCCTCGAGCGCCCGAAGCTGAAGGATTACCGCCTTCCCATCCGGCAAAAGCTCGCCGAAGCGCTGGACCTCGATGTGGAGCGCGTGTCGGTGAAGTTTAAGACCGCTGAGAAGGTGGGGCCGGTTGGCGAGGGCCGTTCGGCCGAAGCACAGGCGGTGGTGGTGCTTTCACGGGGAGCGTGATGGACGGCGTCACTCGGCGCGGGTTCCTTGGCGCGACTGGCGCCACTTTGCTGGCCGCGCAATCGCCGAGCGGTGGCGAGCCGCCGCTGGGCCACTGGGAAGACGATGAGCACGGGCTGCCCTGCTTCCGCTATACCGGCCCTCTGACCTTTCACCATCCGCAGCTCCCCGACGATCCCTGGTTTCTCCTTGGGAACTACCGGCTGACCCTGTTCGTGCATGCCGGCGGGCGGTACCGGATTCTGACTGGCGAGCGCGAGTGGGCGCAGATGAATGACGCGAACGAAGCCACGGTGGAAATCGGCGGCGAGCGGCATGAACTCGTCGGCTCCGCGGACTCGGGCAAGCTGTTCGGCGTAGGCTTCGCGCGATACGAATATCAGGTGACGCCGGCGCTCACGGTGACGCGGACAATCAGAGTTCGTCCCTCGCGCAATGTGAATGAGGGCGCTTCGGCGTTTGCCGTGGACGTGCGGCTCCACAACTCGGGCACTGAGCCGCTCAGAGTGACTTACAGGGAGCGTCTGCGCGCCCGCTACGAGCCGATTCTGGCGCCGTGGTCGGAGACGCGCGGGCTGGCGAAATACTACCAGGAAGTCGTCAGCGACGAAGCGCTCGGTCTCGTGCGCGCCGGCACCCGTGCCGAAGCCGGGCGGCTGCTTGGATTCGCGCCCGCCGGACAAATGTCGAGGTTCGACAGCGCGCCGCCGTCCTTGTTCATCAGGACAGTCTCCGCGGGACCGCACGTCTCCCATGAAAGCGAATGGATCGGCATCGGGAGCGACGAGACGGTTGCCGCGGACGGCACTGCAACCATCAGCTTTGTTGTTGGCTATTCCAATGGCCGGAGTTGCGAAGCCATTGCCGCTGAGGCGGTGGCCGGACCGCATGGCGAGTGGCTGCGGGTAGTACCGGAATTCGCGCACGAAGCGGACACTCAGCTTCGCCGGGAGATGCGCTGGAATGCCGCCGTGCTCGAAGCCATGGCCACGTACCGCGAATACTACGACGAGACGGTCGTGCCGCAGGGGACCGTCTACGACTACGTCTGGGGCCAGATGCTCAGCAGCCGCGATCTGGCCCAGCACGCGCTGCCGCTCTGTCACACGAATCCGGCGCTGGCGCGATCGGTGCTGCGTTTCATCATGAAGCGCATGTTGCCCGACGGCGAGGTGAAGCTTTCGGACGAAGGGTACGGCTGGGCCGCGCATGGCCCCATGCTCACCAGCGATCAGCAACTCTGGTTTCTCATGTTGATGGCTGAATACCTGCGCGTCACCAAAGACGCCGCGATCCTCAGCGAAGAGATCGGCTATTATCCGCTCGAGCGCTCCGCCAAAGGCACCGGCCTCGACCGGATCCGCGAGGTTTTCCTGTTCATCCGTGATCGCATCGGCGTTGGCGCACACGGGCTGATGCGGCTCTGGAACTCGGACTGGAACGACATGTTCTACTTCTGGCCGAACGCCATGCCCTACAACCAGATGTTCGTGACGGCCGAATCGCACATGAACTCCGCCATGGCGGTGGTGATACTCGGCGACATTGCGGCCATGCTCGACGCATACGTGCCGACTTCCGGCGATCTCGCCGCGGCCATCCGCGAACATCGCGCGCGCATCTTCCGCGCATTTCTGCAGGATCTGGGCGCCCGGGCATTCTCGCGCCGGTTGTGGATCCGGCCGGGCGAATCGTACGGGGAGACGGACATGTGGCTGGAGCCTCAGGGCTTCATGCTGCTCATGTCCGACGTGCCCCGCGATCGAAAACAAAAGCTCTTCGACGAGCTGAAGGGCCGCCTTCTGCCGGGCGAAGCGCTCGGGGCCCGGCAGATCGAGAAGCCCGTGGCAAAACCGGGCACGCCAGGCGGCTCGCGCGAAAACGGTGGCTTCTGGTATGCGCTAAACGGGCCGCTGATTCTGGGCGTGGCCACGTTCGACCGCGATGCGGCGCTGGCCCTGCTGAGGCGGATGACCTTCGCGAGCTTCGCGCAGCGATTTCCGCAATACTGGACCGGCCAGTGGTCCGCGTCCGATAGTCTCGATTCCTCGCTATTGCCTACGGCAGGCCTGTCCGGAAACCCGGTGTACTGCGCGCACGCGCACGCCTGGCCGCTTTACTGCTACCTGAGACTGCCGGGGTAGCCTATCGCGAATCCGTCGCCGTACCCACCATGCTGGCCAGTTCCATGGCCGTGGTGCGCAGAATACTCGCGTCCGAGGTTAGGTCTTCGGATGCGGCGGCCCGCTCCTCCGCGGCCGCGGCGCTCTGTTGAGCGGCCTGTTCGATGCTCGCAATGGCCGTCGAAATCTGCGTGAGACCGCTGGTCTGTTCGGCCGAGCTGCGTGCGACCTCGTTCACGTGTTCGCTCAACTTGCCGATGCGCTCGACAATCCGGCGCAGCGCGCCGTCCACGTGCTGCAAACGTTCCTGGCCGACGGATACGCTGGCCATGGATTCATCGACCAGCTTGGCGGTGTCCTTCGAGGCGGCGGCGGAACGCTGAGCGAGGTTGCGCACCTCGTCCGCGACCACAGCGAAACCCGCGCCCGCTTCACCGGCACGCGCTGCCTCCACGGCGGCGTTCAGCGCCAGGATGTTCGTCTGGAAGGCCAGCTCATCGATGATCCGAAGGACGCCGGAAATCGATCTGGCGGACCCGGCAATCGAAGTCATCGCCTGCACCAGCTCGGCGACGGCGGAGCTCGCCTCCGTGGAGTCGGCGCCGGTCTCGCGCGTGAACTCGGCGGCGCGATTGGTATGCTCGACGTTCTGCGTGGCCATGGCGCTGATCTCGTGAGTGGCGGCGGATGTCTCCTCCACCGAAGCCGCCTGCTGCGACGCCCGGTCGGCGCTGGTTCGGGCTGATTCGGACAGGGTCGCTGCGGTGTCCGTAATTCTTGCCGAGCTTTCGGCGAGCGTGGCGGAAGCTTGTCCCAGCGCCTGGCCGATTCGTCGAATCAGGAACACGGCAATGCTTCCACTCACCAGGAGCATCGCTGCGCCGCCGATCAGCATGAACAGCCGTGCCGTGGCCAGTGACGCCGACGCCCCCCGACTCGCGTCCCCGGCTCGCCGGTTCGATTCCGCGCTCAGATCGCCGGCGGCAGCCACCATCCTGTTTCCCAGCGCGGCCCAGCGGTTCCTCAGCTCGACAAATTCCGGCGTCGTGTTCTGATGGTCGTCCACCGCCTGGACGATCTGGACGAGCACGGGCTTGTAATCCGTCATGGCGCTGCGCAGCGCCTCCACCTGGGGGCTGAGGGACGCCAGTTCCGGCGATTGGCCCACCACGCGCTCCAGCTCCGGCAACTGAGCCTCGGCTGATCGGAAGAACTCCCAGCCGTGCTCTTTTTCGCCTTCCTTCTGGATGGTGACGTGATATATAAAGTGGATCCGCGCGTTGAGTAACGCGCTCTCCACGACTGCAGCCGTCCTGCCCGCCGGCAGGAACCCGCTCTCGATGGGCGCAAGTGCGGTCGAGGCGACCTCAGAAACGATCACCGATGCCGCCGCCCCGCCCAGTCCCAGGAATATGATTACCGCAAAACCCCACGCGATCTTCCGTCCGATAGTCATCGTAGTTGTCCGGCGACGCGCAGAGCGTGCCTACCGTGCTTATCGAACGTCTCAGGGCGTTCTAGAGGATTTCTATCTGGGCCGGAACGTGACCGCGCCTTCGGCGGCCGATGACACCATCGCGACGTACTTGGCGAAGACGCCCGTCGTGTAATGCGGCGCGGGGGCCTTCCACTCGCGCAGCCGGGCGGCAAGCTCGGCGGCAGGAATCTCCAGATTTATAGAGCGCTTCCCGATGTCGATTTCGATGGTATCGCCTTCGCGCACCGCGGCGATGGGACCGCCCACCGCGGCTTCCGGCGCCACATGGCCCGCCATGAACCCTCGCGTTGCGCCGCTGAAGCGCCCGTCGGTCATCAGCGCAACGGAGTCGCCCAATCCGGCGCCGACGATCGCGCTGGTCACGCCCAGCATCTCGCGCATCCCCGGACCGCCCACCGGACCCTCGTACCGGATCACCAGCACGTCGCCGGCTTTGATTTTCCCTGCGGTGACCGCCTCCATCGCCTGCTCCTCGCACTCGAACACGCGCGCGGGACCGCGGTGGCTCCTGCGATCGATGCCGGTCACCTTGATCACGCAACCATCGGGCGCCAGCGATCCGCGCAGAATCACCAGCCCGCCGGATTTCTTGATCGGATTCACCAGCGCATGGACCACTTCCTGCCCGGGCGTCTCCGGCGCGTCCGCAGCTTCCTCGGCAAAGCTACGGCCGGTGACCGTCAGCGCCGAACCGTCGGCGTATCCGCCATCCACGAGGCGCTTCGCGACTACGCCCCAGCCGCCTGCCCTGTGCACATCCACGGTGACAAATTGCCCGGCCGGCTTCAGGGACACCAGCATCGGCGTGCGCTCGCTGATGGTCTGGAAGTCGTCAATCTCCAGGGGCACGCCGGCTTCGCGCGCGATGGCCAGCAGATGCAGCACCGCATTCGTCGATCCGCCAGTGGCGGCGACGGCGGCGATGGCGTTGTCGATGGCCGTCCGCGTCACCACGTCGCGCGGCTTGATGTCCTTCCTGACGGCGTTGACGATCACCTCGCCGGCGCGCCGGCACACATCGTCCTTGAGCGGGTCCACCTGCGGCACCGCCGCCGAGCCCATGGGCGAAAGTCCGATCATTTCCATTACCGTGGCCATGGTGTTTGCGGTGAACTGGCCGCCGCACGCTCCTGCGCCCGGGCACGCCGCATTCTCAATGGCCAGCAGCTCGGCGTCGTCTATGCGGCCCGTGGCGTTCGCGCCCACGGCCTCGAAAACATCCTGAATGGTCAGGTCGCGGCCGTTGTGGCGTCCCGGCAAAATGGACCCGCCATAAATCACCACGCCCGGCACGTTCAGACGCAGCAACGCCATCGCCGCGCCCGGAATCGTCTTGTCGCAGGCCACCAGTGCAACGATGCCGTCGAACATGTGCCCGCGAGCCACCAGCTCGATGGAATCGGCAATCACCTCGCGGCTCACCAGCGACGCCTTCATGCCCTCGGTGCCCATGGTGACGCCGTCGCTGATGGCGATGGTGTTGAACTCCATGGGCGTGCCGCCGGCCTGGCGCACACCCTCGGCCACCCGGGCCGCCAGCTCGCGCAGATTGAAGTTGCACGGCATGGTCCCGATCCACGTGTTGGCAATGCCGATGATGGGCTTGCGCAGATCCTCGTCGGTATAGCCGATGGCCTTCAGCATGGCGCGCGCGGGCGCGCGATCCCGCCCCTGGGTGATCGTATAACTGCGGAGTTTCATGGTGAACCTTTATCTTACCGTCGCCAGTTCAGAGTTTCGTTAGTTCAGCGCGCCGTCGCGAGAACGGTACCGGAAACGGGGCCGCGATAGATCACGTGAAGCCGGCGACGGGCGATCTCCCCGAGAGCATCTTCGGTGAGCGAAAGCAGCGCCGTCGTCATCAGAAACACCCAGCCCTCGCCGAAAAGCAGGAGACACAACCGGAACACCGCCCAGAAACACAAAGCGCCAGCCAGAATGGCCGGCAGCCGCATGGCCAGCCCGGAGAATCCGAAAAGCGACGTGGAAATCCGGAAAAGCAGAGTGGCGAGGAAGTGGTTGTTCGGGTCCCAGGTTGTGAAAATCGCCGAGGCAGGCCGGGAAAGGTAAAGCTCCCAGCTGAACGCCTCGTCGTGCACGATGGATTGAGTTGCCGCGCGGTAGACGCTGGTGGCGAGCAGGGCAGCCAGTAGCACGACCGCGGCAAAGCGAAACGGAGACTTCGCCACCTTACTTCCTTCTCCCGTGCGAGCGGGTCGCGGGCGCCTTCTTCGAGGCGTGAGCAGGCTGCACGAGAGGAGCGGGGTCGGCAATTCCGTTCATTGCCGCGAAGCACACGAGCAGCGCGCTCGGCCAGAGTTGCAGGATGAGCCGGTCGAATGAGGTGCCAAGGTGCCAGGCTAGGTCGGATGGCGTGATAAGGTACGCGCCGATATCCGCCAGGAACATCAGCCCCAGCGCCACGGCCGCGATGGCCATGGCCAGCCGGTAGCGCGAGCCGGGGTTCCAGCGCAATAACACCGCAAGGATCGCCAGCAGGATCAGCGGGTGCGTGATGCCACTCCCCATCTGCGCCACCGCATCGACAAAGGACTTCGCAATCTCTCCGTAACGGCCGGTATCCGCCAGTCTCGCCAGCATCGACCGCGCACTTTGCCGCACCAGCGTGTCGGCCGGCGGCGCGACGACGAACTTCAGCCAGAGAGTCAGCAGAATGCCCGGCGCTGCGCCAATCAGCGCCGCACCGGTACCCCGCAGCGCATCGCGGCTGCCGCGCTTCCACCAAAGGAGCGCCATCAGCGCCACAACCAACCACACCAGGAATGCCACGCCCTCGTTCTTGGTCCACGCGCCGAAGCCCGCGCACGCGCCCGCCCAGATCAGCGCGGAACGGCTGTTGGCGCCGGAAATCAGCAGCAGCGATACGGCGCTGAGCCAATAGCAGGCCAACGGAATATCGGCGTACTGGCTTGGGGCGGCCAGCAGAAATGAGGTAGTGGTGAGGATCACCAGCGCCGCCAACAGCGCAGAGGCCGTCCCCCGAAGCATGGCCACGGCGCTCAGCAACAGCCAAATCAGCACCGCCGAGAACAGGAAACTGACCGCAACCGGCAACAGAGCACCCATCTCGCCGCCGGCCTTCCATCCCGCGGCGATGAAGGAAGGCAACAGCAGGGGATAATCGGCGTGCATTCGATCCGCCAATGCGCCGTTGACGGCAAAATGCCAGTCGCCCGGCGCACCGGCCAGAAACTTCGCGCGCAGGTTCCACATGGCGAGCGCGTCCCAGCCGCCCCACGGGTTGGCCTCGGCCATGGCGGTCAGCCGTCCGGCCAGAATCAGCAACACCAGCACGAGCGCGATCGCCAGAACCCAGCTGAAACGAAACGTTCCCGGCTCAGGCAGAACAAGCGCTGGCGCACTGGTTCTCCGCGCCCGCACATACAACGCCGCCGCAACGGCCAGGAGCAGTATGTCCGCAATAAACACGGACACGGCGGACGCGATTCCCGGAATCGCCAGGACGAGAAACGCGACGGAGGCCGCCGCGATGCCCGCGAGGATTCCCAGGCAAACGGTGAACGACACCGCAGCCCATCGCGGACGCATTCCACGCACCGGGTCGAATGCAAGGGCCAGCAGAATTCCCGCCGCCAGCGCAAGAGCAGTCGACAGAAGACCCGGCATCTACTGCGCGCCTTTCCGGAATAGAACGACGCCCGCGCCGAAATCCTGTACCGGTTGCAGGCCGTGCTCCCTGGCAAACTCGCTCACGTCGAGCTGCTTTGCGAAATTGCCGATGACCCAGGGCGAGTTCGGACGATTCTTCAGTTCCACCAGCGCGCGGGGCGCGAGAACGTACTGGGCACCCAGCAACATGGCCTGCGCCTGCATGCCGGTCTGGTCCGTGATGTAGCCAATGACGCCGTGCGCCGGCACGGCTGCGCTCACCTGCTGGAATCGCCACTGCTGGTCGGCGACTCTGTACACGTCGGCGGCAGTGGTGGACATCGCTTCGGTCGCCGTGGAGAAATTGAGGACACCCCAGAGCGCCAGAGCCGCAACAATGGCGGAACCGCCAAGGACCCATCCCGCGGGGGCTGGCTTCATATGCGTGACTCTCCATCATATCCGCCGCCGATCTGCTCTACCATATGGAGGTGCGCCTCTCGATACCGCTCGTCCTTCTGCTATTCTGCGCAGCCCCTGCGTTCGCTCAAAGCGATGCCAAACCGCTGAACGCGCTTCCCTACAGTCCGAGTCTCGACGTGAGCTCCATGGACAAAACCGTCAACCCCTGCGAGGATTTCTTCCACTACACCTGCGGGAACTGGATTCGCAACAACCCGATTCCGCCCGATCAGGCCTCCTGGGACGTCTACTCGAAGCTGACCACGGATAATCTGCAGTACCTGTGGGGGATTCTGCTCGCGGCCGGCGACACCTCGCGCGAGCGCTCATCGGAAGAGCGGCAGATCGGCGATTTCTTTTATGCCTGCATGGACGAGGGCTCCATCGAGAAAGCGGGAATCGCGCCGCTGAAGCCGGCGCTGGACGCCATCGACGCGCTGAAATCGAAACGGGAAATGCCTGCGCTCGTCGCCGTGGAGCAGGTCGACGCGGGGTCCAACGCGTTGTTCGATTTTGGCTCGAACCAGGACTACGCGAATTCGCAACAGGTGATCGCGTTCGCCAACGCCGGCGGTCTCGGCCTGCCCGATCGCGATTACTACGTCAAGACCGACGCGAAATCCGTCGAGGCGCGCGACAAGTATTTGCAGCACGTGGCGCGCATGCTGGCGCTGCTCGGCGAAGACGCCGCACAGACGAAATCCGACGCCGCCGTGGTGATGGCCATCGAGACCGAGCTGGCGAAAGCCTCGCTCAAACTCGAGGAGCGCCGCAATCCATACAATCTCTTCCACAAGCTGGCGCCGGCGGAATTCAAGGCCCTCACGCCCGAGTTCGACTGGGAGGCATATTACAAGGCCATCGGTCTCGGGTCGCCGGACGTGGTCAATGCGAGCGAACCGGCGTTCTACAAGGCCCTGAATCAGCAGCTCGCCGCGCACGATCTGGCCGACTGGAAGATCTATCTGCGCTGGCACCTCGTCCATGCGCAGGCCCGCTACCTGCCCGCCGCGTTTGTCCAGGAAAACTTCGAGTTCTATTCGAAGTATCTGCAGGGCGCCGAGCAGCTCCCCCCGCGCTGGAAGCGATGCGTCCGTCTGGTGGACGGCTCACTGGGCGAGGCGCTGGGCCGCGTGTATGTAGAAAAGACGTTCAGCCCCGAGGCCAAACAGCAGACCGTGCAGATGACCCGGGAGATCGAGGCGGCCATGGGCGACGAGATTCGGAATCTGCCGTGGATGGGCCCCGAAACGAAGCAGCATGCGCAGGAGAAGCTGCACGCCATCGTGAACAAGATCGGCTATCCGGACAAGTGGCGCGACTATTCTTCGGTGATAGTGAAGCGCGACGATTTCCTCGGCAACGTGAATCGCGCGGAAGCCTTCGAGGCGCACCGGCAACTGAACAAGATCGGCAAGCCGGTGGATCGAACGGAATGGGACATGACCCCGCCTACGGTGAACGCCTACTACAATCCCCAGATGAACGACATCAACTTCCCGGCTGGCGTGCTGCAGCCGCCGTTGTTCGACCTGAAGATGGAAAAGGCGCCCAACTACGGAGACACCGGCGGAACCATCGGCCACGAGCTGACACACGGCTTTGACGACGAAGGCCGGCAGTTCGACGCGCAGGGGAACCTGAAGGACTGGTGGACCAGGAGCGACGCCGACGAGTTTGAGAAGCGCGTGAACTGTGTCCGTAGTCAATACGCGCAGTACACCGTCGTGGACGATATCAAGATCAACAGCAAGCTGACCTCCGGCGAGGACGTCGCGGACATCGGGGGCACGCTGCTGGCGTGGCTGGCGTGGAAAGCGGCGACGAAGAACTACACCCTGACGCCCATCGACGGGCTCACGCCGGACCAGCGCTTCTACATCGGCTATGCGCAGTGGGCTTGCGGGGCTGAGCGGCCGGAAGTGCTGCGGATGCGCGCAATCACCGATCCGCACTCGCCGCTGCAGTATCGGGTGAACGGAGTGATGGCTGACCTGCCCGATTTCGCCAGGGCGTTCGGATGCAAAGCGGGCCAGCCGATGGTGCGCGCCGAGGCCTGCCGCATCTGGTGATTTGTCAGCGGCGCCGGGCGAACTGCAGGCCCGACCAGGTTTCGTCCACCGCGCAGATCTTGTAATCCACCCATCCGGCGGCGAGGCCGTACTCGCGGACAATGGTCTCGGTTACGTCGGTTCCGATGCCCGAAGCCTGCTTCGGCCAGCAGATCCATAGCCCGCCGCCGTCCTGAACGGTCCGCGAAGCCGCTGCGAATCCCCGTTTGAGGCCGGCCACGGAATCCACGAAGAACAGCACGCGATTGGCGGTGCGTGTCTTCCTTACGACCCGCACGCCCTCGGGCAGCGGCGTGAGTTTCCCCTCGAATCCCTCCGGCGCGCCGAGCAGCGCCACCACCGTGGACGGCCGAATGCCGAGCTTCTTCGGCAAGGGCGTTCCGGAATAACCGGCCATCGCGTTTGGCGACGCCGGTTTTGCAGGGGCGCCGCGGATGGCGTCCTCGAGTGCCCCGGGAAGTTCGGACCAGGACACGAACGCCGCGTCGGGCAGGACCCGATGCACCCGCTCCGTCTTCGCCTCATCGCCGCCGACGAAGACCAACGGAACCCGGCGCGTGGCCGCGGTCTTCCGCAGCGCAATGCCCACCGCCTGGCCCTGCGACGGCAGGCGGCTGAGGTCAATCAGAAACGCATCCGGTGGCCGCTCGCCCAGTGCGCGAACCGCCCGGAAATCCTTCGGCGCGACCACCTTCACCGCGATCCCCGCCTGGCGCAATGCCTCGGCGTGCGGGTCCGCTTCCGGCGGTTTCCAGTGAATCAGCACCACGCTGCGCATTGCGGACATTCTATATGAGAAAAGCCCAGCCACGCCGCAACCAGATTACAGCCTGAAGAGAAAAATCATGTCCGTGCGAAGAGCAGCTTTCCTGCTCGCGCTGGGCGCCTGCCTTGCCGCTGGTGGTCAGCCGGGATTCCGCGTGGAATACGTTGGTGGGACCATCGCACAGATCCCCCAGGGCTGTTCCGGACGCGCCCAGACCACCGACGAGCAGTTCTTCGTTTTCTACTCCAAAGGCGCGAGCTGGCGCGTGCCGTACGAAACGATTGACTTGCTCGAATACGGCCAGAAAGTGGATCGCCGCTATCTCGCCGCCGTCATCATCTCCCCGTTGTTCCTGCTCAGCAAGAGCCGCGCACACTTCCTTACCGTCGGATACACCGACGAAAACGGCAAACATCAGGCGCTGATCTTCCGCGTCAACAAGGACGACATTCGCAGCGCGCTGGTCAGTCTGGAAGCGCGCACGGGCCGCCGCGTCGACTTTCAGGACGAAGAAGCTCGCAAAGCGGGCAAAGGCTGACGATGGGCGTCTTCCTGACTGCGGCGTTACTGCTGGCGGTTGCGCCGGGAGCGGACGATCCCTCGACGCCCGCGGCGTCAACGGCTCCGCCCGCCCGCCTGCAGGTGGAAAAACCCGAAACCACAGAGGAATTGCCTGCGGCGAAAGACCTGCCCGCCGTCAAGCGAATCTATGTGGACGTGCTGACCGGCGGCGAAACGGCCGCGCAGTTCCGCGACATGGTGATGGTCAGCCTGCAGAAGACGAAACTCTTCATCGTCACCGAAAATCCCGACCGCGCCGACGCGACTCTGAAAGGCGCGGCTAACGACAAGGTCTTCACGGACCATTTTCACTCCAGCGACGACCTGAACATGCACACCCAGGTAAGCGGCTCGCAACGCTCCGGCGATTCGTATCACTACAGCGAAGGGGAAAGTCACAGCGCCGGAATTGGCTTCGGCGAGAACGAATCGACCAACATCGAGGAGCGCAGGCATGAGGCGTTCGCGGCGGTGCGGCTGGTGAACCGCGCGGGCGACGTCATCTGGTCGGCCACCGAGGAAAGCCTCGGCGGCAGGTTCCTCGGTGCGAGCGCGGATGTAGCCGATAAAATCGCGCGGCAGATCACCGCCGATTA